>Ga0209874_1000668_pt1 | contig 10227 bp, 7 predicted proteins | sample GWRWN1_20_30_FD_187216 | JGI IMG/M metagenome (GOLD analysis project Ga0209874, IMG submission 187216) | Riverbed sediment microbial communities from areas with no vegetation in Columbia River, Washington, USA - GW-RW N1_20_30 (SPAdes)... | ecosystem: Environmental > Aquatic > Freshwater > River... | reverse complement strand
GGCGACGATGTTCGGATGAGCCAGCACGCCGCTGTCGTCAAGGATTCGCTCGGTCAGGTCCGGTTCAGTCGGCAACGAGCGATAGACGATCCGAAGCAGCCGCTGCTGCGTCGCGAGGTGATCGGCGAGCCCTACCAGGAACTGGACGGTCTGCATATGCGAGACCTCTGCTCGCTGCAGGTCCAACGTCACCGGACCCACGTGGCTTTCGACGGCGCTGCGGATCTCGTCCTCCTCCTTGGACTGCGGGAGGCCGGAGACCCGGACTTCGACCGACCCGCCCTCCCTCTCGCGCGTTTCGACCTTCGGCGGCGGCATCTCCGACACCCTACGGCGAGCGAGGGATGGCGGTCGAGGCCCTCGGCCCGCTAACCGAGAGCCCCGACCCATGATGCGCAGACGGACCTTCACCATCCTTCATTGGATCGCCGAGCTACTGATCGACTACGAGGAGAATCGGACGCTCCGAGCGGTGCTGGTCGGGATGTTGCGGGAAGGCGACAACAAGCCTTGGCGCTGAGGACTCCAAGGGTTTCTGCACGTCGAGGGTGGGAAATAGCCAGAGTCTGGAAACAAGGAAGGCGTCCGCCCTCGGCACCCCCCAAGCGGACGCCTTCCGTTTGTTAGGCCAAGGAGGCCCCGATGAGCATCGAACTGCAACTCACCACGGGCGATGAGGAATGGACGTTCAACATGACCGAGTCGATCGTCCCAAGCTATGTGCGTGACTTCCGGGTAGCGGGCAGGAGGATCACACTCCTTCAGGGCGAGCCTGTTGGATCAGTCGACGGCGTGCATGGCGGGGCGTGCGTACCTGTATGGGCTCGGGGCAGCCGGGGAGTCCGGGGTCGACTTTGTCCTTCGGCTCCTGGCCGAGGACGTTCTTCGGACGATGAGGCTTTGCGGACTTTCGTCAATCTCGGAGCTCACGAACGAGCGCGTGCGCTATCGTCGAGCCTCGACGAAAGCTCCCAACACGGCCTCGGGAACCCGCGTGCTTCGGACGTCTAGTAGGCGGCGTGGTTCCGAGCCGACGGACATCTGCTCGCGCACGCAATGGCAGCAAAGGTTCGCTCGGGGGAGATCGTGGAGTCATCGGGAGGGCTACCGATCCGAGGTGACTACGCATCGTGGCCGCGACGGAGCATAGACCGAACGTTGGGCCAAGAATGGGCCAAGCAACACACAGAAATGACCGGTAATCACCGGTACCTGCCAGGACTGTTTCCGCAGGTCAGATTCGATTCCGGCCCCTGGCCAGGACGCTCCAACCAACCTCTCAAGGTGGAGACACGGGTTCGAACCCCGTTGGGACTACGAGTAAACGCCCAGGTCAGACGCCGCGCTCGGATTGATCGGCGAGTCAAGGGCGCCGTTCGTCCCGCATTTGTCCCGCGGTCAATGTTGACCCGTCACGTGCGACCGCGCACAGCGAGTGCACTCGCGCTCGATGTCCTCGCCGGTCGGGCTGTCTGGAGCTAGGGTGAAACGCGAAGGAGGCTCGGGCGAGCGCGGGCGACGATGTGATCGCGGACCTTGCGCCGAGCTATCAGCTTGGTGGCGGGCCCATCCGCACCGCTGGCGTGGGCCGTTCGATCGATCCACGACCAGCTCACGCTGGCGGTCGCGTTCGCCGATAGCATGCAAGGAAAGTCCTCGACGACCCGTGGTGACCGGAACTGCGAAGGAGGGCGAGGACGAAGTCTTCGCGTCCCTGACGAGCGTTGAAGCATCCGGGTCTCCGCTCATGGATCGGCCTGCCAACGAACCGCCGACAGGGAGTGCATGCCGGAGAGGCCCTTGAGCTCGACGTCGGTGGGATCGGTGAACGAGAACAGTCCGGAGCGCTCCGTCAGGTCTCGGACGAGTCGCGAGACCAGGATCTCCCCTCCGCGTGCCTCCGCCGCGATCCGCGCGGCGAGGACCACGTCTTTCCCGTAGAAGTCGTCCTCCTCGCGGATCGGCTCGCCCGTGTGGAGCCCGATCCGCACGCGGAGTCGATGCCCGTCCGAGAGAGGCTGCACGAGCGCCTGTTGGATCTCGATCGCGCAACTCAGGGCGTCCTCGGCGGTCGCGAACGCCAGCATGAACCCATCACCCTGGGACTTCACCTCGATGCCCGAGTGGGCGGCGACCTGAGCCCTGACGATCATGTTGTGGGCGCGGAGCACGTGGATCCACTCGGCGTCGCCGAGCGCCTCGGTGATCTGCGTCGACCCCTCGATGTCGGTGAACAGGACGGTCACGGTGCCGTCGGCGGAGACCGCTCGTGACAGGTCGGGCCGGGACCGCCCCACGTCGGCGGCGATCCGGCCAACCAGGTCGAGCTCCCGGAACCCCTGAACGGCCGGGCCCTGTTCGAACTCGTCGAGATCGAACAGCTGGCGAACCTCGATCTCGCCGTCCTCGTCCTCGAGGGCGGTCTTCGCGTAGCGGAGCGACCACTCCATCGCGTCCTCGCGCGATCCCACGTCGATCAACGTGTAGCCGGCGATCAGGTGATCGTCGTGGAACGGTCCTTCGATCACCTCGCGGGACCCGTCGGTCCTCTGCAGTACCCGCCACGCTTTGGCTGTGGGATGGAAGCCCATCGCGTCGATCAGGACACCGGCCTCGTCGATCGCCTGATGGAACGCGAGCTGCTCGGCGATCTGTTTCTCTGTCGGCATCCCGCCAGACTCCGACGCCGGCGAGGCGCGGACGAGGATCATGAACCGCATCGGCTACGTGGCCCGCAGGGTTCGGTCTCGCGCTCGGTCAGCCAAGCTTCCTCCCGACGAAAGTGTGGCGCTACGACCCTACGACACTCGTTCGCTCGGGGCCGCTCGGCAGATCACGGGTCGACCTTCTTCGAAGCATCTGATCGAGGAGCGGCTGCGGCGTACTCGAGCTTCGAACCACGTCAGACGTGGCTCAAGATCCGGTCGAGCGGGCGCGGGACAGCCGAGGGAGCCAACACCTCGACGGGCAGAGGCGCGTACGTGATCTTGCGGATCGCGTTCCCGAGGAAGCGCCGAAAGCGCTCCTCTGCGGGCCGCTCCCGCCACTCCGGTTGCTTGCTGAGGGTTCGGAACGTTCCCAGCTCGCCGCGGGTCCGGATCACCTCCAACACGACATCGGCGCCGATCGCTCGGATCAGCTCGTCCTCGAGATCCTCCACGCAGGCGAAGAAGCCCAGCCGTATGTCGGCTCGAGAGAGCTCCGGTCCGAGGCCCACCCGCTCGAGAGCGCGGCGGAACCAGGCTCCTCCGCTGCGTCGTACAAGCCGCTGAGCGCGACGTCGAGTCCAGGCGGGCCGAACCGTTCCAGGAACCGGCCGACGTTCTTGGCTCCGCCCAAGTCGACGACCGACACTCCCTCGGCGCTCAGGGACCGTCCGCGCCGCGACGCCACCGCCTCGAGCGCGATCCGGTCACTGAGGGCTTCCACGAGGACCACCGCGCGGAGCCGTACCGGTCGCTCGAGCGGACCTCCGGTCGCGTCGATCATCCCCATGGCGCACCCGGATCGGGTGCTACTCCGCCGAGGAGTCCTGGCGGGTCTAGGTCAGCGTCGAGGCCGGATGTGTGCTGGGCCAGACGGCGATCTCTCCGGTTGATCGCGTCGAGGCCGACGAGCGCCTCGTCGAATCCCAGCCTGCCTCGTAGGCATGCGGGACCTTCGCGTGCCCATCGACGGGAGAGCCGAGTTTGACGTCCGCCCTGCCCGAGGGTTGACTCGAACGCGACGGAGCCCGTCGACCTCGACGTCGCGGGGAGGCCCATGACCGAACACCCCATAAGCACGCGCCAGGAATGGCAGGCGGCTCGTGACGAGCTGCTTCGGCTCGAGAAGGAGCACACCCGCATGGGCGACGATCTCGCCCGGATGCGACGGGAACTCCCCTGGGTTCGGGTCGAGAAGGAGTACCGCTTCGACACCGGCGACGGTAGCCGAACACTGGCGGAACTCTTCGATGGCCGCTCGCAGCTCCTGATCTACCACTTCATGTTCGGTTCGAGCTACGCGGCCGGCTGCCCGACCTGCTCGTCGTCGGCCGACGCCGTCAACGCGGTCCTGCCACACCTCCACGCGCGGGACGTGACGATGCTCTACGTCTCACGAGCGCCGATCGAGAGACTCCTCACCTACGAGGAGCGGATGGGCTGGAGCTTCCCGTGGGTCTCGTGCGGCGACAACGACTTCAACTTCGACTTGGGCTTCTCGTACACGGACGAGCAGGTGAACGAGTTCCTCGGGCCGCTCCTCGAGAGCGGCCCCCCGCCGATCCTCGATGCGAACGCCGCCGCGAGCGGGACGGACGTCGCCGGCTACCTGACGGAGGGACCGGGCTTCAGCGTCTTCGCGAAGGACGACGGCGTCGTCTACCACACGTACTCGTCCCAGGCCCGAGGCCTCGAGTTCTTGATGGGCTACTACCCGATCCTCGATCGGGCACCGAAGGGCCGCGACGAGGGCGACGGGATGCAGCTCTGGCTCCGGCGGCACGACGAGTACTAGACCACTCGTCGCGCGCGGGCCCCGACGCCACGGGCCGTAGCTGCACCGAAGGAGGAGAAGAGGATGGCGCTCGCGGGCAAGAGGAGCACCGTGGCATCGGAGAGGCCCGAGGTGTGCAAGAGGAGCTGTCTGATCGTGATCCGCCGCCCGTCGCCCTGGTAGTCGGGCAGGTAGTCGCCGATCGGATCGTCGAGCGACAGTCGGCCCCGTTCGGTGAGGTGGAGGATCGCTGCGGCGGTGAACTCATTGGTGATGGAAGCCAGCCGATAGATGGTGGTCGCGGAGGCCGGGACGCGCTCGGCCAGGTTTGCTTATCCGTAGCCCTTCTGCCAGCACCGGCCGGCCGTGTCTCACCACGGCCACGGAGAACCCCGCGACAGCGATCTCGCGCAGGGCATCCGCAGCTGCCGCGTCGACCCTGACTCCCAGGGCTTGATCTGCCTCGACCGCCGTGGTGGCGATCTCATCGGGCCGAGGCCCTGCGCAGGCCGCGGACATGAGCGCGAGGACGACCGCAAGCCGCGACTTGGAGGCATGCATCGGCTCAGACCTGCTCTGTGGCTCCGATCCGAGGCTGTCTCGTCGGCTGAACGGAAGCCCCACGACCGGTGACGAGCGTACCGCCGTTCCGGCAGCACGTGGCTGCCTCCTGCCCCTTACCCTTCCTGTACGGCTACCGATTGGATCAGAATCGGGCGGGGGTGGGGTTCCTGACGCCGTACACCGCTCGTCGGGTGGCGTGGTCCATGGGCGTCTCTTCGATCGCGCTCCTGCTCGCCGCCCTGATCCTGTATCTCATCGATCGCTCTCAGATCGCTCTCACCGAGAGTGTCGGGTTATGGGGCGTGTTTACAGGGATCGACATCGCGGTGAACATCCCTGTCCCGCTGCTGGGGATCCTGATCGCCTCGCGTCGTCCGCGGAACCCGATCGGCTGGATCTATCTCGGCGCGAGCTTCGCGCTCGGGGTCGTGATCTTCGGGCAGCTCTACGCGATCCATGTCCTGCTGGTCGACCCCGGGGCGCTGCCCGGCGGCCACGTCATGGCTTGGATCAGCGTCCTGTTCTTGCCGGTGGCGATCTGCCTCCTGCCGTTCCTGTTCCTCCTGTTCCCGACGGGACACCTCCCCTCGCGTCGCTGGCGCCCAGTCGCGTGGTTTTCTGCGGCGGTGCTCATCTGCCTCACGGTCGGATCGGGGATCTTCGGGGCGCAGATCTGGTCGAACCCGTTCGTGGGATCCGAAGAAGCCACGATGGGGTCGCAGCCCCGTGTCGTGGTCGCAGTGTTCTTCGCCGCCGCCCTGACCTATCCGGTCGCCCTGCTGCTGTCCTTCGCATCTGTGGTGGCTCGGTTCCGCCGTTCGACGGGGGAAGAGAGGCTGCAGCTGAAGTGGTTCGTGGCGGCGGCCGCGGTCGTGGCCGCCAGCATCAGCCTGGGGTTCTTCTCCGAGGCGGTTGCCGCGTCGGTGGCCGCCAGCGTCTCGCTCCTGTTCATGGACATTGCGATCGCGCTCGCGGTCCTCAAGTACCGCCTCTACGACATCGACGTCCTCATCGGCAAGACGATCGTCTACGGGGTACTCGCGGCGTTCATCACCGCGGTGTACGTGGTCCTGGTCGTGGTGATCGGCGCCTTCATCGGCGTCACGGAGGGACTGTCGCTCCTTGCAACCGCAATCGTCGCGGTGGCGTTCCAGCCGATCCGCCAACGAGCCCAGCGCGTCGCGAACCGTCTCGTCTACGGCGAGCGCGCGACGCCGTACGAGGTGCTGTCGGAGTTCTCCGAGCACGTGGGCGAGGCCTACGCCGGCGAGGACATCCTGCTGCGGATGGCGCGGCTCCTCGCCGAGGGGACGGGCGCCTCCACCGCGATCGTCTGGCTGAGGATCGGGTCCGAGATCCGGCCGGCGGCCACGTGGCCCCCGAACGGCGCACCGCCGGCTCCGAGGCATCTGGACGATGACCAGGTGCCCGAGATCGACGACGCGAGCGTCTCCGTCCCGGTTCGGCATCACGGAGAGCTGCTCGGCGTGCTCACCCTGGTGAAACCGCCGAACGAGGCGCTCTCGCCCGTCGAGCAGAAGCTGGTGACAGACCTCGCGGCGCAGGCGGGACTGGTCCTTCGGAACTCCCGACTCATCGAGGATCTGCGGGCCTCGCGGCAGCGGCTGGTAACGGCGCAGGACGAGGAGCGCCGACGATTGGAGCGCAACCTGCACGACGGCGCGCAGCAGCAGCTCGTCGCCCTCGCTGTCAAAGCACGGCTTGCGTCTGCCCTCGTCGGCAAGGAGCCTGCACAGGAGCTGGAGATGCTGGGCGATCTACAGGTGGGGTTGGGCGACGCCCTCGAGACGCTGCGGGACCTCGCGCGCGGAATCTACCCGCCGCTCCTTGCCGACAAGGGGCTCGCGTCGGCCTTAGAGGCGCAGTCGCGGAAGGCAGCGATGCCGGTCAGAGTAGAGACGGACGGTATCGGCCGTTACTCGCAGGAGTTCGAGGCCGCGGTCTACTTCTGCGTGCTCGAGGCACTGCAGAACGCCTCGAAGTACGCGGATGCATCCGATGTGGCCGTTCGGCTGTGGCAGGAGAATGGCGATCTGCTGTTCTCAGTTGCTGACGACGGCCGAGGGTTCGACCAGGCGACGACCCCGCTCGGAACCGGGCTGCAGAACATATCCGATCGTCTGGCCGCCCTTGGCGGCGCGCTCGACATCCGGTCCCGACCGGGCGGCGGAACGACCGTCTCGGGGCGGATCCCAGTTCAAACCAGTCTGAAAGCTTCGCGGCTCCGTGAACTCGGCGGTGGCACCTCATGAACCAGTCGGCTCGGGCGTGGAGCGGCTGACGAGAGGTTTGGTCTCAGTCGATCAGCCGGCCTGGTCGCCCGACGGCCCAAGATCGCCTTCGTCTCCACCCAGGGAAGCGTCGTCGACCGTTCCGGGTAGCCACGGGACGCCGGCGCGGAAGCTAGGCGAGCGTGGGAGTCGGTCGGCCGCGCAGATCGATCCTCACCACGGACGGTTCGTGGTCCGATGCCTGGACGGCGTCGGCGAACTCGGAGTTGACGTGGACGACGTCGTACTCGTGCGGGAAATGGCCGGCGACGTTGGGGCTGAACAGGATCTGGTCGAGCACCTGCGAGTTGCCCTCGAAGACGTAGGAGTATCGCTCCGGCGACGCGAGGTCCTTGACGAGCGAGTGCAGGACGCCGCCCGCCTCGAGGATGTCGACCGTCTGCGAGAACTCGAAGTCGTTGATGTCGCCGAGGACGATCACGTTGGCGTTCGGGTCGAGAGCGAGCAACGAATCGACGAAGTCGTTGACGACCTGTGCCTGGCCGTGCCGAGCGACCTCGCTGAAGCGGGTCGGCGGCTGCGCCGGACCGAAGAGCGGCTGGTCGTCGGTCTTGGAGCTGAAGTGGTTGACCACGACGAACACCGTCTTCCCGCGGGCTCGGAACTCGCCGACGAGGGACTTCCGCGTGTCGTCGAATGCCGAGGACTGGGTGCCGATCCGGCCGGGACTCGAGGACAGGCGCGGCCCGGATGGGTGCGCGACGATCGCGGTCTCGGTCGTGGGTCCCCCACCGGGCCGGTCGATGAACTCGACATCGCGATCGGTTCGGAAGAGGAAGCCCACGCGGATGTTCCCACCGGGGGCGCCGCCCTCGGCGTCGTCGACGGGATCGATCTGGCGGTGTTGGTAGGTCGGGCCGCCGGCGGCCTGGATCGCCTGCACGAGGCGGCTCCAGGCGACGGAGGCGTCGACGACGGAGCTGCCGGTGCCGCCCGCGACGCCGTCGTTGTCCTGCACCTCCTCGATGCCGATGATGTCGGGCGCCCGGAGGTTGTTCACGATCAGCTGGGCAAGATGGTCGAACTTCGACTGTGGATCGGTGCCCGCGAGGTTCTCGACGTTGAACGTCGCCACCGACACCTGGTGATCCGTCGTCGGCGCCGTCGTCTCGCGGACGAGCCCCGCCGACACGAACGGCGGCGTCGAGGTCGCCTGGATCTTGTAGTTCGAGAAGCTGTAGTCGAGCGGCCCGATGACCGGCGCGGTCAACGAGTCGCCGACGTTCATGTCGGGCATCGCCTTGGCCGGCCGCGGTGCCGGGGCGAGATCGCGCAGGATCTCGTCGTCGACGATGATCCGCTCGGGGTTCGGGTCCGCATAGCCGCCGAGGAGGATCCCTCCCCGTGGTGTCCGGAGCCCGGTGCCCCAGGAGCCGCCGTCGGGTAGCAGGGTGATCTCGCCGAAGCTGCGGGTCGCGCCCACCACAGCAGCATCGTTCACCTGAAGCCGCATGCCCTCCAGGCTCTCGTAGAAGTCAATCGCATCGTTCACTGCGTCGAAGGTGCCTCCGGTCTCGACGTTGCCGGCGCCGTCGTCGTCGATGTTCTCGGTCGGCGGGGTCCGGCCCCCGAGCCCGAGCACGATCGGGCCGGGCCGCGGGTTCCCGCTCGACAGGACGGACACGTTCGCGTTCGAGGACGTGATCTGAGTGATGGTCAGGTTGTCGGGATCGTTCGCCGCGCGAAACTCGGTCACCGTTCCGTTGACCTGCACCAGGTCTCCGATCTGGGCCGCAGGCGCGGCGTTGAGGAAGACGAACACCCCGTCCGAGGTCGCGATGTCCGCGTCGGGGGTCGCATCCTGGATCCAGATGCCTCGTCCGCCCGCTGTGCGACGAACTGTGACGACGCCCTCCACGCCGGTGACGCTCGCACCGACGAGGGGCGAGAGGTGAGACGCGCCCTGGATCTCGGCGATGGTCGTCCTCGCCTGGGCGGTGGACTCGGCGGTCGCCGATGTCACGGCGATCACGCAAGCAAGGACCAGCACAACCGAAGCACCGCGTCGAGCGCGCATCATGGCCTCCCCTCGTTCAGATGGCGAGGGAGCGCACCCCGCCGTCCTTGCCGTGCGACAGGGAATCGCTCGCCGGGCTCGTCGGCGATCCCGATGCCTCGGGGAGTTGAGCAGGTAGGCCGGCAGCGCCTACCGTACCCGAGGTCCAGGTTGACCTATCCCCGCCGGGTGGGCCCTCAAACGTCGGGTCGTCGTCGCCTAGCGGCCGAAGCGTCCGAGCCCGCCGGGGGACCGGATGGCGGCCATCAGCGCGGCGACGTCTACTGTTCCCGCCCGTGGCCGAGCGCTTGGTGACACTTCTGGTCACGCTCGACGGGTCGTCTCGAACGAACCCCGCCTAGGAACGAACCCACCCTAGCGACGCAAAGCGAAGCCGATGTCGCGGCCGGGGTAGATGGCGTCGATGTCCAGGTAGTCCACCTCATCCATGAAGCAAACTTCGGTCCAGATATCAAGCGGGAGCTTCTGGGTCGCTTCCAAACGCCCAGCGTAGTTCGTCGCCACATCGCGAAGAAGCCGTGTCAACCAATGTGCGGAGAACTGAGACGACCACGAACCCCCCCTTGGCGCTCCAAAATCACTGGCCCTCGATCGTCCCGCATTCGTCCCGCGAATGACTCGGAGACGTCAAGAAATGACGGGAACGGCTGAAGCATCGAATCCGCAGGTCAGGAACCCGATCCGGCCAACGCCGCAGGTAGCGAGATCGGCCCCGAGAACACTCTCAAGGTGGAGACACGGGTTCGAACCCCGTTGGGACTACGAGGAGAAGCGCAGGTCAGACCCCCTGTCGAGTCTGAGTCGCGATTCAGCTGGCCGGTCGTCCCGCATTTGTCCCGCGGACGACCGCGACAC
>Ga0209874_1000667_pt1 | contig 10242 bp, 9 predicted proteins | sample GWRWN1_20_30_FD_187216 | JGI IMG/M metagenome (GOLD analysis project Ga0209874, IMG submission 187216) | Riverbed sediment microbial communities from areas with no vegetation in Columbia River, Washington, USA - GW-RW N1_20_30 (SPAdes)... | ecosystem: Environmental > Aquatic > Freshwater > River... | reverse complement strand
GACCAGAGGGAGGCGCTCCGACAAGGCGCGGAGGGGTGGGCGGACGAGGCCATGGCGGTGTTCGGGTCTTGGGACTTCGATCCGTCCGCCGTGTCGTGCAGCCTCACATGGTGGCACGGCGAGCACGATGCCAACGCGCCGATCGCCGCCGTGCAGCGCCTCGTGGCAAGAATGAGTGGCGTGGACCTGCGACTCTGGAGCGAAGCCGGGCATCTGGAGTCGTACCGTCGGCACGACGAGATCCTCGCCGAGCTCCTCACTCGCTGAGCCCGTCCAGTGGGGCTCCCTGACGCCAGTTCCTGGACACGCTTTGTCGTACGGGTGTCGCTTCCGTCTCGAGACACGCCGCCAGCCGGGGCAACCGCTCGGCCCCATCCCTCGTTGGCGTGAGCCACGCTTCCTAACCGGGAGCCATCAACTGAGGTGGTCGTTCGTCGGTGCGGGCGAGCGGTAGTGCCGCGACACCTCCGACGCGTAGCGCTTGCCAACAACGGCGGCGTTCTGCGCCAGCCACTCGGTGAGCGGTCTGGTGCCGGTTGCCGGACCTTCGGTCGACACCAGCCCGGCCATGAGACCCTCCAGCTCGTCCTTCGTCACCACCACGTCGCCAACCAGCCGACCGATGGCCGCGGCCGCGGTCAGAGCGGCGGCGCGCGGAACGTGCACGAAGAGCGTGCGACGACCGATGGCTCGGGCGATCAGCCGTACCAACTCCTCGAAGGCGAAGGTCTCGGGGCCGACGGCGTCGATCATCTCGTTGGAGTCGCCGAGTCCGGACCGCACGCAGATCTCGGCCACGTCCTCGACCGAGACCGGCCTGAGCCTGTATGAGCCCGAGCCCGGGATCCCGAACATCGGGAGCCTGCGCAGGATGTAGGCGATGTTGTTGATGAGGATATCTTCCCTTCCGAAGATCACGGTCGGACGGACGATCGAGTACCCGAGGCCCGAATCGTGGATCATCTCCTCCACCCTGGCCTTGCCCCGGAAGTACTCGAAGGGCGAGTCCTTCGACGGGTTCGTGATGCTCACATGCACGATCCGGCGCACGCCGGCGTCGCTCGCGGCTCGGATGAGGGTCTCGCTGTTCGCAACCGCCCGTTCGAAAGTCACATCCCCGCGTGGGAACCGCACCCAGTACGTGTTGTACAGCGTCGTCGCTCCACGTAGATGCTCCGCGAGCTTCCGTCGCTCCTCGAAGTCGAGGGGCGCGACGTCGATCCGATCGCCGAACGGGTTCGGGCGGTTCGGGTGGCCGGTGAGCGTCTTCACGTTCCTGCCGATCTCCAGCAGCCGTCCGGTAATGTACCTGCCCGTGTAGCCGAGGGCCCCGGTCACCACGTCAACGTCGGGCATCGCGACCGATGCGTCATCGCCTTCCGTTGGTTGCCGGCCTGAGCGCCATATGCCATGCTCGTACTCGATCCAGACTCCCACAAACCACGAAGCGCCGTAAGCGCCGTAAGCGCCGTAAGCGCCGTAAGCGCCGTAAGCGCCGTAAGCCCCGTCGCCGGTGCGGTGGATGATTGCAGAGGTGGTCGAGACGATGAGGCGGGCGGCTATGTGGCAATTCCGTCATGTAGCGACGTTCAGACGTCCGGCGGCGACGTGCAGCTGCGGCGATTACCTGGCGTTCGAAGGGGTTGGGATTCCTCGACGACCCGAACGCGGTCAACTCGACTCAGATCGGCGCATCACCATGATCAGGCAAGGCTTACCCGTCTCCTCGTCGCGGCTCTCTCGTTCGGCGACGAACCCTGCCCGCGCGAACGCTCGGATCGCCCGCTCGTTGTCGATGAGCGGATCGACGATCACATCGGTCCAGCCGCACTCATAGAGAAGGAAATCCGCTGTGGCCCCTGCTGCGTCGGGCCCCAGTCCCCGTCCACGCGCTTCCGGGACAAGGAACATGTCGATGCCGCCGGAACGTTCCGTGGCGCGCCAGTACTGGAGGAAGCCGATCGGGCTGCCTTCGGCCTCCACGATGAACGACTCAACCTCGGGGCTCCTGTGACCGGTGTAGTCGGCGCTCACTCGATCTCTGCCGATAGGCTCGCCTCCCCACCATAGGTAGACGTCTGGGTCCGCGAACCAGAGAGTCAGCAAATCGAGGTCAGCGTCCACCGCACGTCGGAGCGATGTGTGCTCTCCGGTGATCAAGGGTGCTGCGAGGGTTCGGCTTCCATGAACTGAACGGTAGCTCGGTGGGTATCGGGTGTCCGTAGGCACCGTGGGCTGGCGGCCTTACGCCAGCATGGGAGCTGCGGTCAGGAGAGAGACCTTGTGGCGTGCCGATGTCGCTTTCCGCCGGAAGCGACCGCCTTGAACCCGTCGGGTTGGAACGGGGCTAGCGAGCCCCAGCGTTGCATCGCTCACCATCGGTTACCAGTCAGCTAGCCTCTTGGGAAGAACCCAGGTGTCGACGGGGCAGGCATGAATCCGTATCGGCGGGCAGACCGTCCCAAGCGTCAATCGGAAGCCCCCGTCGTCAACCCGTTCGTCGCACGACCCGCGGCAAGACGATACGCGGAGGTCCGGCCTGGCCTTCACGACCGGGTCGTGGGGCTGCTGGCCGAGCGGCTGCCGACACCTGAGCGCGCCCTCGACCTCGGGTGTGGGACCGGACTCTCGACGCGCCCACTATCGTCGTTCGCAGGCGAGGTGGTGGGTGTGGACGTCTCCCAAGAGATGCTGCGAGCGCGAGGGCCTGATACCGGCGCATGGTACGTCCGGGCGCAGGCGGAGCGCCTCCCATTTCGCGATGGCACGTTCGATCTCATGAGCATCGCATCGGCCATCCACTGGTTCGCATCCGAGGCGATCGAGGAGATCGGGCGCGTCCTGCGACCCACGGCGTGGCTCGTCGTCTACGACGTGTGGTTTCGCGCCCAGATGGTCGGCGTAGATGTCTTCGGCGAGTGGACGGGGAGCATGCGGCGGCGTTACCCATCCGTCCACAAGCACCAGTTCACGCCGGCGAGCCTCGCGCTGATGGGCTTCGCACCGGCATGGGAGGAGGACCTCGGATTCGACGTGTCGATGACGCCGGATGTCCTCGTGTCGTACCTCATGACGCACGGCGAGCGGATCGCTGCGGTGACCGAGGGACGCGAAACCGAAGAGGAGCAGCGCGCCTACCTGGCCGAGGGCGTCCGCGACTTCTTCTCGGACGTGGGCGAGCGCGAGGTCGGATTCGGAATCCGCGTCGAGGCGTTCACCCGCTAGCGCGCAACTGCCACTGTATGCGAGTGACGGCGATGTCGCTGTACGGAAGCGACATCGTTGATGCCTTGCAACCAGTCCATGGCTCGTGTGACCCTCCTCTGCCTGGTGGAACGCCTCATCGTGGCTAGGCACGCCGAGAGCGAATACAACGTCCAAGCACTCATTAGTGCCGACCCCTCGTCTCATCGGTCGCCGTTGACCTCCCGTGGAACACAGCAGGCGCGGTCCCTCGCGAACCGGCTCGAAGGGGACGAGATTGACCTCTGTGTCGCCAGCGCGACGCTTCGAGCAGTACAGACGGCGGAGATCGTGGCTAGCGCGCTCTCGATTCCCCTCATGAAGACGCCGCTGCTGGATGACCCGCCTGCCGGTGTCTTCGAAGACGGTCCTGTGGAGGCCTTCGTCAGATGGATGAGCGGCTGCGACGCCGACACGCCAGTGCCGGGGACGTCGATGAGCTTGCGGGATTCCGCTCGTCGATACTTCGAAGCGGCGAGGCTTCTACTCCGACGACCGGAACGCACCATCCTTGTCGTGGCTCACGCGCCTGCGCTTCGGTGGATGGTTCAAGCTGCACAGGGCCGTACCGCCCCGTTGGACTACCACCATCCGTTGTTCGCACATGCTGATGCGGTGGACGTGGACGTGGTTGCGCTTGGGAACCGAATGGATGCACTTGCATCTGACCCGTTTGTGGTGCTGTCTCGGCGAGAGATGGAGGGTTGAAAGCTGAATGATGAGCTTCCCTGCTACGAAGGCTGCTGCGGTCGTATCGACCCGAGGAGTTAGCACGGCCAGAGATTGCGGATCTCGTGACTCCCGCGGGGGAAGCCACGTTCGTGGATCCTGCGAGTGGGCTGGGGGGACTGGTTGCCAACGTCGGGCTCGACCGGATCGAGTCGGTGGAGCCGCTCCCGAGCGCGGATGGGTTCCGGGTTCTCGTGCGCCAGTACGACCTAAATGGTGACGGGATGCTTTCGGAGGAACTCATCCTTCGTGCTGGAACGAATCTGTCCGGCGACGACTGCCCGCTTCTGGTTGATGATGCCAGGACGATCGGCGGCGGCAGTGATTAGAGCACGGGTCCCCATCCGATCAGGACCTCGCCTCCGTCCGCTGCAGCCAGCTCGATAACCGAGTTAGGAACCTCTCTGGCCACGTCGATGATGACCACAGACTTCTCGAGATAGAGGGTCCGCTCGACGATCGCGACCGCCAGCCACCGCCCGCTCGGGCTCCAAGCCAGGTCGGAGACGATCGGGGCGTGCTCGCCTCTCCCGGTCGAGAAGAGCATCCGGTCCTCCCCAGTGGTGGGGTCCAGGGCGTAGAGGTCGGTGATGGAGTACGGAGGACGGCCGATCGCGTAGGCCAGGAGGTCCCGTGTCGGCGACCACGCGATAACTTCGGAGAACTCCGTCGTCTCGTGACCCAACATGACGAACCGACCGTCTGCGTCGAAGATCGCCTGGGCGCGCAGGTGCGCGAGAGTAGCCACGTATCTCCCGCTGGGGGACCACTCGGCGAAGACGAACGAGGCTGGCGGGTGTCCGCCAAGCGCCGCAACCAGGCCCGGGTCGCGTGGAGAGGCGAGGTCGGACACCTGACCCGTGCTCAGGTCGAGGACCCGGAGCGGAAGGTCTCCTCCGACCCCGTCCACGACGAGGCGCTGCCCGTCCGGCGACCAGGAGAAGCCGTCCACGGTCCCGAGATCGGGAGAACATCGGGATCCTAGGGTGACCACATCTACCACGCAGATGGTCTGGGCCGTGGGCTCACCCGGATGCTCGGTGGCGGGATCGACCGACAGCGTGGAGAACCGATAGGCCACCTCGCTGCCGTCGGGGGACCAGACTGCCGGCCCCAGGTCCTCGGTCGGACTCGCGCGGACGAGCGTGGTCCGCTCACCCGACAACGTGTCGATCGTCAGGAGTTGGTCCTCCCGCGTGTAGTGGGTTGGCTCGGTTATGTAGGAGGCAGCAAGGATCTTGGTCCCGTTGGGCGACACGTCGTATGCGACGATCCGTTCGTCTTTGCGCGAGATGCTCCGGCTCTCCCCGTGGCCGAGGACTTCGATGCCGGAGTTCAGCTGCACCACCAGCCGCCCCTCTGGCACTGCCACCTTCGAAGACGGATCCGGCTCGACGGTCGAGGGGTGCTCGCTCGGTGTCGGCGTTGGCGTTGGCGGCTCCTGTTCGCCTGCCGGAGCCGCCAACCAGGCCGGGGAATGCTCGTCCAGGAGACCATCGGTCACACGCGTGACGTCGGCCCCGTCGGTGTTCATCACGTAGATGTCGAGGCTTGCGGCTCGGTCGCTCGCGAACGCGATCGCGGTGCCGTCCGGCGACCACACGGGGCTGAGATCGTCGCCCGGATGATCCGTCAGTCGCGTGAGCCGGCCGTCGAGGGCGGCGAGATAGATGTCGTAGTCGCCCCCGCGTCTGCTCACGAGGAGGATGCCCGCGCCGTCGGGGGACCACGACGCTGGCCAATCGAGCGCGGGATGATCGGAGACGTTGACGAGGTCGGTTCCGTCGGCGTCCGCGACGAAGACCTCGGAGTCGTCACCGGACTTGCGCGAGAAGGCGATCTTCGCCCCGTCGGGCGACCAGACCGGGCCCTCGTCGATCTCGGACCCGTCGGTCACCTGGACCCGGCCGGAACCGTCGGTGCCCATCGTGAAGATCGCCTGCGTCTCCGTCTGTGACGCCTCGTGGTAGCGGTTCGCGGAGTACGCGATCCTGGCGCCGTCCGGAGACCACGCCGGCATGTAAGCCCCGTCGACCCCGTTGTCGGCCTCATCGGTCAAACGTGAGCGACCGGTGCCGTTGGCTCTCACGACGTAGATCTCGTATCCGTGGTCGCTGTCGACCCCCGTGAAGGCGATCATCGACCCGTCCGGTGACCATGCCGGTGAGTCGGCATCAATCAGCCCCGCGCTGAGCTCCACGAGCTCCGTACAGTCGGCATTCATCGCGTAGAGCGACCGGTTGTCGGCAGATGTCCAGTCCGTGAAGGCGACGCGCGTCCCGTCCGGGGACCAGGCCATTGCGACGCCGCCTTCGTGGCCGGCGGCGTGCCGTTGGATGATTCGGCCGGAGTCGCCGCCCCCTGGGTCGGTCAGATAGATGTCGCCGTCCTCCCCGGCGACGTAGGCGATCCCGCCTTTGGCGGCGACGCTGTCGGCATGTGGGGGAGGGACGCCCCGGAAGGCCCTGATCGCCACCAGCGTGCCGGTCGCGGCGAGCAGGAGAGCGAAGAGCGCGGCGGCGAGGCGAGCGGTAGCCGTCGGTCGTGACTCACGCTCCTGCACGCCGGATCCATCTTCCTGAGCGTCCCGCTGGGGAGAGTCTCGCTCAGCCGTCGCGGGTGATCTCCGCACACTCACAGGACAGCGACCTCAGGCCGCAGGTTCCCGCCCACCTACTCGTAGCTGTCGACCGGTCTCGGGGTTGCTCGTCGACGCAGAGACGGAGCCCCGCGACTTGGGGCCTTCTTCGACGGGGGACAGAGTCGGCGGCTCCGTTGCCATTGCGACGGGCAGTTCGCAGCGAGAGCCCAATAGCTTCGGGGATCGGTTGCCCCGCTCAGACCTGACCCTGCTCCGGAGCGAAACCCGTCCCGGTCCTTTACTACCGAGCCGTTAAAGAACTGAACGAATCCTGCTCCTGTTCTATTGGTCGTGCAGAGTCTCCCGGTGAGAGCGGATGCGGTGCGTCTCGAGCGCGTGTACGAGGAGCAGGGAGCTCGGCTCTGGAGGGCCGTCTACCTCTACGCGGCCGACCGAGAAGTGGCGAGCGACGCGGTTGCGGAGGCGTTCGCTCAGGCGCTCCGCCGCGGGAACGACCTCCGCTCACCGGAAAGGTGGGTCTGGCGGACGGCCTTCCGGATCGCGGCAGGGGAATTGAAGCGACGAAGGAAGGAAGGTGGATCGTTGACGGACGCCGGCTACGACGTCCCGGACGAGACGGCGGAGTTGCTCGTGGCTCTCCCACGGCTCTCCCCGAAGCAGCGCGCCGCGATCGTTCTCCACCATCACGCCGGGTACTCGCTCAAGGAGGTAGCCGACATCATCGGATCCACGCCAGCGGCGGTCGGAGTGCACCTGCATCGAGGGCGGAAGCGCCTTCGCGAGCTCCTGGGAGACGAAGATGCCTGATCTCAACACGCGGTTCCGCGGCGTCGAGCGAATCGCGACGCCGGATCTCTGGCCCGACATCGCGCGCCGCGAGCCCCGGCCACCAGCTCCCGAGCCGAGCCTGGCTCGAAGGGCGGTCGCTGCGACCCTCGCGCTCGCACTCGCCGTCGCAGGGGTCGCGTTGGTGATCCGCGCGTTCGAGGGACCGAGGGATGGAGCTCAGCCGATCACACCGGCGCCGGTGTCGATGAATGGCGTCATCGCGTATGCGAGCATCGGGGAAGAGAAGGTCTTCTGGACGCTCCGTCCCGATGGAAGCGATCGGACTAGCGTCGACGTCGACGTTCCGGGGTTCGTGGCAGCTCCGAGCTGGTCACCTGATGGGACTCGCATCGTCTTCGACGTGAACTCGTTCGACGATCCACATCCGGAGGGCGGCAACTTCGACATCTATGCCGCCAACGCGGACGGCACCGATCCCATCCGACTCACATCGGAGATGGTGGACCACAGTCCGGTCTGGTCGCCCGACGGCACGAAGATCGCCTACGTTCACGGCTGGGACAACAAGGCGCAGATCTGGGTCATGAACGCGGATGGCTCAGACTCCCGGCAGCTGACGAACCGGAATGGACCGAACATATTCCCTTCCTGGTCGCCGGACGGGGACAGGATCGCGTTCGTTTCGTTCGACGGCTCCAATTCCGATGTCTACGTGATGAACGCCGACGGGTCCGACGTTCGGCGGCTCACGGAGAGCCCCGCGCATGAGGACCAGCCGGCCTGGTCCCCGGACGGTCGACAAATCGCCTTCACGAGCGAGGGAGCGGGGAATCACGGGATCTTCGTGATGTCACCCGACGGTACCGGCGTGACCCAGCTGCTCGACGACCCGGATCCGGCGAACCTTGGCTTCGCCTGGTCGCCCGACGGAACCAAGATGGCGGTCGTGAGTATCAGGGGCCCCGGCAACGACCGGAACGTGTACGTGCTCGACGTCGCCACGGGCGAGTTCACATCTATCGGCGAGCCGGGCGCCTGGTATGGCCCTTCTTGGCAACCGCTGCCCGCGCCGAGTGCGACGCCAACACCCTCGGAGCCAACTCCGCCGCCGGCGCTCTCGACCGTCGCACTACCGGATGGACTCGGCGCCAGCCGGCTGGCGATCGGTGAGGGCGCGGTGTGGGCGCTCGCTTCATCGGGCCAGGCTCGGTCCAGCGTTCTTGTCCGTATCGATCCAGCGACCGGCGAGGTTGTCGCAACGACGTCTCTCGAGGCCGAGCCATGGTACGTGGCCGCCGGCGGTGGAGCCGTCTGGGTCGGGTTTCCAAGATCCAGCATGGTCCAGCGGGTCGACGCCGCTACGAACGAGGTGACTGGGCAGATCCAGCTCCCTGGAGACGGGGTGAGCGCGATTGCCGCAGACGATCAAGCGGTGTGGGTCGAGGTGATCCAGGACCGCTCCGACCTGGGCCAGCAGAACCTCGCATCGCTCGTGCGGATCGACCCAGGGACCAACGAGCTTGTAGCGACGATCCCACTGGAGGGACTGTCCGGATACGACGACGAGATCACCATCGGAGCGGGAGCTGTGTGGGTTGCAGGCGTGAACCTCACGGGCCCAAGCGAGGAGCGAGCAGCAAACCTCCTGCGGGTCGACCCGATCACGAACACGATAAGCGTGGCGCTTCCCGTCGGCGCATTCAGCGTTAGTGCCGGGACAGATTCGGTGTGGGTGGCCTCACCGGCAGATGGCGTCAACGACTCGCTCCACAAGCCTGAAGCATGGGTGGCGCAAGAGATCGATCCAGTGACCAACGGGGTCTCGGAACCGATCCCGCTGCCTGGAAACGTGTCAGCAGTGCTTGCCGTAACTGCGGATGGCGTGTGGTTCTCAGGCTACGACGACCAAGGGCTGATTCATCCAGTTCGGCTCTGGGAAGGGGCATTCGACGACTCCGTGCCTCCGGTCGACTCCATCTACACCGACACGGTGTTCGACGATGCCTCCGACACCATCTGGTTGGCGGCGGTAAGTGGGTTGGAACGGATCGATGCGCGATAACTGCAAGAGTGCGATCTTCATGGACAGGGCTTGAAGGGAGGCAGGTTCTGAATGTCTATCCCGCCTCGTCGAGATCGCGCTCCAGGGCGCCTTGCAGGATCACGCCCCAGGCCGCGACCATCATCCGTAGCCTGGCCTGCGCGGAAGGCATCCCTGAGCCGGCGGGGATCGCCCATCTACCGTCGTCGTCTCGATGATCGGACAAGACGCGGCGGATGGAGAACCGGGGCTGGGAGTCGACGTCGACCTACGCGAAGTCGACCGCCACGCTCGCGCACCCCTGACCGCCGTTGAGCAACCATCGACCGTCGTCGGCCAGCGTCAGTCCGAAGATGGCGACCGATTGGCCGTCACGCCTCACGACGACCGTCGCCCCGCCCTCGTCGTCGGCCTCCGGATAGCCCGATCGATGCACGGAGACCTCGTCGCCCGGCTCGAGCCCTCCGAACGATTGCCGAACCGCCTCCACGGGATCGGCGGAGATTCCCGACGAGAGGTCGATGAAGTCGAGGATCGAGCTCCACCGCGCATCCCCTGGGCACTCGAGCTCCGCAGGCGCCATGTACATGCCCTCCGGATCGAGCACCTGCAGCGGGACGGTCTGGGGTTCGTCCCCGTTCCCGTGCTCACTGAAGGGCCAGCACGCGACGGCGCGGTCTCCTGGACCGGTCTGGAGAGTCCACTCGGACGCTCCCGGATCGACATCGAAGCCGAACCCTCCGACGAGGCTCGCCGGTTCATCGAGTCTGCTGTCGACGACGAGATGCACGCCGTCTCGCTGGGCGACGACCTGCGGCGTCAGAACTGACGTCGCCCC
>Ga0209874_1000666_pt1 | contig 10247 bp, 10 predicted proteins | sample GWRWN1_20_30_FD_187216 | JGI IMG/M metagenome (GOLD analysis project Ga0209874, IMG submission 187216) | Riverbed sediment microbial communities from areas with no vegetation in Columbia River, Washington, USA - GW-RW N1_20_30 (SPAdes)... | ecosystem: Environmental > Aquatic > Freshwater > River... | reverse complement strand
GCCGGCGACCTCGCCTGCCCCGGTGGGCGGCGCGGGAGACCAGCGCCACCCCGGCGATCGTGGCGGCGATGCCGAGGCCGGCGGGCAGGCTCGGCACGTCGCCGCCGAGCAGTGCGGCCACCACCGGCACCACCGCGCCGCAGGCCGAGACGGGTGCGACCACCGACATCATGCCCTCGGCCAGGCCGCGGTAGAAGAGCAGCAGGGCAACGCCGCTGCCGACCCCGGCGGCCAGGCCCCAGGCGACCTCGTCCAGGGACGGCCCGGTCGCCTGCACGGCCAGGGCGGCGGCCAGGGCGAGGCCGCCGGCCAGCTGGCTCCAGATGGCCACCGTGAGCGCCGGCAGGCGGCGCGACTGCACGCCGCCGAAGAAGTCGGCAGCCCCCCAGCAGAGGCCGGAACCGAGGCCGAGAGGGACGCCGAGCGTCAAGGGCGCTCCGTGGGCTCAGCGGGCCACGCGGCGCCGGTGGCGATGCCACCAGCGTGCGTCGTGCTCGAAGCCTGGGCGGCTGTCGGCCGCGGCCAGCAGCGCGGCCACGTCGAGGGAGACAACAACGAGCACCATCCAGAGCAGTCCCATACGGCAGCTCCCGCAGCTCGGTGCGTAGATCCTCACCTGCGAGGTTCCAACACAGTGAACTCTTGGTACACTAGAGTGTATCTCACTGCATTGACTAGGTCTACTAATTTGTTGTAACGGAATCGAGGATCCTGCCGTGCCCCAGCCAGCGGAAGTCAACGCCGCGGTCGCCCGCAACGTCCGCGCCGAACGGGTCAGGCTGGCCTGGACGCTCGACGAGCTGGCCGCCCGCTCCGGGGTCAGCAAGGGCATGCTCTTCCAGGTGGAGCAGGCCCGGACCAATCCGAGCGTGGCGACCATCTGCCGGCTGGCCGACGCCCTCGGGGTCACGATCGCCAGCCTGGTCGAGGCGCCGGAGGTGCCGAGCACCAGGGTGGTGCAGGCCGACCAGGCCGTCACCCTCTGGTCGGGCAAGCCCGGCAGCAGCCACCGCCTGCTGGTCGGCTCTGGCACGCCCGAGCAGGTCGAGCTCTGGGACGCGCACCTGGTCCCCGGTGACGGCTACCGGGGCGAGGCCCATCCGACGGGCACCCGCGAGCTGCTGCTGGTGATCGAGGGCGAGCTCACCATGGAGGTCGACGGCGTGCCCCACCGGGTCGGGCCGGGCGGCGCGATCGCGTTCGTGGCCGACCATCCGCACGTCTACCGCAACGCCGGCGAGGTCCCGCTCCGCTTCGCGATGGCGGTGATCCACCCCGCGCGGGCCGTGCCCGACCACCAGCCCCCGCCGAGCGCCTAGCCCCCGACGCCGACCCTGCCGGGTGGGACGGCGTGCAGGCGGCCCGCCGCCTGCGTCCCCGCGTAGTGGTCGAGGGCGTGCAGCGACGTCTGCGCCAGGATGCGCACCCCGACCGCGATCGCCCGCTCGTCGACGTCGAACGAGGCGGCGTGCAGGTCAAGGTCGGTGCCGGGGATCCGCACGCCCAGCCGGGCCATCGACCCTGGCACCTGCTCCAGGTACCAGGAGAAGTCCTCCCCGCCCATGCTCTGGGGCGCGTTGAGCACCGCCTCGTCGCCGATGGCGGCGCGGGCGGCGGTGGCCATCACCGCGGTGGCGTTCTCGTCGTTGACCACGGGGGGGTTGCCCCGCTGGTAGTCGAGGCGGTGGGTGATCTGCGGGAAGGGCGCGACGGTGGCCTCCAGCACCCGCTCGACCAGCTTCTGGGCCTCACCCCAGGCGGAGCGGTCGAGCACCCGCAGGGTACCTCGGGCCACGGCTGTGGTCGGAATGACGCTGTGCGCCTTACCCGCCTCGATTGACCCGAACGTCATGTTGATGATGACCCTGGAGTCGACCAACCGCGAAAGCGCCGCGGGCAGGTCGGTCACCACCCGGGCGACCACGTAGGCCAGGTCGGCGGTCAGATGGGGACGGGCGGTGTGGCCACCGGGGCCGAAAAGCCGCAGTTCGACCACGTCGGAGGCTGCGGTGATGGCGCCGACCCGGACGCCGAGGCGCCCCACATCCAGCTTGGGGTCGCAGTGGAGGGCGTAGATGACGCTGACGCCGTCGAGGGCCCCGGCGTCAATGACGTCGATGGAGCCGCTGGGCAGCACCTCCTCAGCTGGCTGGAAGATCAGCCGGACTCGACCGCGGAGCCGGGCGGCACGCTGGGCCAGGGCAAGCCCGGTGCCAAGCAGCACCGTGGTGTGTACATCGTGGCCACAGGCGTGGCAGGTTCCTTGGACGGTCGACCGATAGCTGACGTCCTTCTCGTCATCAAGGGGCAAGGCGTCCATGTCGGCCCGCAGCGCCACGATCGGCTCGCCGGAGCCGACGTCGCACGTGAGCCCTGTGCCCGTCGGCAGCAAGCGGGGCCGGAGGCCGACGGCCTCCAAGCGACGAGCCACGAGGGCCGTCGTGGCACGCTCCTGCCTGCCCAGCTCCGGGTGGGCGTGGAGGTGGCGGCGCAGGTGGACGAGCTCTGGATGGTGGGTGGCGAGGAACGCCGAGAGGTCAAGGCCACGGTCGATTGTCATGACCTCACAATTCTCGTCTACCTTCTGCCCGGGTCCCAGTGGTCGAGCAACCCGAGTATCTCCCGATACAGCTCCTCGGCCTCTCGCGGTGAGTCACCGACGCAGGTGAAGCCCAGCTTGCCGTGGACGCGCATCGCGCCGAGCATGTGAACCGTAACTCCCGTGCGGGAGTTTGGCTCAAGCGCCAACCCGGCCTTCTGGATCGCGGCAAGGATCTCGGACGGGGCCGTTCCGGCGAGCCGCTCGCGGACCACGTTGTCGGTGGCGACGTAGAACTTCGGCCGCCCCTGTGCGATGAGCTGTCCAGTCGCGCGATCATAGGTTGCCTGGGTCCCGAGCATGACCATCCCGAGCGGGTGGGTCGTCCCTCCAAACCGGAGGTTGATCTCCGCAAGGTACACCGCGTCTTCGCCGGTCCCACCGGGGACGACGAGGAAGTCGATGCCGAACAAGCCGATCACGCCGCGATCCGCCAGGACCCCGGCGATCCGTTCGGCATACTGCGAGATGGTCTCTCTGTAGCGGGCGTCCGAAGGAAAGCGGCAGCCCAGGTATGTCTGCGCGTTGGCGCCCCCGAGTACCGCGCCGTCATGTATGTGCCGTGTGCGACGCTCCCTGGAATGACGGACACGACTGCACCAAGGGAGCGAGCGGGGCCGCCAACCCGCCGCTCCGCGGCGAACTGCGACGGGTGCGTCCGCCGAACACGGACCTCGAACGGTCGTCGTAACCGCTCAGGCGCCGTAGTGGTGCAACGCGTCCTGCGCGGTCTGCGCGAGGATGCGGATGCCCGTCGCAATCGCACGCTCGTCCACGTCGAACAGGCCAGCGTGCAGGTCGAGGTCAGTCCCCGGTATACGGACACCGAGGCGGGCCAGGCTTCCCGGGACGTGCTCCAGGTACCACGAGAAGTCCTCGCCGCCGAGGCTCTGCGGTGCGTTCAGGACGCACTCATCGCCGATGGCGGCTCGGGCCGCTTCGGCCATGATGGCCGTTGCGGTCTCGTCGTTGACGACGGGCGGTGTGCCGTTCTGGTAGTCGATTCGCCAGGTGACGCCGAACGGGCTCACCGTCGACTCCACCACCCGCTCGACCAGCTTCGGGGCCTCGCCCCAGACGGCGCGGTCGAGGACACGCAGTGTGCCTTTGGCGGTCGCGGATGTGGGGATGACATTGTGAACCTGCCCTGCCTCCACGGCACCGAAGGTCACGTTCAGGCCCGCCCTCGGGTCGACGAGACGATCGAGTGCGGCGGGTACATCGGTGATGACCCGCGAGATGACGTAGACGAGGTCGGCCGTCAGGAACGGACGAGCCGTGTGCCCGCCCGGCCCGGAGAGCGCGATCTCCAGCATGTCGGCGGCGGCCGTGATCGGACCCACCCGAACTCCCAATCGACCGACGTCGATCTTCGGATCGCAGTGCACCGTGAAGATGGCGGCGACGCCGTCCAGCGCTCCCGCTGCGGTGGTGTCGAGCGCGCCACCCGGAATCCTCTCCTCAGCCGGCTGGAAGATCAGCCGCACCCGGCCGGGCAGCTCATGAGCGTGCTCGGCGAGCGCCAGCCCGACTCCAAGAAGGATCGTCGTGTGGACGTCGTGCCCACAGGCGTGACAGACGCCCGGGTAGATGGAGCGGTACGGAACGTCCTTCTCGTCCTGCAACGGGAGGGCGTCCAGATCGGCACGCAGGCCAATGACCGGTCCGGCATTGCCACCGACGTCGCAGACGAGCCCAGTCCCGGTGGGGAGGAGGCGAGGCCGCAGCCCGATGGATTCGAGGCGACGTGCCACCAGCACCGTCGTCTGACGCTCCTCATTGCTGAGCTCTGGGTGGGCGTGAAAGTGGCGGCGGAGGTGGATGAGCTCTCGGTTGTGGGTGGCGAGAAAGGTGGAAAGGTCGAGGGTCACGGTTCGGCTGGCTTTGGTGTGGGCGTCAGGCGATCGGTGCGGAGCTCCGTGACCAGGCTGTCGACGACGTCGGTCAGGGTGCCCCCCGCAGCAATCACCTCACGCTGGCGGATATAGCTCGGACCGCGCTCCATGATGGCGAGCGCGTTGCGCAACTCCTGGATGCAGTCCAGACGGCGGGCCACCGGGGTCAGCTCCTCGACCAGATCCTCGATCGCCTCGCGGAGCGGCTGCAGCCGGCCCTGGTCGTCGAGGATGATCTCGGCGTCGAGCCCGTAGCGGGCGGCCCGCCACTTGTTCTCTCGGATGATCCAGCTCCTTGGGACCGGCAGCGTGTAGCCGCGGTCGATCAGGGAGTTGAGCCGCTCGACCAGGCATTGGCTCATGGCCGCCACGGTCGCGATCTCCCCCATCGTCGGCAGGCCGTCGCAGATGCGCAGCTCGACCGTGCCGAATCCGGGGTGCGGGCGGATGTCCCACCAGACCTCACGGATCGTTCGGATCGTCTTGGCCGAGATCAGCGTGTCCATGAACTGCTCGAACTGATCCCAGCCGGAGAGCTGGTAGGGCAGACCGGCGGTCGGCAGGCCCTCGAACACCTTGCTGCGGCAGGAAGCCAGCCCGGTGTCCTCGCCCTCCCAGTAGGGACTGGAGGCGGAGAGGGCCAGGAAATGCGGGATGTAGCCGCAGAGGGCGTTGACGATCGCGATCGCCTTCTCGGGCGAGCGCACGCCGACGTGCACGTGGATGCCGAAGATCTGCATGCGCCTGGCCATCCACTGCATGTCCTCGATCAGCTGGTGGTAGCGCGGGTTCGGGCTGACGTCCTGCTTGGCGGGATCGGAGAACGGGTGGCTGCCCGAGCACATCAGCTCGAGGCCGCGCTCCTCCGCCAGCGGGTACAGCTCGTTCAGCGTGCCGGTCAGGTCCTGGCGGGCCTCGTCCGCCGTCGAGCAGATGCCGGTGATGATCTCGATGGTCGACTCGAGCAGCTCGTGCTTGGCCTTGGGGTGCTCACCGCCAGGATGGTCGCGGCCCATCACGGACAGCACGTCCGACGCGCCGCTGCGCAGTTCGCGCGTCCCCCGGTCGACGAGCTCGAGCTCGACCTCGACGCCGAGGCTGCTGCGCTCAGAAGACCTGAAATCGATCTGCACGGGGGATTCCCCTTGTCTGCTGCCCGTTGCCGGGATGATACCGGCCCGGATCGTCGATGTGGAAAAGCAAGCCGGTCGAAACCGCTCGTCGGAGCATGTTTCCCACCTTTGCCCCAGAACGTCGGTCGGGCATGCCCGACCGACGTTCTGGTCGTGTTCGACTTTGATCCGGGCGGCCCCGGTAATACTGTAATTACGTGCAGCCAGAGCAAATGGTTCGGGAGGTGGCCGGCTGGCTGGAGCAGCGGCTGCCGGCCGGCTGGTTCACCGGACCGCCAGAGGTGACCGTGGACGGCGAGGAGATCCTCGTCGTCGGCGCGCTGCCCGAGGGCGAGGGCGACGTCCTGCAGCGGGCCAGGCGCTTCCGCGAGGAGACCAGGGAGCAGCGGGTGCGCCTGGCCGCCCAGCTGGAGCGGCGCTTCAGGCGCACGGTGTCGTGGGGGGTGGTGTGCGGCGGCGAGCGCCTGCTGTTCACCACGCTGAGCGTCCCGGTGATGACCCGGCTGCGCCTCGGCGAGCGCCGGGTGCTCGACACCCTGATCGACGCCGGGGTCGCTCGCAGCCGCAGCGACGCCCTCGCCTGGTGCGTGCGGCTGGTCGGCACCCACCAGGCCGACTGGATCCGCGAGCTGCAGGCCGCCCTGGTCGCGGTCAAGCAGGTACGGGCCCGCGGGCCGGACGCCTGACCCTGGTGCCGGCGCCGATCAGCTCGAGCGCCGTTCCAGCCACGAGAGCAGGGTCCGGACGGCGGCGCCGGTGGAGCCCTTGCCCAGGTAGCCGTCCTCGGAGTCGGAGCGGGCCGGGCCGGCGATGTCCAGGTGGGCCCAGGGCCGGCCGTCCACGAACTCCTGCAGGAACAGCCCGGCGATCAGCGCCCCACCGTAGCGGTCGCCGACGTTCTTCAGGTCGGCGATGTCGCTCTCGATCTCCCGGTGGTACTCGGGCGGCAGGGGCAGCCGCCAGGCCGGCTCGCCAGCCTCGCCGGCCGCCTCCAACAGCTCGGCCGCCAATGCCTCGTCGTTGCCCATCAACCCCGCGTAGCGGGTGCCGAGAGCGATCATGCACGCGCCGGTGAGGGTGGCCACGTCCACGATCGCGTCTGGCTTGGCGGCCGCCCCGACGGCGAGCGCGTCGGCCATCACCAGCCGCCCCTCGGCGTCGGTGTTGAGCACTTCGACGGTTTTGCCGTTCTTCATGGTGAGCACGTCCCCCGGCCGGGTCGCCCGGCCCGACGGCATGTTCTCGGCCGTGGCCAGGTAGCCGGTGACCGCCACCTTGACGTCCAGATCGGCCAGCGCGCTCATCGCGCCGAGGACCGCCGCCGCCCCCGACATGTCGGTCTTCATGGTCTTCATGCCGTCGGGCGGCTTCAGCGACAGCCCGCCAGAGTCGAAGGTGATGCCCTTGCCGACCAGCACGACCTTGCCGGAGGCACCTCGCGGACGGTAGCGCAGCTCCACCAGGCGCGGCGGGTGGTCGGCGCCCTGGCCGACCCCGACGATGCCACCGAATCCCTCCCTGGCGAGCGCCCGCTCGTCCTTGACGCTCACGGTGACGCCTTTGCCCCCCAGCAGCCTGCGGGCGGCGGCGGCCAGGTCGTCCGGGTGCATGGCGTTGGCGGGCTCGTTGGAGAGGTCGCGCGCCAGGTTGGTGGCCGCCGCCCTCGCCTGGCCGGCGGCCACCGCCGCCCCGAGCGCCTCCCGCCCCCCGGAGCCCCCGGCGGCAAGGGCCAGGCCGGTCAGGCCGCTGGGGCGGACCCCGTTGGCGGTCGCCTTCTTGTACTTGTCGAAGCGGTAGGCGGCCAGCAGCGCCCCCTCGGTCAGCGCCCGCACCGCGGCGGCCGGGTCGGCGGGCAGGACCTGGGGCAGGGTGGTGACCGCCCGTCGGGCACCGCCGGCCTGCCGCACGACCGCCGCGGCGGCGCGGCGCAGCACCTCGAGGTCGACCTTCGCCCGTTCGCCCACCCCGACCAGCAGCAGTGTGGCGGCGGGCAGGCGGCCGAGGGTGGGCAGGGCGACCGCCTCGCCGACCTTGCCGGTGAAACCGCGCCCCTCCAGCAGGGGGACGACCGGCGCGGCGAGGCGCTGCACCGCCTCCTCGGCGCCCGGCCCCAGCTCGACGCCGGCGAAGACCGGGACGGCGAGCAGATCGGCCTTGGCGGCGACCGCGTCGGCCCTTGCGAGGGTGACCTTGAGCATCGAGCCTCCAACCCGCGTGCAGGATCTGGGCGCCAAGTCTAGTCTCGCGCTCGAACGAGGGAGGTGCAGCGTGGAATGGCGTCGGCTGGCCGACCTGATCGCCTTCGACGAGCGACGGCTCGCCAAGCACCGGGTGTTCGAGACCGACCGGACCCTGACCGACCTGTACTGCCTCGACCCCGGCCAGGAGCAGCTCCTCCTGGTCCACGAGGGGTCCGACAAGGTGCTGCTGGTGATGGCGGGGCGGGTGCTGGTGCGGGTCGACGAGGAGACCGCCGAGGTCGGGCAGTACGAGGCGGTCCTCGCGCCGGCCGGGTCCAAGCACGCCCTCAAGAACCTCGGCCCCGACCCGGCCGTGCTGGTGGTGTTCGTCGGCCCCCGGCTAGCCTGACAGGGTCCTGTCGAGCCAACGGTTGAGAGGGACCAGCGCCCGCCAGTCGTCCACCAGGCGGTCGAGCAGCTCGCCGGTGAGCATGAAGGGGCCACGCTCGTGGTGGCGGTGCAGCGTGAAGGAGCGGGCCCGCAGCAGGTCGGCGAGCGGATGGTCGGCCGGGTAGGGCTTCGGCATGCGCTGCAACGGATCCAGCCACTGCTCCATGCCGCGGCCGCCGGCCCGCCGCAGGATCGAGGCCAGCTCCGCCCCGCCGTCGCTCCCGGCGACGGCCGCCCGCGCCCGCTCCAGCTCGGGACGGGCCGGATGGTAGAGGCCGCCGGCCGCGTACAGCCCCTCCGGACCGAGGTTGACGAAGTAGCCGACCTCGACCACCCCGTCGGCCGGCGCACGGTGGGCGACGTGGCCGCTCATCGACGTCTTGTAGGGGGTCTTGTCCTTGCTGAAGCGCAGGTCGCGGTAGATGCGGAACACCTTCGGCTGCCCCAGCTCCGGCGCGCTCCTGCGCAGCCGCTCGGCGGCCGCGTCCAGCAGGGCGGCGAACGGCGCCTGCACCCGCTCCTGGAAGAGCCGCTTGTGGGCGTCGAAGAACTCCTTGGTGTTGCGTTCCTCGAGGTCCTCCAGGAACGCCAGGCCCTCGTCGGGCATCCCGGCGGACACCGCCGCGCTCGCTCCGCTCACCTGGGCACCTCCCTGCGGCCGACCGCCAGCATGGCAAGAAAGGATACGGCGAAGGCGGGGATCGACGCGCCCAGCCAGGGCAGCCGCCCGGAGAGCGGGAACGGCAGGTGGAGCAGGTCGGCGAAGAGGCCGCGCAGCAGCGTCACCCAGGCCTCGACGGAGCCCGGGTTGATCCAGTTGTAGACCAGGAACCCGAGCAGCCAGACCAGCAACGCCGCCCAGCGCACGCCACGGTAGGGCCCGTCGGCGCGGTACATGGCGGCCACGTCGTAGCGGCGGCGGGCGAGCACGAAGAAGTCGGCCGCCAGCACCCCGAACAACGGCACGAACAGCGCCCCCAGCAGGAACAGGAAGCTCTCGTAGCGGGACAGGTCGGCGACCAGGGCGGCCAGGCCGGTGGCGACCACACCGAGGACCAGGACCAGGCGCCGGCCGGGCAGCCGGGGCGCGGCGTTCTGCAGGCTGACCCCGGTCGAGTAGAGGTTGGCGAACACCTCGTCGGCCTCGTCGACCACCAGCACGGCCATGGCGAGCAGCCCGACCGGGACGGCGATCACCGCCGCGATCACGTCGCCCTGGCCGATGCTGAGCAGGAACAGGACGCCGAGCGCGTAGAACCAGACCTGCGCGAGGAAGTAGCCGGTGGCGGTGCCCCAGAAGGTGGCCTTGGCGGAGCGGCCGAAGCGGGCGTAGTCGGCCACCAGCGGCACCCACGAGATCGGCAGCGCGATGGCGATGTCGACCCCCGCCCAGAACGAGAGGCCTCCCTGGCCGGCCTGATCGGCCAGCCGGCTCAGGTCGAAGCGGGCCAGCGCGTACCAGGTCAGGTAGCCGGTGGAGGCGAGCACGGCCCAGATGGCGAACCGCTCCAGCCACTGGCGGATGACCCGCAGCGGCCCTGCGACCGCCATGGCGGTGGTGATCACGCCGAACACCAGCACCCACAGCAGCCGGCCGCGGAAGCCGAAGACCCGCTCGGAGACCGCGGCGGCGGCGCTGGCGATCACGAACAGCTCGAAGGTCGCCCAGCCGAGGTTCTGCACCACGTTGCAGGCGGTGGGCAGCAGCGAGCCGCGCACGCCGAGCGGCGCACGGTACAGGACCATGGTGGGCACCCCGGTCTCGGAGGCCGGCACGGCGGCCAGCCCGAGCAGGAGGTTGCCGATGGCGGCGCCGAGCACGGTGGCCAGGAGCGCCTGCCACAGGCCGAGCGCCGGCACCAGCAGGGCGCCGGCGACCAGCACCAGCAGGCTGACGCCGAGGTTGCCCCACAGCACCGCCTGGTCGAGGAATCCGAGCACGCGCCGCTCGCGCGGCACCGGGTCGATGCCCCATTCGGGCGCTCGCTGG
>Ga0209874_1000665_pt1 | contig 10253 bp, 8 predicted proteins | sample GWRWN1_20_30_FD_187216 | JGI IMG/M metagenome (GOLD analysis project Ga0209874, IMG submission 187216) | Riverbed sediment microbial communities from areas with no vegetation in Columbia River, Washington, USA - GW-RW N1_20_30 (SPAdes)... | ecosystem: Environmental > Aquatic > Freshwater > River... | reverse complement strand
ACGCGCCTCTGCCTCCCGTTGCCGCGCTTCCTCGTAGAGCCGCGCGTTCGCTACGGCCACCGCGACCACCCGCGCCAGGTCGGACGCCAGCGTGACATCGTCGGCCCCGATCTGCACGACCCGCCCGTAGAACCCGCACAGCACCCCCACGGTCTCGTCGCGGAGCCGCACGGGCACGGCCAGCACGCTGGCGATACCGGCGGCCTGGACCTGCGCCGCGAAGACCGAGGTGATGCGCGGGTCGTTCGCATAGTCGGCGGTCCAGAAAGGCTCGCTGTGCTTGAGGACCCACCCCGTCACGCCCTCCCCGGGCCGCACCACGACGTCCCGGAGGGCGTCGGCGCCGAGACCGATCCGGGCAGCCAGGCGGACCGACCCGTCCGACCCGGTGAGGTCGATCGCCCCGCCCTCGCACCCGAGGAGCCGGCGGATGGTCTCGGCCACCAGGGAGATCACGCTCCGCAAGTCGAGCGAGCCGGTGAGCGTCTGCGTGATCGCCGCCAGCGTCTCGGCGCTCTCCTGTCGGCGCCGCGTTTCGGCGAACAGACGCGCGTTCTCCAGCGCGGCCGCTGCGTGGTTGGTGAGTGTCTCGAGGAACTCGGCTTCCTCGGTCGGGATCCGGAACCCCACGGGATGATAGATCGCGAGGACGCCAAGCACTTCCTCAGGCATCAGGATGGGCACGGCGACGATCGCTCGGGAGCCCTCCCGCTCGACGCGGGCGCGCCCGTCATCGGAGAGCGTGATCGCCGGATCCCGCAGAAGATCCGCCGTCTCGATCGAGCGCCGCTCCGCCGCCGCCTTCCCCACCACACCTTCGCCGACGGCGAGCGTGTGCTCGCGCATGAACGCTTCGTCGAGGCCGAAACCGCGGACGTATCGGAGGCGTCCCGTCGCGTCGAAACGGAAGAGCCCGAAGGCCTCGGCCCCCAGGACCTCCCGGGACTTCTCCGCGATGAGATCCAGGATACGGTCGGCGTCGCGCGTCGAGGCCAGGAGCTGGCCGACCTCCACCGCTGCCTTGACGCGCTCGGCGCGAGCGGACGCCAGGCGCAGAAGCCGCGCGGTCTCGAGCGCCACGGCCGCATGAGCCGCGAACGAGCGCAGAAGGTTCACCTCGCGCCGCGTGAAGCGGTGCCGCCGCCACGTGAAGAGGCACAGCACGCCGAGGAGGCGCTGACCCCGCGCGAACGGCACGCCCGCGAACGACACGAGGCCCTGGTCGCGCACCCACTCCCTGGCGGCGAGGCGTCGCTCGCGGCGCACGGAGCTGAGCACGATGGCCTCACGACTCTGGGCGATCGTGCCGGCGAGACCCTGGTTCATCTTCAGGGTCGTCGGTAGCGGGATCCCCTTCTTGCCCGGACGCCCTCCGTATTCGGCGGCCAGCTTGAGCTCCTGCCCGTCATCCCCAACGAGCCACAGGTGAACTGTCGCCGCACCCGTGAGGGTCGTCGCGGCAGCCGCAACGAACTCGAGGACCTGGTGTGGGGTGAGACCGGCGGTCGCGGCCTCCGCCAGAGTGATCAGGGCGCGCTCCGCGGCCGCAGCGCCCTCTGCCTGGCGAGGCGTGGGTATCGCCACGCTCACACCCCTCACATGCCCAAGTAGGCCTGTCGGACGTGTCCCGAGCCGAGGAGAGCTTCCCGCGCGCCCGTGAGCGTGACCTCGCCGTTCTCCAGCACATAGCCGCGGTGGCAGAGCTGCAGCGCGCGCAGGACGTTCTGTTCCACAAGCAAGATTGTAGTCCCCTGCCGGTTGACCGTCTCGATGATTTCGAAAATGCTTCGGACCATCAGCGGCGCCAGGCCGAGCGAGGGCTCGTCGAGGAGGAGGAGCCGCGGACGTGCCATCAACCCCCGGCCGATCGCCAGCATCTGCTGCTCGCCGCCCGACAGGGTCCCGGCCAGTTGCCGCTCCCGCTCTCTGAGCCAGGGAAACAGGCGAAATACCGCCTCGAAGCTCGCCCCGCGGGCTCCACGCGCCGCGGACGTCCGGGCGCCCATGTCGAGGTTCTCCCGCACCGAGAGCGACGGGAAGAGCTGGCGCCCCTCCGGGACGTGGGCCAGACCCAGCTCGACGATGCGGCGTGGCGACAGACCCGCCAGGGGCTGTCCCCGGAACACGGCCCGCCCCGCCCGCACGGGGATCAGGCCGGAGATGGCGCGAAGCGTGGTCGTCTTGCCGGCGCCGTTCGCCCCGATGAGGGCCACGCACTCGCCCTCGCGCACCTCGAGCGAGACGGCCCGCACGGCCAGGAGGTCGCCGTACCCCGCGGCCAGCCCCTCAAGCGTGAGTATCGCGCTCACCGTACTCCTCGCCGAGATAGGCTTCAATCACGCGACGGTCGCTGGCGATGACCGCGGGAGGACCGGTTGCGATGACCTGGCCCTGGTTGAGGACGACGACCCGGTGCGACAGGGTCATGACGGCCCGCATGACGTGCTCGATCAGCAGGATAGCCACCCCGCGCGCATTGACGCGGCGGCAGAGGTCGACGACGTGCTCGGTCTCGGTTGCGTTGAGCCCGGCCATCACCTCGTCGAGGAGCAGGAGGCGCGGCTCGGTGGCCAGCGCCCGCGCCAGCTCGAGCCGCTTGCGCTCAGCGAGCGTCAGGGCGCGGGCGAGCTGGTCAGTCTTGGCCTCGAGCCCTGCGAAGGCAATCACCTCTCGCGCCCGGGCGGTCGCCTCGGCGAATCCCGGCGTGCGCGCCAATGCGCCGACCCGCACGTTCTCGAGCACCGTGAGTCCGTGGAAGGGCTTGACGATCTGGAAGGTGCGGGCGAGGCCTCGCTGGCATAGGGCGTGCGGACGGAGGCCGAGGGTGGGCTCGCCGGAGAACCGCACCCCCCCCGCGTCCGGCGTGAGAAACCCGGAGATCAGGTGAAACAGCGTGGTCTTGCCGGCGCCGTTCGGTCCGATGAGGCCGACGATCTCCCCCGCCTCCACGGTGAGGCTAGTCCCCGCGACCGCTCGGAGGCCACCGAATCGCTTCTGGACATCGACCACTTCCAGAAGCGGCATCAGCCGTGGTGAGCGCGCCGCCGTTCAAGCGCGCGCCTGAGGTGGGGGTACGCCCCGCGCGGCAGGAAGAGCACCACGGTAATCAGGAGCAGGCCGTAGACGATGAGGTGGGTCCCGCTCAAGCCACCCCTGGCGAAGTAGATCCGCGACACCTCGGCAAGCGGCGAGAGGATGAACGAGCCGAGGATCGGGCCCATGAGCGTCCCCGCCCCCCCAACGATCGGCCGCAGGATGATCTCCACCGACAGCGGGATGCCGAACGCGGTGTTGGGCTGGAGCGAGAAGAGGTAATTGGCGTAGAAGGTCCCGCCTACCCCCGTCAGGAAGGCCGACAGGACGATGGCCGCGAGCTTCGTGCGGAAGGTGTTGACCCCCAGAGCCTCCGAGGCGTCCTCGTCCTCCCGCACCGCGACGAGATAGGCGCCGAGTCGGGTCCGCTCAACCGCCGCGACGGTCCCCATGGAGGCCAGCATGAGGCCCAGGGCGATGTAGTAGTAGTACCGGTTGTCGCTGAACTGGAACTGCCACGGATCTCCCGTATAGGTGATGAAGAGCCCCAGCGCCCCGCCCAGCGCGTCCGTGTGCGCCACGACGAGCCGGCAGATCTCCGCGACGGCCACCGTCAGGAGGATGAAGTAGAAGCCCCGGAGGCCGAAGCGGAACCCCAGATAGCCGATGACCGCCCCCAGGAGGGCCGCCGCCGCGCCGCCGATGAGCATCCCGATCCAGGGCGAGAGACCGTACGTCATCGCGAGGTACGTGGTCGTATACGCCCCGACCCCGACGAAGGCCGCGTGCCCGAGGGAGATCTGGCCGCCGTAGCCCCCGAGGAGGTTCCACGCCTGCCCGAGATAGGCGTAGAAGAAGATGAAGATGAAGACCGTGAGCAGGTAGGACCCGAGGAAGTGCGGGAGAACGAGGAGGATCAGGAGGGCAGTCAGCCCCGGCCACCTCACCCGGTCTTCCCCCCGAACAGCCCCTGCGGTCGGAAGAGGAGGATCACGACCAGGAGGACGAAGCTCACCAGCTCCTTGAGCGAGGGGGCCATCAGCACCGCGCCGAGGCTCTCCGCCACCGCCACCAGGAGGCCGCCCAGAAACGCGCCGAAAAGGCTCCCCATACCGCCGATGATGACGATGTTGAAGGAGGCGACCGTCTGGGAGAATCCGGTAGCCGGTGAGAATGGCAGGAGCGCGCTCATCAGGGCGCCCGCCGCCCCCACGCAGGCCGCACCGATCCCGAAGGCCACCGTGTAGATCCGTCCCACGTCGGCGCCCACCACGAGCGCCCCATAGCTGTTGTCCGCGGCCGCGCGGATCAGCGCGCCGAAGTCGCTCCGGTACAGGAACAGGTAAAGGGTAAGGGCAAACGCGAGCGCGAGGACAAAAGTCACCAGCCGGGCCACATCCACGAAGAACGGCCCCAGCCAGACCGTGGCCAGGCCGTAGGCCGACTCGGTGCGGCGGGTATCGGGGCCGAAGACGACCAGCGCCAGGTTCTCCAGAACGAGGGCGACGCCGAGCATCAGCAGGATCTGCATCTCGTGGGGCGCGTCCAAGACGCGGCTCACCAGGCCCCGCTGGACCAGCAACCCCAGGCAGAAGAGCGCGGCGGCGCAAAGCACGAACGAGACGAACGGGTCGAGGCCCAGGCGGAGCGCCAGAACGAAGGCGAGGTAGCTCCCCCACACCATCATGTCCCCGTGGGCGATGTTGATGACCCGCATCACCCCGAAGATCAGCGAGAGCCCCAGCGCCATGAGGCTGTAGATGCCCCCGAAGAGGAGCCCGTTCAGCGCGGCCTGTCCGAGCAGGGTGACCGTCACGGCGATCCGGAGGGAGGCAGGCCCGATCCGGTCGCCCGACCCGGCTGGCTGGCTTCACCAGTCAGCCGGGTGCCCGGGCCGGGACCTACGCGAGGCCGCACGACCGAGCGCGTCACGGCCGAGATGGGCAGGCGAACGGTTGGGCTTTTCCTAGAAGGGCGTCCCGGGGGAGCACAGCTCCCCCCGGAGGTAGACGGTTATCGGCACGGCACTAGCGTTCCCAGAGCTTCGGGCCGGGGAAGACCAGCTTGGCTTCAGCGGACTCCTTCGGATGAACCACCACGGGCTTCTGGCCCAGGATCTGAATCATCGCCGTGGACGCGTTGGCGTTGTCCCCCGTTTCGTTGAACCGGACCGGCCCCCCGGCGACCATGATCATGATGGGGTCAGGCATGTTGGTCGCGCGGATCGCTTCGACGATCGCGTCGGGGTCCGTCGACTTGGCCCGCTCGAGCACGTCCGCCATGATCAGGATCGCGTCGTAGGAGTATCCGGAGTTCGTGTCGAAGGTCTTGCCGCCGGACCGCTTGGCGTACTCCTCGGCGATCTGCCGAGCCTTGGGGCTGACCGGGTTGACCCACGGGACATTGTCCATGGTGTACTCGATGAGCTTCCCGAGCGTCTCGATCTGCCCCTTCTCGTAGAGTCCGGGCGCGCCCGGGCTGATGACGCCCAGGATGTCCACCCGCTGCTTGGCCAGCTCGCGGAGCAGTAGCGTCGCGGAGGCCGGCCGTGTGATCGGGCAGATGATGTCGGGCCTGGCGGCCTTCGCCCGGGACACCTCCGTCGAGAGGTCCTGGGGAACCTCCGGGAACGGGATCACCTCCACGATCTCGAAAGGCGCCCCCTGCTCCTTGTGGGCCTTGATGAACCCCTCAGACTGGGGTTTCCCGAAGGGGTCGTTTGAGTACATCAGCACGGCCCGCTTGGGAGCGGTCCCGGTGGCCTTGAAGATCTCGTTCATGAACTGGATCGCCTTCTGGCCGAAGGCGGTGGTCGTGGGGAAGTTGCGGTACACGTACTGGGTCTTCTGCTTGCCCTCCTTGACGGACTGGGCGACGTTGAGCGTGATGACGTCGGCGGCGGAGATGTCCACGAGGAACGGCACCCGCCGCTGCTGCGCCACGGGAACCATCGCCATGGTGTGGCCCGAGTGGAAGGCCCCGGTGAGCATCGCCGCGCCCTCGTTGATGAGGCGCTCGGCCACCGCCCGCGCCACCTCGGGTTTGGACTCCGAGTCCCCGGGAAGGAGCGCCAGCTTCGCGCCCCCCATGGACTTGATGCCGCCCGCCGCGTTCACCGCCTCCACGGCCATCTGGGCGCCGAGGCGGCAGGCCTGGCCGATCTCGGCAAGCGGCCCCGTCGCCGGGTGGACGGCGCCCAGTCTGACCTCCTTCGCCTGCGCGCGAAGGACCGCCGGGAACCCCAACGCGGCCGCGCCGGTCACGGTCCCCGCACCCTTCAAGAACGTCCGGCGGCCAACTTCGCTTCCCGTTTCCATGAGTCCTCCCCCCGGGCTCCTCAGCGGAGCCCCAGAAGCTCCCGGGCGATGATCACCCGCTGGATCTGGTTCGTCCCCTCGTAGATCTGCATGATCTTGGCGTCCCGCATGAAGCGTTCCACCGGGAACTCCCGGGTGTACCCGACGCCGCCGAAGACCTGCACCGCGTCGGTCGCCACGCGCATCGCGGCGTCTCCCGCGAAGCACTTCGCCATGGAGGCCTCGAGCACCGTGGCCGCGGCGCCCCGGTCCACGAGACTGGCCACGTGGTGGACCATGAGCCTCGCTCCGTGAACCTGCATCGCCATGTCGGCGAGCATGAACTGGATGCCCTGGAACGCCGCGATCGGCTGGTCGAACTGCCGCCGCTCCTTCGCGTAGTCGGTCGCCGCGTCGAGCGCCGCCTGGGCCACGCCGACGGCCGTCGCGCCCGTCATGGGGCGCGTGAAGTCCAGGGTCCGCATGGCGATCTTGAACCCCTCGCCCTCCTGGCCGAGCCGGTTCTCCATCGGGACCTCGCAGTCCTGGAGGTGGAGCGCCACGGTCGGCGAGGCGCGGATCCCCATCTTCCTCTCTTTCTTCCCCACGGCGAAGCCCGGGAACGTGGGCTCGACCAGGAACGCCGTGATACCCTTGGCGCCCTTCTTTGGGTCGACGGTCGCGAAGAGCGTGATGACTCCCGCGTTCGAGCCGTTGGAGCACCAGAGCTTCGTCCCGTTGAGGAGGTAGCGATCCCCCCTGCGCGTCGCGACCGTCTGGAGGCCGGCCGCGTCCGACCCCGCCCCGGGCTCCGAGAGCGAGTAGGCGGCGAGGATCTCGCCGCTGGCCAGCCGCGGGAGGTAGCGGCGCTTCTGCGCCTCGCTCCCCGCCAGGACGATGGGGTACCCGCCGAGGGCCGTCGCCCCCCAGTTGGTCGCCGTCGCCGCGCACGCCCAGGAGATCTCCTCCGCGACGAGGGAAACGGCCAACGCCCCCATGTCGGTGCCGCCGTAGGCCTCAGGAACCCAGATCCCCATCAGGCCCTGCTGGGCCAGGAGCCGCATGGCTTCCTCGGGGTAGCTCTCGGTCTCGTCGTGAAACGAGGCGATCGGCGCGATCTTCTCGCGGGCGAGGGCGCGCGCGAGCTCCATCACCATGCGCTGCTCGTCGGTCAGGTGATAGTACTGCATCCGCCGCCGCCTACTGCAGCCTGAAGCTTCCCAGGATGGTCTCGAAGGTCGGGGCCTCCCCGTCGAAGTCGGCCGACAACGCCTGCCCGACTACGACGAATGCCTGGCGACCGCGAAAGGTGCACAGCGCCGTCGCACGGACCATGGAGCCGTCCACGAGCCCCTGGAAGTCGAGCCGCGCGGCGGGCTTCCCCTCGACCCGGATCTCGCGCGTCGGTTTCACGGTCTCGGGCTCCGTCATCCCCGTGCGCAGCCCCTCACACGTCTGGGTGAGATTCGTGGGGGCCTGGGCAACCTCGTGCACCATGACGACGACCTGCGGGTCGAAGGCCCGTCCCAGCGTCGGGACCTTCGACACGATCACCGCGAAGCCGGCCGCCTTGACGGGATCCTCGTCACTCCGCGGGCGCGGGGTCCCCGCCGCCTTGTGCGCGAGTTCCAGGATCGTTCCGGCCGTGATGAAGTACCAGCTCGCCGGCTTGGCGACCTGGATGCCGTACCGGGTATTGGCGTAGAGGTTGCCCTCGACACGCTCCTGGCCGACGGCCGGCGCCGCCCAGAGGGCTGTCGCCAGCACGAGGAGACCGATCCGGACGCGCACGCGTCCCATCACCTCATGCTCCGAGGTTCGCGCACTGCGCGGCGAAGCCGCGGCTCTTGGCGGCGTCGAACTCTCTCAGGATCGTGAGCTTCTGCGCTTCCAGCGAGCCCTCGGCGTGAATCGACAGCACCTCGTTGTACCCGCCGAAGTCCGAGGCCAGGAGATCGCGAATCAGGTTCATGATCCGGAGCCGGTTGGTCGCGCCGAACCCCTTCTTGCCGCCGAGGTATCGCTCGACGTAGCCCTTGGTCTCCGGCGCCGTGAGGTCCTCCTCGGCCGGCCCCGTCACCAAGAGCCCCCCGGCGATGTCCTGGACCTTCTGCGCCATCACATGGTACTGCTCGGCGAAGTACTGCTTCGCGATGTTCGTCGTGACGGGGTTCGGCACCGCCACGCCCGGCGCCATCCGGCGACACTCGTACGCCGCGGCCGCGGTCAGGCCGCGCACGGTCTCGCGCCACGCGATGAGCCGGGAAAGCTTCTCCCGCACGTGGCCGGCCTTCTCGATGCCGTTCGCCTCGGCGGCGAGCATCGCGCTCCCGATCATGAGGTCGATGTGCGGGATCTTGTAGGAGACCGCCGTGAACCGGTGGAACTGGACAAAACCGAGGGCGAGCGCCCCGGCATAGGGCGATTCACCGCACAGGAAGACCCGGTCCCAGGGCACGAACACGTCGTCCAGCACCGTGAGCGTCTCGACCATCTTGTGCTCGGCCGACACCGGGTGATGGAATCGCGAGGGCCCGGTCATTGAGAACGGGCTCGCGATCAGCTTGACCCCCTTGGTGTTCATCGGCACCGCGAAGGCCACAGCGTAGTCCCGGTCCGCTTCGGTCATGGCCCGGGTCGGGATGCAGACGAGCTCGTTCGCTGCCACCGAGCTGGTCGTGTGGGCCTTTGCTCCGCGGACGACGATGCCGTCCTTCTGCCGATCCACGACCCGCACATAGTAGTCCGGATGCTCCTGCTCGGAGGGCCCGAGCGCGCGGTCGCCCTTGACATCCGTCTGGGCGACCGCCACGGCCAGGTCGTGCTGCTCGACGTGGCGGTGGTACGCCCGGAGGCGCTCGAAGTACGGCGCCTTGAGGGCCTCCTGCATCTGGTGGCTCACGATGGTGTGCGCGAAGAGGAAGTCCGAGCCGATCTCCTTGATGATGAGGAATACGCCGTGGCCAACCCGCGTGCCGTGGTCGATCAGGGCGTGACGGCGAAGGAGGTCGTCCGGCCCCTCCGGCAGCTTCCAATAGCGGCTCTGGCGCGTCCCGGCGGCATCCGGGTACGTCGTGAGGTCGGCGTGCGCCGGGTCCTGCGCGCTCGCATACTCGAGCGCGGCGTGCCGGACAGCAGAGCCCAGCTCGGGGTGCTCGGTCACGTCCGCGACCCGCTCGCCGCGGTAGTAGACGGTACGGCCGTCGCGCAAGCTCTCGACGTACTGCTCGGGCGTCCTCAGCGCCATCGGGTGGCCACCTCACTTCGCCGGATAGTCGTAGAATCCCTTGCCGCTCTTGCGTCCGAGGTGGCCGGCCATCACCATGCGCTTGAGCAGCGGTGGGGGCGCCAAGCGCGGCTCCCGGAACTCGTCGAACATCACCTCCGCCACGTACAGGGTGGTGTCGAGACCGACCAGGTCGAGCAGCGTGAACGGGCCCATGGGGTAGCCGCAGCCGAGCTTCATGGCCTGATCGATGTCCTCCTTCGAGGCGACGCCCATCTCGAGGAGCCGGATCGCCTCGAGGAGGTACGGCACGAGCAGCCGATTCACGATAAACCCGGTGGTGTCCTTCGCCGCGACCGGCGTCTTGCCCAGGGCCTGGATGAACCCCCACGCCGTCTTGACCGTTTCGTCGCTCGTGAGGATCGTCCGGATAACCTCGACCAGTTTCATGACGGGCGCTGGGTTGAAGAAGTGGAGCCCCACCACCTGCGCCGGCCGCTTGGTCGCCGCCGCGAGCTCGGTGACCGTGCAGGACGAGGTATTGCTGGCAAGGAGAGCGGGGCGCGGGCAGACCTGATCGAGGCGCGCGAAGGTCTCCTTCTTCAAAGCCACGTTCTCGGTAATCGCCTCGATCACCAGGTCCGCGTCGCGCAGGTCCTCGAGACCGATCGTGCCAGAAAGGCGGCTCCAGGTGGCAT
>Ga0209874_1000664_pt1 | contig 10268 bp, 9 predicted proteins | sample GWRWN1_20_30_FD_187216 | JGI IMG/M metagenome (GOLD analysis project Ga0209874, IMG submission 187216) | Riverbed sediment microbial communities from areas with no vegetation in Columbia River, Washington, USA - GW-RW N1_20_30 (SPAdes)... | ecosystem: Environmental > Aquatic > Freshwater > River... | reverse complement strand
CCGGCTTGCCGAGCAGACCGGCGGGGCGGAAGGCGAGCACGGCCAGGAACACCAGGTGGCCGGCGAGCACGCCCCAGCCGGGGGAGAGCTGCGCCCCCAGCGTCTGGGCCACCCCGAGGACCAGGCCGCCGAGCAGCGTGCCCCACAGCGACCCCAGCCCGCCGATGATCACCGCCTCGAAGGCGAAGATCAGCCGGGTCGGACCGACGCTGGGGGTGAAGGTGGTGCGGATGCCGAGGAACAGGCCGGCCACGGCCACGGTCGCCAGCGCGATCCCGGTGGCCACGGCGAACAGGTGACGGTTGTCGATGCCCATCAGCCGGGCCGCCTGCGGGTCGTCGGAGGTGGCCCGGAAGGCGCGGCCGAGCCGGGTGCGGCTGATCACCAGCTGCAGCCCGACCAGCACACCGATGGCGACCAGCAGGGTGAGCAGCGGGAACCAGCCGATCGCCAGGCGGTCGCTGAGGCGGATGCTGGCGTCCTCGATGCGGCCGGCGTCAAGGCCCTGGGAGTCGGCGGAGAAGATCTCCAGCAGCAGGTTCTGCAGGATGATCGACAGCCCGAAGGTGACCAGCACCGGCGGCAGCGGGTCGGCGCCGCGCAGGGTGAAGTTGAGCAGCCCCCGCTGCAGCAGGTAGCCGACGCCGAACATGAGCGGCACCACCACCAGCACGGTCCACAGCGGGTTGACGGGGACGGCGTCCACGATCGCCAGGGCGATGAACGCCGCCACGATCGAGAGGTCGCCGTGGGCCAGGTTGACCAGCCGCATCACCCCGAACATCAGCGACAGCCCGGTGGCGAACAGGGCGTACAGCCCGCCGAGGAGCAGCCCCTGGACCACGTCGTTCAGCCAGGTCATCCGCGCATCCCGAAGTAGGCGTCGCTGAGCTGCTGCCTGGTCAGCCCGGCCGAGCGCCCCTGCAGGGCGACCCTGCCCTCCAGCAGGCAGTAGACCCGGTCGGCGGCGCGCAGGGCCTGGCCGACGTCCTGCTCGACCAGCACCACGGTGGCGCCGCTCGAGATGATCTCCGGCATGGCCTCGTAGATGCGCCTGACCACGATCGGGGCGAGGCCCAGCGAGACCTCGTCCAGCAGCAGCAGGCGCGGGTTGCCCATCAGCGCCCTGCCGATCGCCAGCATCTGCTGCTCGCCGCCGGACAGCCGGGTGCCCGGCCGCCGCCGCTTGTCGGCCAGGGCGGGGAACAGCTCCAGCACCCGGCCGACGTCCCAGGGGCCCGCCCGCGTCTGGTGTGCACCAACCTGCAGGTTCTCCTCGACGGTGAGGCTCGGGAAGATGCGCCGTCCCTCCGGGACCATGACGATGCCCATGCCGAACCGCCGGTGGGTGGGGACGCCGCCAAGCGGCCGGCCGTCGAACACCACCGTCCCGGTGGTGCGGGCCATCAGCCCCACCACGGTCTTGAGCAGGGTCGACTTGCCGGCCCCGTTGGCGCCGATGATCGCGACCGTCTCGCCCTCGGCGACCTGCACGGAGACCTCGAACAGCGCCTGGAAGCCGCCGTAGAAGCTGGCCACCCGCTCCACCTCGAGCAGCACTAGACCCCTTCCTCGCTGCCCAGGTACACGTCGCGGACCTCGGGGCTGGCCATCACCGTGCGGGGATCGCCCTCGATCAGCTTGCGGCCGAAGTCGACCGCCACGATGCGGTCGACCACCGACAGCAGGGCATGCACGATGTGCTCGATCCACACGATCGAGACGCCGGCGGCGCGCAGCCGCCGCATGGTCGCCACCAGCTGGTGCACCTCCGGCTCGGTGAGGCCGCCGGCGATCTCGTCCAGCAGCAGCAGGCGCGGGCCGGTGGCCAGCGCCCTGGCCAGCTCGAGCCGCTTCAGCTCCAGCAGGGGCAGGGCGCCGGCCAGCCGGTTGGCTCGGGGAGTGAGCTCGGCCGCCTCGAGCGCGGCGAGGCTCGCCCGGTGGGCGTCGCCGCCGTCACCGGTCCGGCCGAAGGTCGCGCCGACCAGCACGTTCTCGTAGACGGTCATGCCGACGAACGGCTGCGGGATCTGGTTGGTGCAGGCCATGCCGAGCTGGCAGCGGGTGCGCGCCGGCAGGTCGGTGACGTCCCGCCCGTCGAAGCGCACCCGTCCGGCGTCGGGGCGGAGCTGCCCCGCCGCCAGGTGGAGCATGGTGGTCTTGCCGGCCCCGTTGGGGCCGACCACGCCGAGCGCCTCGCCGGCGTCCAGGTGCACGCTCAGGTCGTCGATCACCTTCAGCGCGCCGTACGCCTTGGAGACGCCGTCCAGCTCCAGAAATGCCATGTCAGCTCCAGCGAGCCCGGCGGCCATGGCACAGGCGCTCTTGGGGGGCCGTGGGGGGAGCGAGCTCCCCCCACATCGAACAGGGACTGCCTCTGGTCTCGCTCCCGGCCAAGTCCGCGGTCCTAGCTGTATGGGATCGTCGCCAGCTCGCCGGCCGCCGGAATCTCCGGGTGGTCCTTGTTGGAGACGATCACCAGGTCGAATCTGGCATCGCCGCTGCCCTTGCGCCACTGGCCGCCGACCAGCGGGGTCTTGGCCACGTTCGGGAACGGCTTGCCGGTCCACTCGATGTGCCCCACCAGCGTGTCGAGCTTGGTCGCCTTGACGGCGTTGATGATCGCATCGCGGTCGTCGGGGTTGCCCGCCCGCTTGAGCGAGTCGGCGGCGACCTCGAACAGGGCGTGCACGAAGCCGATCGGCTGGGTCCACTGCTTGCTCGTCTTGGCGGTGTAGTCGTCGGCGACCTGCCTGGCGGTCGCGCCGGTCAGCGAGGACTTGAACGGGTGGTTGGGGCTCCACCAGACCTCGGTGGACATCCCCTCGCCGATGTCGCCGAGCGCCTCCACCGAGGAGGGGAACAGCAGCGCCTTGCCGACCGAGGCGATCTTCGGCTGGAAGCCCTGCTGCGATGCCTGCTTCCAGAAGTTGGTGAAGTCGGGCGGCAGCGGCACGCCGGTCATGATCTCGGCGCCGGCCTGCTTGTACTCGGAGATCTGCGAGGAGAAGTCCTCGGTCAGGTTCTGGTAGCGGCCGGGGTCGATGATCTTGTAGCCCTTCGGCTCGAAGTAGGACGGGAAGCCCTGCTTGGGGTCGCCCCAGGCGTTGCCGTCGCCGTCGTTGGGGAACAGCCCGGCGACCACCTTGTTGTTGGAGACCTGGCTCCACATGTCGGCGAACACCGCCTCGATGTCCTCAAGGCCCCAGAAGAAGTGGTAGGCCCACTTGAAGGGGACGGGGTTGGCCGCGTCCTTCTGCTGGCCGAGGAACCACGGCTGCCACGGCGCCACGGTGGAGATGCACGGCACGCCGTTGGCTTCGCACTGGCCGGACACCGGGTTGGTGGTCTCCGGGGTCGAGGACACCAGCACGATGTCGACCTTGTCGGTGTTGATCAGGTCGCCGGCGACGGTGGCGGCGCGGTTGGGGTCGGACTGGGTGTCCTTCGGCACGATCTCGATCGGGTAGGTGGTGCCGCCGATCTGCAGGCCGTCCTTGAACGCCTCCCGCATCGTGCCGAGCACGTAGTCGTCGGCTTCGCCGAAGCCGGCCAGCGAGCCGGTCTTGGGCGTGACGTAGCCGAGCTTGACGGTGCGTGCGGAGTCGCCTCCGCCACCGCCCGACTCTCGACAGCCGGCCAGCGCGGCCGCGCCGGAGAGCCCGGCCAGCTGCAGGAACCGGCGGCGGTCAATGCCACTGCTCACGAGAACCTCCTGGGGACGGGCGAGCCGATCACGCGATCGGCTGCAGCGTGCTGCTGGCCGGGATCTCCGGGTGGGTGGCGTTGGAGACGATCTCCAGCTCGAACGGCCAGGTCCTGCCCCGGCGCCACTGGCCGCCGACCAGCGGGGTCCTGGCGACGTTCGGGAAGTCGGCCTGGCTTGTGGCCCAGCTCACGCGGCCGACGATGGTGTTCAGGCTGGTCGCCTTGATCGCGTCGACCAGGGCCTGCCGATCGCTCACGTCGCCGGCGCGCCTGAGCACGTCGGCGGCGACCTCGAACAGGGCGTGCACGAAGCCGATCGGCTGCGTCCACTGCCTGCCGGTGGCCCTGGTGTACTCCTGCGCCAGCTGGCCGGCGCTGGCGCCGGTCAGCGAGGACCGGAACGGATGACTCGGGCTCCACCAGACCTCGGTCGAGACGCCCTCGGCGGAGCCCATCGCCTCGATGAAGGCGGGGAACAGCAGCGCCTTGCCGACCGTCGCGACCCGCGGCCGGTAGCCGAGCTGGCCGGCCTGCTTCCAGAAGGTGGCGAAGTCGGGCGGCAGCGGCACGCCGGTCACGATGTCGGCGCCGGCGTCCTTGAACCGCTGGACCTCGAACCGGAAGCTGTCCTTCTCGTCCTGGTAGCGGCCGGGGTCGACGATCCTGTAGCCCTGCGGTTCGAGGGCGGCCGGGAAGCCGCTGCTCCAGGCGCGCCCGTCGCCGTCGTCGGGCCACAGGCCGCCGAGGACCTGGTTGTTCTCGACCTGGCCCCACATGTCGGAGAAGACCCCGATGATGTCTTCGAGCCCCCAGAAGAAGTGCCAGGTCCAGTGGTACGGCTCTGGGTTGCGGGGGTCCTGGGGAGGGTCGCGGGCGAGGAACCAGGGCTGGTAGGGGGTGACCGTGGAGATGCAGGGCACCCCGGAGCGCTCGCAGGCGTCGGCGACCGGGTTGGTCGTCTCCGGCGTGGAGCTGACCAGCATCAGGTCGACCTGGTCGCCGGTGATGAGGGCGGCCGCGACCTCCCCCGCCCGCTCCGGGTCGGACTGGCTGTCCTTGACCAGGATCTCCACCGGGTAGGCGCGGCCGCCGATCTCCAGGCCGTCCTTGAACGTCTGCTGGGCGCTGGAGATGACGAAGTTGTCGGCCTCGCCGAAGGCGAACAGCGAGCCGCTCTGCGGGCTGACGTAACCGAGCCGCAGCGGGCGCCGGTCGCCCAGCGGGCTGGAGCTGCGGCAGCCGGCCAGCAGTGCGGCGCCCGACAGCCCGGCGAGCTGCACGAAGCGCCGGCGGTCAAGGCCGGACGCCGCGACCGGCGCCTCCACGGTCACTGCGGCCGCCGGCCCCGCCAGGCGTCGTCCAGCAACGCCCGCAGCTCCCGCTCGCTGGGAGGTCCCGGCGCGTCGGCGAGCTTGGCGGCGGCCAGCTCGGCGACCCGGTCCAGCTCAGCCTCGGAGAGGCCCAGCTCGGCCAGGCCGGCGGGCGCGCCCAGCCGCCTGGCCAGGTCCCACAGGCCGCCGGCGGCGTCGGCCACCCCGAGCGCGGCGGCCACCCTGGCCATCTCCGCCGGGACCGCCGGGGTCATCAGGCGCGCCGTGTGGGGCAGGAGCACGGCGTGCAGCTCCGCGTGCGGCAGGCCGTAGGCGCCGCCGAGCAGGTGGCAGAGCCGATGGTGGATGCCGACGCCCGCCACCGCCAGCACGGCGCCGGCGAGCCACGCGCCGAGCAGCGCGTCGGAGCGGCCCGCCAGGTCGGCCGGCGCGGCCACCGCCAGCGGCAGGCCGCTGGCGAGCACCCGCATGCCCTCCTCGGCCAGCAGCGAGGTGATCGGGTTGGCGCCAGGCGCGTACAGCGCCTCCACGCAATGGGCGAGGGCGTTCATGCCGCTCGGCCCGGTCACCTCGGCGGGCAGGTCGACCGTCAGGGCGGGGTCGTAGACCACCACCCGCGGCAGGACGCGCAGGTCGCGGCCGGTCTGCTTGCCCTGCGGGCCGGTCAGTCCCCAGATCGGGGTCATCTCCGAGCCGGCGTAGGTGGTCGGGACGCACACGATCGGCACCTGGTGGTCCAGCGCGACCGCCTTGGCCAGCCCGGTGGCCGAGCCGCCGCCGAGGGCGACCAGACAGTCGGCCCGCAGCTCGCCGGCAAGGGCGCGCGCCCGCGCCGCCAGCTCGACCGGCACGTGCTGCTGGACGTCGCTGAACGCCCCGGCGCAACGGTCGCCGAGCCGCTCCACCAGGCCGTCGACGGCGCGCTTGCCCGCCACCGCCAGCACCCGGCCGGCGCCGAGGCGGTCGACCTCCTCGCCGAGCCGGTCCACCGAGCCGACGCCGAACACGACCCGGCCGGGCAGCGCCTCATAGGTGAACGAGGCGGAGGGGGTCGTCAACGCGGGTACCAGACGGGCAGGTCCGCGTCGACGTTGACCCAGACCGACTTGGGATCGGTGTACCCGTGCATCGCCTCGAAGCCCATCTCGCGGCCGTAGCCGGAGTCGCCCACGCCGCCGAACGGCGACCCGGGGCCGACCCGCTTGTAGCTGTTGACCCAGACCATGCCGGAGCGGATGGCGCCCGCCACCCGGTGGGCCCGCGCCAGGTCGCGGGTCCACAGCCCGCCGCCGAGCCCGTAGTCGACCGCGTTGGCCAGCTGCAGCGCCTCCTCCTCGCCGGAGAAGGTGCTGACGGTCACGAACGGCCCGAAGACCTCCTCGCGGTTGACCCGGCTGCGCTGGTCGGCGCGGACCACGGTCGGCTCCACGTAGCAGCCGCGGGCGAGCGCCGGATCCTCGGGGGGGCGCCCGCCGCACAGCACCTCGCCGCCCTCGTCGACCGCGACCTTGACGTAGCCGAGCACGCGGTCGCGGTGCTCGGGGGAGGTGAGCGGCCCCATCTCGGTGGCCACCTCGAGCGGGTCGCCGAGCCGGATCGAGCGGGCGAGGGCGACGAACCGCTCCTGGAACTCGGCCGCGACCGGTCGCTCGAGCAGCAGCCGGGAGCCGGCGATGCACGCCTGGCCCTGGTTGTGGAAGATCGCGAAGGCCGAGCCGTTGACGGCCGCGTCCAGGTCGGCGTCGGCGAAGACGATGTTGGCGCCCTTGCCGCCCAGCTCCAGCTGCAGGCGCTTGAGGTTGCCGGCGGACGCCTCGACGATGCGCCGGCCGACCTCGGTGGAGCCGGTGAAGGAGAGCTTCTGCACCCCGGGATGGGCCGCCAGGTGGGCGCCGGCGGTGTGCCCGAAGCCGGGGACCACGTTCACCACCCCGGGCGGGAAGCCGACCTCGGCGATCAGCTCGGCGATGCGCAGCGAGGACAGCGGCGTCAGCTCGGCCGGCTTGAGCACCACCGTGTTGCCGGCGGCGAGGGCAGGCCCCAGCTTCCAGCTGCAGAACATCAGCGGGAAGTTCCACGGCACGATCTGGCCGACCACCCCGACCGGCTGGCGCAGCACGTAGTTGAGGAAGCCCCGCTCGACCGGGACCACCGTCCCCTCGTACTTGTCGGCCATGCCGCCGAAGTAGCGGAAGGTGGCGGCCGTGCGGGGCACGTCCAGCCGGCTGGAGTCGCGGATCGGGTGGCCGGTGTCGGTCGACTCCAGCCTGGCGAGCTCCTCGGCGTTGGCCTCGACGGCGTCGGCCAGCCGCAGCAGCAGCCGGCCGCGCTCGGCGGCGGCGGTGGTGCTCCAGGTGGGGAAGGCCGACCGGGCGGCCGCCACCGCCCGGTCAACGTCCTCCGCCCTGGCCTCGGCCACGTCGGCCAGGTGGCCGTCGTCGTGCGGGTTGCGGACCGCGAAGGTCGCCCCCTCGGCGGCGTCGACGAACTCGCCCCCGATGAACAGCCGGGTCGGCGCCGGCACGGCCGCCATCGCGAGCCCGATTACAGCTCGACCGGGTAGGTCGGCAGCTTGCCGCTGGAGATCAGCGCCGGCAGCTCGAGGTCGGCGTTCTCCCACACCAGCAGCATCGAGCGCTTCGGCGCGTAGCCCTGGTGGCGGATGTCGGCCGGCATGGCGGCCACGTCACCCGGCCGCATCACCACCTTGGAGCGGATCTGGCCGGTGTCGCGGTCCTCGACCTCCCAGTAGATCTCGTCCGACAGCTGCACGAACCACTCGACCCGGTCGTTGCCGTGGATGATCGGCAGGATGTACTCCTCGGTGGTCGGGCAGAACAGGCTGTCCTTGCAGGCCGAGACGACCGAGGGGTTCCAGGTCACGTCCGAGCGCGACAGGTAGGCGAACAGGCTGAAGCCGCACACCTCGCCCTCGAAGCCGGGCTCCGCGCGGATCTCCGGCTCGTCCTGGGGGACGTCGGTGAACTGGCGGTTGACCGGGAAGCCGACCTCGTCGCTGCGCACGCCCTCGTCGCCGGGGACGCCGACCATGCGCTTGGCGGTGACCCGGTGGCGGGTGACCGCCTTGCGGTTGTCGCCGTTCTTGGGGCCGAAGGCCGAGCCGGTCTCGTCCGGGCTGGCGAACGGGTCGAAGGTGGCGTTGGTCCAGTCGTCGAGCATGACCTTGAAGGTCTCGCGGATCACCGGCGTCGGCATGTTCTCGAGGTGGTCGAGCTCGGCCTTGCGGTAGCCGTCGTTGTAGCGGCCGGCGAACAGGTCGACGGTGCCGTAGTGGTTGACGGTGCCGATGACGCCGTCGAAGTTGACGATCCCGTAGAAGAAGTCCCAGGCCACGTCGCGCTGCAGCGCCTTCAGGAAGGCGTCGGCGCTCATCACGTGGCTGCCGGTCGGCCAGTCGATGTAGACGAAGTAGTCGTCGCGGCGGAACTTGAACTCGCCGAGCTCGAAGGGACGGTAGCCCTGGGCGTTGGGCTCGCCGGAGCGGACCTCGACGGTGGGCTCGGCCTCGATCGTCGCCATGTCGGGATACCTCCTGGTTGCCGTGCTACGAGGTCGTCTGGACGATCTCCGCCCACTTGAAGACGGTGTCGCGTCCCTCGATGGTCTGCATCAGGATCACCCCGGGACGCTCGGCGTGGAAGCGGTAGGCGGCGCCGTGGGGCAGCAGCGCCATGTGGCCGCGGCGGGCGACGATCTCGCCCATCGGCGGGCCGGCCGGCTCGCCGTCCAGGGCGACGGAGCCCTCGACCTCGGGCGCCGGGCGCTGCTGGTCGGAGACCTTGACCAGCTCGACGCGGACCTCACCGTCCATCACCAGCGCGAACTCGTCGTGGGAGCAGGTCCGCCACTCCGAGGTGCCTTCGGCCCGGATCGCCTCAAGCACGTACTTGCGGTTCTGGCCGACGGCGACCTTCTCGTAGGGCCTGGAGCGGGAGGCGACCTCGTAGACGTTGGAGAAGGCATAGTGCTGCGGCTCGTCGTCGATGATCTCGAGGCGGCCCTTCTCGTAGTGGTCAAGCGAGCCGAACTTGGTGGTGAATCGGGACAACCAGAACCACTCCTTCCGGTCGGTCCCGGGTCCGCCCCTCCGCCCCCCGATGCGGCCCCGGGTGCCTCGACGAGAAGTGTGCGCCTAGCGTACAGTTGTACGCCCTCGGCACAGGTTCCCATCGGGGTTGCGCCATGTCAACCAGGTCAGAACGGCATTTTATCCAGAGCCTGGCACGCGGGCTGGCGGTCCTGCAGGTGTTCTCGCGCCAGCATCCCGCGGTCACCCTGAGCGAGGCGGCCAGCCTCACCGGGCTCACCCGGGCCACCGCCCGGCGCATCCTGCTGACCCTGGAGGAGCTGGGCTACGTCCGCGCGGAGGGCCGGCGCTTCCTGCCGACCCCGAGGGTGCTGGCCATCGGCTACGCCTACCTGTCGTCGCTGGACCTGTGGGAGGGCGCGGAGCCGCACATGGCCGAGCTGGCCGAGCGGACCGGGGAGTCGTGCTCGGCGGCCACCCTGGACGGCGCCGAGGTGGTCTACGTGGCCAGGGTGCCGGCCAGGCGGGTGATGGCGGTCAACCTCAGCGTCGGCGCCAGGCTGCCCGCCTACCCGACCTCGCTCGGCCGGGTGCTGCTGGCCGCCCTCGGCCCGGCCGCGCTCGACGAGCACCTGGCCCGGTCCGAGCTGCTCGCGCTCACCCCGCGCACGGTCACCGACCCGGCCCGCCTGCGTGGCATCCTGCAGGAGGTCCGCGGCCAGGGCTGGGCGCTGGTCGACCAGGAGCTGGAGGACGGCGTCCGCTCGATCGCCGCGCCCGTGCGCGACCGCGCCGGCCGGGTGGTGGCCGCCATGAACGTCTCCGGGCACGCCGGCCGAGTCAGCGTCCAGCAGCTCCGCGAGCAGTTCCTGCCGCTGCTGCTGGCTGCCGCCAAGCAGGTCAGCGAGCAGGTACGGCGCCGCTGAGGTGCCCGGCGCTAGCCGGGCGGGGGCTCCGGGACACCGGAGGGGAAGCGGGGGCGGCCGCCCCAGCCCTCCGGCGGCGGCGGGGCAGGAGAGCGGGGGGCGCCGGGGGCCAGCTTGTCGACCGTGCCGATGCTCATGGCGGTCACCTGGGCGATCACGTCGTGGACGTCGGCGGCGTTGGGCAGCACGCAGCGCAGGTCGGTGACCCCGGCGTGCGCCAGCGAGATCACCCGCTCGTGGCACTGCTCCAGGGTG
>Ga0209874_1000663_pt1 | contig 10285 bp, 12 predicted proteins | sample GWRWN1_20_30_FD_187216 | JGI IMG/M metagenome (GOLD analysis project Ga0209874, IMG submission 187216) | Riverbed sediment microbial communities from areas with no vegetation in Columbia River, Washington, USA - GW-RW N1_20_30 (SPAdes)... | ecosystem: Environmental > Aquatic > Freshwater > River... | reverse complement strand
AGGTGCCGAGCTCCGCGACCTCGAGAATCACCTTCAGATGTGCGTTTCCCGACGCCTCTCTGACCTCCACGATCTCGTCGTAGACCTTCGCGTAGCGGCCTGAGAGGAACGCGCCGCGGTCGATCACCATGTCCACCTCGTGTGCGCCGTGCTCCACGACCCAGCGGACCTCGTCGAGCTTCACCTCGAGTGGAGACTGGCCGGACGGGAATGCGGTCGCCACCGACGCCACCTTCACGCTCGAGCCCTCGACACGCGCAACGGCAGAGGGAACGAGGTTCGGGTACACGCAGATCGCCGCGACGGACGGGACGCCGAGATCGCTCGGGTCGGGGCGGATCGCCTTCGACGCCAGCGCGGCGACCTTGCCGGGTGTGTCCTGGCCCTCTAGCGTGGTCAGGTCCATCATCCGCACGGCGAGGTCGAGTGCGAACACCTTTGCCTCACGCTTGATCGACCGGCGCGCAAGGGAGGCGGCTCGCTCCTCGAGCGCGACCGCGTCGACGGAGCCGATGCGCGGCAGCCTCGGCTCGAGTGGAAGCTCGAACCCGCGTGGGAGAGCCGGCGCCTGCGCCATGAGGTGAGTGTAGCCCTGAGTTAGGGTCACGGGACGATGGCCACTGATGCGGAGCGCCTGTCTTCGCTCGCCCGCGAGCGCCACATCAGCCTGACCACCTTCAAGCGCGACGGCACGGCTGTTGCGACGCCCGTCTGGGTCGTGAGCGACGACGGCCGGCGTTTGCTCGTCTGGAGCGGCGCGCAGACCTGGAAGGTGAAGCGAATCCGCCGCGATCCCAACGTTCGCGTGACTCCCTGCGATGCCAAAGGGAAGGTGCAGGGCGACAGCATCGACGGCACGGCGCGCCTTCTTGGCCCGACCGCCGGGCCGCTCGTCCAGTAGCTCCTGCGCAAGAAATACGGATTGCTCAAGCGAGCGCTCGATGCGTTCAACGGATTCGTTCGCCTGCTCGCTCGGCGGCCGAAGGTGGACGCCGAGTACATCGAGATCCTTCCGCACTCTTAGTAGTTACACGCGCGCGACCCGGGAGCCCCTGACCCCGCCCCCCAGCGTCGCAGCAACCGACCGCTCCAAGAATGTGCCAAGGAGCACGGTCAGAGACCGAGTCGTTCCAACAGCGCCTCGTCGCGACGCCAGCGAGGCTTCACCTTCACACGGAGCTCGAGGAACACCGGATGACCCAGGAGCTGCTCGATCTCCGGCCGGGCGCGACGGCCGATCTCGCGCACCATCGAGCCGCCCTTGCCGATCACGATCTGCTTCTGCGACTCGGTCTCGACGAGCACGTCGGCGCGGACGACCCGGTCGCCCATCTCGTCCACCTCGACCGTGATCGCGTGCGGGAGCTCCTCCTTCGTCAGGCGCAAGGCCTGCTCGCGCACAAGCTCGGCCACCTGCACGTCGACGGGCAGATCGGTGCGCTGCTCCTGGGAGAAGAGCGGCGGACCGTCGGGCAGGAGCGCGACGAGATCGGCGCGCAACGCTTCCACGCCGTCCCCCGTCTTCGCGCTGACCGGGTGAAGAGAGTGGAACTCGCCGAGCCTCGACGCCGTGTCCATCTGGGTGGCGATGTGCCCGGGCTTCAGACGATCCACCTTGTTCAGGGCGATCACGACAGGGCTGCCGAGCTCGAAGAGCCGCTTCGCAATGAAGCGGTCGCCCGCGCCGATCCGCTCGCGCGCCGACAGCACGAAGAGGACGGCGTCCACGTCCTCGAACGATTGCTCGACGGTGCGCTGCATGTGCTCGGTCAGCGCGTCGAGCGGGCGCTGGAACCCGGGCAGATCGGCCAGCGCGAGCTGGTAATCCTCGCCGTTCGCAACTCCGAAGATCCGCCGGCGCGTCGTCTGCGGCTTGTCCGAGACGATCGCGACCTTGCCGCCGCACAACGCGTTCACGAGCGTCGACTTCCCGACGTTGGGCCGGCCGGCGACGGCCACGATTCCGGACTTCAAGCCGGCAGATCCCAGGTGTCGGGCAAGAGGTCAGCCGCCGAGTACGTTGCAAGCTCCCCGGCCGAGTTCAGAAACGTGATCTCCTCGATCTTGAACTCGTACAGCCACTGGCGACAGCCTCCGCAGGGCGACGCCGTGATCCCGATCGCGGCGAAGTCGCCCGGCTTGTAGCCCTCGCTGACCGCCTTGACGAGTGCGGTCTTCTCCGCGCAGACGCCGAGCGGGTAGGCGGCGTTCTCCACGTTTACCCCTTCGAAGATCCTCCCGTCGTGGGTCCGGACCGCTGCGCCGACGAGGTAGTTCGAGTAGGGCGCGTACGCTCGCTCCGAGATCGCGACCGCCCGGTCGTAGAGGTCGCGGCTCACAGCAGCTGGAAGACGGAGAGGGTCACGAGGGCGCCTAACGCCCCACCGTACGCGACCTCGAGCGCCGAATGAATGCCGGACTCAACACGGGTCTGGGCCACGAGCAGGGCCATCACGAACGTCAGCCCGCTGACCACGAACCGGTGGGAGTCGCCGACGATATAGGTGGCCGCCATCCAGCAGGCGAACGCGATCGCGGCATGGCCGGAGGGAAGCCCTCCGCGGAGCGGTGTGCCACGGCCCGTCCAGGCCTTCGTCGCGATGACGATGAACACGGTCAGCACGAGCGCGATCAGGGTGATCTCGGCCGGGGCGTCGCGGATCCGGTCGAGGACGCGGGCCGACTTGTCGGCCGCCTTCCCGGCGAAGACGAGGTAGCCGACGGCGACGGCATTGAGCGACGAGATCAGCACCGCACCTGCCGCGATGTCCTTCGCCAGTTTCGCCATCGGGTCGAAGGAGGTGGTCGCGGCGTCGATCGCCCCTTCGATCGCGGTGTTGATCATCTCCGCGACGAGCACGAAGGCGATCGAGATCAGGAGGGCGATCAGCTCGATCTTCGAGACTCCGACCGCGACCGCGAGGATGATGACCCCCACCGCGACGGCGAAGTGAATCCGCATGTTGCGCTGCGTCCGCAACACGTGAACGAGTCCTTCGATGGCGAAGTTGAAGCTCTCGATAATCGACGGCTTCCGCGTCATGCGTGTTCGCGCTCCCGGGCTTCCATCTCCGCGCCGTGCTCGTAGCCGACGAGGTGGAGAACGGCGTGCACGAGCGGCGCACGCCACGCTTCGCCCACCACCTGTGGGCACAGCACGACGTCCCCGAGCTGACGCGGGACGCCTTCCGGAAGCGTCTCCTTGCCGTCAATCGGAAAGGCGAGCGCGTCCGTCTCCTCGTCGATGCCGAGGTGATCCCGCTTGAGAGCCCGGATCTCCTGCGGCCCGACGAGCTGGAGGCCGAGCTCTCCCTCGCCGACGCCCTCCAGCTCGAGCACGTCACGGATGAGCTCCGTCGCGGCACGAAGGTCGAGCTCCGCGCCGGAGCGATTCGCCACTTCGATCTCGACCATTCTCGCTACTTCCGCCGCTGCGTACCCGTCTCCTCCGCGTGCAGCTTGTACGCCTCGACGATCCGCTGCACGAGCTTGTGCCGAACGACGTCCTCGTGGCCGAAGCGGATGAACGCGATGCCGTCGATGGAGCCGAGGATGTTCTGCACGTGGATCAGGCCGGACGCTTGCTCGCGGGGCAGGTCGACCTGTGTGACGTCGCCCGTGACGACGACCTTGGAGCCGAACCCTAGCCGCGTCAGAAACATCTGCATCTGCTCGGGGCTCGTGTTCTGAGCCTCGTCGAGGATGATGAACGAGTCGTTGAGCGTCCGGCCGCGCATGAATGCGAGTGGTGCCACTTCGATCGTGCCGCGCTCCATGTACGTGTTCAGCCGTTCGGCGTCGAGCATGTCGTAGAGCGCGTCGAAGAGGGGGCGCAGGTACGGATCGACCTTGGCCAGCATGTCGCCGGGCAGGAACCCGAGGCGCTCGCCCGCCTCGACCGCAGGGCGCGTGAGGATCACGCGGGCGACCTGACGCTCCTGCAGGGCAGCGACCGCGAGCGCCATGCCGAGGTAGGTCTTGCCGGTGCCCGCCGGACCGATGCCGAAAGTGACCGTGCAGTTGCGGATCGCGTCCACGTAGCGCTTCTGCGTCACGGTCTTCGGCGTGATCTGCTTGCCGCGGTGCCGCCAGACGACGTCGCCGAAGACATCCTGGACGTTCTCCGCCTGGTCGATCGCATTGAGAACCGCGTCCACCGTTGCAGGGCCGATCTCCTGTCCGGTCTCGACCAGCTCGACCAGCTCGTCGACGACTGCACGGGCCTCCGCCACGTGCGTGCCGTCGCCTGCGATCGTCAGCCGGTTGCCACGCAGGAGGATCGTGCACTCGAGCCGGTCGCGCAGCGCGTCGAGCACGCCGTCGCCGATCGAGGCGAGCTCGGCCGCCACGTCGTTGGAGACATCGAGGGTCTGTTCGGTTTTCGCCACGCGCTCAGTGTAGGCGCGGCATGGGTCGGTCAGGCCAGCTTCTCCTTGACCAGCTGACTCACGACTGAACCGTCGGCTCGGCCGGACACCTGCGGCATGACGTCGGCCATCACGCGACCGAAGTCGCGCATGCTGGTCGCGCCGTTCTCGGCGATCGCGTCGTCGACGATCTCCTCGAGCTCGTCCTCCGAGAGCGGCTCGGGCATGAACTCCTCCAGCACGGCCAGCTCTTGTTCCTCCGCCTCGGCCTGCTCGTCGCGGCCGCCGGTTCGAAATGCCTCCGCGGCCTCGATCCGGCGCTTCCGCTCTCGCTGCAGCACCTGGAGCTCCTCCTCGTCCGACAGCGGCCGCTGCAGCTCCTTCTCTGCGGAGCGCAAGCTCGAGAGCAGCAGCCGCAGCGCGTCGCGGCGCGCCGCATCACGCGCGAGTGTGGCCGCCTTCACCTCGTCTTCCATGCGGGCGATCAGGCTCATTTCGGCAACCCTCGCATGCGGCCCCCGAGGATGTGCCAGTGGAGGTGGAAGATCGTCTGGCCTCCGCCCTCGCCGACGCTGATCAAGATGCGGTAGTCCTCGAGCCCTGCCTCGCGGGCCGTGTCGGCGACGAAGTCGAGCATCCGCTTCGCTTCGTCCGGCGGGAACTCGCCCACCTCCCGGAAGGTCGGGACGTGCCGCTCGGGGAGCACGAGCAGATGCGTGTCGGCACGGGGATTGATGTCGCGGATCGCGACGAACCCGTCGCCCTCGGCGACGTGGTCGCCTTCCTCGACGAGCCGGCAGAAGAGACAGTCGTCAGGCAGCGAGGATCCCCTCCTCGGAGACGGCCGCTCCGCGGACGGCGACGAGCTCTCCGACCGGCGCGTCGACGAGCCAGGGTGAGTAGTCGTCGCCGTATCCGCGTCCCGGACGATCGACGAGCACGACGTCCTCTGCACCGATCTTCTCCTGCCAGCGCGCGCGGCAAGCTGCGTCTGATGCAGCCCGCAGCCGGGCGCTGCGGTCCTTCTTCACGTCCGGCGGAATCGCGTCCTCCGCGGCGGTGACCGTGCCCGGACGCGGCGAGTAGGGAAAGACGTGCACCTTCGTGATGCGTGCCGCGCGCACGACCTCGAGCGTCCGCTGAAAGGCGCGTTCGGTCTCGGTCGGGAAACCGACGATCGCGTCCGTCGTCAGATTGAAGTCGGTGAGCGGCTCCAGCCTGCGCAGATAGGTGGCGGCGGTGTAGCGCCGTGCCATGTCCCGGAGCACGCCGTCGTCCCCCGATTGGAGCGGGACGTGGAGATGGCGGCCCACGGTCGGCGTCTCGCGCAGCGCGGCGACGAGCTCCTCGTCGACGTGGTTCGCCTCGATCGACGAGAGGCGGAGTCGCGCGAGCCCTTGAACGGTTCCGATCTCTCGAATGAGACGTGGCAGCTTGTAGCCCGCTTCGCGGTCGCGGAAGCAACCGAGGTTGATCCCCGTCAGGACGATCTCGCGATGTCCCTGCTCCACGCGCCGCCGCACCTCGTCGACGACCGCCACGGCGGAACGACTACGCGAGGCTCCGCGAACCAGGGGAATCACGCAGAAGTTGCAAGAGAAGCTGCAACCATCCTGGATCTTCACGAATGCGCGGATCCGGTCGAGCCGCGCGTCAGCCTGGACACAGCCGAGTGCGCCCACGTCGCCGGCGACGAAGGCCGGGGTCTCCTCGCTCCGGCGCGCGACGACAGTGACGTTCTCCGGCAGTCCGGCGAACGCATCGGCGAGATTCGAGGCACAGCCCGTGACGTAGACACGCCCGTGTGTCCGCGCAGCGCGCGCCGCCGCCTGCCGGGACTTCCGGACGGCCTCGTGCGTGACGCAGCAGGTATTCACGACCGCGACGTCGGCCCCGTCGCCGTGGCCACGCTCGACGTGCCCGTCGCCGAGCAGGCGTTCCCGGACTTCGTGGGCGTCCGTGTGCGAGACTTTGCAGCCGAGGAAGCGAACGGAGAACGTCACTAACCCCGGGATGCTACTCGGCTTCGGCGCGAGATCAGCGTGCTTCGTGGAGGTCCGCGGCCCAACCGTCGCGCGTGATGCGCCGAAGGTGGCGAAACGGCGGACACTCGGGCGGATCGGTCGGCAGGTACCCGGAGCTCACGAGGAACTTGCAGCGCAGGCGGGGTCCGAGGCCTGCCAGCATCCCGTGCGTGATGTTGGCGATCGCGACATCGGCCTCGGGCAACTCGTCTTCCAGGACGTCTACTCGTCGCGCATCGATCACGACTCCGTTTGCGGCGGCGTTCGCCTTCGTCGCCCGAATGGCGCTCTCGTCGGAATCGAGCGCGATCACCGGCTCGAAGCCTCGCTTCGCTGCGACGATCGCCAGCACGCCCGAGCCGCAGCCCAGGTCGAGCGCCCTGGAGGGGTCGAGCTCGAGCAGCAGCTCGACGCACAGCTGCGTGGTCGGATGGGCACCGGTGCCAAACGCCCGACCGGGGTCGATCACGATTGCGGTTGCCCCCGGCGGCGGTTCGTCCCAGGGCGGGCCGATCCAGATCGGGCCGATGCACACCGGGCGGTGGAACCGCTTCCAGCGATCGCGCCAGTCGGCGGCGACGTCTTTTCCGCGAACGCCACCGAATGCGTGCCAGAGGCGCTCCTCCCCACCTGCATCCGTGTACGCGACGAGCTCGACGCCGTCGGGCCGATCGATCTCCTCGAACCCCTGTGGAAAGAGCTCGAGCATCCGAGCCCGTGCTTCCTCTGCGCGCTCGGCGGGGACATCGACCGAGACGCGCCGTGTCACGTTCAGCGGAACGCGCTCTTCAGCTTGTCGAGGAATCCTTCGCCGGGCTCGTACGTCGCCTCGCTCGAGAGCCGCTCGAACTCCTCGAGCAAACGGCGCTGCTCATCCGTCATGCGACGCGGCACCACGACGTTCACGAGCACCCGCTGGCTGCCGCGACCGAAACCCTGCAGCACGGGTAGTCCGCGCCCGCGCAGGAGGAGCACCTCACCGGGCTGCGTCCCCGGCTCGAGGGTCAACTCGATCTCGCCTTCGAGCGTTGGGACGGTGACGGTCGCCCCGAGCGCAGCCTGTGTCAGTGTGAGGTCGACCGTCGTGTAGACGTCGTTGCCCTCGCGCACGAAGCGCTCGTCCGGTCGAACGTGCACCTCGACGTAGACGTCGCCTGCCTGCCCGCCGAGCGTGCCGGCGTGACCCTCTCCGCTGAGGCGAATCCGCTGCCCGTCGTGGATGCCGGCCGGAATCTCGACTTCGAGCGTTCGCTCCTCCAGCACACGGCCCGCACCGCGGCACTGCTCGCAGGGATGCTCGATCAGCTTGCCGGAGCCGCTGCAGGTCGGGCACGACCCGGTGCGCACGAACTCTCCGAAGATGCTCCGCGAGACCTGGCTGACGCGGCCTTTGCCGCCACAGTCGGGGCACCCCGTGATCGGGGTACCAGGCTCGTTGCCGTTCCCCTCACAGCGCGCACACGGGACGGTGACTCCGAACGGCACCTCGCGTTTCGTTCCCGTCGCGACCTCTGCAAGCTCGACGTCCACACGTGCCCCGATGTCCGCGCCGCGCCCGCGTCCCGCCCGTCCTCCGACGCCGAACAGATCGTCGCCGAAGAACGCCGAGAAGAGGTCGGACAGACTGCCGAAGTCGAAAGACGTCGGCTGGAAGCCGCCGCTGCGCAGCCCGGCATGGCCGAAGCGGTCGTACAGCTCGCGGCGCTCGGAGTTGGAGAGGACCTCGTACGCCTCGACGACCTCTCGAAAGCGATGCTCCGCCTCCGGATGATCCGACACGTCCGGGTGCAGCTCGCGCGCCAGGCCCCGGAAGGCGCGCTTGATCTCGCCTGCGCTCGCGGTGCGCGACACGCCGAGGAGCTCATAGTAATCCCGCTCGGTCGTCGCCATCGCTACGGCACCGCTTGCGGTGCCGTCGTCAGCACGTGCGGGCTCCCCCCGCGCGTCCGTCGGAATTGACCGATCGATCCATTCGAGCTCATCGCGGCACCGTCACGAGCCCAAGCGTAGCGCCGCGCTCAGTTGTCCTCGTAAACCTCTTCGACGAAGCGAGAGAGTTCCTGAGCGGCCCCGCGCACAGAGCGAATCGCCTTGTCGTAGTCCATCCGCACGGGCCCGAGCAGACCGACCGCACCGAGCGCACGATGACTGAGGCCGTACGTGGCACCGACGAGCGCGGCCTCCTGAAAGGGATGCTCGAGCTCGCCGCCGACGCGCACGAACGCCCGGCGCGGGTCGAATGCGTCGCCGAGGATCCCGAGCAGAGCCGCTCGTCGCTCAAGGGCGACGAGCACATGGCGGTAGATGCCGAGCTCGTCCTCGCGCGCGCCGGTGAGCAGCCCCTCCGTGCCGCCGACGTAGAGCCGCTGCTCGGCCTGAAGCAGGTCCGTGAAGGCGGGCCTGAGCGCGTCGAGGAAAGCCCGTTCGGCGAAGGAGAGGCTCGGCTCCTCGAGCTCGCGGCGCAGTCGGCTCGTGCCGAGCCGCAAGCCCGCGACACGCTCGTTGAGGTATTCGCCCGCCCACTTCGCAAGCCCTGGATCGACGATCTCCTCGAAGGTGACGACCCGCTTCGCAACGCCGCCGGTGGACGTGATCACGACCGCCATCGCCGTGCGCGGGTTGAGTAGCAGCACCTCGACATGCCTGACGGTCGTCGTCTCGAGCGGTGGCGCCGAGACAAGGGCGAGCAGGTTGCTGACGCGGGCGAGCATCTCGCTCGTGGCCTCGAGCGCGGAGTCGACCTCACGGCGCAGCTCCGAGAGATCGAGAGGAAATGCCCCCGGCCTCGCATCCTGCTGCGCAAGCAGCTCGATCGCGTAGAACCGGTAGCCCTGCTCGGTCGGGACGCGCCCGGCCGACGTGTGAGGGTGCGTGAGCAGCCCACGCGCCTCGAGCTCCGCGAGCTCGGTGCGAACGGTGGAAGACGACACCATCAGACCTGCGCGCTCCACGAGGTACTGGGAGCCCACCGGCTGTCCGGTCGCGACGTACTCCTCGATCACGCGCGCGAGGATGTCTCGTTGTCGCTCGGTTAGCGAGGTTGTGCTTTCCGGCGCCATTTGCAGGAATTTTACCGCGCGACCCGGCGGCTCAGGCGAGCAGATCCGCGGTGACGCCGCCGCCGAGGAACCGGCCGCGCCGCGTGAGCTCGAGCGTCGGCGCGCCTCGGCCGTCCCGGCCGCTCCGGACGAGCCCGAGCCGCTGAAGACGACCAAGTGCTTTGAGGTCGACGACGCGTCCCAGATCCGCCAGCCCCACCGGCTGGTCAAGCCGCAGCCCGAGCATCAGGCGCTCGCGCCTGAGCACGTCCGGCGACAAGGGCTCGACCTCGCGAGGGGGGCGCTCGCCTGCCGCCAGCGCGCCGATGTAGGCGGGAAGGCGTGGTGTGTTTCGCCAGCGGCGTCCAGCGATTGTCGAGACCGCGCCAACGCCCACTCCCAGGTAGTCGCGCCCGAGCCAGTACGCGAGGTTGTGCTGCGCGCGGAAGTCCCGACCGCCCTCCCGGCAGAAGTTCGCAGTCTCGTACCACCGGTAACCGGCTGAGGTCAGCCGCGCGACGACCAACTCGAAGTAGGTCTCCATCGCGTCGGCCTGGCGCTCGAGCTCGCACCCGTAAGCGTGCGTGAAGCGCGTGCCCGGTTTCGCCTCGAGCTCGTAGCACGAGAGGTGCTCCGGGCCCAACTCGAGTGCGTCACCGAGATCGGCTTCGAGGTCGGAGGCGCTCTGGCCCGGGATCCCGTAGATGAGATCGAAGGAGATGTTGTCAAATCCGGCATCACGAAGACGGTAGAACGAACGTCGGACGGTGGCAGGTTGGACAACACGGTCGAGCACCCCGAGCAGGTGCGGCCGGAAGCTCTGCACGCCGAGCGAGACTCGATTGACTCCGTGCCT
>Ga0209874_1000662_pt1 | contig 10285 bp, 10 predicted proteins | sample GWRWN1_20_30_FD_187216 | JGI IMG/M metagenome (GOLD analysis project Ga0209874, IMG submission 187216) | Riverbed sediment microbial communities from areas with no vegetation in Columbia River, Washington, USA - GW-RW N1_20_30 (SPAdes)... | ecosystem: Environmental > Aquatic > Freshwater > River... | reverse complement strand
ATCTTCCACTCCGACGCCCGGATCGCCTCGCCGGCCTGCTCGCGGGTGATGCCCTGCTCGGTGCGCAGCCGGCGGAGCTGCGCACCGACCAGCATCCGGCGGACAGTCGGGCCACCTCCCGCTTGAACCTCGGCCACGTCCTGCCTCCCGCCGCCAGAGCCACCGCACAGTATGCCATTGTGTTCAGGTCACTTGACCGATCTCGGTGGAAGGCGTCGTGGTCTTGGTGGCACATCGACCGGGCCCGGGCGGGCAGCGAGGCACCAGGTCGCCGACCGCCAAGGAGCTCGTGCTCCGTGACGGCGCTCGCATCCTGGTGCGTCCGATCCTCCCCGAGGACAAGGAGCGCCTGCGCGAGGGGTTCGGCCGGCTGTCGGCGCAGTCGCGGTATCGGCGCTTCCTGACGCCGCTGGAGCACCTGAGCGATGAGCAGGCCCGCTACCTCACCGAGATCGACTACGCGGACCACATGGCATGGGTCGCGGTAGACCCCTCCCGGCCGGCCTCGCCGGGCATGGGGGTCGCCCGCTACATCCGGCTCCCCGAGGAGCCGGCGGCGGCCGAAGCCGCGGTCACGGTGCTCGACGAGCATCAGGGCAGGGGGATCGGGACGATCCTGCTCCGGATGCTCGCCGGGTCGGCCGGAGAGCACGGGATCCGGTCCTTCCGCGCTTACGTGCTGGCGGAGAACGCCCCGATGATGGCGATCCTGCAAGGCCTCGGAGCGAGGGTGGCACAGGAAGGACCGCTCCTCCGCGTCGACGTCCCGATCCCCACCACCGTGGACGAGCTGCCGGACACCCCGACGGGCAGGGTGTTCAAGTCGGTGGCCACGGGCGAGCTCCCCCCGTTTCGGGTGCGCTATCCAGGCACGCCCGCTGCCGGGTGCTAGGCTCGGTCCATGCCCCGCACCCTGGTCCTTGATCGCCCACGCCACCTGCGGCTGTCCGAGCAGGCCTCCCGTCCGCTACGGGCGGGCGAGGTCCGCCTGCGTGCGCTGCTGAGCGGGATCAGCCACGGCACGGAGCTGAGCCTGTACCGCGGCACCTCGGCGTTCGTCGACAAGGTGTTCGACCGGGGCCTGCGTGCCTTCGTCGTCCCGCCCGCCGGCAGCGTCGCCGCCTACCCGGTGACGCTCGGCTACGAGATGGTCGCCGAGGTCGTGGAGGTCGCACCCGACGTGTCCGAGGTCCGGGTCGGGGACCTGGTGCACACCGGCACCCCCCATCAGGAGGAGACGGTGCTGGACATGGCGTCCTCGCTGGCGGCCACCTACCCGCTGGTGCGGCTGCCCACGGCCGAGCGCCTGGAGCGGGCGCTGTTCGTCAGCCTGGCCACGGTCGCGCTGCAGGCGGTCCACGACGCCGAGATCAAGCTGGGGGACGCGGTGAGCGTGCACGGGCTGGGCGCGCTCGGCCTGCTGACGGTGCAGATGTGCCGGTTGGAGGGGATCCAGAACATCTTCGGGGTCGACCCGGACCCGCGCAGGCGGGAGCTGGCCGTGGGCCTGGGCGCCACCCACGTGCTCGACCCGGCCGACGACACGCCGGTGGGCCTGCAGATCCGTGAGCGCAACATGGGTCATGGCGTGGACGTCGCCATCGAGGTGTCCGGTCTCGACCGGGGGCTGCAGGGCGCGCTGGCGGCGGCGGGGCTCGGCGGCACGGTGGTGGCGGCCGGCTTCTACCAGGGCGGCGCGGCCAACGTCCGCCTCGGTGAGGAGTTCCACCACAACCGGCTGTCGCTGATCGCCTCCGTCGGGGCGTGGGGGGCGCCCAGCCGCCACGCACCGCTGTGGGATCGGCGCCGGATGCTGGACACCGCCACGCGCCTGCTGTACACCGACCGCGTCGTGGTCGACGGCCTGCTCGGCCGCACCTTCCAGTTCGACGAGGCCCCCGAGGTCTACCGTTGGCTCGACGAGCATCCCCTGGACGCCGTCAAGGTCGCCCTTGCCTACAGCGACGACGCCTCCACGGCCGCGACCTCGTCGCCGTAGCGCGGGGCGATGCCGGCGATCAGCGGCAGGAACCGTTCGCGGACCACCGCGAACGAGAAGTGCCGCCGCCCCACCTCGAAGTTCCGCTCCGCCGAGGCATGCCACCGGTTCGGGTCCTCCAGCAGCTCGGCGACCCGGTCGACGGCGTTGGCCGGCAGCCCGCCGTCGATCTCGAGGCAGTCCGCCCCGGTGGGGGCGATGTCGCGGGCGTACACCGGGTAGCGGTTCACCAGCACCGGCCGGCGGTAGTAGAACGCCTCCAGCAGCGCGTTGCCGAACCCCTCGTAGCGGCTCGGATAGCAGACCAGGTCCGCCGCGGCGTAGGCGTCGGCCAGGGCCGGCAATCGGGGGTCGTGGTCGAGCTCGGCCCGGACCGGCGCGAACCGGAGATCCACGCCGAGCCGCTCGGCCTCCGCCCGCAGCCGCCGGCCGTAGGCGAACCCCTCGTCGCCGTCGGCGTGGGTGACGACGACCCTGACGTGGTCGTCGGCGAGCTGGTGGGCCAGCCGCAGGGTGGTCTCGATGCCCTTGCGGGGCACCACCCTGGTGGGTTGCAGCAGCATCACGTCGTCGTCGGCCAGCCCGGCCGCGGCCCGGTAGGCGGCCCCGTCACCCGGTTCGGGCTCGCGTTCGAAGTCCATCACGTTGGGCAGCACCGTCGAAGCGACCCCTCGGCGGCGCTGCAGCTCGTCGCGGGCGGCCGACTGGATCACGACGTGCCACAGCCGAGGCAGCGCCGGCGGGAACACCGAGCGCAGCATCATAGGGAGCCGGGGACGCCGGAACCGCTCGCGTTCCCACGAGAAGTCGTGGTGGTGGGCAACGGCCGGCAGCCCGGTCTCGGCCAGCAGCTCCGCGAGCGCCACCCCCAGCGGGACGCTCATTGGCAGGCACAGCGCGTTCTGGACGACCAGCGCGTCGACCTCGAAGTCGCGCAGGAACCGGTGCAGGGCGGCCTTGAGCTCCCCGGTCCGGTCCCGCAGCTCCTCGCTGGTCGCGGGTGCGAGCGGTGCGGTGCCGAACAGCTCGGCCTGCAGCCGGTGCACGTCGGGGTGGGAGAAGTGGGCCGGCGGATGGGTCACGCCGGGCCGGAAGCGGTCGCCGAGCTCGCCGGCGAACCACACGACGGAATGGCCGTCGTCCTCCAGGACGGTGGCCAGCTTGGCCGCCTCCAGGCTCACCCCGTCCAGGCCCGCGAAGCGCGTACCGACCATCCCGATGATCACGCCCTGCCTCCCCCTTGCGCTCGATTCCGATGGCGCCGAGCCGGGCCGGCTCGGCGGGACCGCCCTGTGCGCTTTCTTCCTCGTGCCGCGCGGTCCGCGGCTTGAGCCGGATCCTCACAGGCAATCCCGGCCGCGACCAACCGCCCAGGTGATCGACCGGCCCCGGGCGGGCGCCGTAGTCTTCGCGGTGGCTCGGTAGCGTTGCCCTGGCGCCCGAGGCGAGAGGTGGAGATGGACGAGGTTCCGGTTGCGGCGCTGGCGCCGCTGGTGGCGCTGGTGCTCGGCTGGGTCGCCTGGTGCTGGTGGGACATCGCCCGCCGCCCGGTCCGCTACCTGCCCAAGTGGGCCTGGGCGCTGATCTGCGTCGTCTCCGTCCCCGTCGGTGGCGTCGTCTACCTGCTGGTCGGTCGAGCGCCGCGGTGACCGCGGTAGCCGTGTCGACCAGCGGGCTGCGCAAGCGGTACGGGCCGCAGGCAGCACTGGACGGCGTCGACCTGGAGGTGCCCGAGGGCAGCGTGTACGGGCTGGTGGGCCCCAACGGCGCCGGCAAGACCACCCTGCTGGCGATCCTGGCCGGGCTGCGCCGACCCAGCGGCGGCAGCATGCGGCTCGGCAGCGACCGGCGGCGGTTGGCCATGCTCCCCGACACCCCCAGCTTCGACCCGTGGCTGACCGGCCGGGAGGTGGTCGACCTGGCTCGCGCCCTGGTCGCCCCGGCGGCACCCGCCGCGCGCGTCGACCGGGCCCTGGCCGACGCCGGGCTGACCGAGGCCGCCGCCCGACGGGTCGGCGGCTACTCGCGCGGCATGCTGCAGCGGCTCGGCTTGGCCGCCACCGTGGTCGGGGACCCCGAGGTGCTGCTGCTGGACGAGCCGTGCTCGGCGCTGGACCCGGCCGGCCGGCGGGAGGTCCTCGACCTGGTCGCGCGGCTGAGCGGGCAGGTCACCGTGCTGCTGTCCACCCACATCCTCGCCGACGTGGAGGAGGTCTGCGACACCGTCGGGGTGCTGCGCGCCGGGCGGCTGCTGTACCAGGGGCCACTGGACGAGTTGCTGGTCGGCCGGGCGGCGCCGGCCTGGACGGTCCGTTGCCGGCCGCCCCTGGAGCCGGTGGAGGCAGCGCTGACCCGGCAGCCGTGGGTGACCACCGTGGAGCGCGCCGGCGCCGAGGAGCTGCTGGTTGGCGCCGCCTCGCGCGAGGCGGCCGAGGCCGGCCTGGTCGGTGCGCTCGCCGAGGCCGGCGCGCAGGTCGTCCGGCTGGAACCACGCGCCGCCGACCTGGAGCGCGTCTTCCTGGAGCTGACCAGATGAGCCTCTGGCGGCTGGAATGGCTGCGGCTGGTGCGCACCCACCGCCTGACCGGGCTGCTGGCCGTGTTCCTGCTGTTCGGGTTCACCGGCCCGCTGACCGCCCGCTACCTCGAGGACCTCTTGCGGCGCTTCGGCGGTGGGGTGGAGGTCCGCTTGCCCGACCCGGTGCCAGCCGACGGCATGGCCGCCTACGTCGACAACGGCCAGCAGCTCGGCCTGCTGGTGGTGGTGCTGGTCGCCGCCGCGGCGTTGGCGTTCGACGCCCAGCGCGAGAGCGCCGCGTTCCTGCGCACCCGCGTGCGCAGCATGTGGCAGCTCGTCCTGCCCAAGGTGGCGGTGAACGCGCTCGCCGCGGCCGGCGCCTTCGCCATCGGCGCGCTTGCAGCCTGGTACGAGACCGCGGTGCTGCTGGGCGGCCTGCCCGCCGCCGCGACCCTCGCCGGGATCGTCTACGTCGCCGCCTACCTCGCCTTCGCGGTCAGCCTCACCGCCCTTGCCGCCGCCCTGCTGCGCGGCGTGGTCGGCACCGCCCTGGCCGCCCTCGCCGCCCTGCTGCTGCTCGGCCTGGTCGGGTCGCTGGGCGTGCTGGCCGACTGGCTGCCCAGCCACCTGGTGGGTTCCCTGCACGTGCTCGCCCGCGGCGGCGACCCCGGCGAGTTCCTGCGTGCCGCCCTGGTCACGGTCGTGCTCGGCGCCGTCGCGGTCGCCGCCGCCACCTGGCGGCTCGCCCGCCGCGACGTGTGAGGACGCGCGGTATGTTCCCGTCCGTCGGACGGCATGCCAGGGAGCAGGGATGGGTGACGGCGGTGGCGCGGTCGGGGTGGGGCTGGTCGGCTACGGCCTGGCCGGGTCGGGCCTCCACGCGCCGCTGATCGGCGCGGAGCCGCGCCTGCGCCTGCGCGCGGTCGCCTCGCGGCATCCCGAGAAGGTCCACAGGGACATCCCGGCGGCGCGGGTGGTGGCGACGCCGGCCGAGCTGCTGGAGGACCCCGCCGTCGAGCTGGTGGTGGTCGCCGCGCCCAACACCCTCCACCACGAGCTGGCCGGCGCGGCGCTGCGTGCCGGCAGGCACGTAGTGGTCGACAAGCCGTTCGTGACCAGCTCGTCGGAGGCCGACGAGCTGATCGGCCTCGCCGAGCGCCAGGGCCGCCTGCTCAGCGTGTTCCACAACCGGCGCTGGGACAACGACTACCTGACCGTCGGGCACTGCGTCCGGGCCGGCCTGCTCGGGCGTGTGTCCACCTACATCGCCCGCTACGACCGGTTCTCCCCGCACCCGGCCGGCGGCTGGCGGGAGCGGCAAGAGCTCGGGTCCGGCGTCCTGTACGACCTCGGCGCCCATCTGATCGACCAGGCGCTGCTGCTGTTCGGGCTGCCGGCGACGGTCATGGCCGACGTCGGCGCACAGCGCCCGGGCGCGCTCACCGACGACTACTTCCACCTGGTGCTCGGCTACCAGGAGCTGCGGGTGATCCTGCACGCCGGCTCGCTGGTGCGGGCTCCCGGCCCGCGCTTCGAGGTCCACGGTGACGAGGGGTCGTTCGTCAAGCACGGCGTGGATCCCCAGGCGCTGGCGCTGGAGTCCGGGGGGCGGCCAGGCGACCCGGGCTGGGGGAGCGACCCCGCGGACCGCTACGGCACCCTCACCACCGAGATCGCCGGGCTCGAGGTGACCGGCGAGCTGGCGACCCTGCCGGGGTCCTACCAGTCGTTCTACCGGGGGATGGCGGGCGCGATCCTGGGGGAGGGCCCGGTGCCGGTCGCCGCCCAGGAGGCGAGGAACACGATCTGGATCATCGAGTGCGCGCTCCAGAGCAGCCGGGACCGACGCACGGTCGCCATCCGCTGAGCTTCGTCCCTACAGGTAGGGCGCCAGGAACCGGGAGGTGGCCGGCAGCGCCTCCTCCGGGTCGCCACGCAGCCGGCATTCCAGCGCCAGCCAGTCGTCGTAGCCGACCGTGCGCAGCGCCCCCAGCGCGGCGGCGAAGTCGAGGTGGCCCGTGCCGGGCTGGAGCCTGTTGGAGTCGTCGACGTGCACGTGCGCCAGCCGCCGTCCGGTGTCGGTGATCGCCTTCGCCAGGTCGTCCTCCTCGATGTTCATGTGGAACAGGTCCGCGCACACCCGGATCGAGTCCAACCCCAGCTCCTGCTCCACCTCCTCGGCGAGGCTGACGGCCTGGTCGAGCCGGTTGATCATGTAGTCCTCGTAGCGGTTGATCGGTTCCAGGGCCAGCCAGACGCCTTCGCGGGCGGCGTGCTCGGCCAGCACCGCCAGCGCCTCCAGCAGCACCTCGCGGTCCTCGCGCTCCGAGCGTGGCGCCGTGAACGGCGGCAGCCGCAGGCTGAACATCCCCCAGCTCGCCGGGGTGAGGACCCCCATGCCGCCGAGGTCGGCGATGACGCTGAGCTGCGAGCGGAGCTGCGCGACCGCGTCGCGGCGCTTGTCGGCGTCGAAGTCGCCGATGAAGTGGTCGGTCTCCGGGCACACCGTCTGCATGACCACGCCGGCGCGCGCGGCGGCGCGCAGCTCCGGCAGGCGGGCGGCGAACTGGCCGTCGCCGCGGGCGCGCAGCTCGATGCCGGCGAACCCGGCGCGGCGGGCGAAGTCGAACTTGGCCTGCAGGCTGTCGCCCGGCAGCAGCTGTTCCTGGCACGAGAGTCTCATGAGCACGACCTTCTACGGCCCCAGCGTCTCCATCTCCTGGCTGTAGCGGCCGAACCTGGCGGCGCCGTTCAGCCTGGCGCGGTGGAGAAAGGCCCGCTGGGCCGCCGGCCCGTTGGCGGCCTCGCCCTTCCAGGCCTTGAGCGCCGGGGCCTGCAACGCGCGCCCGTAGGAGAAGCTGAGCTGCCACGGTTGCGGGCCGAGCCGGTTCATCGCGTCCAGGTGCGCCGTGGCGGCCTCGTCGGTCTGGCCGCCCGACAGGAACACGATGCCCGGCACCGAGGCCGGCACGCTGTCGCGCAGGCAGCGGATGGTCGCCTCGGCGACCTGCTGCACGCCCGCCTGCTCCGGGCAGTCCTTGCCGGACAGCACCATGTTGGGCTTGAGCAGCGTGCCGTCGAGCCGGACGCGGTGGCTCCGCAGCGCGGCGAACACCGCGCCGAGGGTGTCGGCCGTCACGTCGTGACAGCGCTGGATCGTGTGGGTGCCGTCCATCAGCACCTCGGGCTCGACGATCGGCACCAGCCCGCCCTCCTGCGACAGGGCGGCGAAGCGGGCGAGCGCCTCGGCGTTGGCGTCGACGCAGGTGCGGGTCGGGATGTCGTCGCCGATGGCGATGACCGCCCGCCACTTGGTGAACCTCGCGCCGAGGTCGCGGTACTCGTTCAGCCGGCCGCGGAGGCCGTCGAGGCCCTCGGTGATCTTCTCGCCGGGGAAGCCGGGCATCGCCGTCGTGCCCTTGTCGACCTTGATCCCGGGGATGATGCCCTGACGGTCCAGTACCTCGGGGAACGGGACGCCGTCGGCTGCCCGCTGCCTGATCGTCTCGTCGAACAGGATCACGCCGCTGATAAACTCGCCGGCGCCGTCGGTGGTCAACAGCAGCTCCCGGTAGGCCCGGCGGTGCTCCTCGGTCGATTCGACCTCGATGGACCGGAACCGCTTCTCGATCGTCCCCGAGCTCTCGTCGGCCGCGAGGATGCCCTTGCCAGGGGCGACGATCGCCCTGGCGACGTGGGGAAGGTCCCGTGGGTGCATGCGCTCATTCTCCCGTCGCGGACCCGCTCTGCCAACCAGCGTCGATGCCTCGACGGTCACCGCGCCGGCCGTCATCATGTCCCGTACCAGGCTGTTCATGGTCCTCCCGCCCAGCCCTCGCCGGCCCGGGGCGCCGTGGCCAGACTGGCCGAGGCGTCGCGAGGAGGTCGCCGATGCGGGTCAGTGAGGTGATGTCGAGTCCGGTGGTCACGGTGGCGCCGGGCACGCCGAGCCCCTACCGGGTCGCGGTGCGCGAGGGCGTGGTAGAGCTGACCGGCGCCCCCGACCCGACCATCCGCCGGCTGGCGACCCTCCTGGTCCGCGGCGTGCCAGGGGTCGTCGACGTCGGCTTCGCCGAGGAGTGATCCAGATGCCCTACCCAAGGCACCGCGAGGCCGACGTCGTCCTGCGGGACGGCTCCACCGTCCACGTGCGGCCGATCCGGGCCGACGACGCGACCGCCGTGCACGCCTTCTTCGAGGGGCTCTCGCCGGAGTCGATCGCGCTGCGATTCTTCTCCGGCTTCCCGAACCTGGACAGCGCCGTCCGCTGGGCGACCGAGGTGGACTACCAGCGGCGCTACGGCCTGGTCGCCACCAGCGGCGACGGCGGCCGGGTCGTCGCCCACGCCGGCTGGGAACGCCAGCCGGACCAGCCCGACCGGGCCGAGGTCGCCTTCGCGATCGCCGACGCCATGCAGGGCCAGGGGCTCGGCACGATCCTGCTCGGCCAGCTCGCCGAGGCGGCCGACCAGGCAGGCGTGGGCGTGCTCAGCGCCGAGGTGCTGCCCCAGAACCACCGGATGGTGAGGGTGTTCCGCGACAGCGGCTTCCCGGTCACGACCCAGTCGGTCCCCGGTGTGCTGCTGGTGGAGCTGCCGACGTCGCTCTCGCCGGAGGCCCTGGAGCGCTTCGAGCAGCGCGAGCAGACCGCCGCCGCGGCCGCCATGCGCGCCTTCCTGGCCCCCCGCTCGGTGGCGGTCGTCGGCGCCTCTCGCCGGCGTGGCACGGTCGCCGGGGAGCTGTTCCACAACCTGCTCGCTGGCGGCTTCAGCGGTCCGGTGTACCCGGTCAACCCCAACACGGCGGTGGTGCAGTCGGTGCTCGCCTACAAGACGATCGGCGAGGTGCCCGGACCCGTCGACCTGGCCGTGCTGGTCGTGCCCGCGCCCGCGGTGGTCCGGGCCGCCCGGGAATGCGCGGCCAAGGGCGTCCGCGCCCTGGTGGTGATCTCCGCCGGCTTCGCCGAGACCGGGCCGGAGGGGGCAGAGCGGCAGGCGCAGCTCCTGCGGGTGTGCCGTGACGCCGGCATGCGCCTCATCGGCCCGAACTGCCTCGGCATCCTCAACACCGACCCGGACGTGAGCCTGGACGCGACCTTCGGACCGACCGTCCCGCTTCCCGGCCGGGTGGGGTTCATGTCGCAGTCAGGCGCGCTCGGCCTGGCCATCGTCGACTACGCCAACGCGCTGGGGCTGGGGCTGTCGTCGTTCGTGTCGGTCGGGAACAAGGCGGATATCTCGGGCAACGACCTGCTGAACTACTGGGAGCAGGACGACCGGACCAGCCTGGTGCTGCTGTACCTGGAGTCGTTCGGGAATCCGCGCAAGTTCGCGCGGATCGCCCGGCGGGTCGCGCGGTCCAAGCCGGTGCTCGCGGTCAAGAGCGGCCGCTCGGCCGCCGGGGCGCGGGCGACCTCCTCCCACACCGGCGCGCTGCTGGCCGCCTCCGACGTGACCGTCGACGCGCTGTTCCGGCAGGCCGGGGTGATCCGCACCGACACCCTGGCCGAGCTGTTCGACGTCGCCTCCCTGCTCGCCAACCAGCCGGCATCGAAAGGCCGGCGTGTCGGGATCGTCACCAACGCCGGCGGCCCCGGCATCATGTGCGCCGACGCCTGCGAGGCCGGAGGGCTGGAGGTCGTCGAGCTCTCCCCGGAGCTGCGGACGAAGCTGGCCGAGGGCCTGCCGGCGGCGGCGTCGGTCACCAACCCGGTCGACATGCTGGCCTCGGCGCCGGCCGAGCACTACCGGCGGACGGTGGAGCTGGTGG
>Ga0209874_1000659_pt1 | contig 10305 bp, 10 predicted proteins | sample GWRWN1_20_30_FD_187216 | JGI IMG/M metagenome (GOLD analysis project Ga0209874, IMG submission 187216) | Riverbed sediment microbial communities from areas with no vegetation in Columbia River, Washington, USA - GW-RW N1_20_30 (SPAdes)... | ecosystem: Environmental > Aquatic > Freshwater > River... | reverse complement strand
CGCCGGACCCGGTGGCCACGGATCCGCCCCCGGAGCCCGCGCCGACGCCCGAGCCGATCCCCCCGGTCGTCGAGCCGACCCCGACGCCGGACCCGGTGGCCACGGATCCGCCCCCGGAGCCCGCGCCGACGCCCGAGCCGATCCCCCCGGTCGTCGAGCCGACCCCGACGACGGAAACGCCGCCCGACATTCTGCCTCCGCCGGTTTCCGCGGCGCCGGCCGGCTCAGGCCCCACGGACTCAATCGTGGTGATCGACGGCCCGCTGGCGAATCCTCTGCTCTCCTCGTCGCAGCCCACGACGCTCCCTGCATTCGGCATCAGTTCGGCCGTCACCGACCGTCGGTCCGAATTGACTCCGGCGCCCGAGCCCCCGGGCGACGGACACTCCGCTCCCGCAGCTCCCGATCTACCTCAGCTACCGGCGCCCCACAACCCCTCCGCCCCGGCCAATCCGGCGCCCGGCGGCGTTGGAGGCTCCGGCTCGGCGCCGATCGTCGTCTTGGCTGCGCTGTTCGCGCTTGCCTTCGCGGGGCTGCTCGGTGCAGTGCTCCCGGTGAGCGTGGCCGCACTGCGGCCGCCCGATCTGGCGTTTCACCTCAAGCGTCCCGGATAGCGACCTCCCAGTCGTCGGACGTCGCCCGGAGCTGAGCTCCGGGTAGAGGGAAAAGCCGTCAGAGAGGGAGGTCGACGTTGTTGAGTTTCAACGGAACGGATCAAAATGGAAACGGGGCGGCGCCTGCGGGTCCTGCCCCAAGAGCAGAGAACGGCACAGAGGGCGCATCGCTCGCGCTGCTCCCTTCGTCTCGCCAGGTCGTTCGGGCCCACCTTCGTGTCTTTCTCAGGCCCCTTAGACGGCCGAGCCGGGCCCACACCCTGCACAGGGTCGAGGCGCGGCGCCGGACCGTGACCTGGAGCCCGCCCGAAGAGCTTCAGGTCGAGTTGAGCCGGAGCCGGCGGTACGGGCACAGCTTTGTGCTCGTTCGCATTCCCTGCGGGCACGACGTAAATGGAGGTTCGAACGGAAGGGAGGACGTGGCGCGCACGGTTAGCTCGCTCCTCCGACGCGTGGACCGAGTCTGGCCGGGTGGAACGAGCCTCTACCTGCTTCTTCCCGAGTGCGACCGCGCGATGGGCGAGGCGATGCTCGCTCGGATCCGCGAACCCCTGACCAAACTCTTGTCAGAGGACCAGCTGCTCGCGATCTCGTCTGTTTTGTTCCCAGAGGACGGCTTTACCAGCGGGGCGCTCTTCGATGCGCTCGACGCGCGCTCGATCAGTCCCTCGACGAGACCGGCTCCGATGGTGGTGGCGCCCCCGACTCCGGAGGTGCCCCTAGCCTGATCGCGGAGCGACCGGAGCCCGGGACATGCCTACTACCGAGGTGAGCACCCGCTACCTCATCGCCAAGCGTCTCTTCGACCTGGCCGTCTGCTTCCTGCTTCTGCCGGTCGTCTTGCCGCTGCTTCTTCTTTGCGCTCTTGCCATTCGGCTCGACTCGCCGGGCCCCATTTTCATCGCGCAGGAGCGCACCGGCAGGGACGGCAGTCCTTTCCGGATGCTCAAGTTCCGCACCATGGTGCGGAACGCAGCGGAGCTCAAGGCGGAGCTCGCCCACCTCAACGTCCTTCCCCCTCCCGACTTCAAGATCCCGCAGGACCCGCGCATCACCCGGGTGGGCAAGTTCCTCCGGCAGACGAGCCTCGACGAGCTGCCGCAGCTCCTAAATGTTCTCTGGGGTGATATGTCCCTTGTCGGGCCCCGGCCGACATCCTTCGCCCCGAGCACCTACCAGCTCTGGCATACCCATCGGCTCGAGGTGACGCCGGGCATCACCGGGCTCTGGCAGGTGAAGGGGCGCAACACGACGACCTTCGACGAGCGGCTGCGGCTGGACATCGAATACATCGAGCATCGCTCATTCGGCTTCGATCTCAAGATCCTCCTGCAGACAGTGCCTTCGGTGCTGCGGCGGACGGGGGAGTAGCCATGCCTCCCGATGTGAGAGACCACACGCCGACCCGCCTGGCGCCCGGTGAGCAGACGATCCATCCGGCCGTGAGCGGCGCGCTCGAGGCGCTCGAGCGCTCGAACGTCCACTGGTGCCTTCTGCGCGGCGAGTCCGACCTCGCGTCGCCCGAGGGCGACATCGACCTGCTCGTCGCCCGCGGAGACATGCCGCGTCTGCGCGATGCGCTGGCACCGCTCGGCTACCTTCCGCTCCGCGCCTGGGGCCGCGGATCGCACCGCTTCTTCGTCGCCTACGACGAAGCGAGCGCGCGGCGGGTCAAGCTCGACGTTGTGACGCAGCTCGCCTACGGTCGCTACCAGGAGCTTCCGACCGCCGCTGCCGCAGGCTGCCTGGCTCGCCGCCGCCACGTCGGAGGCCTCGCGCTTCTCTCGCCCGGCGACGCCTTCTGGGCCCTGATCCTTCACTGCATGCTCGACTGCGAGGCATTCTCCGTGGCTCACCGGGGGCGTTTGCTCGAGCTCGCCGGCGAGGCGGACTGCGACACTGAGCTCGGCAAGATCGCCGACGCCGCGTTTGCCGAGGGTTGGGGGGCGGCGACCCTCCTCGAGCTCGTCCAGGCAGAGGACTGGACGGCTTTGACGACGATCGCGAAGGACGGTCGTGCGACTTGGGCCGACGGTCGTCGCCTCGAGCTGCGACTCCGCGTCCTCATGAACCGAGCCTTGCGGCGGGCATCGAGTGTTCTGCCCTTTGGGCGTCGCTAGCGGATGGGCAACCTGTCCCTGAGATCGCCGGCCGTGAGCCCTGGTCTCGACGAGGTCGATTTCGACATCCACGGTCTCGCAGGCATTCGGCTCATCGGCGCGTCCCCGGCCGACGCCGCGTCCGTGAGGCGGCAGCTCGGGCCTCTCGAAGGCGCGCTCCATCGCGACCCGGACATCGTCATCCGTTTCGTCGACCGCTTGAAGACGAGCTCGCGCGTCCGCTTTCTCGGCCTGCACGAGGCGGGTTTCACCGACGACGCATTTCTCATCCTCCGGAGCAAGCACAAGTCGTCTGCGAAGGTCGCGGTCGACTTCACGGAGATCGGCGCGCAGACCCGGATTGTGTGCGAGCGGGGGCTTCGCGCAGTCCCGCTCCTCATCCCGATCCTCAATCTGTCGCTTCTCGCCCGGGGCGTCCTTCCCCTACACGCCTCCGCCTTCGTGCACGAGGGCACAGGCGTCGTCGCCACCGGATGGTCGAAGGGCGGGAAGACGGAGGCCCTTCTCGCGTTCGCGGCACGCGGCGCCCAATACGTCGGTGACGAGTGGGTGTACGTGTCGAGGGACGGCACGCACGTCTCGGGGATACCCGAACCGATCAGGATCTGGCACTGGCAGCTCGACCAGCTCCCGGAGTATGCGGCGCTCATCCGCAAGAGGGAGCACGCCCGGCTCCGGGCGATCGAGCTCCTCCTCAGGCGGGAGGAGGCGCTGCGGCGCGCCGGGGGTGGCAGGCTCGCGGCCCTACTCGAGCGCCAGCTCCATGTGGACGTCGATCCCCAGCGACTGTTCGGCAGCCTCGGTGAGCTGACCGCTCCGTTCGACCGGCTCTTTCTCCTCGTGAGCCACGACGCATCCGAATTGACGGTGGAGCCGATCGATCCGCTCGAGGTGGGGCGGCGGATGGTCTTCTCGCTCCAGCACGAGCGGCTCGACTTCATGGCGTCCTACCTCAAGTCCAGGTTCGCCTTTCCGGACGCGGTCAGCTCGGTTGTCGAAGGGGCGGAGGAGCTCCAGCGGAAAGTGCTCGCGGAGGCGTTCGCAGGCAAGCCCGCCTACGTCGTCCACCACCCGTACCCGTTTTCGCTAGCCGCCCTCTTCAAGGCGATGAGCCGCCATTGCTAAATCAAGAACAAGAATTGCTCCGGGACAACGACGCGCTGCTCCAGGCCTCTCGACGCCTGGACTGGCGCTTCCTCCTGCCGGAGCCGGAGCTCGGCCGGGTTGCCTGCGTAGGGGTCGACGACCCCAACCTCGTCGAATCGCTCCGGCTCTTCGGCAGCGAGGCGACCGTGCTCGAAGCCGGCGGGCCGTGGGAGGAGCTCGCGCCGCACGATGTCGTCGTGCTGCGCAATCCGGGGGGAGCGGAGCTCGCGGCCGCCGTGCCCCTCTTGCGTCCGGGCGGCTGGATGTACGTCGAGGTCGACGGCGCGGGCGGTCGTCGGCTCCCCGAGGGCCGGCGAACGGCGCGCGGCTATGCGGCGGCCCTTCGCACGCTCGGCCTCGTCGAGGTGCAGGGGCACCTCCACTGGCCGGACTTCAGCTCGTGCGGAGTGATTGTCCCTCTTGGGGACGCGCTCGCCGTCCGCTTGGCCCTCGCTCGACGGCGCCAAAATGGCATTGCGCGGCTCGTCGGACGGCTGGCGCCACTCCTTGCTGCCTGCAGCCTCCTCGCGGTCGTGGCCCCTTCCGCGAGCGTCCTCGCCCGGCGCCCGGCAAGGGCGGGGGAGGAGGGGAGGGCCTGAACGCGCTCCTCACATTTCTCGCCGGGCATAGCGATGTGGCAGCGTTCGGGCCGCTGGGACGTATCGAACGGGCGTCCTGCATCCTCCTTACGCCTCGCTTTCGAACATCGCGACACGTCGTTGGGCTGATCGTCCCGGAAGGAGCGGTTGAGCCGAAGCTCGTCGTCAAGATGCCGCGCGTCCCGGGCGACAACGGCGGACTCGCGCGCGAGGCGGCCGTCCTGAAGGCCGTTCAGGAGGCTTGGCCCGACATCTCGGAAACGGTCCCGCGAATTGTCGCGTTCGAGGAAGGACACCGCGCAGTCCTCGTCGAGACCGCGCTCGCGGGGCGCCTGCTGGGACCGGCATTGCTCCGTCGAGAGCCGACCCGATACATCGACGCAGTCGTCGCCTGGCTGATCGGGCTGGCTGCGACTCGTCGGAACGGCAGTGAGCCCGGCTGGTACGAGCGCCTGCTCGAGCGACCGCTCAACGACCTCGCAGAGTCGCTTCCCTTGCGCGTCGACGAGGTCGATCTCGTCAAGCGAACGCTCGAGCTCGTCGAGCCGCTTCGAGAAGCGGAGGTCCCCGAGGTGGTCGAACATGGCGATCTCTCCCATCCGAATCTCATCTGGACCGGCGAGAATCATGTCGGCGTCGTCGACTGGGAGCTCGCCGAAGAGCACGGCCTCCCGCTCCATGACCTCGCCTACTTCCTTACCTACGCGACCTTCGCGCTGCGACGCGCGACAGACACGACCGCACAGGTCGGGGCCTTTCACGACGCCTTCTTTGCCAGAGGAGGATGGGCTAGGGCGCGGGTCGAGGCATATGCGCGGGACCTCGCACTCGACCGCGAGCTGCTCACGCCGCTCTTCGTCTCCTGCTGGGCGCGGACGGTGGCGCGGCTCGTCGACCGGATCGGGGGCGAGGAGGCCGCGCCCATGAGCGAGGAGGCCGCCGCCTGGATTCAGCAGAACCGCTACTACGCGCTCTGGCGGCATGCGATCGCCCACGCCGACGGGCTGGCCTGGTGACGAGGGTGGCGAAGAGAGGGTTTACCGTTGCACTCATCGGGCCTGACGGGGCGGGCAAGACGACGGTCGCGCGGCGAGTCGAAGAGCTGCTGCCCATGCCCGTCAAGTACCTCTACATGGGCGTCAATCCCGACTCGAGCAACTACCTTCTGCCGACCACGCGTCTCGTGCACGCCCTCCGTCGAGCACGGGGCGCTCGGCCGGATACCGCGGGCCTCCGGGACTCGAGCCGCGAAGACGGCGTAGCTCCAAAAGGACGCTTGCGCCGGACGGTCCGCTCGGGAAGATCGTTCCTTCGTCTCGGCAATCGGCTCGCGGAGGAATGGCACCGCGCCCTCGTCGCCTTCCTGCACAGGCGCCGCGGCTCGATCGTCGTCTTCGACCGGCACTTCTTCGCCGACTACTACGCCTACGACGTCTCCGCCAAGCCGAGGCGCTCCGCCAGCAGGCGCCTCCACGGGTTTGTTCTCTCGCGGATTTACCCGCGGCCGGACCTGGCCATCTACCTCGACGCGCCGGCCGAGATTCTCTTCGAGCGCAAGGGCGAGGGAACGCTCGAGTCGCTCGAGCGCCGCCGTCGCGAATACCTGGAGCTCGGGCAGGTGTTGCGAGAATTCACGGTCGTCGACGCGAGCCGTCCCCTCGAAATGGTCACGCGCGACGTCGCCGATGTGATCGCCGCTTTCGGAAGGTCGCGCTCGTGAGCCACGCACCCCGCGTACTCGTGACCGACTCGTCCCGGGCCTCGGCGATTGCGATCATCCGCTCGCTGGGGAGGCGCGGCCTGGACGTGATCGCGGCCGATTCGGAGGCTCGTAGCCCGGGCTTCTACTCCCGTTATGCATCGGGTCGCCTCCGCTACCCCTCTGCGCGGACGGCCCCCGAAGCCGCGGTCGCCGCTCTCGTCGAGGGCGCGCGCTCACGCGGAGTCGATCTCATCGTTCCGGTCCTGGACGAGACCGTCCTCCTCCTCTCCGAGAGTCGCGAGCGGTTTGCCGGAGTTTCCGCCCTTGCGCTCCCTGACCGGGATGCGTACGCGAAGACGCGCGACAAGCTCGCAACGCTCGAGCTCGCGCGCAGCGTGGGCGTTCCGCTGCCCCGCAGCGAGCTGGTGAGCACGACGCGCGAAGCGCTCGCGGCCGCGCCCTCCCTGGGCTGGCCGGTGGTGCTGAAGCCCAGGTCGACGAGCGTCTACCAGGACGGTCGCCTCGTCGAGCACTACGAGGTCTCCTACGCCGAGAACGCTCGGGCACTTTCGGAGCAGATGGAACAGCTCGAGGGCCGATCTGACGTGTTGCTTCAGGAGTACTACCCGGGAGAGGGACACGGAGTCGAGCTCCTGGTCGAGCGCGGCCGCCCTCGCGCGGCTTTCCAGCACAGACGCCTGCGCGAGGTACCGATTACGGGCGGGGCGAGCTCGTTCAGGGAGAGCGTCGCGCTCGACCCCGCCCTCTACGACTACGCCGTTCGCCTGCTCGCCGCGCTCGACTGGACCGGGCTCGCGATGGTGGAGTTCAAGCTCGGGAGAGAAGGCCCGCGTCTGATGGAGATCAACGGCCGGATTTGGGGTTCTCTCCCGCTGGCCGTCAAGAGCGGCATGGACTTCCCGGCCCGCATGGCGCAGCTCTATCTCGGCGGTTACGCTGAGCGGAACGGCGCTCCGGACACGCGATATGCGCTCGGGGTCCGCTCGCGCAACCTCGATCTCGAGTTCATCTGGCTCGGCTCGGCGCTCCGCGGCAACCATGGCTATCACCTGATCCCGACTCCCGGCCGTCGCCAGGCGCTTGCGGTCGCGCTCAGGCTCGCCTACCCGGGCGACGGCTTCGACGTCCTCGCCCTCGACGACCCGCGGCCCGGTGTCGCCGACCTCGCGCGCATCGCCGGCAAGCTGGGGCGAAAGATCCGCAATGGACGGTAGCCGAGCCCTCCGGCGGTCGGCTTCCGTCGCGGCGCGCGGCAAGGCGTTCGCGTGGCTCGTCGCCGGGCTCGAGCGCGCCGCTCGGCCGCATCCCCACCTTCTCGCCGTGCTCACTTACCATCGTGTTGACGACCCGTCTGCCTCGCCGCTCCTCTACCCCGGGCTGATCAGCGCCCCGCCCGCCGAATTCGAGGAGCAGATGAGCTTTCTCGCCTCGCAGTGTCGACCAATCTCGCTGACTGAGCTCCGCGCCGTGCGCCGCGGTGAGGCTCGTCTCGAGCCGCGTTCGGTCCTGGTCACGTTCGACGACGGCTACCGGGACTTCGCCGCGCACGCCTGGCCGATCCTGAAACGCCATGGGGTCCCGGTCACGCTCTTCGTTCCCACCGCGTATCCGGGTGACCCCGAGAAGGCGTTCTGGTGGGACCGGCTCTACGGGGCGCTCGTCTCGACGGGCCCGCGAGACCCGATTGCCACTTCCGCCGGAGAGCTCCCGCTGGCGACTGAAGCAGACCGCCTGCAGGCCTTCCGGCGGCTCCGAGGCCATCTGCAGGCGCTTTCGCATGAGGAGGCGATGGGACTCGTCGACGAGGTTTGCGCGGCGCTCGCAGCACCCAGGCCAGACTCCGCCGTCCTCGGCTGGCCCGAGCTCCGTGCGCTCGCCGCCGACGGGGTCGTCCTCGCGCCGCATACCCGCTCTCACCCGCTGCTCGATCGTCTCCCGCGAGAGGCTGTGCGCGACGAGATCGTCGGGTCGCTCGAGGATCTCGAGCGCGAGATCGGCGTCGCGCCCCCTGTCTTCGCCTACCCAGCAGGGGCGCAGGACACGTACGTGGTGCGCATCCTCGAGGAAGCGGGATTCGAGCTCGCGTTCGCGACGACACGAGGGACGAATGACTTGCGGGGAGCCGACTGGCTGCGCCTGCGGCGCATCAACGTCGGGCGGGCATCGGGGTTGCCGCTCGTCCGAGCGCAACTGTTGCCGTGGTGGCCACGCCCACGGACACCAAACGGAGGAGGTTCACGATTTTCTAACCGGACGCGGCTTTTCCATCTGAGTTCAAAGTGATATGGTCGGCGCCCGGGGAGCGGGTCACGGGACTGCGGCTTGGCCCCGGGTGGTCCAAAACTGAGGAAAGGGAGGGGTACGAATGAGGGGTAGGGTCCTCTACGCATGCGCGATTGTCTGCGGCCTGGTTGCCGCGCTGCTCGTCCCCGGCGTCGTCCGGGCGGACATCGGGATTCCAGGCCCGACCTACGCCGGCGGAACGAGCGGCCCGCCGACGACGTCGAAGCCCGAGAGCAAGCTCTGGTTCAACGACGGCTTTTGGTGGGCCGTCATGGCCAGGAAGGCCAGCGCCACGGATAACGTCTACGACATCGTCCGGCTGAGTTTGCGACCACAGAGGTGGGTCGACACGGGCGTGGTCGTTGACGGCCGCGACAGCACCCGTCAGGACGTCCTCTCGATCGGGAACAAGCTCTTCGTTGCGGTGCACAAGTTCGTCGACGTCACGAGCAACACAGCACCAGGCGCAAACGATGAGATGCTGCTCTACCGCTTCAGCTACAACACCGGCACAAACAAGTACACGCTCGATGCGGGATTCCCGACGACGATCGACCCGGAGAGGAGCGAGACGCTCGTTATCGATGCTGACACGACCGGCGTTCTCTGGGCCACCTGGGTCCAAGCCGACTCGAGCGGCCACCACGTTTATGTCAAGTCAACGACCGGCGACTGTGTCTCCGGCGCCGCTGGCAACTGCAACTGGGGTGGAGCGACTGTACTCGACGACGTGGGTGCCGACGACATCTCGTCTGTGGTGCGATTCGGCAACAACATCGGCGTGATGTGGAGCAACACGAGCGCAGGAGTCGGGCAGATGCGGTTCCGATCCCATCCGAACGGAGGGGCTTGGTCCTCGATCGAACCCGTCCTCGGCGGTCCGACCGAACCAAAACTGGCGGACGACCACATCAACCTGAAGGCGGATTCCTCCGGCCGCGTCTACGCGGTCACGAAGACGAAGTACATCGGGCAGACGAGGCCAGGCACAGTGCTCAGCCGCCGGGCCGCCGGCGGAGGGTGGAGCAACAACACGGTCTCGCGAGCCTCGCTCGACCACACACGTCCGATCGTCCTGCTCGACCAGCAGCACAACAGGATCCGCGTGTTCGAAGGGTCGACGCAAAACACGGCCGTCTACATGAAGCAATCCCGCCTCGCCAACATCGGGTTTCCGGTGTTTGCGGCGGGTACCCGCGTGATCCAGGACAGCGGAAGCCAGATGGCCAACCCGACTTCGACCAAGCAGAGGATCAGCAACGCTACGCGCCTGATCGTGCTGGCCACGAACCCCAGCACGAAGCGCTACTGGCACGCCTACCTGCAGATCGTTCCGTGCATCAGGGGCACATCCGGGCCTAACACTCTCGTCGGCACCAGAGGGAACGACGTGCTCTGTGGGCTCGGGGGAAACGACACCCTGAAGGGCCTGGGCGGCAACGACAGGCTCGTCGGAGGCGGGGGAAGCGACACGTTCTACTCCCGTGATGGATTCCGCGACGTACTGCTCGGCGGAACCGGGTTTGACCGGGCCCGGGTTGACTCGAGAGACGTCCGGCGCTCGATCGCGGTGCTCTTCTAGACACCAGGGGACAAGCTGCGGAGGGCCGCCTGGACGGCCCTCCGCAGCTCACCGCGGACTACTCTGGAAGGGCTATGGGGAATCCACGCATCCGCTTGGCCTCGTTCCTGCGGAGATGGTGGTCGCTCATCGCCCTCGCCGTCGTCGGGGGTGCCCTCGCCGCCTACGTCTACGGGTCGCGCGCCACGCCGACGTACGAAGCGAATGCCCAGGTCCTCGTCGATGCCGCCGCCGAAGC
>Ga0209874_1000658_pt1 | contig 10332 bp, 11 predicted proteins | sample GWRWN1_20_30_FD_187216 | JGI IMG/M metagenome (GOLD analysis project Ga0209874, IMG submission 187216) | Riverbed sediment microbial communities from areas with no vegetation in Columbia River, Washington, USA - GW-RW N1_20_30 (SPAdes)... | ecosystem: Environmental > Aquatic > Freshwater > River... | reverse complement strand
GAAAGGTGGCGGAGCGCACCCCACCCCGGAGCCGGATCTGGACCCGGTAGCGCAGCCGGCCCCCGCGGCCGGGGCGCTTCTGAATCGAAGCCATCCGGAGCCTCCTTTCCTCCTGAGACTACATATCTCATGGGCATGGCGTCGTTCCTCACGCTCCGCCGTGTCTGGCACACGCTTGGCACAGTGCCGAGCCGGAGGCCTTCCGCTCTACTCCTCGACCGCATACCGGCCCGTCTCCACCCGCCGGAGCAGCCCATCGCGGGCCATCGCCGGCCTATCGATCACACGTGCGGCGCTTGGCGCTGAGACGTCCTGGCGAGCAGCCGGCTCAAGTTACTCTGATACCACTTGCCCTGTCCGCTCCGGGTCGGGACCCCCTCAGCGTTCAGCTGGGCCGCAATCGCCCGCAAGCTCATCCCTTCCTGCTGCCAGCGATGGATCTGGGCGAGCACGGGATCGTGTGGCGGCTCCATGTCGCGCGACTGGAGCGCTTCATGTGGACGCTCCATGCTGCGCGGCTGGAGCCTGCTGCCTGAAGGCTGTGGGACGCGACTGGAGCGCTCCTGCTGCATGTGATGCAGTGCATTGGTCAGACTGTCGAGGACTTCGGTCAACCGCTCCATGGTGCGCTGCATGTCGCGCAGCAGGACGTCGAGGCTCTGGAGGGCATGCTGACGCGGCGGCTGCGCAGCTGGAGCCTGCTCCAGGAGCGCTCCTGGAGCGGGGAGATAGCCGGCATGGGCAAGTTCGTCGGCGTCGAGGCAGTGATCCGCGTCGAGGTGGAGGCGCCCGGCCCGGATGGCACGCTGGAGGGTCGAGCGTGGGCAGCCACAACGGCGGGCCGCGTCACTGATGGTGAGCTTGGCCATGCGACAGCGCTCCTCTCCTGGTCAGGCATCCCGGCCGTTGGCCTGCGGGCGCTCGGCGGCGGCCAGTTGCCCGATAATCATTTCCATCTTGCTGTGCAAGAGACTCAGGCTGTCCTCCAGGTGCTCCAGGCGGTCTTCCACGCGCGCCAGGCGGCCCGCCAGATCGGCATAGGCCGCCTGAAACCAGGTGGGGTGCGTCTCCCGCTCCGCCATGCGGCGGACCTGGGCAATACTTGTCTCGATCTTGGCAGGGTCAAGGGCAAGCGCGTCCAGGCGTTTGAGGGTCTCTGTATTCCTGGCATGGATGGCGTCCTGTTGGACCATCAGGCGGTCGTATTCGGCCGGCTCCATGACACCTCCTAGACCCGAAACACCGGTTGATCCCAGGTGCCCAGATTGGGCATGAGTTTGCCCCTGGCGCAGTCCACGGCGAGGTCGAGCCCTTCGAGTGCCAAGGCACCGATCAGCACGGTATCTCCCATGATGAGCGCATTGATACTGATCTGACGTCGGAGGATCTCAATCGTGACGGGCTCGGTCATCTCGCCTTCGACAAGTCGCCCATCGGCCATGGTGGCGTCGGTATAGCCCATCAGCAGCAGACCAAGCTGCTCAGCGACGTGTCGAGGCAGAATGGTATGCAACGCACCCGTGTCAATGAGGGCCTTGGACGTCTCATAGGTATGCACCTGGTCGGCCGCCAGATGGCCATGGCGCGCCAGCACATACTCGCGGGTATTGCGTAGGATGACAGGGACATACAGTTGGCTCATGTGTGTCCTCTCTCCTACGCCACCGGCGCGGCTTTGCGGGTCCGCTGGCGCGTCGTGGGCTGTGCGGGTGGAGCATCCTCGTCAGCCTGTTCCCATCCCAGGAGGTCATTCGGACTGGTGTCCAGCGCCAGCGCCAGGCGGCACAAGACTTCCACTGAGAGCGAAGGCTTCACCCCCCGCTCGATCCGTGAAATGAGCGACAGGTCACAATGCGCTAGCTTCGACAGGTCGCCTTGGGACAACCCCCTGCGGCGACGCGCCAACAAGAGACGTTCACCCAGTTGCTGCAAATCCGCTACTTTTTCCAGCATCGATGTCATAGCTTACCCCTCCTAGGATGATCATACACATTTGTCGGTATTTTAGCAAATATTATGCTGTATATCCTTGACTATAGGACGAACATCCTATATAATCTTATTAGAACATGACGATGGCGCTGGGCAAGAGACAACGCGGGAGACAGCGCCGAGACGAATACCGCGATAGGGCGATGAGGCCGCAAGGCGGAGCGCAACACAGAGCAGAAGTCATGTTGAAACACAACGGCCGCTGGGAAGCTGGAACTTCCCAACGGCCAGGTACAACAACCTTCCAGTCTCAGTGGAGGTCGTCACCATGGTAGCAGTAAAAGAGTTCTCTTGGGAAGAGGTTTCCTCTCCTGACTTCGGTAACCCCGCTCGCCAAGCCTGGCGTGAGGCTGTGGCGGAGATCGCCGAGAAGGCGAAGGCCACACTGCCCCAGTGCAACGGCCGCGTCGATAAGGCCGTAGCGATCGTGCTGGCGGGCGATGTGGAGTTGCTCGACGGTGGCAAGGCCAAGGTGGCCAGCCAGAGCAACGGCACCACGGCCTACTTCGTGGTCAACGGTACCTGCGAGTGCCGCGACTTCGCGAAGGCGCCCAGTGGTTGGTGCAAGCAGCGCATAGCGGCGGGTCTGGCCAAGCGGGTGACCGCCCGGGTCCGGGCGCAGCTGGACGCGCCAGCCAACGGCCAGGCCGCACCGGCCAGCCAGCCCACCGCGGTGCAGGCCTCGCCGGCGACACCCGCGACGCCCCTGCCTGAGGCACCCGCCAGTGTCAACGTCCACCTCGAGCTGGCCGGCCGCCAGGTGCAACTGACCTTGCGCGACAGCGACGAGGGCCGCGTGCTGGCCCGCCTCGAAGCGGTGCTGGCGCGGTTCCCCGTGGCCGCCAAGCCGGTCGACACCACGCCGCAGTGTCCCACGCATGGCCCCATGAAACCGAGCACCAAGGGCAAGGGCTGGTACTGCCCTGCCAAGTTGCCAGACGGCGGCTGGTGCAACAGCCGGTAGCCACCCACCGGGCAGAGCGCACAGGCTCTGCCCCACTTCCCGAGAGGAGCAACGCGATGTCGATCAGGAAGTACGGGGGGCGCTACTGGGCAGTGTACGACAGCGCTGGCGCGCTCGTCTGTGTCTGTCTGTATAAGAAGGGGGCTGCCGAGGTTCTCAGGCGTCTGCAGCAGGTCCCTGTGTCTACCGGTCCTGCCGACCACCCCCGCCACACCACCCGCACACGGTAGCCATAGGACGTGCACGGGACAGCATCGATGCTGTCCCATCGCACCAGCCACGGCAGCGCCGCGACCACCGGGAGCGCCACCGGTACCCGCTGTGGCCCCTGCCCCAGCCCGTTTTTCCGGCCAGGCGGCGACTCTGCCCCAGCGGCTGGGCGGGCGCGGTCAAGGCTGGCGAAGCCACCCGTAGGGCTTGGCCTTGACCGTACAAGCCCGCGCTGCCGCTACACTCTCTCCCCGCCAGGCCGGGCTGGGTTCCCAGGGTTGGCACGGGCGTAGCGCAGCGCAGCCGGTGCCTTCCCTCAGCCCCCCTGGGGGGCGATGGGGGAGGCAAGGCACAGCGTCCGATCGAGTGCGTTGCTGAGCCCATGGGGGGCAGGAAGTCATGCCTGGCAGCTCAGTGGGAGGCGGGGGCAACCTGCGTAGCGCGTTGACCGGTCCGCCGAGCGCTGCGCTGACTGGCGTACCGCTGCGACCCAACGAGGCGTGAGCCACCACGGCCAGCCACCCACGGTCCACCAGCGGGTTGGCAGCCCTGCTGGCGGCTGGGGCAGCCTGGGGGCAGCCAGCCCGGCCGCACGACAGCCAGAGAGGTACAGGGGCTGTCCCCACGCTGACCAGTCGGCCGACTGCAGCGCTGACTGCCCGCTGCCCCAGACCCGGCCCACGCGCTAGCGGACCACGGCTCGCAGGCTCCCGACGTGGGGAGAGGGTCGAGGGTGTGGCGGCGATCGCCGGGAGGGGAGCCCGGTGAGCTCTCCCATGGATGGCCGCAGGAGGGGGAGAGAGGCCAGCATATCCTGACCAGGGACGAAAACACTGCTGGGGGAGAACGACGCGAGATGCTCGCCGTTTGGCGATACTACTTTGTAGAGAGATAGTATCGACTGAGGAAGAGCCGGGGCTGCTAGGACGGCCGGGGCTGGTTCCAGGGATTTTTTGCAAGGAAATATCCCCCTATGTCACGAGCCAAGAGCCAGCAACAGAGCGCCACACCGGCCTGTGGGCAGAGGCTAATCCGGTCCATGCGCCCGCATCGCTCCCCCTCCCCACAGGGCTCACGTCAAGCAATCGCGCGGGCTGGCGGCCATGTGAGTTGTCTATCATGCAGGCAGATAGACATGCACGGGATCTGCCGGGAGGGCCGCAATCGGTACAGCCGCACAATCGGCTGACGCTCAGGAACGGCATGGGCTGGCGGTGATTTCGAGCGCATTTTTTACAGGGGAGAATGGGCTCTGGAGGCCTCCGCAGACCTGGTGGGCCCGGCGCCGGATTTCAGCGAATCCCCGCAGGCGGCCGTCTGCCCACCGACCAGGCATCCTACACAAGCCGTGCGGCGCTTGGGCCTTCGGTCTGCGGGGCGCCAGCCTTTCCTCTGGTGCTGTGGAAAACTCACCACCCGCGCGCTTCCCCGTGCCGGCCTGGGAATGCCCAATGGCTCGTGGCACCGCGGCGCGGGTTATCTACTTTGCACGGAGATAGACACGGGTATGGCCAAGGGACAGAAGACCGGCGGGCGCCCGGCAGGCCGCACGAACAAGACCAAGACCGACGTTCGCACGCGGTTGCAGGCCTAGGCGACGCGTCACAAGGTCGATCCCCACTCTTTCATGGTCCTGTGCCTGGTGGAGGCCTCGACGCGGATGGTGACCACGTGAGGCGGCCTCGCCATCACAAGGCTCGCCACACAGCGCCGCTCCCACAGGCGGGAATGGCCCTCCCAGGCGTGCCAATGCTTGATGAGCGCACTGTGGGGAGGCCCTCCTAGGGGGTAAGCGTCCCACGCAAGACGCGAGGGGGGCCGGCCCGCCTGAACCCTAGCAGTAGCACGCCTGAGCGCGGGTTTTCACCCCCCACGTTCCCCCGCTGGGGGAGGTGCTCGACGCGTCTAAGGTCCGAGCGGCACAACTTGCACACATCGCATACCTAGAAAAGAGGGGAAACTGCTAGGGCCCTACCCTCCAGACCAGGCGGGGCGGGGGGCGGCCGGCCGAGCCTCACGACCATACTATCTTGCACGCCAGTAGTATCGCTCGGTTTCACGCGCTCGTAGGGTGTGCGCCGGCGAGGGGAGTATTTCCAGTTCTTCCAGACCACTACGCGCGCCCGTCCTTCGCGCGCGTAGCGGTGTCGGAATACTCGGAGATTGAGCAGAGTTTTCGGAGTTGCCGGCGGGCTCTACGCGCGCGCGTAGGGTGTACGGAGTGTACGGAGAGCCACACCTGCGAGGGACATCTACGCCAGCCTCAAGCCAGCCACAGCGTGTGGAAGGGCCTGGAAACCGCTCGCACCATAGCGAATGCTGGGGCTGATCGATGCAGACATCTCGGCGATCGCTCCCCTAGGGGAGATGCTGCCAGGGATATTTCGCAAGGCAACATCCCCCTCTCCCACCTCCCCACAGCGAGCAACAGAGCGCCCTAGGGTATGCTGGGAGTGTCCCAATGAGGGCAAACTGAGGGGGTAGGACGCTCAGCCCTAGAGAGAGGGTGTACCCTGGCTCCGACGTCAGCTCCAGCATTGGCAGGGGTGACAGGGGTGTTTACTCACACTGGGCGGGGCCATGACGAGGTCATCCTGTGGCAGACGGGGCCAGTCTGGCGGTTCCTGGGAAGTACAAGCGAATTTCTGTAGGAGATATGAGGTGGGAGAGCCTGTTACGCGGCCCGGAATGAGCGAACCTGTCACCAGCGGCAAAGGAGCCGGAACAGCTTCGTGCTCAATGGCTTCTAAGCCTCCTGCACCGCAGGTGTCGCTAAGGAGCGGTAGAATGTCCGACGAGCAATACCGAGGCGGGTGCAGATGCTCTGCACCGAACTCGTCTGGGCATGAGAGAGCTGTAACGCCAGCGCCAGGGTGTCGGGATCGATCGCTTTGGGCCGCCCCCCGCGACGTCCCCGCCGGCGCGCACGCGCCAGGCCGGCATGCGTCCGTTCCCGCACGAGGTGCCGTTCGAGTTCGGCAAAGGCCCCTGTGATCTGAAAAAAGCACTGGCCGGTAGCTGTCGTGGTGTCGATCGCTTCGACCAGACTATGGAACCCAATCTGCCGGCTCTGTAACGTCTGCATCAACGCCATCAGCTGCCCTAACGACCGCCCCAACCGATCCAGGCGCCAGACCACCAGGGTATCCCCAGCGCGCCCATACTCGAGGGCGGCGGTACGCGCCGGGCGTACCGCCTTCGCCCCATGCCCCACCTCCTCAAATACTTGCCACAACCGCTCTGCTCCAGCACCTCGCGCTGGAGGGTGCAACTCTGCTCCGAGGTGGACACCCGCGCAGAGCCAATCCGCATGAGGAGCCTCCTTCTCGCCTGGGCCACAACCCCTGTCATAGGGTGTGGACTGACACATTGATCGGGACACGGCTTGTGGCACCATCATGCCCTACCGAAGAGGCCAGATCAGGCAGCAACCCACGGGTGTGCCAGAAATCCGACTTTGTGAGTCGCGGACGATGAGCGCAGAGGTGCAGAGCACACAAGAGGGCGACTATGGCCGTGCAAACGCTACCCACGTCTCAAAGACGGCTGAGCATTCTGGGTGATGATGAGATAGACGCGCTGTATGGGAGGCCGTACTTCACACCCGACGAGCGTGTGCCTTACTTTGCGCTCTCGCCGTGAGAGCACGAGGCGATGCAGGACCTCCGGTCCGTCAAATCCCAAGCCTATTTTGTCCTGCAACTAGGCTATTGCAAAGCCAAGTTCTTGTTTTTCACGTTTGACCTCCATGATGTCCAGGAAGATCTCCACTCCATCATGGCACACTACGTTCCGCAGCAGGCCCTGACGACATACGGCCCGATTGATAATACGACGGATAGCCGCCCCGAGGTCCATTCCACGGATACCCATGGTACCAACGAGGTCAATTTTGGCCTCCTGCATATCTTTGGCTATCAGTTCGCGCCCCGCTACCGCGATTTCTCTGAGAAAGTGCAGACCTCCCTCTATGGCTTCAAGCATCCCAGTCAGTACCCCGAGGGCTTGCTCAAACCCATCCGGAAAATCAACACGCGCCTTATTGTGGAGGAATGGGAGCATATTCAGCGGATTATTTTGTCCCTCGCGCTGAAAACGACGACCCAGCATATCATCGTCGGGAAGCTGAGTGCCTACACGCGCAAAAACAAAACTCGTCGGGCCTTGTGGGAGTATGACAACATTATCCGCAGTCTGTATGTGCTGGAGTACATCGATTCACCGCCCCTCCGCCAGCATGTCCAGCGCGCCTTGAATCGTGGCGAGAGTTCCCACCAACTCCGCCGCGCTGTATCCTACGCCAACTTTGGGAAGCTGCGCTTCAAGAGCGAAGAGGAACAGCACCTCTGGGAGGAATGTAGCCGTCTGCTGACCAACTGCATCATCTACTATAACGCGACGATCCTCTCGCAGCTGTTGACGCACAAAGAACGCCTCGGGGACGTGCAGGGAGCCGCCCAACTGGCGCAGGTCTCACCAGTCGCCTGGCAACAGAGCAATCTCTGTGGACGCTACGAGTTCACCAAGGAGCCAGAAACCATCAACATGGAGGCCATCATCCAGGTATGAGCTGAGGTCCAGATTGCCCCTGAGGAGTGCGCTGCGACTCCGTAACCCCCTATTGCACCTTTTCGAGGGGTTGGGCAAAAAACCCCCTGTTGGGCTCGTTGGGGTCCGGTGGGATGGGCTCCCCCGCTGACACACTGTAACCCAAGGCCATGTTGCCGTCCTTGTCCATGGCAATGCTCCCCATCCAGCGATGCGCAGGATCGGGCGCATGTGTGCCTTCCTGGAAGAGCGTCCAGGGCGTCCCTGCGGTCTTGCGAAGCTCAAACCAGCGTATCCCGCCATGGTTTGTGTCATCGACATCGGTGACGAAATTGCCTACCAACGTCTCATGACTCCCGAAATTGCGGTATTGCAGCCGCCACATGATCACTTCCCGGAGGGGATCGAGCTGCGTGGTGGTGTCTGGTTGTGGAAAACAGAACAAGCTTGAGAAGCCGCACAACTCGGAGTCGAATTCCGCTACGGGTATGTCGATTGGGCCGGTGAGCGTTGAGTTGGCGGGATTGGCAAAATCGACCCGGAATTCCCACATCTCTAGAAAATCCCGCGTCGGATCGTTCGCTCCGGGGGTATGCGCTTCATCATCGCGGTGGCGCATGAAGTAGTTTGGAGAACCCGCGGGTGGTCGCCTTGAGCCGTCGAGGTCGCTCGGGGTCAGGGCTTGGAAGGAGAACGCGTCCAGAGGTGGTACGGTAAAGCGCTGAAAGGTTGCTGGTTGACCGTTGAGCATGCGGGTTCGATCCAGGGCGTACACCGCGGGGTTCGATTCACTGGTTGACACATAATAGGCATCTCGCCACACCGCGTATTTGGGATAGTCGGGGAACTCCGGGGTCGGAAAATCGTAGAGGAACCACCCACCACTAACCGGATCAGGGGTACGGGAGATGTAGATACAGAGATGGTTCTCCGTGAACGCAAACTCGCTCACCGTGAACGCAAACTCGCTCAGTAACCACCGATTGGCAGGTCTGTCATAGAGCACAATAGGATCGCCCGATCCTGACGCACACGGTCCGCCAGCGGTCCACAATGATTCCAGACTGATCGGGCCGGCCAGCAGGTTGCCTGTCTTGTCATAGATCGCAAAGACTGACCCCACACCGAAACCATCGTTGACCATCTGGATGTAGTGATGCGGGCCAACATCGCCAACCGTATCTGGTGGGAAGGCGCCAGTAAATGCGAGTCCCTCAAAGTTCAGCACAGGCGTCGAGAAGTCACCGCCAGCACAGGACGGGAAACGGAATGAGGCAATGCGCGTGCCCCACGTCCCGGTCCCAAACGGGGTGGGGTCGTCCGTGGCGACGTATTCCTGGGTATACCAGAAAGTACAGTCATCAGCAGGATCCACGTTCATCGAGCTATAGTCGCCCCAGCGAGGAGTCCCCATCTGGGTAAAGGCCCCGTCAATAACGACCGCTTCCCCCTGGGGGAGTGTGCCGAGGGGATCACTGGCCAGCCGGCCGGCGTAGCGAATCGACGGAAACACGCCAACCTCCTGGGCGGCTGGCGCCTGGCGTTGCCACGGTGGGAGTTGGCGCGGTGTGGTCAGCGGGGGCTGAAGGGTTTTTGGGGGCAGCCCTGGCTGTTGGGGTAGACGCCGAGGCACCACACGCACGGGATCCCCAGGCTGCCAGAGCTTCCCTGACGGCATTTTACGCAGGTCTTCTTCAAGGATCAGGGGCTTTACTGGCTCACTTTGGACACTCCCTGTAGACACTGGAGGGTGCTGACGTGGTTCTGCTGGATGCAGCAGGTGCAGTGCGCCGTTGCTCAGCACGAGCAGTAAGGCGGGCGCTATGCCAACCATACCGAGTCGCGCAAGATGTGGTGCCAAAGAGCGGTAAGATGCCAGCCGTCTCATGTGTCTTTCTCCTTCGAGGCGGAAGCCCCAAGCATTTCTCTCATAGACGATCGCGCCTTGAGAAGAGTCGCGCCTTCTAGGGCGCCAAGAACCTCCTGGCCTTCTGCACTATGTCCTCGTATCTGCCAGGTCGGGGAGTCTTTATACTCATGAGGAGCTGCATCATCCTATGGAGCCATACTTGCATCAAAGCATTGCCAATCTATGGCTAGCAAGACACAATGTCAAGTATTTTGTTATGTCCGTGAATCTCCTATAAGCACTTGTCCTACACGTTTTCCATGGACAGGCACAGATTATGTGCTGACGGTGATTGAGCTCCTTTCACCAGCCAACAAGCGTCCCGGGCGTGGCCGCCAGCTCTACGAGGACAAGCGCCTAGATGTCCTGGCAACGCGGACGCACTTCGTGGAGATTGACCTCCTTCGGGCTGGGAAGCCCATACCGGTGAATGGCAACGGCAGTCGTAGCCATTACCGCATTCTGGTGAGTCGAGGGGATCGTCGACCCAATGCCCATCTGTATGCCTTGAGTGTGCGCCAGCCTATTCCGGTTTTCCTTTTGCCCCTACGACCAGGTGACCAGGAACCCCTTGTTGACATTGGTAGGCTGATCCACGAGCTGTATGATCGGGCCAGCTACGACCTGTGGGTAGACTATAGCGGGAATCCTGATCCCCCCCTGGCAGCAGAAGATACTGTGTCGGCTGACTCTTCAAGCAGCTCTCATC
>Ga0209874_1000657_pt1 | contig 10345 bp, 12 predicted proteins | sample GWRWN1_20_30_FD_187216 | JGI IMG/M metagenome (GOLD analysis project Ga0209874, IMG submission 187216) | Riverbed sediment microbial communities from areas with no vegetation in Columbia River, Washington, USA - GW-RW N1_20_30 (SPAdes)... | ecosystem: Environmental > Aquatic > Freshwater > River... | reverse complement strand
GGCAACGTCGAGATGCGCGAGACGTAGAAGACCCAGAACAGGAGCGTCGCCGCCGCGATGGCGACCGCCACCCATTCCCAGACGCGCCCGAAGGATCGGATGAACGTGAGCCCGAAGCCGACGACCAACATGGGGATGAACACGCCGAACCGCATGATCACGTCGAGTTGCTGGTCGGACAGGGCCAGCATTCTTGGGCGCAGGAGCAGGCCCCACGCGACCCAGATTGCGATCCCGGCCAGGAAGCCGAAGCGGATGTTGCCGAGATCGTGACGGAAACGGTCGGCGCGATACGCCGACTCGAGGCCCGGATCGGGGAACCGAAGCCGCAGTCCGCCAAACCTGGTTGACCAACGCGATCGTTCATCAGCTGACATCGACGCCTCGATCTCGTCCTACCCGTCCATCGCCGAAGCTTACCGGGCCGGCCGTGGCGATCTCCCGAGGCCGGCCTTTCAGCCCGGAGGCCGGCCAGGGTTGGTGGGGGACGGAGCGCTTGCCGCGTCCGACGGGAACGGGTGAAGATGCGCCCCGTGGAGGTTCCGGAGACCCACACACCGAGACCGCAACCAACGACGGCCCCCTCTCCGAATCCATCCCCTTCGAGGGTCGGCTGGACCGCCAGGGCGACCGCGTGGCTCGCTCGCAGCGGCGCGGATCCCCGGGACGACGAGGAGCTGCGCCAGAGGAAGTCGCTCCTCGTCCTGATCGCCGTCTTGATCCTGCCGCTTTCCCTCGTCTGGGGCAGTCTCTACCTCGCCTTCGGCTCGCCGGTCGGGATCCTTCCGTACGTCTACTTCGCCGTCTCGCTCGGCTCGTTGGTGATCTTCGCGCGAACCCGAAACCTCCGATTCCTCCTGGTCACGCAACTCCTGGACATCTTGATCATGACGACGGTCGGGATGATGTTGGTCGGGGGGTTCCTTCCCTCCGGAGGGGTCGGGTTGTGGGGCATCCTGGCTCCGCTCGGAGCGCTCGTCTTCCTCGAGGTGCGTCAGGCGGTCCGTTGGTTCGCCGCGTTCGTCGTGATCTTCCTGCTCCTGGGCATCGCGGGCGAGGTGCTGTTCTCGGACGCGGATCTCCCGGTCGGGTTCATCAGCACGATGCTGGCGTTGAACGTCATCGGTGCCGCCTCCGTCGTCTTCACGCTCCTCGCGGTCTTCGCTCAGCAGCGCAACGCGGCGCTGACCGCCCTCCGGGCCGAGCAGCACAGGTCCGAGACCCTCCTGTTGAACATCCTGCCGCGCCCCATCGCCGAGCGACTGAAGGCCGATTCCGAGACGATCGCCGACCACTTCGACGCGACCACGATCCTGTTCGCCGACGTCGTGGACTTCACCCCGCTCGCGCAGGGCCTCCCGCCTGTCGAGGTCGTCGGCATCCTCGATCACCTCTTCTCCCACTTCGACTCGCTCGTCGAGCGGCACGGGCTCGACAAGGTCAAGACGATCGGCGATTGCTACATGGCCGCCGCCGGCGTGCCGGATCCGCATCCCGATCACGCGCGCATGGCCGCGCTCCTGGCGCTGGATATGCGGGACGTGGTCGGGACCTCGGCGGTGGCCGGCCGACCGGGTCTCGAGCTGAGGATCGGCATCAACTCGGGGCCGGTCGTCGCCGGGGTGATCGGCACGAAACGGTTCCTCTACGACCTGTGGGGCGATGCCGTGAACACGGCGAGTCGGATGGAGTCGCAGGGAACCCCCGGTGAGATCCAGATCACGCGTGCCACATACGAGCTGTTGAAGGACGAGTTCGAGTGCAGGCGACGGGGAACGGTCCAGGTCAAGGGCAAGGGCGAGATGGAGACCTGGTATCTCGTGGGGCCCCGGTCGGACGACGGTCGAACGGAGAGCGGCGGCGAGTCGGCGGCGGGGGCCCACCACCAAGACCGCGGGTAGCTCCCGCGGTTCCACGTCGATGCGAGCGGCGGCTCCCGCCTCCGGAGGTGCGTCAACCGGAACCCGAGGCTTCGCCGGGGTGTATCACGCGGTGACGAACGGAGGACCTCCACATGGGCCTTGGGCAGCGTCGGTGGGTTGTCGCTCTGGTCGCGTTCCTGACCGCGGCGGCGGTGTCGTGCACCACGTCGTCGCCCTCGGCCGGCGACGGATCGCGAACGCAACCCCCGACCACGGACGCGGCGTCGGAACCGTCGAGATCGCCGGTCGATGCGCGCGAGCCGGTCGTGAGGGGGACACCGATCGACGTCGCCTCCCTCACCGGCCGCATCGTGCTGTCGTCCGAGGACGACGTGTTCACGGCCAACGCCGATGGCACGGGCGTTCGCCGAGTCACACGGAAACGAGGTCCCGAGTTCGACCCGGCATGGTCGCCCGAGGGGGAGCGGATCGTGTACCGGGACTCGCGGCGCGGCATCAACCAGGACGACGAGATCTACGTGGTGCACGCCGACGGCACGGGCGCGAGGAACCTCACGAGGGACCCGGGGAACGATTGGGGGCCGGACTGGTCCCCCGACGGCCGGACGATCGTGTTCAACTCCGATCGCGACGGGCTGCCGATGGGCGGGTTCCTGATGGACCCCGACGGATCTCGTCTCCGTCGGATCCCGACGGACGCCTATGTCGAGTACCCGGCATGGTCGCCGGACGGAACGCGCATCGCCTTCATGGGCGGGACGAGCGAGCGAGTACGACATCTGGGTCGTGGATACGGACGGCTCGAACCTGACCCGGCTCACCGACTCACCCGGAACCGACGGGTGGCCGGCCTGGTCGCCGGACGGAACCCGGGTGGCGTTCAGCTCGGTACGGGACGACTGCGTCTACTCGGATGCCCCGGACTGCCGGACCACCGGCGACATCGGACCGCATCACGACGTCTGGATCGTGAACGCGGACGGGACCGGACTGAGCAGGGTCAGCCTCGAGTTCGGCCAGTTCATGACGTGGTCCCCGGACGGCGAGAACCTGCTCGTCTCGGGGTACGACCTGTACGTGATCCGACCGGACGGCACCGGCCGCACGTCACTTCAGCTCGAGGGGCTCCGCGGCGGCCTACTCCCCGACTGGATCGACCCCGATCCCTAGGCCCGATCCCTAAGGTGGAAGGTGGTCCTCGGCCCAGCGGCTGATCTGTGCGAGCGCGGGCAACAGGGCTCGGCCGGCGTCGGTGAGGGCATAGGTCACGGACAGGGGCGGCCCCTCCGCGACGGTGCGGGTGACGAGCCCGGCGTCGGTGAGCTCGCCGAGCCGATCGGAGAGCACCGAGTCGCTGATCCCCTCGACGGCGCGCGCGAGCGCCCGGAAGCCGGTCGGCCCGCCGCTCAACGTCCCCAGCACCACCCCCGTCCAGCGCTTGCCGAGCAGATCGAAGGCGCGCATCAGCGCCCCGTCCGCGCGTCCGCATGCCTCGGCGTCCAGACGCGGTAGGTGCTTGGTCGATCGGCTCATGGGAATAAGACTAGCAGAGTCCTAGTTGCTAGCGAGATAGAAGTGGCGTAACCACTCGAAGGGAGATGAGGACCATGCGGCAACCTGTCGAGGAGACATCACGAGACGCGATCCTCGTGGAGGACGCACACGTGCGGCGGATGATGGGCTTCGAGATCCTCGAGCCCCTGCCGGCTCGGAGCGTGCCCTACGACCGGGTCGATCCGTTCATCCTGGTCCACGAGGCTCGCTTCCGGCTCTCGGAGCTGCAGGATGTCGACACCAAGCATCCCCATCGGGGGTTCGACAACCTCTGGTACATCCTTCAGGGCTCGGCCAGCACCGGCCACAGCACGGGACCCGGAGGAACGATCGAGCGAGCTCGACTGCCCGAGGGCGCGCTCCTGGCGCTCAGGACCGGGCGGGGCGCGCTGCACGCCGAGGCGATCGGCGCGGAGCAGCGCGATGAGGGCCTGGGCGACACCGAGTGGCGAAGCGTGCTGTTCTGGGTGAACCTCGCTCGGAAGGACAAGCAGGCAGAGCCGAGCGCGCGAGTGTTGCTGCCGGAGCAGATGACCGTTCGGAAGGAGGGGGACGCGACGATCCGGGTGCTGGTCGGCGAGGGTTCCCCGGTGGAGCTCGGAACGCCCGCCACGGTCCTCGACATCGAGTTCCCCGATGGCGGCGAGGTCACGACGCCCGTCCCGCCCGACTACCAGGGTTTCGCCTACGTGCTCGACGGCGAGGCCGCGTTCGGCGCCAACCGGCGACCGGCGAGGCCTCCGCAGCTCGTCCTGCTCGGTCCGGGTGAGGGCCTCACGGTGACCGATGCCGTTCCCGGAACGCGGTTCCTGCTCATGGCCGGGCGGCCGTACGGAGAGATCCCCGTGTTCAACGGCCCCTACGTGGACTAGACGGCAACCCACCCGAGCATCGGTCGCGCGTCGGAGCTCGAACGGACCGAGGCCGCTCCGTCGGCGTCCTCCGGTATCGTGCCGCGCTTCCGGGCATGGCGACCGAGGACGGACCGATGGTGACGATCGACGATGTTCGGGCGTTCGCGATGACCCTGCCCCGCACGACCGAGGCGCTCGTGCGGGATCGGGTCAAGTTCCGCGTCGGCCGGATCGTCTTCGTGGCCTTCTCGCGCGACGAGACCGAGATGGGCTTCGGGTTCCCGAAGGAGGAGCGCGAGGCGCTGGTCCGCTCGGAGCCGGACAAGTTCCTGATGCCGGGCACGGGCGACCTGCGGTACCACTGGGTCGAATGCCGGCTGGCGGCACTCGACGAGACCGAGATGCGCGAGCTCGTCCTCGACGCCTGGCGGATGTGCGTCCCCAAGAGGGTGGCCGCCGAGTACGACCGCGAGCACTCCTGAGGCCCGGATCCGCCGATCCCTCTCGGATGGCCGTGCAATGGGGCCGTGTAGCGTTCGCGGATGGACGTCGCCCCTCCCATGATCCGACCCCTGACGCGCCGAACGCTCCTCAGCGCGGTCCGAACGTTGTCGAACGCCGACCCCGCGCTCGCCGTCTCGGTCGACCGCTTCGGCCCTCCCCCGCTGTGGGCGCGCGAGCCCTCGTACGCCACCCTCGTCCACCTGATCCTGGAACAGCAGGTGTCGCTGTCCTCGGCCCGGGCCGCGTTCGACCGGCTCGAGGTGGCGCTCGCCGGCACCGTCGAGGCGAGGGCATTCCTCGAGCTGTCGGACGCCGAACTCCGTGCGATCGGCTTCAGCCGTCAGAAGGCCGGCTACGCGAGGGACCTGGCCGGCGCCCTCGCCGACGGGTTCGACCTCGAGGGATTGGCCGAGCTGCAGGACGAGAATGTTCGCTCGAGCCTGATGCGCCTCCGGGGCATCGGTCGTTGGACGGCCGACATCTACCTGATCATGTGTTTGCGGCGCCCCGACGTATGGCCGCACGGCGACCAGGCCCTCGCGACCGCCGCACGCGAGCTCCTCGATCTGCCGGCGCGGCCCACCTTCGAAGCGCTCGAGCTGCGGGCCCGGTCCTGGCGGCCGCATCGTGCGACCGCGGCGAGGATCCTGTGGCACCACTACCTGTCGGTACGCGGCCGCGCCTGAGGTCGGGCGGTCTACCGCGCGGCTCGGCGGGCGGCCTTGCCCCGGCGGACGGTCGTCCCGACGACCATCGCCGCGGCGATCAGCACGAGGTTCTTGACGACGAACTCGCCCTCGACCGTGAGCAGGAACGGGTTCCCGTCTCGGAACGTGACGTCCGGCAGCACGATGAAGGTGAGGAACGTGCCGAGCATCTGCAGCAGGAACAGGAACAGCGTGAGTCGGAGCGATCGGCCGAGCAGCAGGAGCACGCCCACGGTGACCTCGAAGGCTCCGAGCACCGGCACGATGACATCGGGGTCGACCCAGTAGACGGTCCTGGCGACCAGTTCGGAGACCGGGGACACCTCGAAGATCTTCAGCAGCCCGAACCACACGAACACGACGCCGAGCGAGACGCGGAGCATCGGAACCGCGACGCGCCGCAGGAACGGGATCACGACCCGGTCGACGCGTGCGACCCACGACCAGGCCGTGCGGGTCAGGTTCGTCGTCGGATTCGCCGATGCCATGGTGGCCTCCGTCGGTTCGAGCGCTCCCCCACCTTACGGACGTGAAGAGGAAACGAGGGCCCTACCGGGTGATCTCGACCGGCGTGCCGAGCGGCACGTCGAGCAGCGACCTCAGATCGTCGTTGAAGACGCGGACGCAGCCGTGCGACACGGCGTTGCCGCGGTCGCTCGGGCTCGACGTTCCGTGGATCGCCATCCGGCCGCCGCCCGGCCATTCCGAGAGCACCGGCGAGAAGCCCGACAGGCCGAGCGCGGCGATCCCGTACGGCTGGTACGGGCTCGCGTAGCGGATCTTGACCCACACGTAGAAGGTGCCGGTGCCGGTGGGGGTCGCGTCGGTGCCGACGCCGACCCTGAAATGCTTCCTCAGGTCGTCGTGGACGTAGTAGCGCAGCGTCCGGTCAGACAGATCGACCTCGATCCGCTGGTCGATCCTGCGAAGTGAAATGTCGCGCTCGCGCACCCACGCCGCGTAGCCGTTCGGTCGCAGCGGGAGGAGGACCCGGTACCAGGCCTCCCCCTCCCTCCGTTTCGCGCCCTCGATCAACATCGGGGAGAACGAGCCCGAGGGGTTCTTCGTGTCGAGCTTGAAGGTCGCCTCGGCGCTCTTCGGGTGCTCCCACACGGGGATCAGGCGCTCGGCCGGGACCGCCAGGACGTTGACGCCCTCGGGAAGGAGCGGCGGCTTGGGTTCGGCAACGTCGACGCCCGTAGGCCCGCTCGCGATCGAGATCGGCTCCTCGGTGACGGCGACGTCGGCCGGGCTCGAGGTGCAGGCGGCCAAGGCGAGGCACGCGGCCACGGCAAGCAGGCATCTGCGCAGCACGCGTCGAGCTTCCCAGCCGTGACAACCGTGCTGGTCATCGACGGCCAATCTCTTCCGTTTCATGCGTATCGACATCTTCCCTCAGGTCGGCGCACGGGGAGGGTCCCTTGAGGACGATCCGATCGTCGGGGCGTCCGCCGACTCGGCTCGCGAGTCACCGCGCCTGCGCCACGCTCCCGCATGAGAACCGACCCGAATCTGCCTCCCTCACCTCGAAGAAGTAGGCTGGAGGGAGCCACTGCGGTAGGGAGGCCAACGGTGCCAGCGAACAAGACCACCGCCAAGAGCACCAAGACCAAGAGCGCCAAGCCTAGGAAGGCCACTGCGAAGAGGACCGCGGTCAAGAAACCCGCTTCCAGCAAGGCGACGGCCAAGGCGAGCACGTCGAAGAAGGTCACGCGTGAAGAGGCAACGACGAAGATCCCTCGGAAGGCATCCGGTCGTTCGCCGGCGCCATCCGGACGTCCTTCCTCCGGCGAGATAGCGCGACCGGGCGACATCATCGTCATCGACTCGACTCAGGTTGGCTCCCCCGCTCGTGAGGGGGAGGTCCTGAAGGTCACGGTGGGCGAATTCAGCGTTCGGTACCAGGTGAGGTGGGGAGACGGGCGCGAGACCATCATCTCCCCCAGTGGCGGCAACGCTCGCATCATCCGAACCTAGCGAAGGAATAGCGCCATCGGCGCTGCACGTATTTGGATGTGCATCGACAGACCGCAGCTTGCCTCGGTCCGAGCCGAAGATACGGGACTCATTGAGGATCAGCTCCACGTCCCTCGCGAAGCGCCGCGCGGCAGCGATATCGGAGGTTGGGTTGCCGCTCACGAGCTTACGAAGAATCTAGCCGGCAAGAGCAGTAGTCTCTCAGTCCTCCACAGGTGCTGGACGGGAAGAGTGAACCTATGGCGGTGGTCATTCGTCAGCTTGCTCAAGTGGACGCCGAGGCATGTGATGCCATCGTTGCGACCCTTCCGTACCACTTCGGTGACGACCAGGGGCGGCGTGATTGCGCAGCCGCAGTTCGGCTTCAGGCAGGACTGGCGGCGGAGCGCGACGGCCAAGTCATGGGCTTCCTGACAGTCGAGCCGAGATTCGCCCACTGTGCGGAGATTACGTGGATGGCGGTACGTGCCGACCAACGTCGCAGGGGCGTCGGACGCATGATGCTCGACAGACTGGCGGCCGACACCTCGGCGGCTGGGCGGCACTTCCTCCTCGTCCTGACCGTTTCCCCGAGCGATGGACCCGATGAGATTCCTGACGGTTACCAGGCAACTCGCGCCTTCTATCAGGCAAATGGCTTCGTCCTCGCTCGGGACTTCGCCGGCTACTGGGAGTCGGACACACCCGTCCTCATGGTTCGTGCGCTCCCCGAGATCCCTTAGTCGGACAAGGCCCCGCTGTCTTGACACCTCGACCTAAGTCGGAGGAACCTCGAGTTCGTCGTGAAATGGGGTGAGTTCGCCTCGCATCGCCCGGACCTCGCCGAAGCTGGGCGGGAGTTGCTGTACCAGTACGGTGTGGGACTGGCGTTTCTGGCAACCACTCGAGATGACGGCGGTCCTCGCGTTCACCCAATGTGCCCACTGCTGACAGACAGCGAACTGTATGCCTTCATCGTTCCCTCACCGAAGAGACACGACCTACACACGGACGGCCGCTACGCACTGCATTCATTCGCTGCCGAAGCGAACGAGGACGCTTTCTACCTGACGGGAAGGGCCGGCTTCATTGGAGACGAGGAAACTATGAAGGCACTCGCAACGCAGTTCGCTGCGGAGCGACGCATGTCGCAGCCACCGGCCGAAATCGCCTCTTGGGAGTTGTTCGCATTCGACATCGAGTCGGGTCTCCTCACCCGGACAACAGGACACGGGGACCCATCGCCGAAGCACACGGTGTGGCACGCGCCATCGGCCTAGCGAGAATCGACGGTCCAGGAGTGGGGGCCCCGGACCTTAGGAGCACCAACTCCGTGTCCGACAAGGCGCAAAGCCAACTGCTCCGAGGGACGCGGACGGCGGGCCATGATGGGGGTGGGTCCTACTCTCTGCGTTTCTCTCCCTCGCGGTAGATCTTCTCAGTCCCGGGTGAGAGCACCCCCGACCACCTCCCTCTTGGCCCGGTGCGCCTCACGCTGGTCCGGTGCGTCACTGCTATCAGCCAGCTCCGCCACCGTTTACGCTGGCCAAAGCACCGACCACCGCGAGAGTGGCGGAACGGCAGACGCGCCGGACTTAGGATCCGGTGCCCGCAAGGGCGTGGGGGTTCGACTCCCCCCTCTCGCACGACTCAAGGCTGTGGATCCGTGCTCAGTCCTTCCTTCATCATTTCGTACCAAGCTCGCTTGACGCCCTATGACTGGGAGGCGAGCACGCGCCGGATCGCATCGACCGAACGGTCGACGTCGGCCACGGTCGTCGTCCAGTTGGAGACCGAGATCCGCATCAGCCGCCGGCCGTGCCAGGTAGTGCCGCCCATCCAGCACGTGCCCTCGCGCTGGATGCCCTCGATCACGCGCCCGGTGTGCTCGTCGTCCCCGAACCCGACCAGGACCTGGTTGAGCACGACGTCGTTCGCGATCGTGACGCCCTCGATCGCCCCCAGCTCCTCCGCGAAGCGCCGCGCAAGCGCGCAGCAGCGCTCGACCAGGTCGGCGAGCCCTTCGCGGCCGAGCTCGCGCAGCGCGGCCCACGTCACGAACCCCCGAGCGCGGCGGGAGGACTCGGGCACGTAGTCCGCCGGTGCCCGGACCTGCCCCTCCCCTTGGACGAGGTACGCCGCCGTGTACGACATCGACGCGGCATGCGCGCCCGGATCCGCGCAGAACACAAACCCCGCGTCGTATGGCAGGTTCAGCCACTTGTGGCCGTCGACCACCCAGGAGTCGGCCACCTCGCGACCGGCGACCAGATGCTCGAACGCCGGGCTCGCCGCGGCCCACAGGCCGAACGCCCCGTCGACGTGGACCCAGGCGCCCTGCCGGCGCGCCGCCTCGCACGCGACGACGAGGTCGTCGAACGCCCCCGTGTTCACGTTCCCGGCCTGGGCACACACGATCGTCGGCTCGTCCGGATCGGCCTCGAGCGTTCGGACGAGCGCGTCGGCGTCGACGGCACCGTTCGCGTCGGTCCGGACCGCCTCCACCGAACCCACGCCGAGCCCGAGCAGGCGGAGCGAGCGGTCGATCGTCGCGTGGCGTTCCTCGCCGGCGATCACGCGGATCCTGGGGGCGCCGTGCAGGCCGTCGCGCTCCACGTCCCATCCCGCGCGCTCGAGCACGCGGTGGCGGGCAGCCGCGAGCCCGACCGTGTTGCCCGCCTGCGTCCCCGTCACGATCCCGAACGACGCGTCCGCCGGCAGACCCAGCGACTCCTTCAGCCACGCGCCCGCGATCTCCTCGACCAACGCCGCGGCCGGCGACGACGCGCCGTTGAACGCGAGCTGGTCCCAGCCGGTCGTGAGGATGTCCGCGCCGACCGCGGCGTCGAGCGATCCCCCGACGACGAAGCCGAAGAAGCGAGGGCCG
>Ga0209874_1000656_pt1 | contig 10348 bp, 9 predicted proteins | sample GWRWN1_20_30_FD_187216 | JGI IMG/M metagenome (GOLD analysis project Ga0209874, IMG submission 187216) | Riverbed sediment microbial communities from areas with no vegetation in Columbia River, Washington, USA - GW-RW N1_20_30 (SPAdes)... | ecosystem: Environmental > Aquatic > Freshwater > River... | reverse complement strand
GCCGAGATGGCCTCGGCGATCCGGGCTCCGGACTCGGCCACGTCGAGTGGACGGCCATCCGAGCCGAGCACGCCGAAGTCGTGCAGGAACCGCTCGTCGGTGTCGCCCACCAGATGGGTGGGGACCTCCTCGACCACGCGCAGTCCGAGGGCCTCCAGCGTCGGGACGAAATCGGACAGCTGGATCTTGCCCCCGATCTTGTAGAGCCGAACGCGGGTCAGCGTCTCGCTCCCACTCGTCTCGTTCACCAGCCCCACCACGAACGCCTGACCGCCCGCCTCGAGCTCCTCGAACCGCTCGATGTCGAAGGCGGCGATGTCCACGTTGGTGGAGGACTTGTAGTAGTCGGGGAATCGGGGGACCCATCGATCGAACAGCTCGGGGCCGCGCCCCAACCCGTGAAGCTCGATCAGGCGCTCGCGGAGTCGGTCGTCCCATGTCTGCGCGAGCCGGACGACCTCGCGCTCAAGCTCGGCGAACGAGACGTCCGGTACCTGGCCGAAGGCGACGTGGACCGTAAAGTGGATCCCGGCCAGCTGGCTCTCGCCGAGCGAGAGGTGGTAGTCCACGCTCGAGCCCTTGAACCGCCGGACGAAGAGCTCCTGGAGCTGCTTGCGAAGCTCGGGGTTGAACCGATCCCGGGGTAAGGCCACGAGGATCCACACGCTCCGCCCGTACAGGTCCCGGCGGATGAACAGCCGGACCTGGCGCTGCTCCTGAAGGTGCAACAGCCCGATGACGGAGGTCCGGAGCTCCTCGGGCGACGCGGCGAATAGCTCGTCCTTGGGGAAGCTTTCGAAGATCGTGACCACGGTCTTGTAGTCGTGAGAGCCCTCGATGAGGTCCTCGGCCTCCAGGATCTGCTTCAGCTTTCGGTGAAGGACCGGGGTCCTGGCGGCCGGCTCCATGTACGCCTTTGATGTGAACAGGCCGACCATCCGCAGCTCCCCGACGATCCGGCCTTCTGGCGAGACCCGTCGGACGCCGATGTAGTCCATCCTGGCCCTGCGGTGCACGGTCGAGGGCCGGTTGGTCTTCGAGTAGATGAGCAGGTCCCCGCCCTCGATCCGGGTCCGCAGGTTGGGCTCGATCCGCGACAGGGGCACCGGCGTGTCGTACGAGGACCATCTCGGCTTGGACAGGATCCCCAGGCCCGACTCTGGAACAACATGCAGCGCACGGCCTTCGGGCGTCTCGATCATCTCGTACTCGCGGTATCCGAGGAACACGAAGTTGTCCTCGAGCAGCCATTCCAGGAACGCCACGGTCTCCGAGACTTCTTCCTCGCTGTACAACACCGATGCCGCCTTCGCGGTAACCACCATCCGCCCCAGGCGGTCCTGCATCGCCCGGAAGTCCCTGACCGCCAGTCGCACGTCGCCAAGAACGCCGCGGACCGCATCCTCGAGCTCGACCAGCTCGCCGCGCTCGAGGCGATGGTCCACTTCCCAATGCATCACCGACTCGGGGGTGGAGGATTCACGCACGTGCACGATCCGCTCGATACGGCCGGCGGCATCGCGCTTGACCCCCATGACCGGGTGGATGACGCGGCGGACCGATAGCCCCCGGGCCCGCAGCTCCTCGTTCACCGAGTCGAACAGGAACGGCGAGTCCTCCGTGTTGGTCTCCACGACCGAGCCGAGGGTCTGGTAGCCGTCCTGGCCGAGCGTCGGGTTGAAAGCCCGGACGGCGACCTCCTGCGATCCTCGGGCGTCGGCCAGCCGGAAGGCCCCCAGCACCTGTCCGAGGAGCTCGTCGGCGCTGACCCCGGTGAGGTCCTCGGAGGAGAGGCGGCGGGTGTAGCGGCGAGCGAACTCCCGAACCGTCTCCACCCGCTCGGGGGGGACGGTGCCCTCGACCTTCTGGAGGACCTGTTGGACGACGGGACTCTCGTCGGTTGCGGCCTGGTCCGTCACGCTCACGGAGACATCGTACCGGCGGGCCGGGCGCGGACCGCGCACGCTCGCCCTATGGGCAGCTGGCCTGGGCGCTTCCCGCGTCGACGATGCAGGCGGAGACGTCCACGGCTTCGAACGTGGACGCCGGCACGGTCTTCAGTTGGTCCAGCAGGGCGTTCCGCCACCGCCGGTCGCGGGTCCCCTGGAAGTACCAGTCGGAGCCGTTGTCGGCCAGGATCAGCCCATATCGCTTCATGGCCCGGAGCACGACCCGGGCTTTGGGGCTGAATCCGGACAGGTCGAACCCGGCCTTCAGGCGGAACCGGGCACCCATGGGCGGACACCGCTGGTCGGACGTTCCGGCGTCGTGCCGAGCGGGCCACAGGTGCCGATTCAGCGTGCACTGTGCGGTGAGCCGGATCGCATGGCCGATCGCTCCCGCCCTGACCTCGTCGAACCGAACCAGGCCGGGCAGGATGGGGAGGCCCGCCGCATCGGCCGAGGTCCATCCGTCGGGCCGAAGCGCGTTGGACGACAGGTCGAAGACCGCCCCGCTCCCAGCGGTTGGGTTCCCATGGTTCCAATCCGCGTCGAACAGCTCGTACAGCGTGCAGGTGCTCTTGTTCACGATGAGCGCGTGGCGGTCCGACCCGTTCTCGATCGGGGTCCTCGGCCCGAATGGGTACCGGACCCGGTCGCTCTCGCTCGCGTACTGGAACTTGATCCGCACCGTCCGATGGCGATTCGACACGACGTCGTACGGAAGCCCGTAACTCGGGGGCCCGAAGTCGGGGTGGAGGTTCGTCGAGCCTGCCTGCATGGACGCCAGCCATGAGTCGCTCTGGGGATGCACGAGCAGCGCGTCCACCCGGGTGTTCCAGATGTTGTCGGCGGGGAAGACCGTGCAACTCGTGTCGGGGACCGGCCTGAGCACCGCGACCTGGGCGTGCGCCGCGGCCGGCAGCCCCACCACGAGGAGCGAGGCCATCACGCAGCTGAGCGCCTGCCGTTTCGCCACGATCAGATCATCGGCATCGGTCCCGGTGGAGCTTGACCTGAGTCGTCCTGCGGCTTCGCCTTGGCCGAGGGCTTGGCAAAGCAAGGGCAAAGGGCGGCCCTCGCGCACGGGGAGCAGCCTCGGGGAGGTGAGCCGGTCTTCCAGACCGCAGCAGCGATCTTGAGGAAGCGCGGTGAGCTGGCGCGCCCGTCGGCGCCGCGAGGCGTGAAACGTCGGTCCTCTGGCCGGGCTTGTACACCACTCGCCCCGACTACGGTGCGGAAGAATGATGTATCGGGTTGACCTGGTTCTGAGGGCAAACGTGGACGACGAGGCCCTGCACGAGACCTGGTACGCGCGAACACGTACGCGATCGTCGAGGCCGTCGAGGCGGGCCGCGATAGCGGTGGCGAAAATTGTCTCGTTACCGCCCGGATCGACGCTCCGGGTCCCGTCGCTGCACTCGGCTCCCTGCTCACCGTGCTCTCCCAGACCTCAGATCATCTCGGGCTGGCGGAGGAAGGCTCTCTATTGCGGGTCGCCGTCGAGCGCGAAGAGCCGCTCGCTTCCTCCTGAGAATCCTGAAGTACATCACGGATTCCCCGCCATGAAGACGGCTCCGTCGAGGTCCGGGAACCCCAGAATGTCCTCGAAGATCGCTCGGAGACCATCCTCAGCCATCACGATGGATCGTTCACCTTCGTCGAGTTCTTCCTCCAAGTCGGCAAGAGCGGCGAGGATCGTGTCGGCGGATACTCTGGCTCCCGTCCCCGCCACCGCCCAGGCAGAAAAGGGCCTCGGCGTCCGACCGACGCTTAGCTGGATCGAGCCACACTGGGTCAGTTCCTCGTCTGAATCTTCGTACGAGGGGTTGATCGCAAGGTGACCGGAGGCACCCTTGGGTTCGTCGAAGTAGATCGCCGGGGCATCGCTGTCAGGGACGAAAGCGCCGATGGCTGGAAACTCTCAGCTCCCCAACTACGGCTGCAACGTTTGCCGGAGTCTCTATGGGCGCTCTCGCAGAGACAAGCGGGCCAGTTCCTAGTCGCCATGCTGGCCGAGGGGTTCGCTCATCGGGAGAACGCTGATGAGTCCAACTGACGATCGAGATGCGACGAATCGGTCCCAAAGTCCCATCCAGTCATCATTCCAGCGTTGAAGACCTGAGATCAAGGCGAACCGCAGGGTGTTTTCCGGCGGGCTGAAGCCGGCTGTAAGAGACGCGACTCGCCGGCGCGAGCGGGTCCGCCGGGGACGACGGGTTTGTGTGATCGGGGAGCGGTGTCGCCGAGGCTTGCCGACAGCTGGTGCAACGACAGCACCTCGCTCAACTCCACCGCACCATGTGGCGATGGTAGGAGGGAGATGGGAGAACAGAAGGACCTTCAATACGACGAGGACTACTGCCGCGTACACGGCGAAGCCTCAGGCCCCATAAGCGACGACGTCCCGTGCTCTCTGCCACACGCCACTGCGAGGTGCCCCGTCTGCTCCTTGGGGTGGATCGGTCCTGGGCCCAGCGACAGCGTCGTACTCTGCATCCTCACTCGGCACATCGTGGAGACCCACCCGAACACTGCCCACGCGACAACGCTCAGATTCAACGTCCAGCAGTTGGGCGGGTCCACGAATCCCGACGACTGGTGTCACCACGACCCCGAACAGCACCGCCGAGTCATGGCGCTCGAGCCCACGTCGTGACCGTCTTCGACCTCGACGAGGCCCGGCGTTCGCCGGGAGGATCGTGAGCAGGCCGAGAGCCAAGCTTTCTCTAGCCTACGAGAGAGGCCTCGCTTCGGTTCCTTGTGCTCGATGCGCGCTGACTCAAGGCGAGATGACGCTGGAGTCTACGCGCGCCCGGGCCTTCGGTGGGCGCTGGCGATCGAACCACGGTCCTCCGCCTTGTAATGTGCAGCGATCTACCGCAGGCCTGCCGCGGACAGGCCAGACTGGCAATGCCGTGGACGGGGATTACACGCTCATCTCACCCTCCGATCCGTCCGATCTGGCCTTCGTTCTTCGAGCCCGGGGTGGGACCAGAGGGTTGATCTGCTGTTGAGGACGTGGACTGGCGGAGAGTTGGCGGTCGGATTCGAACCGACGACCTGCTGTTTACAAGACAGCGCCGAACGCTTCGTCTACCAGCGGATATTGGCGCTCTCGCAGGTCAGGGCCATCACAGGAATCACATCAATGTCATGTGGCGCACCTTCGTGCCGGTCGCGTACTGCCTCCGTACTGCCTGCGCCCGGGTAACTCCAATGGAGCGCGCTAAGAGCGCGGACCCCACCGGGCCGCTCCGCCATCGAACGTCCGCGCCCAGCGCCGAACGTCTGATGCCCCCCACAGGTCCCCCGAGCCCAACGATCGACCGGCGCCGGGAAGTCAGGCCGCCGCCGGAGCTGGTCGGCCCGTTGCTTGCTCACGCCGAGGATCTCGGCGATCTTAACGACTCGAAGGAGCTTCCGCCGCGTCACAGTCCGTAGTATCCGTGAGGATGCCGGAGCAGGCGGGGAGGCTCTACCAACACTCTTGGCTGAGCGCCTGCACATTCGGAGCCCGCCGAGGGTTCATGCATACGACATGAACGAGCCACTCCGCCTGGCCGCGGCGGCACACGCCCTCGAGCCTCTCGAGGCGTCCCGAAGCTTCGAGTCCTTCTACGACGCCGAGAGTCAGACGCTGTTTCGTCGCCTGTGGCTCGTGACCGGGGACCGCGCCGAGGCGGAGGAGCTTATGCAGGACGCGTTCCTCAAGGTCTGGGAGCGGTGGGAGCAGGTCGGCGCGATGGACGACCCCGTTGGATACCTCTACCGCACGGCCATGAATCTGTTCCGGAAGCGGTACCGGCGGGCTGTGCTGGCGATCCGCCGATCCATCGGGCTCGCGCCCTCGCGGGATGGCTTCGCAGATGCCGACGATCGCGACACCGTCCGGCGGGTGCTCTCGACGTTACCGCCTCGTCAGCGCGCTGCCCTCGTGCTGACCGAGATGCTCGGGTTCAGCCCCAACGAGGCTGGCCGCGCGCTCGGGGTGCAGGCCTCCACGGTCCGGTCTCTCTCGCACCAGGGCCGTGAGTCGTTCCGTAGGGCGATGGAGGTTGATGATGCCTAGCGTTTCCGAACTGCTCGAGCGTGAGAGTACGACGGTCGACCTCGACCCCGGCAACTTTGAACGACTCATCCGCCGGCGCGACCGCAAGCGACGGAACCAGCGGATCGGCGCGGGGGCGCTTGCGATCATCCTCGCGCTCGTGAGCTTCGTGGCCCTGACGCGTGCCTTCGGCCCCGCCGAGCGTCCGGCGGACGAGCCAGCGCCCAAGCCCCGAGGGATCTTCTCGAAGGTCGGCGGCTGGATCGCGTACGGCGACAAGGGGGGGATCTGGGCGGTGGATCCCATGCGCCCGGGCAACCCGAACGACCGGATCCAGCTGAGCACGGAAAGAGGCACGCCACTGGCCTGGTCAAGTGATGGCTCGAGGCTACTCATCCTGAGCTGGGTGCGACCTGGGTCACAGGCGCCGACTCGCCTCTACGTCCTCAAGGCGGACGGTACCGAGACAACCTTGACCACGAGCCGCGGCTGGTGCAGCAGTGGCAGCTCCTACTGCAGCAGCGGGGGTTCGTTCTCGCCCGATGGGGCTCAGGTCATCTTCGCGGCCCCATCCGCAGGCACGGGCCGATCGTCCATCTACGTGGTCGACACGCAAGGCGGCACGCCACGAGTGCTCCTCGCCGCCGGCCGTCGGACCACAGACAGGGGGCGCGGCCACGGCACCTGGCTCTCCAACCCGACGTACTCCCCCGACGGGACCCAAATCGCCTACTTCGACCACATCCTCGACAGCGGCGCTCAGCTTCGGGTGATGAACGCCGACGGGAGCGGCGTGCGCATCATGCTCCACCGGGCCGGATTTCTACCAGCCACGGGATATCACATCTACAACCTCACCTGGTCTCCGGACGGGGAACGGCTCGCGTGGGGCGGATCCACAGGGATCTTCGTCGTCGGCGCCGACGGGTCTGGCCTCACGCTCGCGATCCCCGATGGGGCGTATCCGTATTGGTCACCAGACGGCACCCGCATCTCATTCGAGCACGATTCCTTCGGAGGGGGATTCGGCGGGCTCCAGATCGCTGATCCGGACGGGAAGCACGTTCAGAGCTTCGGCTACGCCGCATCTGGGCCGTGGAACCCCCTAGTCCAGTCGGAGCCGGAGGTCGCCGAGGCGCCAGTGGCGAGCGAGGGCTCGACGCCGGCCTCGATCATTCTGCCGGTAGCAGCCCTCCTGACCCTGGTCGTTGGCTTCGTTGTCGTGCGTCGTCGGCGGAGGGCCCCAGGCGCGTGATCCGCCTGAGACGGAACGAGCGGAACCGTCGCATCTCGTCGCCTCTGGTGGCGCTAGTCGCCCGGTCCAGTGGCAAGCTGCCGCAGGCACTCCCGGGCGGCCTCCAAGTGCTCGCGGCCCCGAGCGTTACTCCTCATTGACGCCTCAAACCTTGCGAGATGCTGGAGACCTTTAAAGCACAACTCCCAAGGGTCCACGCCGTCGTGGGGACGCTCCCGAGGCTGGACCGCCGCGTATGAACTGTGCTTCCTCTGCCTCTCTCGAAGCGCCTCGGTCCCGTCCGATGCCGACGATGCCGATCGCTTGTGCCAACGCTTCCGGCGTTCGGCCAGGGCTCGGGCTTCCCGATCGAGGTAGTTCTCGACTACGGTGCTGGTGGCGCATTGCATACAGAAGCCACTTCGTTCATCGGTGACTTCTCGGCGAGCGCAAGCCGGACACAGTTCGATAGGCGCGGTGGCCACTTACGCATTACAGCGGTCGCGTAACGCGAGTCGCTACTTTTGCTTCGGCCTCTTCGGCTCTGCAATGGGCTTCCCTGGGCCGGATGCTGGTTTCTTCGGCACCGCGATGGGCTTTGCCGGCGCGATCTTGGGGGACGGCGGGTGCCACGGCTCACCACCCTTTGTCGTCATGGTTCAGTTCACCTCCCTGGCCACCATCATCCGAATTCGCCGCCGAACAATCGACCGCCGGTCCGGGAGTGGACTCGCCGCGCCTCGCTCCGGTCGAATCCCCAGTAATGGACGCGCAATCGAGCTGGCGGTCGGATTCGAACCGACGACCTGCTGTTTACAAGACAGCTGCTCTGCCAACTGAGCTACGCCAGCCTGCGGCCGAGTGTACCGCTCAGCTCCGTCGCGACGGCAGGACGAAGGCGTATAGGACAGCCGCCAGCGAGGCCGCGGCGTTCAGCGAGGCCACACGCCCGCGCATGGGCAGCCGGACCAGCGCGTCGCACGCCTCGCGCGTCAGTCGGGAGAGCCCCTCGCCCTCGGATCCGACAACGAGAGCCACCCGACCAGGCGGGCACGGCCGGTCGTACACCGTGGCCTCGGCCCCCTCGTCCAGTCCCACGACGGAGAACCCCGCGTCCTTCAACCGCTCGAGGGCCCGGGCGATGTTGGCCACACGGGCATGCGGCAGGTGAAGCAGCGCACCGGCAGAGGCCTTCACCGCGGCGGGGGTGACGGCCGCCGCGCGCCTGATCCTGGTCACGAGCATGACCACGCCGGCCGCCTCGGCCGCCCGCGCTGTCGCTCCGAGGTTCTGGGGGTCGGTGATGCCGTCGAGCACCACCACCAGGTCATCCTCGCCGAACGGCCAGGAGGCAAGGTGCCGCTCGCCGAGCTCCGGCGTGGCCTCGACCAGCGCCACCACCCCATGGTGGTCCCTGGCGAACGCGTCGAGCTCGCGGCGCGAGGCCTGGCGAACCGGAACCCGCCGCTCTGTCGCCGCATCCAGCAGATCCTGAAGCGCCGGCGTGGACTGGGATCCTCGAGCGACCAGGACCTCCTGCGCCCGGCCGGCCCGGACCGCCTCCAAGGCAGCCCGCCGGCCGGCCACCGTGCCACCGGGAGCCGCCTCCGCTTGTCGGCGCCGGCGCGCGGGGCTCACCCCCCGGTCAGCACGGCGAGCGCGATGCATCCGACCCCGTCACCGGTCAGCCCCAGGCCCTCCGGCCGGGCCGCCTTGACCGACACCCGGTCCACCCCGATCCCCAGCGTCGCCGCCACGTTTCGCTGCATCTCCTCCCGAGCGGGGGCGATCGCCGGGCGTTCGGCGATGACCGTGACGTCCGCGGAGTGCGGACTGAGGTCCAGACCCCGCACCAGCACCACCGTCCGCGCCAGCAGGTCCAAGCCGGCGATCCCGGCCACCGCCGGATCGGCGTCGGGGAAGTGCTCCCCGACATCCCCGAGCGCGGCCGCGCCGAGCAGCGCGTCGGCGAGGGCATGGCACACGACGTCACCGTCGGAGTGCCCAAGGAGGCCCGGTTCTCCGGGGAACCGTACGCCACCGAGGAATAGGGCCCCGCCCACGCCGGCCCGGTGCACATCGAAGCCCAGCCCCGACCGGAACTCAGCCACATGCTCGCTCCGCCGCGAGGAGCTCCGCGAGCGCCAGGTCCTCCGGCGTGGTGACCTTGAAGTTGTCCGGATCCCCGGCCACGACCGCCACGCGGTACCCCGCCCACTCCAGGGCCGCCGCGTCGTCGCTGAACTCCCGCCCGGCTTGCGCGGCGCGGCCATAGGCGTCACGAAGGGCCGACGCGCGGAAGGCCTGTGGGGTCTGGGCCAACGTCAGCTCCTCTCGCGAGCCCTCCGTCCGAACGACGAACCCGCCGCGAACCCGCTTGACCGTTTCCGCCACCGGCATGACGGGGATGGCACCGGCCGCATCGGGGGTCACCTCGAGCGCCCCCAGCACCAGGACGAACTGCTGGGGCGAGGCGAACGGGCGCGCGGCGTCGTGGCACACCACGAAGGAGACCCCATCGGGAACCGCCGCCAGGGCGGCGGCGACCGACGCGTGGCGCGAGCGGCCTCCGGCCACCACGAGCACCGGCTTTCCCGGCGCCACGATCGCCCGGGCGGTCCGCTCGTGACCCCTCGGCACCGTCACTACGAGGGACCCGACGGCCGGACAAGCGGCGGCGGCCTCCGCGGCGCGCACGACCATCGGCGTACCCGCGACCTCGAGGAACGCCTTGGGCCCGGCCCTTCCGAGTCGTTCGCCCGACCCGGCGGCCAGCACGATCGCCACGGCTCCCGCCGTCACGAGCCGGCCGGCTCCTGAAGGTTGGCGAAAACCATGCGGCCGGTCACCGTGGTGATGACGTTTCGAGCCACCACAGGGACCTCCGAGCCGATCCGGTCGGTGGCGTTCTCAACGACCACCATGGTCCCGTCCTCCATGTACCCGACGGCCTGTCCGTGCTCCCGTCCCTGCTTGACCAGCTCGACGGAAAGCTCGTCTCCCGGCCCGACCGGCACTCGGAACGCCGCGGCCAGGTCGTTCATCCGGGGAACCGTCACCGAGAGTGCCTCGGCCACCTTCGCCAGGTTGTGGTCCGTGGTGAGGAGGGAGGCGCCGCGCTCG
>Ga0209874_1000655_pt1 | contig 10353 bp, 9 predicted proteins | sample GWRWN1_20_30_FD_187216 | JGI IMG/M metagenome (GOLD analysis project Ga0209874, IMG submission 187216) | Riverbed sediment microbial communities from areas with no vegetation in Columbia River, Washington, USA - GW-RW N1_20_30 (SPAdes)... | ecosystem: Environmental > Aquatic > Freshwater > River... | reverse complement strand
GCCCCAACCGGCTGACGACGGCCACAGGCCCAGTCCGTCCCCAAATCCCAGCCCGGTCGGTTTCAACAGATGTCGGTAAGCCAACACGAGCAGCGGCAAGTTGGTCACAGGCAGGGCAATGATCCTGAACAGCGGGCTGTCCATTTCAAAAAACAGTAAGCCGAGCGCCAGCACCGTCCCGATTGCCCCACCCCTGATCATCACCACGACACCGACGCGCCCGCCCCACATGGGCGGAAGCGGAGCCATCCCGACCCTCATCAAGTTACTACGCCGCCTCGCCAGCACCACCAGCAGCACAAGCGTGCCAATCAGGATGAGCGCCAGATCGACCGCGAGAAATTCGCGCGTCCGTTGTAGCAAGGGAGCTGCGCGCTTGGCCGACGCCAGCTCGATGGACGCGAGGCGCGAACGATGGCCAGCCCGCATCGCCAAATGCGTCGCGAGTCGGTCATAAAACCAGCCGGATGGAAGCAACTCTGCCAGCTCGGCCTGCAATTCCATCTCAGCAGCAGGATCCATCCTCGGCTCCAGATAGGCGGCTCGAATCAACCTGACGAAGGACGGAAAAGGATCTTCATGACCTTCCCATTCTTTATTCCTTGCGCGGACCTGATCCAAGCGACCGGCCTCCGCTTCTAGGATCGCGAGACGGAGTTGGACAAGGGGATCAGAGGAGTAGGCAGCGAGTTCCTCGTACCAACTAATAGCCTGCGCCAGTTCGTTGATCCCATTCCCCATCGTCACATCGTACAACTGACGCTCCCAGGCCGGCGCGCGGGCAAAGGCTTCTTCCAAATCCATCGTGCGGCTGACCATCAGCGCCAGCGCGCGCTCCGGCGACGAGACCCGATCCAGACGGGGCACGGCGACAGAGAGCCACCCGAACGCCAGGACAGCGGCAAGCAGGACGAGCGCGGCGAGGATCGTCAGGATCTTCGAGAAACGGGGTTCGTATGGAACGAAATCCGGGGAGAGGGAATCCTCCTGCAGCGTGGGAAGCGCTCCCTCGTCTGGGCCTGTAAGTGACTGGTTGGTGAACACCCGGTTGCTCAAGCGGGCGGCAGTATAGCATGGCCCCTCAACGAGCGAAACCACGTTTGGGAGGCGCTCGTTTCCACCTGGGTAACCGGAGAGTAGCGGGAACAGAGACAGTTCGGTATACTAGCCCCCCCGACGGTCGGCTCCCAGGAATGGGTCGTCTATCGGTCCTCCAACGGTAAGAATCAGGCGCAGCGCATGGCAAACCCGATCACCGACTTTAGCCCTCCGCCTCGGTTACTTCTCGGCCCCGGCCCCAGTATGGTCCATCCTCGTGTGCTTCGCGCGATGGCCACACCCCTCCTCGGCCATTTGGATCCCAAGTTCCTGCAGGTCATGGACGATGTGCAACAGATGCTGCGGAACGTCTTTCGCACCACCAACCGCTTCACCGTCGCCGTCTCCGGCACCGGCTCAGCGGGCATGGAGGCTGCGCTGGTGAACCTGATCGAGCCGGGCGATCCGGTGGTGGTGGGTGTCAATGGCCTGTTCGGAGCCAGAATGGCCACCATCGTGGACCGATGCGGCGGGAAACTGATCCGAGTGGAGGCACCCTGGGGCAAGATCATTGAGCCACACGACATTCGGAAGGCGCTCAGCCGTTCCGGCCCGGTGAAGATCGTCGCCCTCGTTCATGCGGAAACCTCCACCGGCGTCTCTCAGCCGCTAGAAGACATCGCCGCCCTGTGCCGCGACCACGGTTCTTTATTGGTTGTGGACGCGGTCACCTCCCTGGGAGGCCTCCCGCTCAACGTGGATGGCTGGGGAATCGATGCCTGCTACAGCGGCACCCAGAAGTGTCTGAGCTGCCCGCCCGGCCTGGCCCCGCTGACCATGAACGAGCACGCGCTGGCCGTGATCCGTGGTCGCAAGACGCCCTGTCAAAGCTGGTATCTGGACCTGTCCCTGATGGCGGATTATTGGACGGAGGGCAAACGGGCCTACCATCACACCGCACCGATCTCCATGCTCTACGCCCTGCGAGAAGCGTTGCGCCTCGTCGAAGAAGAAGGTCTCGCGGCACGCTTCGCTCGCCACAAGCTGAATAGCGCTGCGCTGATGGCCGGTCTTGCTTCGCTCGGCCTGCGCCCGTTCGCTGAGGAACATCATCGCCTGCCGACGCTCAATTGCGTCACGCTGCCGACCCATGTCGAAGACGCTCCGGTGAGAGCCTCGCTCCTCCAAGAGTTCGGCATTGAAATCGGCGGCGGCCTCGGTTCCCTCCAAGGTAAAGTCTGGCGCATTGGGTTGATGGGCGAGTCCTCCACCAGGACCAACGTCGTGACCCTGCTCAGTTCGTTGGAGGAGATTTTTGTCCGCCGTGCCTGGATCGCACGAGCCGGGATTGCGCTGGACGCCGCATCGCAACTGTATCTCAGTCCTAGTCAGGGAGCCCACACCGAAGAGCCAGCCCCAACCGGCGGGTGACGGTAGGGTCCGCTTATCACGAGAGGTGTAACCAACGCTATGACACGAACGTTGATGTGGGGAATCGTTTTCGTCTTCAGCGCCATCATCGGCGCGCTGGGCTTTTGGGGTCTCTCGCGGCTCATGGCGGATCGGGACGCCGCGGCCAGGATCCCGGCGTCGACGGCGGCGGAATATATCCATGCGGTCATCGAGGCCAACCGCACCGTCTACACGACACACGTCGTGGACAAGATGCAGGAGAAAGCCATCGTGCCGGCCCTCGAACACTGGAAACAGGAGGCCGCCCTCCCCCTCCCGGCCCAGTTCCTGATCGAGACCGGCAAACTTGTCGGTGAAAAGGGTCTCGGGATTCGTTACCGATTGGCGAGCCTCACGCCCATCTATGTCTGGAACGCGCCGACGTCGGACTTCGAACGAAAGGGGCTTGAAGCTGTCAGCAGAAATCCGGACCAGCCCTTCACCGGGTTCATTCGAGAAGGGGGGAAGCGATTCTTCAAGGCCATTTATGCCGACACCGCCGTCTCTCACACCTGCGTTGACTGTCACAACTCACACACCAACAGCCAGAAGCGGGACTACAAACTGCACGATGTGATGGGCGGCATTGTGATCACGATCCCGGTCGGACAATAGGACCCCATCGTGAGTGTGCACACCCTATGAAGCTGGCCTTTCGGCATGCGAGAGTCATTGACGGGCTTGGACGGGCACGCGAGCGGGCGACGCTCCTCGTGCAGGACGACCGCATCGCAGGATTCGGCGATGACCGGCAGGTGACGGTCCCTCGCGGCGTGAGGGAGATCGACGCTCGTGGAATGACGGTGCTCCCGGGACTGATTGATTGCCACGTCCACCTCTGCCTGGGCGGGGATGCGGACGTACTTCGCGCGATTCGGGAGGAGGACCCGGCCCTCACGTTGCTCAAGGCTGCCCGAGCTGCACGAACGACCCTCGAATCCGGCTTCACCACGGTGCGTGATCTTGGATTTCGCGATCACTCGATCTTTTCCCTCAGGCAGGCCATTCAGGACGGTCTCCTGCCCGGTCCCCGCATTCTGGCGGCAGGACTGGTTGTCTGCATGACCGGAGGCCACGCCCGCTTCATCGGTCGGGAAGCTGATGGCCCAGTCGAAGTCGTGGCAGCAGTCCGTGAGCAACTGGCCAGGGGCGCAGAAGTGATCAAGTTTATCGCCTCGGGAGGGGTGCTGACTCCTGGCACCTCGCCGGAGTCCGCGCAGATGACCCCAGAAGAACTGGGAGCCGGCATGGCCGAAGCCCGTAGGGCTGGGTGTCGTGTCGCCGCGCATGCCCACGGCGCCGAGGGGATGAAGAACGCGATTCGGGCCGGCGCTCACTCGATCGAGCATGCCACGCTGATGGACGATGAGGCCGCAGCCCTGATGCGCGAGCAGGGGGTCTTCATGGTCCCGACGCTCTCGGCCATTGCCAGGACCGCCGATTGCGGGCTGAATTGCGGGATTCCCGAGACGACCGTGCACAAGGCGCGAACCATGCGAGCTCGGCACGAGGCCAGCTTCAAGAAGGCGCACCGAAGCGGGATCCCCATTGCGCTCGGTACCGACGCAGGCACGCCCTTCAACCATCACGGGGAGAATGCGCAGGAGCTGGACCGAATGGTCGCCCTGGGCATGAGCCCAATGGAAGCCATCGTCGCAGCCACGGCCTCTGCCGCCCGATTGTTGGGCATCGAGCACCTGGTGGGCACGATCGAGGTCGGCAAGCAGGCCGACCTGTTGGTCGTTGACGGCAATCCGCTCAAGAAGATCAGCCTACTTCGGGATCGGGATCGTATCGTGGGCGTGATCCAGGCCGGGCGATTCGTTTCAGGTGAGCTGTCGCAGGCCCGAAGCGAGTTGTGAGATCTGAATTCTGAGTATTGAGTTTGGACTTCAACTCAGAACTCATAACTTAGAACTGCGGCGTCATCGCCGCTGATAGAGCAGCTCCAGCGCGTCCCGGAACCCGGTCAGACGACCGCGCTGGAAGGCCTCCTGCAAACGCCCCTTCACCTCCTCGATCCGGTCTTCATCCTCCTTCAGGACAACGCGCTGAGAGATCATCATTTGTAAGGCCACAGCCAGCAGTCGCTTGGCTCTGGCTTCCATGTCGGGCGTCACGAATTCATGCATAGCCTGTGACGCACGCTCCGTGACGATCGTCTCTTTGAAACTGTCGTAGCCTTGTCGCTCAACCGTCCGTTCCCGGATCAGCGCCAACTCGGCCTTGACCCGCTTCACATCCTTCATCAGCATCGCGAAAATCTCTTTCCGCCCCTCGTCATGCAGTTTCCGCTCCATTTCCTCGAGGATGACAGCAGGGTCGGGCGGTACCTCCTTCGCCTCATAGGCGCCAAAGCGCAAGCGTTCAAACGTTTTTCGTGACTCCGGATCGCCGATGACCTCGTAGGCGGCGTTGATCTCACGGATCTTCGCCTCGGCTTCCTTGTTGCTAGGGTTCCGGTCCGGATGGTACTGGAAGGCCAGCTTCCGGTAGGCTTTCTTGATCTCTTGGTCAGAGGCGTCCCTCGCAACACCGAGCGTCTCGTAGTAATCGAGTCCGGCCATAGGAGCGCCAGACTATAGCATCGGGGGTGCAGAGCCGCAACACACAGGACCTCTCCCGACGCATGCCGCATGAACTCCTGTTTCCATCTTCACTTGACACAGGTCCGAAAGCTGCTTAGCCTGGCACGCCGTTATGCCAAAGAACCAGGCCATGAACCACACTTCCTGGCACCACGGCGTCACGCGGTATCAATGGCTCGTCCTGTTCATCGCCTGGCTTGGGTGGGTCTTCGACTCCATGGACGCGACGATCTACGCCATTGTCCTGCATCCGGCTTTGGAAGAACTCCTTGGCTCGTCGACGGCGAACGGGTCAGTGAACCATGAAGCTATTGCCTGGTACGGCGGGATTATCTTCTCGATTTTTCTTATCGGGTGGGCAATCGGCGGCGTGCTGTTTGGAGTGGTCGCCGATCGTCTCGGTCGGACCAAAGCACTGATCGCCACAATCCTTATTTACGCGTTGTTCACCGGCCTCGCGGCGCTGTCCCAGGACTGGTGGCATCTGGCGATCTATCGGTTCCTGACCGCGCTGGGGATTGGCGGAGAGTGGGCGGCAGGTGCGACGCTCGTCGCAGAGGTCTGGCCCGAAGAGAAACGAGCCAGGGCGGCGGGAATTCTACAATCGGCCTGGGCAGTCGGCTTTTTTCTCGCTGCCGCTTTCAATCTGCTCTTGAACGAGTACGGCTGGCGCGTCCTGTTCGTCGTAGGAGTCTTGCCAGCCTTCGTAGCCCTGTTTGTCCGTCTGTGGGTGAAGGAACCGGAGCGGTGGGTCAAGTCCCGTTCACAAGCATTCCTTTCCGGCGCGGGACGACGGGTGAAGATCCTGGAGCTGTTCCACGGCGACCTCCGACGCCCTACGTTGGTCGGATCGCTGCTGGCCTTTGTGGCAGTGTTCGGACTCTGGGGCGCAACCAATTGGGTGCCGACACTGGTGCGGGAATTGCCGGACTTACGGGGGTTGGACCGGGCTGCGCTGTCCAGCTCCGTCAGTTATGCCATCATGGCGCTCAATCTTGGGGCTCTCGTGGGCTATCTGAGTTTCGGTCCGCTGGCTGATCGCTTCGGGCGTCGTCCTATCTTCGCGCTGATGTGCGCGGGCAGTCTCGTGCTCTTGCCGATCACGTTCCTGACGCCCCATGCCTATGCCCACGTCCTGCTGCTCCTACCGGTGCTGGGCTTCTTTAACAACGGCATCTTCAGCGGCTTTCCCATCTATCTGCCGGAGCTCTATCCGACCCGTATCCGCGCAACCGGCGCCGGGTTCTGCTTCAATGCTGGACGCCTCCTGGCGTCAACAGGCCCCTTCCTTACCGGATTTCTCGTGACATCCCTCGGCAGCTTCGGACAAGCTGCCAGCGCCGTGGCCCTGATTTACCTGGTTGGCCTCGCCGTCCTGCCCTTTGCCCCGGAGACGAGAGGACAGCCCTTGCCCGACTAGCAGTCGCTACGTCCCTGATTCAAAGTCAGCCAGGACCCGCACCTTACTTCTGCGCGCGACAAGGTCATGCACGTTTTCGGTGGCCTGGGGCTCCTGGTCCGCCCATTGGCTTGGACCCATGTCGCAGAGGCCCTGAAAATGGGCGCCTTCCTCCATCGAGAACAACGGTGCATAAACCTCACCGATCAAAATTCCGGATTTGAGGAGCTGCACCTTTTCGCTGGCGGTGATGGTGCCCTTGATCTTTCCACTGCAGATCAGGGTGTCAGCGGTGATGCGGCCCTTGATGACCGCACATTCTCCCACCACGATTGTCCCTTTGGTGTGAAGTTCGCCCTCCAGGTGACTATCAATCCGAACCATGCCGTCGAATGTGACCACGCCTTTGAACGTGACGTCTTTCCCCAGGAAGGTGAAATTCTCGCTGTCGCCTTGGCTGTCTTTTTTCTTATTGTTGTGGTCCCACATCATGGTGTCTCTCCGTGACCTACTTACCCTCAGGAAGGAAATGGTACGACACCCCTACCATGAAGGTGTTTGCATAGTAGTCTCCTATAAGCCCAGCGGGCTGGAGATTGGGAAAACTGAATGTGGCGCGATCGTACTTGTATTCCCCAAAGAGCGCCACTTCTTTCGTCACGAATAGACGCGCACCACCGACCAAGTGAAACCCGGGGCTCGTATCCGTGTCCGTGGAAAAAGACTGCGTAGACTTAGCGAAATAGATGCCCATCCCCAGGCCAGCATAGGGCTGGAACTTCTCTCCAGGATAGCGGGCCATTAAGCTGAATGCTAAGGTGGAGACTCGCAGTAGGGACCCTTGCTGACTGAACGCTATGGATGTTGCAGGATTAGTCGCGGTTGCTGTCTGCCCCTCCAGATTTGGAGTAGTCGTGTAGAAGTCAGCCTCGACACCCAGCCATTTGTAGCGGTCAAAATAATGCCCGCCCTTCACTCCATAGGCAAAGGCGTTGTTCAGGTCAAGGTTGCTGACCCGGGCTCCGCCTCCCGTAGCAAAGACGCTGCCCAAGTCCTCCGGGATGGTAAATCCGAGCTGAGCGCCGATGTACGACTCGGCAGAGGCCAGCGAAGGCAGAAGTGGGATCAGCTCGACGAACACAACCACCAAAAGCAACCGCATGTAATGGTTCTTTTGCATGATGACCTCCCCGGTTGGTCGAAGCGTGACTGGTTATTGTGTGGGACTGCAAGACCCCGGAGCTGAAAACCCAGCGGGGAGGGATGCCCCACAGGAGGACGATGGGGCATCCCCGTGGCGTGACACAACCGCCACGTTTCCCTCTAAGGCCCGGGGCGGCTGATTCAGGGTGGGAACCGGGAACATACTTTTCACCAGAAAAGCTGAGCAAGTGCGGTGCCGAATACTGGAGACTGTCTATGTTTTTAATTTTTTTCACTTTTTTCTCATGCCGTCTCATAGGTTGAAACAGGGAAGTGAAGGGAATAGCCTTCACAGTTGGTCCAGTACGAAGGTGATCTCGCTGATTCCAAAGACATGAGAGTGCATCGATTTCCCTATAGGAGATGTATGGATTTACCTATAGGAGATGGTGTGAAGAATGCAGTGTAAATAGGGAGAGAGATCGGACTTATCGCATGCGCCAGCAAGTCATTGCTGGTCCTCTCTATCGGTGCCTCTGACGGACAGGATGGGCTGGATTCATACGACAATCACTCCCGTAGATCAAGTGATTGAAGTGATTGTGGAGCAAGCATGATTTCCCGACCGAAAGGCCGTCACAACATGGCATGTTCGTCATGCATCCTTACAAGGAGAGTTGGCGGAGGGGCTCACCGGACCGCTGCCGAGTCGGCCTGTTATCTGGAAGCGACTTGCTCGAGCCCCTCCATGATTTCAGATTTCACAGCATCCTGATTGTTGCGCTGGAAGCGCAGAAGCGCCTGCCCGTCCTGTAGGCCAATTTTATAGCGCTGAAGCAAAGAGGGATGCGTGAATGCTGTCCGATCTCTACCGAGCAAGGCGTCAATGAGTCCTGCCTCCTCAGCATACCAACCCTCTTCCTCGTCCCGCGTGACTACCCCTTTCCGCTGGAGTCGGCACCATTCGATGCGTGCTAGGATCTCATTTGGTGATTGTGCCATTGATTCCCTCCCTATGCCCTAGGTGAGGTGCCTGGCGTTCTTGGTCCTTCAGTGATAGGGGACTACAAAGCAAGGAGCGGGCCAGTGTCCGAAATCAGGAAAGCGATCCGCTTGAAGACATGAATTTTCAACGGGATCGGGCATCTCGCGCAGCAGCTTGCAGAGCGGTATTCGGTGTCGCTCGGAGCGTCTTGTTCTTTGATCCGGACGAACGATACCACGAACCTGCCGTTCTGCCATCGGATTTCGATGCCGGACAGATTATCCCATCTCAGACAAGTTGCCTCTCCTATGTCATGTCATCTGTCCTCCCAGCGCAAGGGATATTCCGGAAGGCGGCTTGCGTCGGGGCTCGCTTTATTGCGAACAGGATAGATGTTTGGGGAAACCGATGAGGTGGTTTCACCTGCCTCCCTTCGCCAATAATCTTGAGACCCCCATTGCAGCCGAGGCCGGAAGGTGCAATAGTTAAAGAGTGAAAGCTCTAGTGGCGGCAGAGATGAGCACCGAGCTTGGACAGTACTGGAGCGATGGTGCGGTGTTCCGGATAGTCTTGGCAATGGCCGTCCCCATTCTGCTCCTTGATACCCTCACCCCGCAGGAAATGCCGCCGCAAATGCTCTATGTGCTCTGCATCCTGGTTTCAATCCGGTCTCATCGGGAACGCACGATCTGGGCAGTGGCAATCCTCTGCACGGTCCTGACCGTGGTGGGAAGCTACCTGAATCCACCTTCGCTCAATCTAGCGGTCATTCTCTTCAACCGGATTACCGCGATCGTCCTCATCTGGCTGACAGCTGTTTTGGTCTGGCAGTATCGCCAAACCTACGAGCGGCTGCTGCTCCTGAAAAAAGAGCTGGAAGCGCGTGTTGAGCAACGGACCCAAGAGTTGTCGCGCGTCTTCGAGGAGCGCGAGCAGCTTAATCGGAACCTCCATGACGATATCCTCCAATCCCTCTATGCCGTCGGGCTGACCTTGGAGGCCTCCGACCCACCACAGACGACAGATTTCCCACAAGTGACCGCGCATATCAATCAAGCCTTGAACCAACTCAAACTCGTCATGCGGCAAATCCGCAGCTATATTGCAGGCCCCCAGCCAGCTCGTGATGAGGAAAAACCCTTCGACGTGGCCCTCGCCACGCTCGTGCTAAGCATGACCCTCGCGCAGGGACCTCATCTGCGCCTGACCATTGACCCGGGACTCTCCGACAACGTGTCGCGTGAACAAGCCGAATCTATTCTTCACTTCGTCCGGGAGGCATTAAGTAACTGCCTCCGACATTCTCACGCGCAGCAAGGCTTCGTGACCGCGCAACGCCGGAATGGCTTCCTCCGGATCGAAATCCAGGATGACGGGGTGGGATTCAACCCCGACGCTGCCAGGAAGGATGGCCAGGGTTTGTCCAACATGGGCGCTCGGGCACGAGCGCTGGGAGCGGATTTCAAGATTGTGTCCTGGCCGGGCCATGGCGTGCACATTGCGCTTGATCTCCCCTTGCCGCAACGGAGCTCCCCATCATGAGTGCAATGAAATCTATCGGGGTGCTTCTGGTGGACGACCATGCGGTCGTTCGTGAAGGGCTCAAGATGGTGTTGGCACGCGATCCCCAGATCAGGATCATGGGAGAGGCAGGTACCGCCCAGGAAGCGGTTTCAGAAGCCCGTCGCATCAAGCCGGATGTGGTCCTGATGGATATCCGCCTGCCCGACGGTGACGGCGTCCAGGCC
>Ga0209874_1000654_pt1 | contig 10368 bp, 12 predicted proteins | sample GWRWN1_20_30_FD_187216 | JGI IMG/M metagenome (GOLD analysis project Ga0209874, IMG submission 187216) | Riverbed sediment microbial communities from areas with no vegetation in Columbia River, Washington, USA - GW-RW N1_20_30 (SPAdes)... | ecosystem: Environmental > Aquatic > Freshwater > River... | reverse complement strand
CGAAGGCGAGGCGAGTCTGTGATGGCCGGGCGAGCCGCAGCCGAAGGCGAGGCGAGTCTGTGACAGACTCCCGGGTTGCCGAGATCCTGCTGGAGACGCTGCCGTACATCCGCGAGTTCCGCGGCAAGACCCTCGTCATCAAGTACGGCGGCGCCGCGATGGAGCGGGCGGACCTCAAGGAGCCGTTCGCTCTGGACGTGATCCTCCTGCGCCTGGTCGGCATCAACCCCGTGATCGTCCACGGCGGTGGCCCCCAGATCGGCGCCCTGATGAAGCGCCTCGGCAAGGAACCGACCTTCGTCGGCGGCATGCGCGTGACCGACGAGGAAACGGTCGAGATCGTCGAGATGGTGCTGGTCGGCAAAATCAACAAGGACATCGTCGGCCGCATCAACCACCACGGCGGCCGCGCGATCGGCCTCTCGGGCAAAGACGCCAACCTCCTCCGGGCGCGCCGACGGCCGCATCGGCTCCCGAACGGCGACGAAGTCGACATCGGCCTGGTCGGCGAGGTCGAAGCGGTCAACACTGAGTGCATCCGGCTCCTCACGGACGACGGGTTCATTCCGGTTATCGCGCCCGTCGGGGTCGGGAGCGGCGGGGAGACCTACAACATCAACGCGGATCTCGTCGCCGGCGAGATCGCCGCCGCCCTCGGCGCCGAGAAGCTGATTCACCTCACCGACGTCCAGGGGATCCTCGACGTCGACCGCCGGCTCGTGAGCACGCTGACCCGCAAGGATGCGGAGCGGCTCGTCAACGAGGGCGTGATCGAGGGCGGGATGCTTCCCAAGGTCGAGTCGTCGCTCCGGGCGCTCGAGGGAGGGACCGCCAAGGCGCACATCATCGACGGGAGCCAGCCCCACGCGATCCTGCTCGAGCTGTTCACGCGCGAAGGCGTCGGGACGGAAATCGTCCTGTGAGGTCGAGTCCGATGGACACCAAGACGCTCCTCGAATGGTCGGCCAAGTACCACACGCCGAACTACGGCAGCCGGGCCCCCATCGTGCTCGTGCGCGGCGACGGCGTCCGCGTGTGGGACTCCGATGGGCGCGAGTACCTCGACTTCGGCGCCGGCATCGCCGTCACCTCGCTGGGGCACTGCCATCCCCGCGTGACGGGCGCCATCCAGGAGGCGGCCGCGACCCTCCTGCACGTCTCCAACCTCTATCACGCGGCGCCGCAGATCCACCTGGCGAAGCTCCTCATCGAACACTCCTTCGCCGATCGCGTGTTCTTCTCGAACTCGGGCGCGGAGGCCAACGAGGCGGCGCTCAAGCTCGCCCGCAAGTACGCCCGCGAGCGGATCGCCTCCGACCGCTTCGAGTTCGTCGCCACCCGCAACTCGTTCCACGGGCGCACCTTTGCGACCGTCGCAGCGACGGGGCAGGAGAAGTACCACCACGGCTTCGAGCCGCTCCCGCCCGGATTCAAGCACGTGGCCTACAACGACCTCCGGGCGATGGAGCGCGCGATCGACAATCGCACGGCGGCCGTCATCGTGGAATGTATCCAGGGCGAAGGAGGCGTGCACGTCGCCGACGAGGACTACCTGCGAGGGCTCCGGAAGCTCTGCGATCAGTCCGGCGCGCTCCTCATCCTCGACGAGATCCAGACGGGCGTGGCGCGAACCGGGCGGCTCTGGTGCTACGAGCACTACGGCATCGAGCCGGACATCATGACGCTGGCGAAGGCCCTCGCCAACGGCGTCCCGATCGGCGCCATGCTGACGCGGGAGGACATCGCGAGCGTCCTCGTTGCCGGGACGCACGGGTCCACCTTCGGCGGGACGCCGTTCGTGACCTCGGTGGCGCTGGCAACCCTCACGACGATCCTGGACGGGAAGCTCTGGGAGCGGGCCTCGCGCATGGGCCGGTACCTGATGGACGGGCTCCGGGCGATCCAGGCGGCGAACCCGACGGTCCGCGTCGTCCGGGGCAAGGGGCTCCTGATCGGCGCCGAGCTCTCGGCGCCCGTTGCGCCGGTCGTCGACGCCTGCCGGGAAGCCGGGCTCCTCGTGCTGTCGGCCGGCGAGCGCGTGCTGAGGCTGACGCCGCCGCTGATCGTCGAGGAGCGCGACTGCGACCGCGCGCTCGCGATCATCGGGACCGCGCTCAGACCCGCCGGCTGATGCGGCATTTTCTGTCCGCGGCCGACCTGACGCGCGACACCGCGCTCGGGCTCTTCGCACTCGCGGCGGACCTCAAGCAGCGGCGCAAGGCGGGGCGGCACTCCGAGCCGCTGGCCGCGAAGACGTTCGCGCTGATCTTCGAGAAGGCCTCGCTCCGGACCCGCGTGACCTTCGAGGTCGGCGTCATCCAGCTCGGCGGGCGGGCGGTCCACCTCGTCGGCCGCGACATCGGTCTCGGCACCCGCGAGTCCGTGCCCGACGTCGCGCGCAACCTCTCCCTGTGGGTGGACGGCATCATGGCGCGGGTCTACTCCCACGCGACGATCACGGCGCTCGCCCGCCACGCCACGGTCCCCGTGATCAACGGCCTCTCGGACCTCGAGCACCCGTGCCAGGCGCTGGCCGACTTCTTCACCCTCTGGGAGCGCGGCGTCGACTTCGGCACGATGCGCCTGGCGTGGATCGGCGACGGCAACAACGTCTGTCACTCGGTGATGATCCTTGGCGCGCTGCTGGGCGCTTCGATCGTCGTCGCATGTCCACCCGGGTACGAGCCCGATGCGGGGGTGCAGGCGACCGTGCGCCGCCTCGGCGGACGGCTCGAGATCACCGAGGACGCGCGCGCGGCGGCGACGGGCGCCGACGTGCTCTACACCGACGTCTGGACGAGCATGGGGCAGGAGGCCGAGCACGAGCAACGGCTCGAGGCTTTCAGCCGCTACCAGCTCAACGAGACGCTGGTCGGCTTCGCCAAGCCCTCGGCGCTCGTGATGCACTGCCTGCCGGCCCACCGGGGCGAGGAGATCACGGACGCGGTGCTCGACGGCAAGCGCAGCATCGTGCTGGAGCAGGCCGAGAACCGGCTCCACGCGCAGAAAGCCGTCATGCTGCGTCTTCTGGGAGGCTCGGCCGATGACGTCTGATCCCAAGCGGATCGTCCTGGCCTACTCGGGCGGGCTCGACACGTCGGTGATCCTCCGGTGGCTGATCGAGCGCTACCGCTGCGAGGTCGTCGCGTTCTGCGCGGATCTGGGGCAGGGGGAAGAGCTGATCACGGTGCGGGACAAGGCGATGCGCACGGGCGCCGGGGCGGTTCACATCGTGGACCTGCGCGAGGAGTTCGTCCGTGACTTCATCTTTCCGATGCTCCGGGCCAACGCCGTGTACGAGGGCGCGTACCTGCTCGGGACCTCCATCGCGCGGCCGCTCATCGCCCGAGCGCAGGTCGAGATCGCGGGCAAGGAGGGCGCCGACGCCGTTGCGCACGGCGCCACCGGAAAGGGTAATGATCAAGTCCGGTTCGAGCTGACGTACGCGGCGCTCGCCCCGCAGCTTCGGGTGATCGCCCCGTGGCGGGAATGGGAGCTCAACTCCCGGGCCTCGCTGATCGAGTTTGCGAGGCGCCACGACATCCCGGTGCCCGTGACGGTGGAGCGACCCTACAGCACCGACCGGAACCTCTTCCACATCTCCTACGAGGGTGGCATCCTCGAGGACCCGTGGGCGGAGCCTCCCGCCAAGATCTTCCAGCTCACCAACGATCCGGAAGCCGCCCCGGATGTTCCGCTGGCCCTCGAGATCGCGTTCGAGCTGGGTGATCCCGTGGCCGTCGACGGCGAGCGTCTCGGAGGGGTGGCACTGCTGACACGGCTCAACCGGCTCGGCGGCGAGCACGGCATCGGCCGCGTCGACCTCGTGGAGAACCGGTTCGTCGGCATGAAATCGCGGGGCGTCTACGAGACGCCCGGCGGCACGATCCTGCACGTGGCCCGCCGGGCGCTGGAATCGCTCACGCTCGACCGCGAAGTGCTCCACCTGCGCGACTCGCTCGTGCCCCGCTACGCGGAAATGATCTACTACGGCTTCTGGTTCGCACCCGAGCGCCAGCTGCTGCAGTCCCTCGTGGACGAGTGCGCGCGCGAGGTCACCGGCAGTGTGCGGCTCAAGCTCTACAAGGGCACCGTCGCGGTCACCGGACGGCGGTCGCCGCGATCCCTCTACCGGACGGACTTCGCCACCTTCGAGGCCGACACCGTCTACCGGCAGCGCGACGCCGAAGGATTCATCAACCTGAACGCGCTCCGCCTCAAGATCCGCGCGCTCAGGGACCGCACCGCCTGATCCGTGCGGATCGACGTGGTTCCGACCGCCGAAGCGGTTGTCCCGGCCGACCTCGGCGGCGTGACCGCGCTGGTGATCGACGTCCTCCGCGCCTCGACGACGATCATCACGGCGCTCGCGAACGGCTGCCTCGCGATCGTGCCGGTCGCCGATCCCCTCGACGCCCGGCGACGCGCCGGCGAGCGGTGGGGCGACGGCGTGCTGGTGGCGGGCGAGCGGCACGGCGAGCCGATTCCGGGATTCGATCTCAGCAACTCGCCCCTGGAGTTTCGGACCGCCCACGTGCGGGGCAAGACGGTGTTCTTCACGACGAGCAACGGGACTCGGGCGCTCCTCGCGGCGCGGGCGGCCGCGGCGATCGGGGTGGCGGCGCTCGTCAACGTCACCGCGGCCGCGGCCTGGGCCGCCGGCGGGGGTCGCGATGTCGCCATCCTCTGCGCGGGCTCGCGCGGCGCCCCGTCCCTGGAGGACTGGGCGTGTGCCGGGCTCGCGGTGCACCACATTCTCGCCACGGTGCCGACGGCGCTCCTCACGGAGGCCGCCCGCGACGCCCTGGACACGGGCCGGCGCTACGTCACGGACGTGGGCCGCCTCAAGCGGGACGCACCCTGGGCACGCCGACTGATCGCCGCGGGGCGGTCCGCGGACGTGGACGCGTGCCTGCGCCTCGACACAACGTCGCTCGTGCCCCGCTACGTGCCCAACGTTGACAAGATCGTGGGCGACCACCCATAATGGTGGCGCTGATTCGTCCCGGTGACGGAGCTCCAGCGTGAACTTGCCGATCGGACTCACCCTGACTCGAATCATCGCGGTGCCGCTGCTCATCGTGTTCCTCATCTCGTCCTCCCGCGTTCACGCCGTGATCGCGGCGGCGATTTTCATCCTCGCCGCCATCACCGACTGGGCGGACGGGATGCTGGCGCGCCGGCGGAACCAGGTCACGACGCTCGGAACCCTGCTCGATCCGATCGCCGACAAGCTGCTGGTGGCGGCGGCGCTGGTGTCGCTCCTGGCCATCGACAAGATCGATGCGTGGATCGTGGTGGTGATCGTCGGGCGGGAGCTGGCGGTGACCGGCCTTCGCGCCGTGGCGGCATCGATCGGCGTCATCGTGCCGGCTTCGCGGCTGGCGAAGTGGAAGACAGTGAGCCAGTACGTCGCGATCACCATGCTGATCATCGAGAAAGGGTTCGACCCGCCCGGATTCCACTGGGCGTCCACCGCGGCGCTGTGGGGCGCGCTCGGCCTCACGGTGATTTCCGCCGTCGACTACTTCTACCGATTCTTCCGGAAGGCCGACTACCGCGCGATCGTGCCGGGCGAAGAACGCTGGTCGTGAGCGCTGTCGCGATCGTGACCGCCTATCTGATCGGCGCGGTGCCGATCGGCTATCTGGTGGGACGAGCCTTCGGCATCGCCGACATCCGGCGCCACGGCAGCGGCACCATCGGCGCCACCAACGTGCTGCGAACGGTCGGACGCCTGCCGGCGCTCCTCACGCTCGGTGGGGACATCGCCAAGGGCTATGCGGCGGTGGCGCTCGGCGCGACGCTCGTCGGCGGCCCGTCCGGTGGCGCTCCGGGCGCGCCGGCAGCCTGTGCGGTCGCCGCCGTCATCGGGAACTGCTGGTCGGTCTTCCTCGGATTCCGCGGCGGCAAGGGCGTCGCGACGGGGCTCGGGGCGCTCCTGCGGCTCGTTCCGTGGGCCATGGTGCCGGCGGCCGCCGTGTGGCTCGGCGTCACCGTCAGCTTCCGATACGTCTCGCTGGGCTCGATCCTCGCCGCCCTGTGTGCCGCGCTCGGCGCCCTGCTGCTCGGCTACCCCGGACCATCCGTGCTCGCCGCGTTCGGCGTCGGAACGATCGTGGTGGTGCGCCACCACGCGAACATCGCCCGCCTGCTCGCCGGCCACGAGCCGAAGCTGGGACAACGGCGGACCTCGCCGTGAGCGTCGCGATCATCGGCGGCGGCAGCTGGGGCACGGCGCTGGCCATTCACGCCGCGCGAAGCGGAGCGGGGGTGCGTCTCTGGGCCCGCGAGCGCGAGGTCGTCGAGGCGATCCGCACCCGCCGCCGGAGCCCCTGGTACCTCGCCGACATCGACGTTCCGCCCGCGGTCGAACCGACGACGGACCAGGGCGAGGCGCTGCGGGGGGCCACGCTCGTGATCGTCGCCGTGCCCTCCGAGTTCGTCGCGACGGCGCTGAAGGCGCTCCCACCCATTCCCACGGACGTGCCGATCGTGTCGGCCACGAAAGGGCTCGATCCCGAGCGCCACCTGCGCATGAGCGAGGTGATCGTCGAGCGGTTTCCCGACGCGCGCGTGGCGGTGCTGTCGGGCCCGACCTTCGCCCGTGAGGTCGCGCTCGGGCGGCCGACCGCGGCGGTGATCGCGTCGCGTGACGACACCCTGGCCGCCTTGCTCCAGCGCCGTCTGGGCGCGCGTGAGTTCCGGCTCTACGCGAACCGGGACGTCGTCGGCGTCGAGACGGGCGGGGCGCTGAAGAACGTCATGGCCATCGCGACCGGAATCGCCGACGGGCTCGGGCTCGGCGAGAACGCGCGCGCGGCGCTCATCACACGCGGGCTCGCCGAGATGACGCGCCTCGCGGTGGCCCTCGGGGCCGTCTCCGGGACGCTCGCGGGCCTGGCCGGGCTCGGCGACCTCGTGCTGACCTGCACGGGGAGCCTCTCGCGCAACCGGCAGCTCGGCATGGCGCTCGCCAGGGGTGAGAGCGCGGCGTCGGTCGAGCGCGAAACGCGCATGATCGCCGAGGGTGCGCGCACGGTCACTTCGGCGCTGGCGCTCGCCCGCCGCCACGCGGTGAGCCTGCCGATCTGCCACGAGGTCGGCGCCGTCCTCTTCGAGGACAAGCCACCGGCGGACGCCCTGGCTTCACTCCTCGAGCGGCCCGTCAAGCGGGAGGACCGCTAGCGCGATGCCGGAGCTGCGCAAGGACCCGGTGGTCGGGCGCTGGGTCATCATCGCAACGGAGCGCGCGCGGCGGCCGTCCGACTTCGTGGCGGACCCGGTGCGGCCGCGCGTGTCCGCGTGCGCATTCTGCGAGGGCCATGAAGCCCAGACGCCGCCCGAGATTTTCGCCGAGCGACGCCCGGGCAGGGAGCCGAACGGCCCGGGCTGGACGTATCGCGTCGTGCCGAACAAGTTTCCCGCGCTCAGGATCGAGGGCGACCTCGAACCGTCCGGCGAAGGCCTCTTCGACAAGATGACCGGGGTCGGCGCCCACGAAGTGGTGATCGAGACACCCGATCATGCCGCCACCCTCGCTTCCCTTCCGCTCGACGCCGTCGCCGACGTGCTGCTCGCGTGTCGCGAGCGCATGCTCGATCTCAAGAAGGACCCGCGGTTCGCCTACGTCCTCGTGTTCAAGAACCACGGCGAGGCGGCGGGGGCGTCGCTCGAGCACCCCCACTCCCAGCTGATCGCGACGCCCATCATCCCGATCATGGTGTCGGAGGAGCTCGCCGGCTCGGCGCAGTACTACGCGTTGAAGGAGCGGTGCGTCTGGTGCGACATGCTCCGGCAGGAGCGACGCGACGGCCGACGCCTCATCCTGGAATCCCAGGGGTTCGTGACATTGGCGCCGTTCGCACCGCGGTTCCCGTTCGAGACGTGGATCCTCCCCGTCGGCCACCGGGCAGCCTTCGAGGACTCCACCGACGAAGAGCTGCGCGGGCTGGCCGGCGTGCTCGGCGAGTTCCTCCGTCGCATGAACCGGGTGCTCGGCGACCCGCCCTTCAACTTCATGTTGCACACAGCGCCTTTCCGCGAGGTCCAGCGCGAGTCCTTTCACTGGCATCTCGAGATCATTCCCAAGCTCACGCGGGTGGCCGGATTCGAGTGGGGGAGCGGGTTCTTCATCAACCCGGTGCCCCCCGAGGACGCTGCCGAGGCTCTGAAAGGCGAGGGCGGGCCGATCGTGATAACATCACCGGCTGTGGCGCGGGAATAGCTCAGTGGTAGAGCACGACCTTGCCAAGGTCGGGGTCGCGGGTTCGAATCCCGTTTCCCGCTCCAGCCCCTTTTGCGATCCCTCCTTCGGGGCGGCGTAGCCAAGTGGCTAAGGCGGAGGTCTGCAAAACCTCTACTCAGCGGTTCGAATCCGCTCGCCGCCTCCAAGTCACCAACCCCTAGGGGAGTTCGTGGAGAGCCGACATGGCCGAGGCTATCAAGCGGGTAGGGCCCCCGAAGGCGACCGACCTCAAGGGTGACGAGTTCACCTGGACCATCCAGCTCAGCGCGGCGCCGTCGCGTGAATGGTCCCGGCTCTTCTCGGAGCCGGCGGAGTCCACCGTCCTCTGTCATCCGCGGCGCCTCGGGATGATGCACCAGGCCCTGGTCTTCAAGTCCGACGAAGGGCATCTGCCGACCTGGGTCCAGTACATCGACAAGTGGATCGGCGGCGCGAACAAGAGCATGGAGGCGCAAGAAGAGGCCGAGAGGCAGCGGAAGGCGAAGGCGCTCGCCGAGGAAGAGGACAAGCAGCGCCGCATCCGCGAGGTCAACGACAAGATCAAGAGTCTCTGAACCTGGATGTGGGGGCGTGGCGAAACGGCAACCGCCGAGGACTTAAAATCCTCTGTCCGCAAGGACTTGCAGGTTCGACTCCTGCCGCCCCTACCATCTGCACCGATCCGGCCTCCCGCCGGTCTTGGAGCTCCACCGTTTCCGGCGTACGGCGACCCGCTCGGGATGTAGCTCGACCACATCTTCGGAGACGGCCGCGCCGACGACGTCCTGGTCCCCAGCACCAATGAATTCTTCGCAAATCCCCGTGTTATCCTGCGATGCGTGTTTTCCCTCGCGATGAGCTCTCCCGGCGCGATCGCCTTCCAGCTCGGCCCGATCGTCATCCGCTGGTACGGCATTCTCATGGCAACGGCGATCGTCGTCGGGCTCTGGCTCGGTCACCGCCAGGCCCGGCGCGAAGGGCTGCCGGACGACGACATCATCAGCGTCGGACAGTGGGCGATCCTGGCCGGCCTCGTCGGCGCACGGCTCTACGAGGTGGTCTTCAACTGGGACTACTACGGCCGCTTCCCGTCGAAGATCATCGCCGTCTGGGAGGGCGGGCTCGCCATGCACGGCGGCTTGATCGTGGGACCACTCGTCGGCATCTGGCTCGCGCACCGGTGGAACGTGCCGATCCTGCGCGGGCTCGATATCGCGGCGCCCTCGATGGTGCTCGGGCAGGCGATCGGCCGCTGGGGGAACTTCTTCAACGAGGAAGCCTTCGGCCGTCCAACCGACCTACCGTGGAAGCTCTACATCTCGCCCGAACACCGTCCCCTCGGCTACGCCCAGTACGAGTACTTTCACCCGACGTTCCTCTACGAGTCGCTCTGGGACTTCGCGGTCTTTGTGCTGCTCGTCGTAAGGCTGCGCCCGAGGCTCGCCGCGCGCCCGGGGGCGCTCTTCTTCGCCTACATCGGTCTCTACTCGGTCGGCCGCTTCGCCATCGAAGCGCTGCGGCTCGACAGCTTCTGGCTCGGCCCGATCCGCGTCCCGCAACTCGCGAGCGTCGTCGGCGTGCTCGTCGCCGTGGCCGGGATGGCCTGGACGAGCCGCCGCTCCACATCGCCGGTCACGGGGTAATCGAGAAGGACAGTCGGATGCAGCTCGAGCGGGTGGGCCCGTATCTCTGGCGGATCCCTCAAGATCCGAGCCGCGGCATGCGTGTGCCCGGCCTGGTCGTGGCCGACGACCATCTCATCGAGTCGATCCGGAGCGACGCATCGCTCGAGCAGCTCGCCAACGGCGCGACGCTTCCGGGCATCGTCAAGGCGGCGATGGCGATGCCCGACATCCATCAAGGTTATGGGTTGCCGGTCGGCCGCGTCGTCGCCACGGACGCTCGCCAGGGCGTCGTCAGCCCCGGCGCGATCGGATTCGACATCAACTGCGGTGTGCGCCTGCTCAGAACCTCGCTCCGCGCGGCGGAGGTCGCCGGCCGGATGGAGGTCCTCGTCGATGCGCGACTCACACCGCTGGCCGTGATCGAGGGATGATGGGCCGCGTGGTACACTAGCGCGATGTCCTGGTCACTGAAGAAGAAATCCCAGGTCCTGCTCGCCGCGGAGCAGGGGACCATCC
>Ga0209874_1000653_pt1 | contig 10373 bp, 9 predicted proteins | sample GWRWN1_20_30_FD_187216 | JGI IMG/M metagenome (GOLD analysis project Ga0209874, IMG submission 187216) | Riverbed sediment microbial communities from areas with no vegetation in Columbia River, Washington, USA - GW-RW N1_20_30 (SPAdes)... | ecosystem: Environmental > Aquatic > Freshwater > River... | reverse complement strand
CAAGTGGAAAGGCTTGAGCAGACTGGTTTCGGCAATTTCAGGGCCATAACGTTCCAGGTGTATGGGCCGAAGGCACTGGCAGGGATTGAAGACATCGCTGACACGCTGGAGAGCCGATCCTTTCACATTTGCATGCAACGTGCGGCGAGGCGCACCAAGCGACTGCGTGGCCGATTGTTCGAGCGGGAGGCGCAATCCATTTGTGCACGGCTTGAGCAGTGGGCACGTGACAAAGAGCCTGCGTTACGGGAAGCCTATGGCACTCTCTTAGAAAGTGCGGAGAGCCTCGCCTTCCTCAAAGGCTATGACGACCGCTTTCAAGACCTTGCCGAACCGCTGATTCTCCTAGCCACGTTCGCTGACGAGGAACGTCCGGAAGGACCCCGCATCCTGCCACGGCTCCGGACCGGGTTGGACGCGGCGTGGACACGGCGAGCGCCGTTGGACCGGGAGTGTCGGCTCAAGGCCTTCCTGGAACTGGCGAGGACCCAGTTACAGGACAAGGATCGCGCGTTTGTCTCCTCGCAGGATTTGCTCTGGATGTTTGAGGACATCCCTGCACTCGCCGGAATAACCACACCTACAGCGCTTGCCAACCTGCTCAAGCCGTTCGACCTGTCACCCCGATCAAATGGGAAGGCACGGGGGTATGACATCACGCGGGCTTGGGTTGTTGAGTGGAGCGACTGGTACGACGGCCATCAAGCAGAGCAAGGCGAACTGACACCCCTGACGGGTGTAAGGGGGGTATCAACCGCAGATCAAGAAGACGCCTTCCATTCGCCAAGATATCCATCCTCAGTGGATCACGGTATACCCCCCGTCAAGGTGTCAGAGGTGTCAGCCGAGGAACAAAAGGAGGGAATCACGACCCATGACCAAGGATGAGTTGATAAAAGGTGCATTGACACAGTTGGGCGTGGTTCCACGGCCTGCAGCCCCTCGTCCCTGTGCGACGGTCTCTCCTACTGTCGCTTGCCACTCACCGCGCTTCGGCCACCGTTCAGGGAGGCTCCTCATGGTCCCTAGGGACGGGTGGGTGTTGGTGCGCGGTGAGCACACGCCGGACCTGTTGGTGTGGGTACGGGAGGACCTGCTCTATGCTGAAGCGTGAACCCCTGTCTCCACGGCTCATCACAATCCAGCAGGCAGCAGTCTACACGGACCTCTCAATCCATACTCTCTACACGATGGTTAGCCAGAGGCGTATCCCGTTTGTGAAGGTGGGCAGACTGGTCAAGTTTGACGTGGGCTTGCTGGATGCCTGGATCAGGCAGAACACCGTCATGCCGATGCCACCAAAGAGCCCTTGACAGAGTGTTAGCTAATAAGCTAACATTTAGGGCGTGCGCCGGCTGAGGGAATGGCGAGAGCGTCGAGGGTTGAGTTTGCGAAAACTGGCGGAGGTGTCCGGTGTGCATTACGTCTCCCTTGCCAGGATCGAAGCGGGGCAGCTTGATCCCCGCCTCTCGACACTCCTGAAGCTGACGAAGGCCCTACAGGTCACACTGGCCGAGTTGATTGGAGAACGGCCACACAAGAAAGGAGGGAAGTGAGATGGGACTGACCAAGAGGGAGTGGAAGAAGGGTAAGCAGGGGAGGTGCTACGAGGGAAGTTACTACGTCGAGTTCCGCGTGCTGGATGATGGCGAAGCCTTAACGCTGGCGAGTGGGGGAGGCGGGCAACTGAAACGCTGGAAGGTTGGCTCCCTCAATAAGACAGCAGCCAAGCAACAGGAGGCCATTCTGAAGACCAAGCTCCTCACGGGGCAAATCCCCAGCCCTGGGAAAGCTCGTGCTCAGTCGCTCACCTTCCGGCAGTGGGCGAAGCAGTATCTCGCACTAGAGCCAATCAAGCGGCTCAGGGGGTACGCGATTCGCAAGCTCTACGTCGAGAACTTGGTGCGCTTCTTTGGTGACAAGCCGCTTGGTTCGATTACGCCCGAAGATGTGGCCGCGTATCGAGCCCAGCGAGTTCGGTACAAGCGGGTTCTTTGTCCCAAGTGTGGGACAATGGTTACGAGAACAGTCTGCCAGGAATGCGGTTGGAAACGTGAAGATACAGGCCTTCCCGTTTCTACACAGACGATCAATCACGATCACATGACCCTGACCCACAAGATCAACGTGGCACGGAGTCCGCAGTTCCGGCTCGTGACAGACAATCCGGCTGCTCATGTACCGAAGCCGAATCCTCAGAACGAACGGGACCGCATTGCCACCAGTGACGAATGGGAGCGACTGAAGGCACAGCTAGCCCCCCACCTGCGCCAACTGCTAACGGTGGCCTATGATGTAGGGCCACGACGCGGGGAGCTGCTAAACCTAGAGTGGGCAGATGTGGACATGCGCCGCAAGGAGTTCACGTTGAGAAGAACCAAGAACGGCGAGGTCCGCGTGGTCCCTATGACGCCTGCGGTCTATCAGGTCTTCACGGAGCTATGGCAGGACCGGCGACTAGACACCAATCGAGTGTTCCTGTATAAAGGGAAGCCGATCCAGCGGATTAACACGGCGTTCAAGAGTGCCTGTCGTCGGGCGGGGATCACGGACCTGAGGATTCACGACTTCCGCCATACTGCGAGTACGAATCTCAGGAGGGCAGGGGTAGATACCGCTACGGCCATGAGGATTATCGGCCACAAGTCAGACCGGATGCATCGACGGTATAATACAATCGAGCCAGAAGACCTGCATCAGGCAGCGGCGAAGCTCCATAGCTACAGGGCTAACACCGTTATAACACCTGCCCCTTTAGCCGCTGGTGCTGAAAACGTAAGTGCTTGTCAAACAATAGTGGGCGGGCGTAGCTCAGTGGTAGAGTCCTAGCTTCCCAAGCTAGTTGTCGCGGGTTCAAATCCCGTCGCCCGCTCCATATCACTTTCATTTGAACCTGCGACCGGGGGATGAAAAGGGGGTGAACCCCCTTCGTGGGGCGCACGCCAGGGACTGGCCACTTCGCGGGAGCCAAGAGTCGAGGTCAACACAGGAGGCTAGGGGAGTAAATGGCGTTAGTGTGAGACCGCTTTCTTCACGATGCCGGACTGAGGGTGCCAATTACACACCAAGTCGGCATTAGCTCACCGCCGTGACGGTGCACCTGATGGTCCCAGCGTCGGAGAACGGCTTGACTGTCAAATGTCAGAAAATATTCGTCGCACCAAGCCCCCGATGCTTTGACGCGATCACCGTACTCATGGGCCCAAAACTGGTAGACCCAGACCGATCCTCCAGCTTCCAATGGCTTGGCCACCCGTGGCGGCCCCAGTTGCTGCCTGACCTCATGTTGTGTGGCATGATTCTGCGCAGTTCGGAGGTAGGCGGATTCTTTGGGCTCTACGAATGCACACCCGTTGAACATCAGAGCTAAGCCGAGCGTCCATAGTCCCAGCACGCGTGTCATGGCGTACCTCACTTTCAGTGGTCTTGTTTCATCCGGAAATGCAAAGAATCTAGGTCACTATAACAGATCGGAGAGGCCTGCTGCCAAGCGCCCTGAACCCATCTCTCGGTTGAACAAGATGGCCACTGGAATCAATTTCTTGGTGAAAGCCCGGGCCTACAAAGATATTCTTCCAGGGTTCCTAGCTCCTTTTCACAGGTTCTCTTGCCTGGATTGATTGATCGGGCTAGACTTACTTCGTCACTTTCCTGAGTGGGGATACGATGGAGTCGCGCAAGCACCTACGCGCTGCGGTTCAACTGCCTATTTCCTTTAAAGGCGACAGCATCTCTGGAGAGGGCGTCGTGTTCAATCTCTCGCTGGAAGGTTGTGCGGTCGGAAGCGACACGAGCATCAAACCAGGCTCCTACCTTCAGTTGCGCATTCAGACGTCTCAAGAAGAATTGCCGATAGAGGTGGAATTGTCAGCAGCGCGATGGTCAGAAGGGCGGGAGTTTGGACTCGAGTTTATCCGAATAAGGGCTGAGGAGCAAGAGCGACTGCGACAATTTGTCAAGACCCTCGAGGCAGGAAACGGCTCTTAAAGAAATACTGCGAGGCGCACGGCGATGCCAGCAGGGGCAAGACTGGTTACTTATCTCATCGCCACCGCTTTGACCTGCTTGTGCGTGGTATGACCCTGCAGGACTTTTTCGATTCCGTCTTGTAGCAGAGTGGTCATGCCTTGTTGGAGAGCGAGGTTGAGCAGCGCCTTGCTTCTTGCTTTGGACTGGATCAGTTCTTTCATCTCCTCGGTGCCTACCAAGAGCTCATGCAAAGCGATTCTGCCCTTGAACCCGGTGTGATTACAGGTGTCGCAACCTCGCCCGCGGTAGAGGGTCAAGGTATCATCGTACTCGATCCCTAGTCTTTCCCAGTAGTCAGCACCATAGCCAACCACCAACTCGTCATACTCCTTCTTTGACGGGTGATATCCCTCCTTGCATTCTTTGCAGATCAGCTTGCAGAGCCGTTTGGCAACGACGCCCAGCATTGCATCTGCAAAATGGAAGGCATCACATCCCAGGTCCAACAGGCGGATCACAGTCTCTACGGCGCTGTTCGTGTGGAGAGTACTGAGCACAAGGTGACCGGTGAGGGACGCCTCTAAGGCGATATCGGCTGTCTCCTTGTCCCGCATCTCCCCAATCATGATCACATCCGGGTCAGCCCGGAGGAAGGCTCGCATGGCCGCCGCAAAGGTAAAGCCGATTTGCGGCTGGACCTGAACCTGGCGTAAACCTTCTTGCGTAATCTCGATCGGGTCTTCAGCAGTCCAGATTTTCCGTTCTTGTGTATTGATATAACCGAGAAGAGCATGCAGAGTTGTAGTTTTGCCTGATCCGGTCGGTCCGACGCATAAGATGATGCCATGAGGCATTTCAGCGATCCTCTGCAACTCGCTCAGCGTCCGTTTCGAAAAGTCCATAGACTGAAGTGGCATCGGGGCCTTGTTGGTCAGTATGCGCATCACCACATCCTCGTTCCCCCCCGCAGTCGGAACGGTAGCCACGCGGAGTTCAATTTGCCGGTTCCCCGCCAGCTTGAACTTGATCTTGCCGTCCTGAGGTTTGCGACGCTCCGCAATATCCAGGCTCGCCATGATTTTCAACCGGGATACAATGGCCCGGCGGTAACTCGCGGGTATCTTCATGTACGGAAAACAGGTACCGTCCACCCTGAATCGAACGACTGTTTCCTTCCGGTCGGACTGCGGCTCAAGGTGGATGTCGGAAGCACCCAAGCGGTAGCCGTCGGCAATGATCTGGTTGGCGAAGCGGACGATGGCACTATCGTTTTCATCAACGTGTCCGACGCTTGAATCTTCTTCCTCCTGCTTGGCCTCGCTCACCAACTCGCCAAGGATTTCGTTAATAGACCAGCGATCCGCATTAGCATTGGTAGTCGCTGCCAACAGGAACTGTTCGATATCGCGACGCAGGCTGACGGCAAACCGGATGCTTAGCCCAGGGAATGCCCGTTTAATATCCAGACCCTTGTCGATGTCATGCGGATCGTCAATCAGGATGTCAATGGAATGCTCGTCTCGGCGCAGCGGTACCCAATAGTTCTTTCTGAGATAGTCCAGGCTCAAATCCTTGAGCAACTCCCGGTCTACGAGCGTACGCTCGCTATATTCGATAAATGGACATTGGTAGAACTCGCTCAGAGAGACACCGAGATCCGCCTTGGGGATTCTGTACTTATCGATCAGGACCGATTCGAGATCCTGTGGCCCCTTTGAGGCATCTGCAATTGCAGCCTCCAGCTCGGCTTTGGTGATGATATTGTTGGTGAGAAGGTAATCGAATTTCCGGATGTCGACCGGTTTCGTAGGCATCTTCAGCATGTAGCCCCCCGGCACGCGCAGCAATAGCTTATGAGCTAATGCGCCAAGTGTTCAGTGTTATCACATTGAGGATTGCATAACAGTCTTAAGTATAGGGCAGTTGCCCGGCTCTGCCATTACCTGAAAGTATTCCCCCAGAAGAGGGGGCCTAGCTGAGGCTCGCGGAGAATTGTTTGGAAATAAAAGGGTTTAGGCAACAAACCTCACTTGGGGGGACGGGTGGATCTGAGGGAGTGGAGACGCCATGGGGAAGCAACGGAGAAAGAGCAGCGCATCTTCAAGTTTCTATGAGGAAGCTTGAAAGCAGGCAGGATATTCTGTAAAAGGACCCAATTACAGCTGTAGGGTTTCTGGCAGGCTCGTTCACGACCATCGTGTTTTGGCTTCAGTTCATGAAGACCTGGAAATCCAAGTCGGCCAAGGATACGTCATCGGGGATGCTCGTAACTTTTCGTATGGGGGGTGTTCCTCTGGCTCGCCTACGGAACGTTCCTCCATTCTCTACCGACATGCGACAAAATCACACTTCGTTGATGAGACCAACCTAGCTTTCTCACCATCCAGGCACGTCCTGGAACACAGGGCACCCTCTTACCGCCTGCGTGCAGTGGAGTTTACCTTGATACCCAGTTTGGGAGTGACGGATGGCATGGTGTTCGACGCGAAGCCGGTCGGCACACTGATATCAAACGTACTATCCCCGCCATCGTCGAGCCCATCCTTCCCAACACTATAGAGCTTCCCTTGAGTCGGGCTCCAAAGCATCGGGAGGTCGGTGAAGGGATCAAAGTAAGCGGTTCCGGCCTGGGCAATGCGTGTCGGTAGATCCTGCGGGCGCGGCGGTTTGCGTACCTTCAGCTGCAGGGCAGCCAACCGCAGCCGAGCATCGGTCTCCATAATCCGCTGAAGGAATGGCTCCCACCTCGGCTCCTCGTGAAAGGGATTCATCAGCCTGTCCACGAACGTTCGCGGCGATGCGCGGGCTACGTCTTGGAGCCTCGGCAGAGGGCCGTGCGAGGTGTCAGCAGCCTTCGTGATGGCGTCATAATAGGTGGCATAGGTGTTCACAGCGCTTTGTGTTTGGAGGCTTACCCCCAACATCTTGCTGGAGAATGGCTGGCCCACCTTGTCAAACGCATCAGGGTTCAGCCCTGCCCTAATCGCGATCCATTGCCTGTTCGTCTCCAATTCCTCCGGACCGCCCGCGGCTACTTCGTGAAACAGCCTTTTGGACCGGCTCATCCCTACGACGAATTCATTTTGGATCGGCCACCGCATCGAGCGCTCGGTTCGGTCAAGCGGCCGCACAATCCTGCCGAGTCGCCGGACCATCATCTGGCTGAGGTTCCGCTGGCTGAGCACCTTTGACAAGAGGATTACATCATCATCAATCATCACAGCCGCCATCACCTTCGTGGGCAGCGTGTCGGCCTTGGCCAGGACCATCCGCCAGACGGCCATATCCTTCTCTAACCGATCGACTCCGGTCGTGACATTTCGCGAAAACCCTTCTGCGACAAAAAGCCGGTGCGTGACCAGTAGATCGGTAAAACGGGGAGTCCCCAGATGACCGTACCCCCAGTCCTCAAAGGGCATCGCCAGCCATCGCCGATATCGATTCATGAGGACGGCATGCTGAGTAACCGAGTTTCTGACAAACCCTTGTTGGATCCGGAACTCTGCGAGAGGTTCTGGGCTCACCCAGGCCTGGAGAGCGTGAGCGGTATCCGACGTCACACGGAGCTCTGCGCGTGCTCCCTTGTCATAGTTAAAGACCCGATGCCCGCAGTCGAGCTCAGCCTCCGACCACATCGCATAGCCGGTCTCGATAGGGTCAAACGAGGGAGCGGCCGAAAAGCCGAGCAGGAGGAAATAGCCGTTCGTCTTGGGAGACTCCAGGGTCCGCGGCGGCGGTTCCAACAAGGCGGTCACCGTGGTGCTAGGCTTCTCCCCGATTCCGGATTGAATCAGCCCGGCGATATCTACGAACACCACGATAGTGCAAATCGTGATCAGTACTCTGCGCATTGAGCCCTTTCCCAGGTTATTGGAGTCCTAAGCAGTTTCACGAAAGGCCATGAAATTTCAGGCTCTTTGCAAAGACTTCCTCTCTGAGTAAATCGAGCAAGGCCCATGCCAACCGTGAGGACGCTGACCACCGTAATCCGGCCGTCGCAGCCCGATTGGCACATGGGGGTGACCACCGCCTGCACCTAGAACGGACAAATTTGAACTTGACAAGGCTCCGCAGGCTCCCATAGAGTGACGTCGCAGAACAGAAGTCTCCGGGTGAAGGGAAGAGGGTGTAATTCCCTCGCGGTCCCGCCGCTGTGAATGGGGACGAAACCCGCAGAAGCCACTGCCCACCGGAGGTGGGTGGGAAGGCGCGGGGAGTAGGCAGAAGACCCTATAAGCCAGAAGACCTACCCGGGCAAAAGACCTTCTTTCCCTCGAGGGCTGGGGAAAGGGTGAGGGTGAAGGAACGGGTGCAATCCTCAGGGTCTCACAGGCCTTGGGGATTTTTTGTTTGCTCTGCAGGGATCAACAAACCCGAAGGTGTTCCCAGGAAATCCAGCGGATTCAGGCTGCTTGGGCCTGCCTAATCGCGACCTTCCTGATCGCGGGTCTTGCCCAGGCGCATGAAGGGGAGCAGCAGCCAATGAAGCGACGGCAGCAGGGCATACTGACCGGCATGCCGTTCATGGCCAACGTGGCGCCGCGTACGTTCGTCGATGACCTGGGGCGAAAGATCTACCTAGCCAAAGCCCCGACGCGTATCGTCTCCTTGGCGCCAAGTATCACGGAAGTCCTCTACGCGATCGGAAGCAGTCAAGAACTGGTCGGCGTTTCGCAGTATTGCGACTATCCCCTTGAAGCCCGACTCAAACCCAAGGTCGGGTACACGCATCCGAATCTTGAATCCATTGTGGCCCTGCAGCCGGACCTCGTCTTGGCTCCGAGGGAATTCCTCCGCGCAGATTTCCTCAGCAAACTAGAACAGTTGAAGATTTCGACGTTCGTCTTTGACGCGAAAACCATTGAGGATGTCCTCTCCCAAATCCAAACGATGGGTCGCATGCTCGGGCGTTCCACGTCAGCGGACGCACTGGCCGCCCAGATGCGCCAGCGGATCACGGAGATCAAAACCCGCACCGCGGCTCTGCCTCATCCGCGCCTGCTCTATGTGCTGAACAGCGAGCCCCTGATCACCGTCGGGCCCGGCAGCTTCATCGATCAGTTGATTAAGCTAGCCGGCGGAACCAACGTGGCAGCCCGTGCCAAAACACCCTATCCGCGACTCAATATGGAAGAGGTGCTCAAAGAAGATCCAGAACTTCTTATCTTTCCGGTTGGCACGGCAGAGGGAATCCCAGACAGTGAGCAGCAAGTCTGGAAGCGATGGGCCACCCTCTCGGCAGTCAAGCATGGACGATTCCATCACATTCCTAGCGATCTTCTAAACCGCCCAGGGCCCCGGATTGTCCAAGGACTAGAAACCCTTGCGAGGACCATTCACCCGAATGCGTTCGAGGACAAACAGACACCCTGATGCGCATCACTGGCTGGAAGAATGAAAGCAGCAAGGAGCCCGAAGGCAGTGCTGCCGCATTCAGTGTGGAAAACCCAGTCGAGCAATCGACGGTAACCGCTTCGATTAAACATTCAGTACTCTCGGCCAGGCGCTGGGTTGTCACCATGCTGACCCTTGCCGTCGCCAGCCTTCTGGTCATGATGGCCTCGTTGCGGTTCGGTGCGGAAGAGATTGGATTCGCCGACTCGGCGCGAATCATCCTTCAGGCACTCCAGTATGGAGACGCCGGGACTGACTCGTTCGGCTCGTCCGGCGTCATCCTTCTGCAAGTCAGACTACCGCGAGTGCTGCTGGGCTTCATGGTGGGCGCCTCTCTCGCAGCAGTGGGGGTTGGGCTTCAGGCCCTGCTGCGGAACCCTCTGGCTGATCCTTACGTGCTCGGCATTTCAAGCGGGGCTGCATTAGGAGCGGCGGTGGCCATTCTCTTTGGTATCGGAACGACCGTGCTGGCAATTTCTACGCTGCCACTGTGTGCCCTTGTCGGTGGCCTCATGGCAATTGTAATTGTGTATCGGGTTGCAGCTTCGTACGGACGTCTTCCTATCCACACACTTCTGCTTGCAGGAGTCATTCTGAACGCCATCTTTTCTGCGTTGATCATGTTCATCACTTCGATCATGGACCCGAATCGTTCCTTCAGCATGATGTTTTGGCTCATGGGTACGCTGACCGCGCCAAGCTATCCTGCGATGGTCGCCCTGGTATTCTATCTTGTCGTGGGAGGTTCGATTCTGTTGTGGCAGACCCAGTCACTCAATCTCCTGACCCTTGGGGAAGAGTCAGCGAGGTCCCTTGGTGTCGAGGTTGAGGCAGTCAAAAAGACCGTGTTCTTTACGTCGGCCTTGCTCACGGGGGCCGTCGTGTCGGTCAGTGGAATGATCGGCTTCGTCGGGATGGTCATCCCGCATGCTGTCCGGATGGTCATCGGTGCGGATCATCGGCTGCTGTTGCCAGCCTCAGCACTGGTTGGGGGCACGTTCCTCGTGGCT
>Ga0209874_1000652_pt1 | contig 10373 bp, 6 predicted proteins | sample GWRWN1_20_30_FD_187216 | JGI IMG/M metagenome (GOLD analysis project Ga0209874, IMG submission 187216) | Riverbed sediment microbial communities from areas with no vegetation in Columbia River, Washington, USA - GW-RW N1_20_30 (SPAdes)... | ecosystem: Environmental > Aquatic > Freshwater > River... | reverse complement strand
AGTACTCCGCAAGACTTCGTGTCGCCGCACGATCTCATTGAAGCTTCCCTCTAGCGCGGCCACGTTGAGCTGACCAGTAAGCCGAATAGTCCTCGAGAGATTGTATGCGAGTAGGCCGGGCTCCAATTGATCAAGAAACCACAACCGCTGCTGGGCAAAGGAGAGAGGTAATTCCACCTTGCCGTCCCGTGGAAGAGCTTGAATCGGGATTAACTTGCCACGGTTATTCGATTGCAGGCTTTCTTTTTTGTATCCTAGCCGCTCTGCAACCTGCCAGGTGACGTCGCCGAGAAAATCATCCTTGTAATATTCTTTCCACCTATCGGCTACCTGCGCATCAATGTCCGTATGCGCGCGAAACTTTACGTCTCCCAGCATTCTCGACACGGTGTAGATCCCATCGGTCATCCGCCTTTTTTGATCCTTATAGGGCTGGAGCATATCGGGATGAAAATCCAGACCGAGAAATTGGCAAATCCCCTCTATCGTGATTTGCGGCTGATTCACGAGCTCCTCGAATCTCACACAATGCTGGCGATGGGCTGGGATATCATTTAGAAATGCCAAGATATTCTGATGGCTGATGAGCCAGATTAACTCGCCTAACTCTCGCCCCGTGAAGTGGTGCTCAGAACTGAAAAATACCTGATAGAGCTGGTCCAATTTAGAATCCTCAAATGAGCGTATCATCCCATAGGGGTGGCGAAGGAGGTGGATATATAGAGGATGAGCAAAAATAGTTTCCGCTCGCTTGAGAATTTCTAGATCCAAGGCATAGGAGGGCGTCTTGTCGATAAGTATCTTCTCTCCCAGCCATTCCTGCATCAGCCGGTAGAACTGCTCGGTGGTCAATTGCTCGTTCTCGCAACTCTCCATGATCCTTCTCGCCGGTTCCGCATCACAGCCTTTGATCTCCATGACAGCTCGGATCGTTCCTTCCAACCAGAAGCTGTCCCTGCCGGTAAAGGTAGTCCTCCTCTCCTGAAGCGTATCGAAGGATAAGAGTTCTAGCTCCTGTGGAGCGAACAGACGTGGATGCCCCGCCAGCATGACTCTGAGCAGCGTTGAACCGGAACGCGGCGGAGAGAGTATGAAAATCGCCGGCGGGTTTTTTAATGTTGTGGCCTCAGATTCTGCAACCACGTTTTCGGTCATGATGGTTCCTTGTTCTCAACCAAGCCCGCCGCCAGCTCATGTTAGTTTTCTCTTAAGTTGCTACTCCAACGGAATAAGAGATATCTAGGGAAATGGCGGGCGCGGGTCTTTCACTTGATGCTATTTCTGTACAGTAAACTCGGCGTCCTGCGGGGCTTTGCGTCTCCGGAGCAATTGGCGCATTTGTTGCGCTTTGAAGGCGTCGATTTTCTCCGTTTGACTTAAAGCGGCTATATCTTGCGTTGTTTCAATACCGTGAAGAAGCTCGGCTCCGCAGATTCTCAAGACCGCATCTGGATAATGCTTATTGAGATATCCAGCAAAATCGGCAACGGTGGGTGCATCAAAGACAGCCACGAAGTGGACGATTTCGCCAAATTTTTCCTGAAGCTTGTTGATAAAGACTGCCCCTTGAATCGAGCTCCCACCTAATTCAAAGAAATTATCGTGAATTCCGATTTGTTCGATACCCAATATTTCCGTCCACATATCGCACAGTAAGCGCTCTAATCCTGTCCGTGGCGCCGCAAAAGCCGTTTCTAATCCAGGTCGAGTCGAGTCAGGTGCCGGAAGCGCACGGCCGTCGACCTTGCCATTCGGTGACAGCGGAATGTGGTCGAGAAGCATGAAGGCTGACGGCACCATATAGTCGGGTAACAAATTCACGAGGAAGTTCCTGAGCTCCGTGTGGGTAGGCCTAAAACCGGAGTCGGAAACAACGTAGGCGATGAGCCGTTTGTTGCGTGATTCGTCCTCTCTGACCAGAACGACCGCCTGCTGAACAGCCGGGTGTCGTTTCAAGGCTGTGGCAATCTCTTCCAACTCAATCCGAAAACCCCGAATCTTCACCTGGTGATCGATACGACCCAGGAACTCAATGTTACCATCAGGTAAGTAGCGCGCCAGATCCCCAGTCTTGTACAGACGTGCTCCTGGCTCATGGCTGAAGGGGTTGGGAATGAACCCCTCAGCCGTTAGATCGGAGCGGTTCAAATAACCCCGGGCCAGACCAAAACCACCAATGTGCAGCTCACCAAGAACCCCAATGGGCACTGGCTGTTGATGTTGATCCAGTAGATAAATCTGGGTATTCGCAATGGGGCGACCAATTGGAACAATGCGCTGACTATTCTCACGCTCACAAGCCCAGAATGTCACATCGACCGAAGCTTCAGTGGGGCCATACAGGTTATGCAACTCTGCACCCAAGCGGGCAAAGAAGCGCTCCTGAAGTTCAAAGGGCAAGGCCTCGCCGCTGCAGATGACGCGCCTCACGCAGCCACAGACCGTAACATCCTCCTCCAGGAAAACTCGGAGCATGGCAGGAACAAAGTGGAGCGTGGTGATCTTCTGCTCAGCGATCAGCTTGACTAGATAGGCGCTATCTTGATGGCCCCCTGGCCGAGCCACAACCAGACACGCTCCGGTCAACAACGGCCAGAAAAACTCCCAGACCGATACGTCAAAGCTAAAGGGAGTCTTCTGCAGAACTCGATCTACCTCTGTTAATTGATAGGCATCCTGCATCCAAAGCAACCGATTGCAAATCCCCAGGTGGGTGTTCATGGCTCCCTTAGGCCTCCCTGTAGAGCCGGAGGTGTAGATCACATAAGCCAAGTTCTCAGCGCCTACCCCACTCGCCAGGCCCTCCCCACTCCCCCCACTCCCTGCCGCGATGGTCCCCCAATCTGCATCGAGACACACCACAACTCGATCGCGGATTTTCGATTTTGGATTTTGGATTGTTATCAGTGACCTGCTAAATCCGTCATTCTGAGGCTGCCCCGCAAAATCAGCAAGATCGGACAGTCCCTCCATCAACTTTTTCTGTGTCAGAAGCACCGGCGCCTGTGAATTCTCAGTCATAAAGGCCAATCGCTCCTTTGGATACGCTGGGTCTAGCGGCACGTAAGCTCCACCCGCCTTGAGGACACCTAGTAACCCTACCACCATCTCCAATGAACGCTCCACACAGATACCTACCAAAACATCCGGCCCTACCCCCAGTCTTCTTAGATAATGCGCCAGTTGATTCGCCCGGCGATTGAGTTCCCGGTAGGTCAGTTGTTGGTCTTCGAAGACCACCGCGATGGCGTCTGGCGTCCGCTCCACCTGAGCGTCAAACAGCTCATGGAGACACGCATCCTTGGCGTAATCCACCTGGGTGTCATTCCACTCTACGAGGAGCTGATGAAGTTCGACTTCCGTCAACAGCGGCAGCGTAGAAATACGCTCATCGGGATTGGCGACGATACCCTCCAGCAAGGTTTGAAAGTGTCCCACGATCCGGCCGATCGTGATATCGTCAAACAGATCGGCATTGTAGTAGAGTGACCCGCTCAGTCCGTGGGATGACTCCTCCATAATCAGGTCTAAATCAATCTTTGTCGTCCCGTTATGAGTCTCCAATGAGCTCAAGGTCTGGCTGGAAAACCCCTGGGCCGGCATCGAGCCGTTCCAGAGGGCGAACATCACCTGGAACAGGGGACTATGGCTCAGATTCCGTTCCGGCCGCAGTTCCTCCACCAATTGTTCGAAAGGCAAGTTCTGGTGGTCATAAGCCCCAAGAACTACCTCGCGTGCACGACCCAGGAGCACTCGAAAACTGGGGTTGCCGGCGAGATCGGTGCGCAGCGGAAGGATATTCTCAAAGGACCTGATTCGCTCCTCTCTCTCAACACTGTTGTGGTCGGCGATAGGGGAGCCTATGACAATCGTGTCCTGAGAGCTGTAGCGATGCAGCAAGACTTGAAAGGCTGCCAGCAATGTCATGAACAGTGTGACTGCTTCCTTGTGGCTCAGGGCTTTAAGCGACTCGGTCAGGGAATTAGGTAGCGTAAACCCCCGGATCTTTCCCCGGAATGTCTGTACGGCCAGTCGGGGGCAATCCGTAGGGAGCTCCAGAGGGGTGGGGCCGTCGTCAATTTGGTGTTTCCAGTACGAGAGCTGGGACCTTAGCACTTCACCCTGAAGCCATTGTTGATGAGGTATCTGATTGTCTGCAAAAAAGCTCTGCTCACTTATTGTTTGTCCCGTACGATCGCTCATCTCGGTCTTATCGCTCATCTCGGTCTTCTCCACGAGCGAAATAAATGCGTATCGCTTCCAAAAATTTAAACCAAAAATTTGCCTGCCCGGAGATATCTCCCCACGAAACCAAGCCACGCTAGGCCTTCCCCGCAGACTCCTCCATCTTTTTCCTTAGGCTAAGCGGTCTCATGTCGGTCCAAACTTCCTTGATGTGGGCGAGGCATTCGGTCCTGGAACCGTTCTTACCCGCGTCCCTCCAGCCCAACGGGTTCTCCCGACCAGCGGGCCATATCGAATACTGTTCTTCGTGGTTCACGAGTACTTTGTAGATCGTGTTGTCTTCTTTCTCGTTTTTAGACATTTTGCCCCCTCTTGTTTTGACAATGAATTGCCTCCAGTAGAGGAACTCGACCGGGTCCGTCTGATTTTAAAGCTGCGCGTTATTTGGATATGGAGAGATAGCTCAACGGATAGCAGAGCTGGCGGGACTCAGGCTGAGGGTTGAGAAACTTCTTTGAACTTAGTCAAAGATCTACGGAGCCTTTCCACCCCTCCATTCAATATCCAGGCAAGTAAGGCGGGATGGTTACATCTGTTGTCAGTGCTGATTCCGTTCAATTCAAAAAGGTCGCTATCCTGATCGACACTACCCTTAGAAGACGTTCGGGCGGTCAGATAGCCTGCCTGGCGAACCAGGGTTTTGACTGCCTCGTTGACGTGGACCGATTCACCTGGATTCGGGTAAGCAAAGTGACTTGCGGGCGCGTCCAGTTCCTCTTCAATCTTAGTCTTAGAACCCGCAATCTCAATCGCTGCCTCCTCCCGCGAGATTTCCGGCAGCAATGGATGGCTCATCGTATGACTACCGATGCACATGCCTCCTCGCTTCATTGTCCTCAGCTCATCCCAATTCATCATCACGTCATACAAAAAACCGTCTTTTTCGCCGGTTAGCTTTTCACGCATTTCGCGGAAAATTTCTTCGCGTAGCTTCTTGTCAGAGCATCGCATGATGCGGGCGATGGTTTGGGTGAATTGCTTCTTAGCCGTATGATTCGACAAGTCTATCGGCGTCGAGGCAATGGAATACAAAGTTACATGGCTTTGCCGTGCTCGATAGACGATGTCTATGAGCTCGGAGGTCCAAAGAGGATGGGCGTTTCCGATCGCGTCTGTTACCACATAAAACGTCGCTGTCGCCCCGTACTTTCTCAAAATAGGGTAAGCATATCGATAATTGTCTCGATAGCCGTCATCGAAGGTGATCACGACGGACTGCCGTTGAAGAGAAATGGCACCATTGATCCAGGCACCCACATCATCCAGCGAGATGATGGCATAGCGGCTCGACAAGAACGAGATCTGTGCTTCAAATACTGTAGATGATACAGCGATGCTTGGAGTCAGGTAGCGGAAGTTTTGATCGCGGTAGTCGCTGATCGAATGATATCTTAAGATCCATACCGTTTGATGCTTCTTGCCTTCCATGAAGGTGCGGGCGATTCCACAGTAATAGAGACCATACTTGAGGAGGTTCTTGGGCTTCAAGGGCATGCCCTTAGTAGGGGGACAGGCTACTTTTTTTCTCGGACATTAAAAAAAGTTGCCTGTCCCCTTCTGGGACTTGAAGATTGTCGATGAGTTCAAGCGGTTAAGCCCACCGGCGTCGGTACGAGCATGGAACGGGGTCTTAGCTGCGCCGCGGTTACTTCCTGACGCTGCCAGAGAACGGTCATGGCGACCGTTAGGCCGATAATTAAATATAAGAAATCATTAACCCAGAAATCCGCGAAGGCCGAAAATACCAGAAACAAAATGAAATTGACTCTCAATCCCTTGCTCAACCACAGAAACTCTCGTGGGCCCGATCTCTTCAATTGGTTAAGCATCCGGTAGGTGACATAAAACAGGAGGAGGTACAAGCTAAGGACAGGAACCCCGCTTTCGGCAAGAGTCCCTAAATAGGAATTATGAGGTTGACGATCATCGCCATAACGGGTTTGATTGACCCAGCGGAAATTGCCAATGCCGATGCCGAGGATCGGGTTGGACGCGGCCGTCTCAAGGAGATGCCAGATCCTGGTGATTCTGTGGTTCAGTGATTGCTTCCCGGGGCCTTGTGTTGTGGGATCGAAACTTGTGGCTCGCATATATTGACTGGCCGGAACAATGACGGATAAGCAAAAGACTACCGCGCCAAGAAAAAAGAAACTCTGGGCGCGTTTTGTGGCGGACCAACCTTCTTGCTCCTTCAGAATTAAAACCCCCAGAATGATCATCTGTATAAAACCACTACGAGAGCCTGTTGCCAGAGCAGTTGCTGGAAGAAGGAAAAGAAGCGGCACAAAGAGAAATTTCCACCGTATCTGTAGAGAAGCGCGATAAAACCATAGCAGGGAGGTGGCAAAGAGACAGATGAAGGCAAGTCGGTTCGGGTTTTTCGCCAGACTAAAGGTAGCCCTTGCGCGCTCTACGTCTTTGCCTGACAGGAGGGCTGGCCAGGCGCTTTGGGCAGCCATTAATATCAGAACTAAAGCCAGGAAGACGGCCAGCTCTATCCTTTTCTGGGTTGTGATGAAGTAGATAAAGAAAACTAAAAATATCAAACGGGCAAAGAATAGGTGCAACATCCGCTCCGTGCTGTCAAACTCAGGGATTATACTTAGCGGTTGTTGCTCAAGGCTCCACCAAGTAGAAACGAGCAAGAGGATCCCGATCAGCAAAAAGATATTTACCTGAGGCACGCGAAACACCCAGATCACGCGATCACGCAGGATAGAGAGAGCGAACGGGATCAATAAGACCCCCACGACAAGATAGGGAAGGCTCAGGAACCTAACACTCAGGACCCGTGGGGAGAAATCTAAAAACCATACCATTAAGAGGACCAGCACACCCCAATCTGGTCTATATAACACGCAGAGAGCGCCCAGCCCGGCCAGGATAGCCAATAAGTAAGGTATCCCTTTCCCCGTTGAAAAGATCTGGAATAGAAAGAAAGTTAAAAGCAAAAGCCCCATCCCCTGCAGGAGAAGAAGAACCCCTTGAGGCAGCTTGCTCTGATGAGATTTAATCATGACTGTGGACTGGGAACCATCCCTGCTTCTTTAACTCGCGCTGCTCAAAAACTTCCTAAGGAAGGCTGGCGTATAATCCTTCTCACGGTTTAAGACTACCCCTAAGATGCGACCCCCGGCCTGTTCCAGATTCCACTTGGCTCTTTGGGCGTCTTGGATAGACGTCTCTTCCGCCTGAGTGACCAGTATGATGCTATCGACTTTGGGAGCGAGTGCATAACAATCTGGGAACTCGCACGCGGGAGCGGAATCGAAGATAATGAACTCAAACTTTTCCTTGAGCCATGAGACAAGCTGGTCTATCGCCTTCCCCTCAAAGACTTCAGTCGGGCTGAAGGAGATCTGGCCGCTGGTAAGGACAAAAAGATTCTCGCGATTCGTTGGTTGGATATGCGCTTCAAAGGGCATCCCCGCTGACACGACCTCGGTAAACCCGCCGTTATTTTTGACATCAAAGACCAGGTTTAGTGAGGGGGTACGGAAGTTCCCATCGATGATCAAGACGCGCTTTTTTTTCCCTTCCGCGAGCGTAGCGGCCAGCAACGCAGCTGTCGTCGTACTGCCATTTCCGCTTCGACAGCCCACGACCATGACGGTCTGAAGCCTCTGACCTCGGGACGCAGGGTTGGTTAGCCAGACGCGGAGTTTCTCGTACTGTACTCGAGAAGGCACCTGCATACCACGGTGGATCTCGGTCTTCTCTCCTTCATCTACAGGGATGTTTTCTAGAGGAGACCTATGTTGCTCCTGTACTCGGGAAGGCACTTCCATACCACGGTGGATCTCGGTCCTCTCTCGTCCATCTACAGGGATGTTTTCTAGAGGAGACCTATGTTCCTTGGCTTTTTCAGCCGCGGCCTTCTTTAAGGCTTTGTATGTTTCACTCATGGATTAAAACCCGCTTTCGTCTTAGCTCAGCAGAGCTACAGGGCGATCACGCAAATCCGGAATGGCAGCCAACACTGGGAGTCCAAGGTAATGCTCAGCGTCCTCCTGAGTCCGCAGGGAGTTATTGAAAAATTCAAATCCAAAGGCGATGGCCATTCCTAATGCCAACCCAACAAAGGCCGCGAGGATGACTAGCCCGGTACGCTTTTGAAAGTCCCCAATAACTTGCATAGCGTGAGAAGCTTCGATCACAGCGATGTTACCTAGCTGCTCTTTGCCCAGCCCGGTGGCGATCCGAGCCTCCTCCAGCTTCTTCCCGTAGAGCTGGTAGGCGTCTTTATGGAGGCCCACCGTACGGGAGCGGCGCTCGACCTCAAGCTGTTTTTCCCGTAGCGCCGGTAACGTTGCTGAGAGGTCGCGGATCTGCTTGCGCAGGATTTCCCTCTTTGTCATCAAGGAACCGAGTTGGGTCTGATTTGTGGCAAGCTCTCTCATCAGCCCCTCCCGAATTGGATTCAACCCGGTGATCTCTCTCCCTATGACCTCTTCTTTGTCTGCCGCTGCTAGTTCCTTCTTGAGGAAGGTGATCTGTTCCCTTTTCTCCTGGACCCGACGATCCTTTTCCGTGTAGCGCATGAGGAGGTCTTTGAGCGCAACTTCAGCGGCAATCAGGTCAGTTTGGAGCTTTGCAGCCGCAGGATTCCTCACCTGCTCGCGGCTCATCACCATGCGCTCCGGTAAGGAACTTAGCTGGCTATTCAGAAAGGCGATCCTAGACTTAGCAGGCTCGATCTCGGCTTCGGTCTGTCCCAAGGCCCTCTCCCAATCCGACAAGATCCCAAGCTGATCGTTGATTTGTTTATCAATCGAAACAGTATTGTTTTTTTCCTGCCATTCCTTTAGCCGATCTTCTACCTCTTGCAGTTGGGACCCGACCCTTTCCTTCTCCTGCTCATAGAATGTTAGGAGTTTGGCTGAGCCGCTTTGGATCTCAGCTTGCCGTTCCAGGTACTGATCGATAATCAGACGCAGGTTCCTCTCAGCGTCCTCCGAGGTCTGAGCGAAGTGAGTTAGCTGGATGATGTTGGTGTCCGGAATGGCTACCGCAACTGTGTTCCCGCTGAGCGCGCCTACCATGACGTCGATTTCACTATCTTTAAGGTCTTTTTCCTCTCTTCCATTTCCGGATAAGAGCTTCTTTGCCACAGGAGACAAAACGTCCCGGCTCCTAATCATCTCGATTTCCGTTTGCATGATCTGAGGCGCAAAAGGCAACCTGCTAGAAAGATTGGAGAGACCGGAAATCAAAAGCGGCGTTCGGTCTCCCTTAAGCATGATCTTGGCAGTGGCTGCGCCGACCGGAGGTCTGAGGTACATCGCCGCCAAGGCAGCAACAGTGAAAGCAAGAAAAAAGCTTAGAATCACGCGTTGCCATTTAAAGATCACAAAGAAAAACTGCTTCGTCGCCTTCCAGCCTACGGTCTCCTCCGGTGGCCGGACCGGATAGAATGAGCCTGGAGGTATCGTTATAATGTCTTGCGGCATAACCACCCCGTTACAGACAGCCTACGTTTTTACCGTCTTTATCTATCGGTTCGGTAACAAGTCAACGAGATTCGAGTCATATCGTACACATCAGGGATAGCCGTGAAGTCTTGCGTCTTCCGGGCGTTTCGCTTTTGACAAAGTCTTTTTGATTCCTGGCATCCAGGATACCGCGAGGGAACAGAGAGATCACTGAGCGATTGGTCTTTCACCTGTTCTGCCAAACAAATCTGCATCAGCGCACTTCAAAGCGTCTTGGGTTCTGCTCGTTTTTGCTTTTTTCAGAGAAAGCGTCAGTAAAAGATAGCCACCGATTCGCCAGAGCCGCCTCCCATGCTTGATTGGCCGCTTCAAGGGTCTTCAACCCCGCAATTTCGACACGGTGGAGCGAAAGATTTTCTGAGACCTCTCGCCGAGTGATCACTACTTCATAGCCTTTGAGACGGATGGCCTGGGCGAAACGTTGTCCTACCATTAGGCTAGGAAAAGACCCTAGGATGAGGTGATACGATCCGTCGGGTTGCTGGCGTTGCAATGTTTCTCTTGTAAGGGAAGGGAGCCGAAGGCCCCAGTCGAAAGAAATCCAATTTAGATCCTGCAGCTGCGGGTTAAACTCCTTGATGAGATCTATGCCGAGAAGGCTGTTGGCGCCATAAAAATGATAGGCAATACTCCCGA
>Ga0209874_1000649_pt1 | contig 10388 bp, 10 predicted proteins | sample GWRWN1_20_30_FD_187216 | JGI IMG/M metagenome (GOLD analysis project Ga0209874, IMG submission 187216) | Riverbed sediment microbial communities from areas with no vegetation in Columbia River, Washington, USA - GW-RW N1_20_30 (SPAdes)... | ecosystem: Environmental > Aquatic > Freshwater > River... | reverse complement strand
TATCCGGTATTCTGATATTGCATCGAACCGTGACCTGTGGCGGCCGCGGGTCTAAGAAACTTGCGGTAGAGAAAATATCCCAAGCCGGCGAACAGCAGGATCTCAACAAGTCCGATGCCGCTGCTGCCAAAGCCGCCAAGACCGCCAAAACCCCCATGAGCTAGGCCAGAAAACAGCATGGAGCCCAAAAACCCGCCCAACATGGCGGTGCCGAAGGTACGCATAAAGCCGCCGGTTTGCGGCGCCAGTGAGCCGGGCTGCTGCGGTGGGGTAGCTGCTTCTCGCCTCGGTTGGGACGGCTGCGTGGGTCTGCTGGGAGACTGGTAACTTCTAGAGCCGCGAAAGCCGCCTGAGCGCCCGCCGCCCGCACGAGCGTCGACGAAACTCTCAAGGACAATTTGCGATAAGCCGATAAAGGCGAATAAGCTAATCGCCATAAGGGTTATTCTACGTTTCGATATCGCCATAAGAATTTTGCCTCCTTAAGTCAAATCGAACTCCGACTGTGTGAAGCTTAGCTTAAAGAGGTCGGTCAATCAATCCAGGCATCGTCGAACGATTTTTGATTGTACTGATCCAGAAGAGAACTCACCGCGGAGGCGCTGGACGTGAGAAAAAATCGAAGTTTGAGGACTGACCCTTCCGCGAGGTCGGATGATTTTTTTCAGTCGGAGAAAACCACCCGCTATCCGCGGTTGTGCTGTTCTGAACTCACCGTGGGGCCGATAAGGCCCAAACTCGCCGATTTCTCTCTTTAGATTAGCTTCTCCCCCCTTTTTTTCTTACGCCGTCGCTCCAGCAACAGCACCTTGGTGTCGCCAGCGCAAACGAATCCACATGCGGATGTTATAGGTCAGGCAGGCCCACAGCGCTTCCATTCCCACCTTCTTTAATCCGCGCACGCTAAACTGGCGCAGCCCGAACTTCGCCTTGATCCACAGATTGGGCGTCTCAGCGACCTGCGCCCGTTGTCGATAAATTAGCCGGGCTTGCTCAGTCTGCATCTTGTGGCGAAACTCGGTCACTTCGGCTAACTCTTCGGTGCGCTGGAGCGAGCGCCCCGTCGCCTGATTGCCAGGGCAGCATTGTGCTTTGGCCGGACAACCTTGGCAATCGTCCCTCTTCGCACGATACTTGTAGCTCACCTGCAAATGGCGTTGGTCTTTCCCCTCATAAGACAGGATCTTTCCCTGCGGACAGCGAAAACTGTCGGTGGCCGCATCATAAACAAATTGTGAAAAGTGATACGCGGGGCTGACCCCACGCCCCTCGTAAGAGCTCTTTCCCTTGCCCGCTTCATCACAGAAAGGCCCAATGAACTCCACTCCCCGCCCCGCCATCTCCACGATGTTGTCCCGGCTGACATACCCTCCGTCGGTCACCACCTGAGCGGGAGTCTCCCCGAGGTTGTGCTCCACTCGGTCGACCCCCGCACTCAATTGTTCAAAGTCATTGCCCGCCTGCACCACCTCGACCGCGACGACCACCCCGTTGGCCGCATCCGTGTTCAGCTGCACGTTGTAGCTCGGGGCAAAGCCACCGTCGGGCTGCTTCATCACCCGCGCCTGCGGGTCGGTCATACTCACCCGCGTCTGGTCTTTGTCTTTGTGACCTCCTTCGGCCTCAAGCTCCTCAAACTCCTTAAGCGCCGCTTCCAACCGCTCCTTGCGCTCCCGCTGTGCACGTTGGTGTGCCTTGGCGCTGCGCCGGCTCGACTCCTCTTCCGCCATCCCATCGATCGCCTCCACTTGCTCCGCCGCTTGCTTCAGGGCTTGCTCAAGTCGCTCCCTTTTCCGAAAGCTGTCCGAGGCCGCACACGCCCGGATCTTGGTCCCGTCCTGCATCACTCGTTCCAGCGTAATCAGTCCATCGGTGCTGAGCAGGCCCAACACCTGCACGAACAATCCCTGGAGCGCCGCCTCGTGTTGGACTCGAAAGTCCGACAACGTGTGCGCGTTGACCACCGCCGTACCCGTCAGCCACTGATACGCGGGATCCCATTCGCACAACTGCTCAATCGCCCGTGCCGAGCCCACCCCTTGGCTGTAGCCATAGACCCACAAGCTGATCAATAACTGGGGATTCCACCCAGGCCGCCCCGCCATCCCCTCAACCGCTCGAATCTCTCCCGTATAGCTGCTCAGATCCAGCTTCCCCACAAACTCCCAGATCGCCCGCGCCGGATGATCCTCCGCAATCAATCGCTCCACATCCACCATCCGCCAAAATAACTGCTCTCGGTCGATCGGCTCAAACCGCGGCTTGCGCTCCCTTTCGCCCTCCTCCTTTGCTGACGCCGCCCGTTGCGCCACGCTATCTCTTGGTTCAGCCAACGCCCACCCGGGCAACCTAGCCGGTTCACTTCCCATGCTTTTGCCTCCCCAGCTTGCTTGCCGTCTTCCGCACACGGCGTAAAACCAGATGGTTACGATCCTCGACGACCCAGTCGATCTCCTCGCCCTTTTCCAACTCCAAGGCTTGCGCCAAGGGGGCCGGGCAGATCAAATAGTATTGCCGAGTCTGGTTGGCTCGCTCGATGACCTGTACTTTGGTAAGGTATCCCATGGGAAGGAATAATACTACATAGCGATATAGCTAGTCAATAGAAATCTTGGGGATTTTTTCTCACGACCGCTGAGTTCGCAGAGTTCGGAATATTTCTTGATCAAGAATTCTTTACTCCGCGTCTTCCGCGCCTCCGCGGTGAGTTCTTACGAGTAAAAAATCTAAAGAAGAAAGAAAGGAAAAATAACATGGAAGCGACAACAACGGAAAAACGAAAGGCACTACGCAAAATGATGCAAGGACCGGGATGTCACATTGCGCCGAGTTGTAATGACGGCATTCAGGCGCGGCTGGTCGAATGGCTTGGATTCCCCCTCGTGCATATTTCGGGTAGCGGCCAGCATCGCTCCCTGGGGTTCGCCGATGCTGGGCTGCTCACACTCACCGAGATGATTAATCGGGCGCGGGAGATTGTCGAGGCGGTCCAACTGCCTATCGTCAGCGACGCGGAGACGGGCTACGGCAATGTGGTGAACGTTGTCCGCGCGGTGCGCGAATTCGAGCGCGCCGGCGTCGCGGCGATTCACATTGAAGATCAGATGACTCCAAAACGGGCAGGTCACGAGGGGTTCGACGTCGGCGTAGTTTCTAAAGAAGAGATGATGGCCAAGATTAAAGCAGCCGTCGACACGCGCCGTGACGAAAACATGGTGATCATCGCCCGCTCAGAAGTGAAGGACTCGCTGCAACAACGGCTTGACCGCTTGCAAGCTTGCTCCGAAGCCGGTGCCGACGCCGTATGGGTGAGCGCCCGAAGTGAAGAAGATGTTAAAGCCTTCGCCAAGATTGGCAAACCCATGGTTGGAGTTCCGCCGCGCCAGATTATGACCATCGACCGTTACGGTGAGTTGGGTGGCCGAGTCGGCTGTATTCCCACGGTCTTGCAGGTTGCGGCGCTGCACGGCATGCGTCAATGTTTAGAGGAGCTAAAGAAGAACGGCACAGAGGCGCGTTACTTCAAGGAAACGCCGGGCATCGACGAAACGCGCCAATGGTACAGCAATCTCGGCAACAAAGAGTTGAAGGAAATCGAGGCGAAGTACCGGGCGTAGAGGCAATCAGCATCGAACTCTGTCGAGGGCCAGAATGAGCCAGAATAGGGCGAAACAAGTGGTTTAAAGTACAGCAAACTGTAAGATCACGTTCTGTTCGACCGCAGGATGTTGTGACTGATTCTGGTAGCAGAAACGTTCGCACCAGAATTCATGCCCACTGTACTCGGTAACCATCGGCCTGCCGCGCTACCGTAGATTTTGTTTCGCTTCGTCTTAAATGGCGCAGTTATCTGGAGGCGAGCCCGTGCTTGAAGGCGTTCATGTGCCTGGAGGTCCGCTCTTGCCTTTCATTCCTGCCATTTCGTTTCTTCCCACGTGGCAAGATTCATTTTCCCATAGCTGTTTCGTTATGGCAAAGTCATGGCAAAGCAGAAAAATTCGATTGTGATTTCTTGTGGTTAGACGCGCTACGAGGATTAACAATCCTCGTGTCTGTCGGATTCGCTTCCTGCCTCTATTCTGCGGACAACATCAATAGCAGCAGTTCCCAAAGATCTTGTGCCTCATTCGTCTCGTCGCGTTAAAGGCGAAAGGTACATCTATTCAGGGCGGCCGGAATGGATCGACATGGGGCCGGTGAATGAAATCGTTAATGAAGCGCTGCAGAACCGAAAGCGCCGGGACACTTCCTCGGATTCTCGTCCTTAGTGAAGGAGCTATTAATCGAACTCCAGTCAGGAGTTGTTGAGGTTAGCGTGACATCAAGCGGTCGTAAGAAAAGGACTTATCTGCCCATTTTTCATGCCCGCCGATACCATGTTCGATATTCCATTGCATCACGTCAAACATGCGCCCGGTAATTCCAGTCGCATCTTGCGAGGCCAGGTGTAACACGAGCGGTGTCACATGCTCGGGTACGACCGGGAGAGGTCCCGCCTTTCCTCCAGATTGCAGACGGGCCCGATTCTGTTCGTCAAACCCGGTGGTTCGAGTGTGCCCGGGAATAATTGTGTTGACCGCGACATTGAACTGCTTCACCTCATCGGCGAGGTAAAAGCTCAGCGTGGCGAGCGCCGCCTTGGACGACATATACGGCATTTCCATGCTGTTAGGCCGGAGCGCGGCATAGCCTCCTCCATGGGAATGATTGACTATCCCACTGCTCACCACATTGATAATGCTTCCCTTACGTTTCTCGATCATCGGCCGAATGAACCGTCTGATAACTTTCAAGGCACCGAACACATTAACCTTGAATAGTCTCTCCCAATCTGAATCTTTAGTTTCAAGCGTTGTCGCTCGTCCTTTCGGCGGGTATAAATCGCGTGAACGCATCGCAGCATTGTTAACGAGAATATCCACCGTCTTAAACTTATCCAAAGTGGCCTGAAAAGTGTGGTCAATCTGATCATCGTCCGTGACATCCATGTCCGCAACGAAGATATTTTCGTTGTGATCTTTGAGCTCTTCCTTAAACTCGTCAACGCCAGACCATGATCTATCTGTCGCAACAACCTTCGCTCCTGCTAACAGAAACGCCCGGACATAAGCCCTCCCCATTCCTCTCGCTCCGCCAGTAATAACTGCTACCCGGTCCCTTAAATCATTCGCAACCCTTTCCATTAAAACCTCCACATATTCCGTTTTTCGCTGGATAGCGGGGCTTGTGTCTTTTCAACAATGCCCGGCCTGAGTTACGGCAAGCCAAACTCGTCCCAACGAGCAGCAACCTTGTCGATAAGTGCGCTACTGACTTTATTGACCGGGGGGAACTTCGCATCCTTGAACTTCATGGTTGCATCGATTCCCATACCGCGACTCGGTGGATCGAAGTCTACCTCTCCGCGCTCTCGCTGCTGTACTCTACTCGCGGCTTGTTGGTCGCTGCTTCCTGTTTCATGTTTCAACCTCCACTCTTTTGGAAATCATCGTGGATTATTCAACCCGGATTCCGCAATTCAATAGCGAAGACACCCAACTGTGCAGCTTCAAAGTCTTTTTTGCTCTTAGCGTGTTGCTTCATGGGTAACGTACTGACGCACAGCACTTACCATTGTTGCCATGCTCAGAGGCAGAATGCATTGTCTTCACTATCGAAGGTTTGCTCCTCGCTCATGACTTACGTTCAACTGCGGAACCTTACTTAATTATTGCCGAGCTCTTCGCGCTGCCTCGGCCCCCTTAGTCATTAGATCATCAAGTTGATCCAGCACCGTGCTATAAGTCCCTTGATTCATGTAACGAACGCCCCCTTTTTCGTAGGCGTCCACGCCCCCGCGATCTTCCATGCTGACATCGATACGCTCGTTCTTCGCCGGATCGCGGAAAGTGTTCATCGGGTCGCCGCCCTCCTGAACAATTTTTATTTGTTCCTTGAGCATATTGCGAAACATGACCAGACCGCGGTCCGATTCGCCCAGTCTTTCCTTGGATCGATCGAGAATCTCTCCTTGTGCGACCCAACAGAGGAGGTCTTGTCCCAAAACAAAATCTGGCAAATCTTGGATCGGCACTTCGTGGGCGGGCACCGGGTCTTGTTTCGGCACATCAACATCCGGGCCTGGAAAGAAAACCTGGTACCCCAAATGCCACGTGTGGGTGTTGTCTATTGGAACACGAATCTGAAACTCCGCATACCCGGTTTGTCCAATTCGCACGTAATTAGGAAAAACCATGGGGTGTCCCGTTCTCCATCGTTCATTATCTTCCGGCTCTCCGACGATCAGGCGCCGTTTCTGAATTCCGAACGGAACGTAATCAAAAGCAATCTCTTTGTGCGGACGACTGATGCGCTGGAAGGATTTGATTTTTCGCGGATCGGTTATGCCGCGTCGTTCAATAGCATAAAGCCCAAAAAGTCCGTGAGCATAAGAGGTATGAACGGTGTCGACAGCGTTTTCCTGACATTGCAGCCAGTTGCATGGCAGCAGCGTGGTGCCGATTTGCCGGAAGACACCATCGAGCACGAATAGATCCCAGCGAGGCAGCAGCGGCGCGGGCTGTGGACCAATGTAGGCCCAAACAAGTCCACCAAGCTCCTGCACCGAGTATGCTTTTAGCTTGACGGTATTTTTGAACGTCGTCTTTTCAGTCTCAGCGGGTTGCTCGAGGCACTGACCAGTCCGATCGTACAACCACCCGTGGTACGGACAACGCAAGCCTTCGTTTTCAGGGATGCCGTATTTCAAATCGACACGCCGGTGAGCGCAACGCTGGTCAATGAGACCCAAACGACCTTGGCGATCTTGAAACAGGGTCAACGATTCGCCGAGCAGGCGAACTGCCTTCACCGGATTCTCTTTGATCTCCTGAGAGGTCGCGACCGGATGCCAATAGCGGCGCATCAACTCGCCAACAGGTGTTCCAGCGTCTACTTTGGTCAACATTTCATTCTCGTCAACGCTCAACATGGCCGTCTCCTCAGTAGTGGGATAGTTTGCTTTCTAGAGATGTATGATCCCTTCATCTACCGCGCTGCTTAACGTCTGCTCCAATTGTGCCTTTGGAAGTGAGGACGGAGAATATAAGACTTTGCGTTTTCATCCGGACAATCAACGCCTCTTCACTACACCGTGCGCGTGCTGGGGGCGAAAAGGTCCGCAACTTGTTCCTTGCCGGGCGTTAGCCCCTGCTCATAGGAGAAATCGATGGTCGTCTGGAGAAATTTTCGATTCGCCTCGACGCCGTAGGGGAACGGATCATGACCAAAAATCTCACGTGTCTTTGCCAAATACTCGGGCCCGAACACTAAGCTCTGGGGAATCCGTCTCGCTAGTGTTTCCTCCGCCAACTTCTTCGCTTCCAACAATGCCGAGTACAGGTTAAACGCAAGCCAGGGATACTTCTTATAGACGTCACCCCTGATAATGATTGTGTGATTGGCGGGGATAAAGCCGTGTGCGTTGAAGAATCTCGTGCCTTCGGCGATTTTGTCTGGAAAGAGAGGCTTTACTTTGCTCCAATCGCCGCCCGACGCTCGTATCCTTGTGGAACGGTCGACGATGTTCTGCTCCGGTCTAAAAGCGCGGGACACTGGAGCGGCATCGAGCTCGTGGTTAACAAGCATAGAGGCCAAGCTTTTATTTTCCGGGATACGCTGGAACTTGATACCTCGAGGAGGGGCAAACCCGGTCGCACCGCCGTGGCTAAGGTCCTCGGATCTTTCCATCCACCACTCAACTTCATACTGAGACACGCCAAAATCGTGCTCGAGAACACCACGCGTCCAGAGTGCTGATGTTTGCTGGTAATCCCCCACGCCGATTCTCTTACCAGCAAGGTCTTCTGGTTTCTTAACTCCCGAATCCACGTTGATGAAGAGCTCGGAGTGCATGAAACGGCGCGCCGGAAAAGCGGGAATGGCAATCATATCCATCCCTTTGGATCTCGCGATTAGATAGCTCGATAGCGACATTTCGGATATTTCAAATTCCCCGAATGTCAACTGGCGCCAGAATGTGACCGATGGATCAGAAATCGTGTATACAAGATTCTCAACGCCTTCGATCTTTACTCTGCCATCGAGCAACGGCATCACTCTTTCATGGGGTCCCGTAATGAAGCTCAATTTTAGATTAGCCATAGACGCGAAAACTCCCTAGATCGCAACTCTCTGATTTTCCCCCTGCCAAGTATCAAATCAAAATTCGAAGCTCGAAATCCGAAACAAATTCAAATGACCAAAAGGAGAAAAATTCGAAACGAGCACTCTCACCATGTTTGGATGATTTGATATTTGGGATTTGTTTGCCTCATAGTTTGTTTCGGATTTCGAGATTCGGATTTCGGATTTTCTTAACTTTGCCGCGCTAGGTTCTTTGCGGTTAAAATTTTCTTCGTGTCCTTGTGGTGAGTTATCTCTTGGCCGCACTCTGTTCATCTCTTTTGCGCTTCGTTCAATGATTTCTCCGCGAGATCGATGATTGGTTTCATGTTCATGAACTCGGGTCGAGCGGTGACGAAATATTCGACTCCGGGAGTGCGCCTTTGCGCCGGGAAAACATCTTCTTTGGGAATGTCCTCTCGCAAAGAATCCGCCCCTTCGTTGCCCGGGCGCTCGTTAGTGGCCTTTTGAAAAGCGATCTGGCCGGCGCGGGAGAGAAGCCAGTTCAACGCGAGCTTTGCCGCGTTGGGATGCGGCGCTTGACTGGGAAGGCTGACGGAGCCGTTCATAGGATTGACGAACGCGCCCTCTCTGAAACTCCCCGCATAAAATTCGTAAACGGGAAGCCCTCTGCCCGCTGCGACTCCGACGGCTCGAGCGAAGAAGTTTAGTGCGAATTTTCCGCTCGCCAGCCAATCGATCATCTGCGCGTCGTCGCGGCTTACGGTCACGTCCATCTCGCCGAAGAGCTTTCTAATGTATTCCGGACCGAGCTTCGGATTATGGTAGATGAACGTGAGGTTCTGGCTGATCATTCCCGGCATGCGGGGGTGGACCGCCACGGCCTTGCCCTTCCACTTCGGCTGCAACAGATCCCAAAAAGACTTAAGCTCCTTCGGATCGACCAGGTTCTTGTTGTACGAGATGCCGCCGCCCTGAACGCTGCCCTCGAACAGGAAAATATACTGGTTCTCCTGATCGATGTAGTGGTGTTTGCCGCCCCACCATTTGGACTCGTCCAACACCTCCGGTGGGATGAGCGCGGGCGGAATCGGATTCAACGCCTTGTTGCGATAAAACAGCTCATAGGGGCTGTGCATGCCGCCGGTGTAAATATCGGCGAGATATTTCCCGGCTCGTCTTTCCTGCATGAGTCGCGGCGCGATCTCGGCGCCGCGGCCGACGACGAAGGAGAGCTTGATCTCGGGATAGGCTTTCTGAAAAAACTTGAAAACGTCCTCGAAGACCGTAGTGCCGTAGACGGTTAGCCGGCCCTCTTCCCTGGCTGCCTTCACCAGCTTTTCCCAATCACCTTTCCAATTCGTCTGCGCCGGGGACTTCGACGCAATGACGAAGAGGAGACCGAAGCTACAGAGGACGGCGGCGACTTTCATTGGTAACCAAATGATCCGACCCGGCCTTAGCCGGCATTAATCCGCTTGGACCCAGTGAAGAATGGGTCGTTTCACAGAGAGCCTATGACCGCCCGCTAGATGATGTCAAGCGGAGAGTTGCCCTGGATATCTTGGCTGAAGTTCGTAGAACAATCAGGGAGCAATCTGGCGATTATGTACGCCTTAAAGTATTTTATCCGACGGCGGATAAAGGCAAGAAAAGCGCAAACGAAATTTTTGTGATTGGACTAGAGTTGGGTGCTGTGGAGATCTCGGTCAGTGACACTGGTATCGGGATTTCGCCTGAGGACCAGGCAAAGATCTTCGAGGAATTTCGCCAGGTCGGTGGCGACTATGCTCACAAAAAAGAAGGAACTGGGCTGGGACTGACATTGGCCAAGAAGTTTGTCGAGCTGCATGGGGGAAGGATCTGGGTAGAGAGCGAGGTGGGCAAAGGCTCTACCTTCAGCTTTACCTTACCCGAGAGATCATCGTCGCCAAGCTGATTCTGACCGTGGAGGAGGGTACTTACTCAGGAACATTATACTGGCAATAAAATGTTTGTCTCGCCAGCGTATCTCGCCGCGGGGGCGGATGGGGACATCTGATATTCAGTCAGCGGTGCATGCTCAATTCGATGTCCGCTCCGTCGGTGTCATTGTAGGTAAGCAGCCAGCGGATGCGAGCTCCGCAGACACTCAGGCCGCTTTTGCCGACGCGGTGAATGTCGCCGCATTCTTCCTGACGAAATCCTGCACGTGCAACGGCCCTTGCCCGGTTAGCGTGCGCACGTCGTCCGACATCCGGTCGTAGCGGCCTGCACGGTGCAGA
>Ga0209874_1000648_pt1 | contig 10390 bp, 12 predicted proteins | sample GWRWN1_20_30_FD_187216 | JGI IMG/M metagenome (GOLD analysis project Ga0209874, IMG submission 187216) | Riverbed sediment microbial communities from areas with no vegetation in Columbia River, Washington, USA - GW-RW N1_20_30 (SPAdes)... | ecosystem: Environmental > Aquatic > Freshwater > River... | reverse complement strand
ACCCTGCACAACGCGCTGCTCGTTCAGGTGAGCCAGAGCCTGGCGACCATCTTCCCCTTCAGCCCCGCGGGAATCGGCACCGAGCAGGCGCTGCTTGTCTACGCCTTCCGCAACGTCGTCTCGAAAAGCTCCGCGCTCAGCTTCAGCGTCGGCATGCGCGTGACTCTGATCGTCGTGAACGCGATCGTCGGCTTCACCGCGATCATCCTCATGACAGGGACGTGGCGCATCCGGCGCGTCGCGCAGGCGGACCGTGCCGCGGCGGCAGAGCCGGGCGTCGAAGTCCCGGACGGCCGCTCAGCCAAAGCGACGAGCGGCCGTCGCGAACCTTGAACTAGTCCCGGCCGTCCGAGAAACCGTCGGAGTACCCGTGGGACATGCGTCCATCTGAGAACCCGTCATGCGCCCACGACGGAGCGTTTCCGGGCTTCGGAGGCTTGCCCGGCTTCGCAGCCGCGTTACCCACGCCAAACGTGACGGCGACCGCGATGAGAGCCCCGAGCGAGAGAACTTTCCGCAGCATCTTGATCACCTCCTTTCCTAGAACCGGACGTCCTGTAGAGCCTCCGCCGCACGCCGGTAGAGCGCCGCGGCGGCACTGTCGTCGCCACGACGCGATGCGAGGTCGCCCTGGGCCGTCCAGGCAACCGCGCGATGGCTGGCGGAGGAAAGCTGTGACAGGCTGAGCTCGGCCTCGGCGAACACGTGCTCCGCCTCGTCGAGCCGGTCCTGTTCGAGCAGCGCGCGACCGAGGACGATCTGCGCGTTGCCGATCTCGTCCAGGAAGTCCGGGCGGCCTTCGAGCAGCTCGAGCGCGTGACGCGCCTGCTCTTCGGCCAAACCCCAATCGCCGGCGCCGAGATGAACCTGTGCCAGGGAGGAGACGGCCTGCGCAGCGTCGGCATTGCTACCGACCTCGAGCGCCACCGAAAAGGCGCGTTTCAGATAGTCGATCGCGTCCTCGGGCTTGCCGAGGAGGTAGTTCAGTCCGCCGAGGTTGTTCAGCATGCGGCCGAGGTTCAAACGGTCGCCGTGCGACTCGTAGAGCTCCTTCGCGCGTTCGGCGAGCGTACGCGCGTGGAGCCACTGGCCGTTGCGCTCGGCAACGATGGAAGCCTGGAAGGTGACGTGCGCGACCGTGAGCGAATCGTCGAGCCGCTCCGCAAGCTCGAGTGCGCGCTCGATGTCCTCGCGCGCCGCTTCGAAGTCGCGCTGGCGCCGCGAGCAGCGGGAGCGCCACTCGAGGATGTGCGACCGCAGCCGGTCGCAGGGCATGCCCGAGCGATCGGCCAGGTCGAGCGCCTCGCTGAGCAGCGTCTGCGCGGTGTTGATGGACGTGAGCTTGTAGCGGCAGACGCCCATGCGGTAGAGCGCCTCCGCGCGCTCGACGTCCGAGAAGCCCGGCAGCTCCGAAAGCTCACGTGCGCGCACGAGCAGCTCGAGCGCCGGGCGAAGGTCGCCGTGGCCCATCCGCGCCCAGCTCTCGGCCAGCAGCGCGCGGAATTCGAGCTCGCGCGCCTCCGGCGAGAACTGCAGCCCTGCAAGCGCCTCGAGCGCTTCTTCGAACTGCTGACCTTCGATCGCAGCCTCGGCCCGGGTCACGGCGGCTTCCACCTCGGCGTACTCGTCCCACGACTGCCCGGTCTCGAGGTACGAGACCTCGACCCCGAGACGCTCCGCGATCCACGAGAGCGTGTCGCGCGTCGGGCGCGTCTTCCCACGCTCGATCTGGCTCAGGTATTCCTTGGAGAAGCGATCGCCGGCGAGCTCGGACTGCGTTAGGCCCGCGCCGACACGAAGTTGGCGGAGGCGGGCGCCGAGGCCCGACGTGGCACGTTGCGGCGTGCCCATGGGTGTGAGGGTGCGGCCATCCATGGCTGCGGCGCTTCAGGTATCGGCCTCACGCAGGTGGGAGCGGATCGCTTGCGCGAGTGATCCGGACGAGTGATGCGGGCTACGCTCGGCCGGCCTTGTGCAGCTGCGCGTAGATAGCGCGCGCCGTCTTGGCAGGAACGCCGGGCACGCCCTCGAGCTCCTCCTGAGTCGCCGCGACGAAGCGCTCTGCCGAGCCGAAGTGCTGCAGCAGGGCACGTCGACGCGCCGGTCCGACTCCCTCCAGCGTGTCGAAGATCGACGCGAACGAGCGGGTGTCGCGCCGCTGGCGGTGGAAGCCGACGGCGAAGCGGTGCGCCTCGTCGCGGATCCGTTGCAGGAGCTGCAGCCCGGGCGAGTGCGGTTCGAGCCGGATCGGGTCCGGCCGGCCCGGGACGAAGACCTCCTCGACGCGCTTGGCCAGGGCGACCACGGCGACGCGAGGCAGGTCGAAGGCCTGCATCGCGGCCAGCGCCGCCGACAGTTGTCCCTTGCCGCCGTCGATCACGACGAGGTTGGGCGTCGCTGCGAACGACTCGTCGTACTCCTCCCCCGTTGCGTCCGAGAGCCGCGAGAAGCGGCGTGTCACGACCTCAGCCATCGCCGCGAAGTCGTCCATTCCCTCCTGGCCTCTGATTGCGAACTTGCGGTAGTGCGCTTTCTTGGCGACGCCGTCCTGGAACACGACCATCGAGCCAACCGTGTCCTGGCCCATGACCGTCGAGATGTCGTAGGCCTCGATCCGGATCGGCAGCGCCTCGAGATTCAGCACCTCACGCAGCTCCTCCAGCGCCTCGACCCGCCGCAGCCGTTTCAGCTCGGACTGGTGCACCTCGGACGCCAGCGCGTGCCTCGCGTTCTCGGTCGCGAGCTCCTGCAGCCGGCGCTTCTCCCCCCGCTCGGCCGCCCGCACCTCCACGCGCGCCCCCCGACGCTCGGAGAGGAACTCGGCCAGCGCAGACGTGTCCCCTGCCTCCCGCGGCACGATGATCTGCGGCGGAACGCTCGGCGCCGACCCGTAGTACTCCAGCGCGAACGACTCGACCACGGTCGTGAGGTCCTGTCCCCCGACGTTCTCGAGGTGGAAGGAGTAGCGGTCGATCATCTTGCCGTCGCGCAGCGGGAAGACCTGCACGACCGCTCGGTCGCCCTCGACTACGAGCCCGACGACGTCGATCGTGCCGACCGAGCGGCGATCGGCGGCCTGCCGCTCGGCCAGGTGCTGGACGCTCCGCAGCCGATTGCGGTAGCGCGCCGCTTCCTCGAAGCGTTCCTCTCCCGCCGCCGCCTGCATCTTCTCCTCGAGTCGGCGCTGGATCGGCTCAGTGTTGCCCGAGAGGAACTCGATCACCTGGTCGATGATCGCGCGGTAATCCTCCTTCGACACGTAGCCCACGCAGGGCGCGAGACAGCGGTCGATGTGGAAGTCGAGGCAGGGGATTCCGGAGTGGCGGCCGGGCTTCGGCCCTTCGCAGGGGCGGTAGGGAAACACGCGGTTCAGAACGTCCAGCGTCTCCCGCACCTTCTTCGCGTTCGCGTACGGCCCGAAATAGACGACGCCGCGCCGATGACGCTCGCGCGTGAACATGACCCGCGGGTACTCGTCCTCGACCGTGACTGCGATGTACGGGAACGACTTGTCGTCGCGCAGCCGGACGTTGAACGGCGGCCGGTGACGCTTGACGAGGTTCTGCTCGAGGTGGAGCGCCTCCACCTCGCTCTGCGTCACGATCACCTCGATGTCCTCGACCCGCTCCGGCAGCTGCTGGATCGCGGTCCGGCTGTCCTGGCTCTGCTGGAAGTAGGAGCGGACCCGAGTCCGCAGCGACTTTGCCTTTCCCACGTAGAGCACGTCGCCGCCCTTGTCCCGGAAGAGGTACACCCCCGGCCTCGCGGGCAGTGCTTTCAGCTGGTTTTCGAGCCTGGATGGCAACACGTCCAGCCTAGCCCCGGCTCCCTGAGTGGAAGCGGCCCGGGTGGAGAGGCCGGGCCGCCGGACGATCAGGACCGGGTGGGGAGGTGCGGCGAGCTTCCCGGAGCCCCCTGCGGCGAGAGCCTTGGCAACACGATCCTGACTAGTGTCAAATATCGGTTCCATCGCCAGCCGCCGCTCCCCCGAACGAGGGAACCTGGACGCCGGCAGGTTCCCTGTTGACGGTATCCGGCACCGTTCCTAGACTGCCGCTCAGCCCCATTCTCGACCCGGGGTTCAACCTTTCTCTTGTCGCGGCTTCGATCCCTCATTGCGCTCCTCGGCGCCCTCACGGCTCTCGTGGCCGCTGCTCCCTCGGCGGCAGGGCTCTCGATGTACATGGGTGCCGCCGAGGACGAGGGCCGGAACGCCGATCCGGCGGTCGCGATGGCGAAGCTGGAGCTCGCGAAGGCAGCCGGGTTCGACACGATCCGGATCACCGCCATCTGGGCACCCGGGCAAAGCGCCGTCCCGAGGGATCAGCTCGCCGCGCTCACGTCCGTGGCCGCTGCCGCCGACTTCCTCGGCATCAGGATCGTCGCCACGGTCCAGAACTTCGGCAACCGCACGACCCCCCTCTCGGCGACGGCGCGCACGCAATTTGCGCGCTTCACCGCGAACATGGTGCGCCGGCTCCCCACCATCCGCGAGTACATCATCGGCAACGAGCCGAATCTCAACCGCTACTGGATGCCGCAGTTCGGGCCCAACGGCGAGAACATCGCCGCGCCTGCGTACGTGCGGCTGCTGGCCAGGACGTACGACGCGATGAAGGCGGTCGACAAGCACGTCTTCGTGATCGGAGGGTCCGTCTCGCCCCGGGGGATCGACAAGCCCGGCACCGGGCGCGACACGCACTCGCCGACCAAGTTCATCACTGACATGGGCATCGCCTATCGCGCGCTGAAACGGAACAAGCCGATCATGGACGGCTTCGCCTTTCACCCCTACGGCGAGAACTCGAGCACCCCTCCGACTGTCGCGCACCCGAATTCCACCGCCATCGGCCTGGCCGACTACCCGAAGCTCGTCAGCCTGCTCGCCAAGGCGTTCGACGGCACTGCGCAGCTCGGGTCGAAGCTGCCGATCGTCTACGACGAGTACGGCGTCGACTCGCAGATCCCCGATGGGAAGCGCCACATCTACTCGGGGCGTGAGCTGTCACGGCCGGTCTCCGAGGGCGTCCAGGCCTCGTACTATCGCCAGGCGCTGGCGATGGCCGCGTGCCAGCCGACCGTACGCGGTTTCCTGATCTTTCACGTGACCGACGAGACCGATTTCGGCCGCTGGCAGTCGGGCGTCTACTTCCCGGACGGCACGGCGAAGTCGAGCCGGCCGCTGGTCAGACAGTCCATGAGCCAGATCCGCAGCGGCGCGATCGCCTGCGAGGAACCCGAGCCGCCGTTCGTCGGCCCGGGAGACGGTTGGTCGACACCGACGGCCGCCGAGATCGCCGCGGCGGAGCAGGGATCGGAGGCCGTCGGGGACTGGGTCCTGGTCAGCGCTTCGGACTAGCATCTTCCACGTGGAGGGCCAGTACGTCGCGTACAGCTTCTTCCGGGTCGATCCCGCGTGGCGGCGGCTGCCCGTGGAGGAGCGGGCGGCGGGCAAGGATGCCTTCGCCGAAGTCATCGAGGACTGGGCCGCGCGCATGGACTCGCTGCGCGCGTACACCCTCACCGGCGTGCGGCCGGACTCCGACTTCTTCCTCTGGAAGATCACCCAGCGCTACGAGGACCTCGGCGAACTCGGCGCCGCACTGAACGGCACGCCGCTCGCGGGCTGGCTAGAGACCCCGTATTCGTATCTCGCGACCACCAAGGCTTCGGAGTACACGAAGGCGCGGCGCGCGCGGCGCGTCGTCCCCAAGGGCTCGCCGTATCTGGTCGTCTACCCATTCGCCAAGGTACGTCCGTGGTACGCGCTCTCGGCAGAGGACCGTCAGCGCGCGATGGAGGAGCACATGCGCGTCGGCGCGGAGTTCGAGACGATCCACAACCACACGACGTACTCGTTCGGAATCGACGACCAGGAATTCATGACTGCGTTCGAGTGCGACGAGCCTGCCGACTTCATGCACCTGATGCTGTCGCTGCGCGAGAGCGAGGCCTCGCGCTATACGGAACGCGACACACCCATCTTCGTCGGCCAGCACGTCGACATCCGCACCGCCCTCGACGTGCTGGACGGTGCGTCGAGCCGCGTCGAAGCCTAGTGCGCCGCTAGATCGCGCCAGCGCTTGAGGTGCTTTAGGCCGATCGCAGCCGGGAGCAGCGGCAGCCACAGGTTGAAGACGCGGTAGGCACAAACGGCGAGGACCGCCTTCGCGAGCGGGATCCCGGTCCACGCCAGTGCGAACGAGACGAGCACCTCGACGGAGCCGGCGCCACCCAGTGGCAGCGTGCGCCGCGTCAGGGCGTAGCCCGTCGCGTACCCGATCACGAGCGCGGCCAGGTCGGGCGAATCGTGAAACGCGCGCAGACAGGCCCAGAGACAGCCGATGTCGCCGACCCAGTAGAGCGTGGTCCCGAGAAACGCTCCGCCGTGCTTCGCTCCCTGCGCCGACAGCTTCTTCAGCATGTGCACGGCGTCGAGGGCGTGCCTCAGCACGGCGCGCCAGCCTCCATCGTCGCGCACACGATGGCGAAGAGTCAGCGCCGCGAAGGCAGCGACGAATCCGAGCGGAACTGCAATGGCCCAGGGCAGTGTGAAACCGAGGCTCGGGTGAGTCGCGCCCCGTGCGAGCAGGATCACCGCGGCGAGCGCGGCCGCCGGTGCCAGAACCGCGTACTCCAGCGCGCCCAGACCGAGGACGCGCACGCGCGCCTGACGCGGCTCGAGACCTGCGGCTTCGAGCGCCTGGCGGTCGACGACGAAACCGCCGCGGACGACGAAGGCGCCGAAGCCGGCAGCGACGATCGCGCCCGCCCGAGCCAGCCCGAGGCGCGGCCCTCCTTCCATCCCGGCAACCTCGCGGTAGGCGACGACATACCCGAAGTACGCGGCTAGCTCCATTCCGAAGGCGAGGGGCAGCCAGATGGGATCGAAGTGGCGCAGCTCGTCGAGGACGGTCCCAAAGCCCGCCGCCCAGGCGATCCCGAAGGTAGCGCCGAGGGCAAGCGCCGCTCCCACGCCGATGAGGAGGGCGTGCTGGGCCGGATCTCGCTCGAGGTGCGGCGCCGGTCGAAGGATGCGCTTCAGATTCACCGTTGTCAGATCGGCCGCACTACGGCGAGCCACCACCCCTGGGCGGGGTTACACGCGATAGCTGTGCCGATCCCGCCAGATCCTGAACATCGCGTAGCCGGCGCCCGCCAGGACCCCGATGAAGCCCAACGGCTCGTAACCCGGCAAGCCGTGCCAGAAGTAGAGGCCGATCGCGGTCACGATCAGCAGCGCCGAGCCGTAGAAGACGACCCGCTCGCGCAGCGACCAGCTTTCGATCTCACCACGGCGCTCGCGCCAGACCAGGTAGATGAAGAAGGCGATCGCCAGGAAGAATGCGATCCGGAGCAGCATCCCGATGGCGAGCACAGCCGTGTAGAGGTTCAGGACGACGACCGCCAGCGCGATCAAGGCGAGAATCAGAAACCCGCGCAGCGTCGGGCGATCTGAGAGCCACCTCCCCATTTAGTGCCCCTTCCGGTAATGCCGTCGAGCTTCTCGGTCGCGAGCACCAAGCCAGAGGCCGCACTCGTCCGCAGCCAAGGCTAAAAGCCTTGGTAAGGACGAGGGTGGACTCTGGCGCAGCGTGATCGCGGGCGAGAAGCCGACATGTATTGCTGGAAGGGGCACTAGGCGGTCATGTAGGCGCGAACGGCGAGCACAGCTGCCAACAGGGTAGCGCCAGCGAACCAGAGCAGCCGCCGGCGCGGATCCGTCGGCGCGTAGAGGAACGGCCAGGCGACCGCGAGCACCGCCAGGCTCCCGTACATGTAGTGCTCGCCTTGCTCGGCGTGACGGTCGTCGGTGAGCAGCAGCAGGCCGAAGGCCACCTCCGCTACGACCAGCGTCTGGGCCAGCGCGAGCGCGTGCGAGACGATCGCACCTCCAGTCCCACGCCTGTGGGCGACGAGCGCCAGGAAAGCAGCGACGACGCAAGCGGCCACCACGAGGAATGCCAGCACGCGGTGCGCCGTTAGCATCGCGGAGCGCACCCTACAGAGAGGATCTGCCGTGATCGAGGAAGGCAAGGCCGCACCCGACTTCGAGCTTCAGAGCGACACCGGCGAGACCGTCAAGCTGTCCCGCTTTCGCGGGCGCCCGGTCGTCCTCTACTTCTATCCCAAGGACGACACGCCGGGCTGCACGACGGAGGCCTGCGAGTTCCGGGACGCGTACGACGTGTTCCGCGAGCGCAGCGCGGAGGTGCTCGGAGTCAGCCCGGACGACGTCGCCTCGCACGGGAAGTTCAAGACGAAATACGGGCTGCCGTTCGCGCTGCTTGCCGATCCCGACCACCGAGTCGCCGAGGCCTACGGCGTCTGGGTCGAGAAGAAATCCGCCGGCAAGACGTACATGGGCATCAACCGCTCGACGTTCGTCATCGACGGCGAAGGAAACGTCGCGCGCGCGATGATGGGCATCAAGCCCGCGGGACACGCGGCGAACGTGCTCGAGTCGCTCCCTGACTGAGCGGAAGTTCACCCGAGAGAGGGACGGGTTGTCCCTCGTTCGGGTGATCCTCAGGTGCCTGTAGCGGTGGGACGCTCGGTCTGGCGGCCCGATGCAGCTTCGCCTCTCTGACCCGAGCTACACGGACCGTCTGGCGAACTTCCTGCGGAGTCTGGGCCAGACGGCGATCGTTGCTGGGCCGGGACAGCTCGAGCTCGAGCTGACACCTGCGCGCGACTCGCTCGTCGAGCTCGGAATCTACTTGCGAGTATGGAAGGTGCTCTACCCGGACGCGGAGGTCCAGCTCGACAAAGGCGAGGCCGAGGACGAGGTCCCGCCTGCGTAAGGTCGGACCGCTCCGACATACGAGAGTGCATAACGCGCCTCGAAGAGGCTCGAGATCTTGACGACGTCGCCGGTGCGCGGCGCGTGGATGAAGGAGCCGTTGCCGACATACATGCCTTCGTGCTGCGGCACGCCGCTCGAGCTCGCCCGGAAGAACACGAGGTCGCCGGGCGCGAGCTGCTCACGCGGAACGCGACGGCCCCCGAAGTACTGGAAGCCCGTGTAGTGCCCGAGCTCGATCCCGAGCTGGCCGTAGACGTACATCGTCAGTCCCGAGCAGTCGAAGCCGGACGGCGATGCCCCGGCCCAGACGTACGGGACGCCCAGGAACCGGTACGCAAGCGCCACAGCCTGTCCTCCGAGCGTGTTGGTCGGAAGATCCGGCGTCACGAAGGCCGGTACGCCCGCCATCGATGCCTGGGCGGCCGGGAGCTGGGGAAGGCCGAGGACGGCCGCCGCGCCGCCGCTCGACACCGCCGGCTGCGCGGCACGGGCGAGCCCGACGAGAAGTTGCGTGCCCGGTGCGAGGCCTAGCGACGGATCGGACACGTAGGCGCGAAGCGCCACGAGCCCTGAACCGGTCCGGCCCGGTGATACGGCTTCCTGCAGCGCGACCACGTAGCTGGCGCCGCCGAGGGGGATCAGCGCGTTCGGCCCGACGACATACCCCGTCCCGTCGACGACGAGCCCTTCCACTCGTGCGCCGCCGAGGCCGCGGGACGGCACGACGAGCCGGCGGACGGTCACCCGCCCGTTGAACATCGTCACGTCCCGGAGCTCGACGCTCGCGGCGGTCGCCCGCGCGGAGCCGATCCGGAGCACCGACCCGTCCGCCGGATAGGAGTACGCGCCCGCCCCGGCCCTGCCGATGAGCGTCCCGTCCGACGAGCGCACCTCGGCAAGTCCCAACGTGCCGGCGCGCGCGGGCGCGGCAAGTGCCAAGAAGACGATCGCCACCCCCACTCCCCTGCGCAGCATCGAGCCTGCGAGTTTACTCGGGTCGGAAGAAGTTCACGATCGAGGGGCGACGATTTTCCGAAGCGCGTCCATGAGTGCCGCCTGCTCCTCGGCCGTGTAGTCCGTGAGGTTGATCATTCCAGCGAGGCGAGAGCCGGCGATTTCCACCCTTTCGGGTTTCAGAGCAGAAGCATCGGCGAGGTCTTCGATCGCGTGGATCTGCGTGATCGTGGCGTCGGGGACCTTTCCGATGTAGGTCTCGTGGACGAGATTGCTTCCGCGTTGGCTCGGAAGAACAGAGAAGAGTGTTGCTTCGCCGGCGTCGATCTTGAGCAGGGCGACCGGCTGATCAGGCCGCTCGAGCACGGCCAGCGTGTTCGAATCGGTGTCCTGCCGGCGGAGGAAGTCTCCTATTTCCGAAACGTTCTCGCGCGGTATCGCGGCGAGCCGCAGGTAATCGCCAACCGGGTCACTTCCCACGGAACCACTCAAGCACCGAGCGGTCGATGGGTCAACGACTGCAAGCGGGGTTGATCTGGCTATGCGGATGAGAGGACTTGAACCTCCACGGGGTTTCCCCCACACGGACCTGAACCGTGCGCGTCTACCAATTCCGCCACATCCGCGCGG
>Ga0209874_1000647_pt1 | contig 10401 bp, 7 predicted proteins | sample GWRWN1_20_30_FD_187216 | JGI IMG/M metagenome (GOLD analysis project Ga0209874, IMG submission 187216) | Riverbed sediment microbial communities from areas with no vegetation in Columbia River, Washington, USA - GW-RW N1_20_30 (SPAdes)... | ecosystem: Environmental > Aquatic > Freshwater > River... | reverse complement strand
AGCCGAAAACTCAACCGGCTTCCACGCGCCGCAAGAGGCCACGCGCATTCTCGGCGAGTCCATTGATTTTTCCAGGAAGGGTCAGATAACGCTGCGCGATGGCAAAAATGAATCGCGGTCACCAACCGCCAAATAGTCAACGTGAATAAGGAGCATACAATGAGCAACCAAATCGACGTTATCGCCGGAGTTGGACTGGATCGACGGACGCGAAAGAGTCACTGGCCCGCTCGGCTAGACTTTGTTCAAAGTGCGAGTGGATTGTTCCTTGGTCTTTTTATGTGGGGACACATGGCTTTCGTCTCCACCATCCTCATTAGCAAAGACGCCATGTGGTGGGTCACGAAAATGTTCGAGGGCCAGTTTCTGTTCGGGAAGAGCTATCCCGGCATCGTTGCCGCGGTCGTTGCGCTAGTGACGGTGATGTTCGTGCTCCACGGCCTGCTCGCGATGCGCAAGTTTCCCGCCAACTATCACGAGTTCCGAGAATTCCGCAGCCACCAAAAAATGCTGCGCCACGAGGACACAACTCTGTGGTGGGTTCAGGCGGTGACCGGTTTCGCACTGTTCTTTTTGGCTTCGGTGCATTTGTATCAGATGCTCGTGCATCCCGGCGATATCGGCCCGTATGAATCAGCAGATCGAGTGTGGAGCGGGCGGTGGTGGCCGCTTTATCTGGTGCTGCTGTTCGCCGTGGAGTTGCACGGCGGCGTCGGCCTCTACCGGTTGGTGGTCAAGTGGGGATGGTTCGAGGGCGAAGATCCCAATCGAACGCGCGTGCTGCTTAAACGACTCAAGTGGGGAATCACGGTGTTTTTCCTGACGCTCGGCATGCTCACGTTGGCGGCTTACATGAAGATCGGCCACGAGCACCGCGACCGCGTCGGCGAACGCTATGTTCCATCCTGGGCTGCGCCTTCTGGGCAGCAACGGTAGCAGAACTTAAGAATGCTTCGAGTGCCTCAGCATGAACGGAAAAACATCAATAATCTCGGATCTCCTCCGTTCGTCCTGAGCCTAGTCGAAGGACTCCGAGGGTCGTTTCCAGTAGCCTGTAAGAGGTGACTTATGAAAATTCTATACTCAGACGTTCTGGTCATTGGCGGCGGGCTTGCCGGTTTGCGCATCGGCATCGGTGCCAAGCGGCGCGGCCACGACGTGATTATTTTATCGCTGGTGCCGCCGAAGCGCTCCCACTCCTCGGCCGCCCAGGGCGGCATGCAGGCGAGTCTTGGCAACGTCATCAAGGGCCAAGGAGACAACGAAGATGTGCACTTCGAAGACACGGTCCGTGGCAGCGACTGGGGCGCCGACCAGCAAGTCGTGAGAATGTTCGTCGATACCGCGCCCAAAGCCGTGCGCGAGCTGGCGGCTTGGGGTGTGCCTTGGAGCCGCGTGCGCAGGGGCGATCGCGACGTCATCATCAACGGGCAGAAAGTCACCATCACCGAGCGCGACGAAGCCCATGGCCTGATCGCCCAACGCGCCTTCGGCGGCACCAATAAGTGGCGCACCTGTTATGTCTCGGACGGCACCGGCCACGCCATGCTCTTTGCGATGAGCGATCAGGCGATTGCCCACCAGATTCCGGTGCATGAGCGCGCCGAAGCGATCGCTCTGATCCACGACGGCGCGCGTTGCTACGGCGCGATAGTTCGAAATCTCGTCACCGGGGAGCTGGTTGCCTACGTTGCCAAGGCTACTGCTATTGCCGGCGGCGGCGCGGGACGGCTCTACCGCGTGACCACCAATGCGGTTATCTCCGAAGGCATCCCCACCGCCATCGCCCTGGAGACGGGGGTCGCCTCGCTCGGCAATATGGAGGCGGTGCAGTTTCATCCGACGCCTGCCTTTCCCGCCGGCATCCTGCTCACCGAGGGCGCGCGTGGGGACGGCGGGCTGCTGAAGGACGTCGACGGCCATCGCTTCATGCCCGACTATGAGCCGGAGAAAAAGGAGCTGGCATCCCGCGACGTGGTCTCCCGCCGCATGGAAGAGCACATCGCCAAAGGCAAGGGCGTGAAGACACGCTTTGGCGACCACCTGTGGCTGGATATCACGCTCTTGGGCGAGCACCACGTCAAGCACAACCTGCGCGAGGTTTACGAGATCTGCCATTACTTTCTCGGCGTCGATCCGGTGAAGGAGTGGGTGCCGGTGCGGCCGGCGCAGCACTACACCATGGGCGGAGTGCGAACGAACCACACCGGGGAAAGCCCAACCCTCAAGGGTCTGTTTTCGGCCGGCGAAGCGGCCTGCTGGGACATGCATGGCTTTAACCGGCTGGGTGGAAACTCGGTGGCCGAGACGGTGGCGGCCGGCATGATCGTGGGCGAATTTATCGCTGACTTTTGCGAGCGGTCCGAGAACGCCGCAAACATCCCCGCCGGTGTAGTTCAGGAAACGCTTCGCCGCGAGCAAGCGAAGATCGATGCCTTGATCGACGGCCGCGGCACGGAAAACGCCGCTGCGCTGATGGCTGAGATGCAAAATACCATGACCGCGAAGGTCGGTATATTCCGCAAAGGCAAGGTCCTAGAAGAGGCCGTAGAAGATCTGCAGAAGCTGCTGTTGCGCAGTCGCAACATCGGCCTGCGCTACAAAGCGCGGGGCGCCAATCCGGAACTTGTGACGGCCTATCGGGTGCAGAAGATGCTCAAGCTCGCGCTGTGCGTCGCCTACGGCGCTTCCGCGCGCACCGAAAGCAGGGGGGCGCACTTCCGCGAGGACTTCCCGCGCCGCAACGACGCCGAGTGGCTGAACCGCACCTTGGCGACATGGAAGTCCGAAACCGACACCTTGCCGTCGCTCGCCTACGAACAAATCGACGTCATGAAGATGGAGTTACCGCCCGGCTGGCGTGGCTACGGCGCCAAGGATCACATCGATCACCCCGATACGGCCAGACGCGCCGCCGAGATCGAAGCGCTCAAGCAGCGGCGAAATGGCGCCGATCGCTTCGCGCTGCAGGAGAAGCTGATGCCCTATGAACAACTATTGCCCGAGCGCTTCCGTGGCAGGAATGAACGGATCGATGAAAGGATGGAGCGGCGTGGCTCGCCTAGCTCGCCTAGTGACCTACGAGCTGGATGAATCACGCTTTCTAGTCGCCTCGGCACCTGGGTGTTTCCAGAAGCCGAGCCAAGAAGAAGAAAGGAGTACCGCAATGACTGAGACTCGCATCGAAAAGGACACCATGGGCGAAATCGCGGTCCCCTCGGAGCGCTACTGGGGGGCCCAGACCCAGCGTTCGCTGAAGTATTTCCAGGCCGGGGCCGGGCGGGACACTATGCATAGAGAACTCATCAAGGCGTTCGGCATCCTGAAAAAGGCCGCAGCCATGGCCAATGTAGAGCTGAAACTTCTGGATAAGGAAAAGGGCGATCTGATCATTCAGGTCGCCGACGAGGTCATCTCGGGCAAGCTGGACGACCATTTTCCGCTTGTCCATTGGCAGACCGGCTCAGGTACCCAGACCAACATGAATGTCAACGAAGTCATCAGCAACCGGGCAATCGAAATTTCCGGCGGCGTGATGGGGAGCAAAAATCCCATCCACCCTAACGACGACGTCAACAAGGCCCAAAGCTCCAACGACACCTTCCCGACGGCCATGCATATTGCTGCGGTGGAGGTTTTGGCCTGCCTGGTCGAAGCGTTGAAGGATTTGAAGAAGAACCTGGACGACAAGGCCATCGCGTACGCGAACGTGATCAAAATCGGCCGTACTCACCTGATGGACGCCGTCCCGCTCAGCTTCGGCCAGGAGGTTTCGGGTTGGGCGCAAATGATCGAGAACGATCTACAGCGCATCGCCATGACCCTGCCGCACCTTTACGAGCTGGCTCTGGGCGGCACGGCGGTTGGCACCGGACTGAACACACATCCCGAGTTCGCCTCCAGGGCTGCGGCCAAGATTGCGGCGCTCACCAAGCAGCCCTTCGTCAGCGCCCCTAACAAGTTCGAGGCGTTGGCCGGCCACGACGCCCTGGTGTTTGCCCATGGGGCGCTCAAGACCCTGGCCTGTTCTCTGATGAAGATCGCCAACGACGTGCGTTGGCTCGCCTCGGGGCCCCGGGCGGGCCTGGGCGAAATCAGCATCCCGGAGAACGAGCCCGGCAGCTCCATCATGCCCGGCAAGGTCAATCCCACCCAGTCCGAGGCCCTCACCATGATCTGTGCCCAGGTCTTGGGCAACGACGTGGCTCTCAATATCGGTGGGGCCAGCGGCAACTTCCAGCTTAACGTCTTCAAGCCGCTGATCATCCACAACTTCATTCACTCGGGAAAGCTTTTGGCCAAGGGAGTCGAGGCCTTCACTCACCATTGCATTGTTGGCCTCCAGCCTAACGCCGCCCGCATCGACGAGTTGATGAAGAAAAGCCTGATGCTGGTCACCGCGCTCAATCCGCACATTGGCTACGACAATGCGGCCAAAATCGCCAAGAAGGCTCACGCCGAGGGCACTACCCTCAAGGAAGCCGCTCTGGCACTTGGCCTGGTCAAGGCTGAGGACTTCGACAAGTGGATCAAGCCCGAAGAAATGATCACTCCGGGAATGTGAGCAAGAGGGACGAGGGTCGGGTGTCGAGTGGCGAGGGAAAGATATGGTTTCAGGTGTCGGGTGTCAGGTTTCAGTAATCACCTCCGCAGCTGAAACCTGAACACTGAAACCGGATCTTTCTCGTCGACATACGCGAGAGGAAATCTGGACATGTTGCAATGGAGGAGAATTCAAAATGAAAAACGAAGCAACGAACCGCAAGCTGAAGATCAGTATTCTTCGCTTCAATCCCCAGGAGGCCGGCAGCGTGCCGCGCATGCAGACTTACGAGATCGACGAAGCGGAAAATATGACGCTGTTCATCGCGCTAATGGAGATTCGCGAGAAGCAAGATCCGTCGCTGCAGTTCGACTTCGTCTGCCGCGCCGGCATCTGCGGCAGTTGCGGCATGATGATCAACGGCCGGCCGACGCTCGCCTGCCGCACCTTGACCCGGGATTTGGACGCCGAGATCTCGCTGGCGCCGCTGCCGGTTTTCGAGCTGATTGCGGATTTGTCGGTGGATACCGGCAAATGGATGCGCGGTATGAGCGAGCATCTGGAGACCTGGCTTCACATGAGAGAACCGGAAGCCGATCTGACCAGGCTCGAAGAAAGGATGGAGCCGGAGCTGGCGGAAAAGATCTATGAACTGGACCGCTGCATCGAGTGCGGCTGCTGCGTCGCCGGTTGCGGCACGGCGCGTATGCGGGAGAATTTCGTCGGCGCGGTGGGGCTCAATAAGATCGCCCGCTTTCGTGTCGACCCGCGGGACCGGCGCGGCGACGAGGACTATTTCGAATTGATCGGCGATGACGACGGCGTTTTCGGTTGCATGTCGCTGCTTGGCTGCCACGACGTCTGCCCGAAAAACCTGCCGCTGGCGACGCAGATCGCGTTTCTCAGGCGAAAAATGGTCGCGGTAGGATGGAAGTGATCGAGCAGAGAGTGTCAAGTGACGAGTGACGAGGGGGTCCGGACCTCTCCACCCTCGACCCTCGAAGCAGGTTAACCCTAAATCATGCAAGGATGCCGATATGAATCTCACCTGGAAACATTTTGCACCTGTTGTGGTGGCGATCGTTATCGCTCTTATCCCCGCGCCGGCGGGGCTGCCGCAGTATGCGTGGTATTACTTCGCGATTTTCGTCGGCGTTATCGTCGGCCTGATGTTCGAGCCGCTGCCCGGAGGCGCGATCGGCTTGATCGGCGTTACGTTAGTGACGGTGCTGAATACGTCTTCTTCAGCCCGGAGCAGCTGGCGAAGGCCGGCTTCAATCCGGCCCGCGCCTCTTTGAGCTGGGCGCTGTCCGGATTCTCGAACTCCACAGTCTGGCTGATCTTTGGCGTATTCATGTTTGCCCTCGGCTATGAAAAAACCGGTCTCGGCCGCCGCATCGCCCTGGTGCTGGTGAAGCAAATGGGAGGAAAGACGCTCACTCTCGGGTACGCCGTCGCGACTGCCGATACAATTCTGGCACCCTTTACCCCCTCTAACACCGCTCGCAGTGGCGGGACCATCTATCCGGTCATTGAAAATCTGCCGCCGCTCTATGATTCGAAACCCGACGACCCGTCCATGCGCCGGGTCGGTTCCTATATCATGTGGGTGGCCATTGCCACCACCTGCGTGACCAGTACGCTCTTTTTGATCGGTCTCGCGCCCAATCTCCTGGCGAAGGAGCTGGTCAAGAAGACCGCGAATGTGGAACTTGCATGGGTCGACTGGTTTGTCGCCGCGGCACCCGCGGGACTTTTGCTGCTGGTTTTCGTCCCCTTGCTCGCCTATTGGCTCTATCCGCCTGAAGTTAAAGAAGGCGCTGAGGTGACGGAGTGGGCGGCAAAGGAGGTTACCAAGTTGGGCGGCCTCACTTCTCGCGAAATCACTCTGGCGGCGCTCGTCGCTATGCTCGTCCTGTGGATCTTCGCTGGCGACTACGTTAGCCCGACCACCGCCGCACTGCTGGTGATTTGCCTGATGGTGATGCTGAACGTTGTTACTTGGCATGACATCACGAAAAATGCCGCCGCCTGGAACACGCTGGCCTGGTTCGCGACTTTGGTGGCACTCGCGGATGGGCTCAACCGGGTCGGATTCGTCAAATGGTTTGCTGTCGGCGTGGCGAGCCACATGAGCGGGTTCTCACCACTCACCGCAACGATCGCGCTTCTGCTGATCAACTTTTTTGCCCATTACATGTTCGCTAGCGTGACGGCGCATGTTACCGCATTGATCCCAGTGCTGCTGGCGGTGGGGTCCAGCGTGCCGAACATGAACCTGCCGCAGTTGGCGCTGCTGCTCTGCCTCCAGCTCGGCATTATGGGTATCATTACCCCCTACGGCACCGGTCCCAGCCCGGTCTACTATGGCAGCGGTTATTTGCCTTCGGCGGATTACTGGCGGCTCGGTGCCATTTTTGGATTGATCTTTCTTGCCGTATTTATGGTGACCTCGGTGCCCTGGGTACTCGCAGGGGGCTGAGTAAAAAGCTCGCTACGATCAATAAAAGGAACTCTAATGCGCTTGCTATCTAGAGCGAAGAGAAAAGACTGAAGAGAAAAGAGGGAAACCAGTGAACAACAAAGAAATGAAAAACCTGATCAAGACGGCGCGCAAGCTGGCCAAGCCTTTTCGCGTAACCGGTAACAATTTTCGCCTGAAGGATATCGACCCAGACGACACGCTGCGCTTTACCTCCGAGGACAAGCCGCGCGCCAAAGAAGCGCTCGCTATGGGTGTTGACCTACTGGCCGAGCTTCAAGACATGCTTTATGCGCAAGACCGCTGGGCGGTCTTGCTCATGTTTCAGGCGATGGACGCCGCGGGCAAAGACGGCGCCATCAAGCACGTCATGTCTGGCGTCAACCCGCAGGGCTGCCAGGTCTATTCTTTCAAAGCGCCGTCGCCCGAAGATCTCGACCACGACTTTCTCTGGCGCTGCATCAAGTGTCTGCCGGAGCGCGGTCGCATCGGCATTTTCAATCGCAGCTATTACGAAGAGACTCTGGTCGTGCGGGTGCATCGGGAATTTTTAGAAAACCAGAAACTGCCACCGGAGCTGGTCACGAAAGACATCTGGAACGAGCGCTTTCAGGACATCCGCAGCTTCGAGCGCTACCTGACACGCAACGGCGTCGCCATTCGCAAATTCTTTCTGCACGTCTCTAACAAAGAACAGAAAAAGCGATTCCTCGAGCGCATCGAAGAGCCCGAAAAAAACTGGAAGTTCTCAGCGAATGACGCCAAGGAGCGCGGGCATTGGGACGATTATATGGAAGCCTACGAGGATATGATCCAAAACACCGCCACCAAGGAGGCGCCATGGTATGTGGTGCCCGCCGACAACAAGTGGTTTACGCGCGTTGTTGTCGCTGCAGCGGTAATCGAGGCGCTGTCCTCTCTGGACTTACATTATCCAAAAGTGAGCGACGAAAAGCTAAAGGAGCTGGCAAAGGCAAAGAAGGCTTTGCTTGCGGGAAAGTGATTGTTTGTCTTGCTAGTGTGGTGTCTCAGAATTTCATTTAAAAAGTCCAAACGATGACAGCAGCTCAAGCCGAACTCAAATCCCCCTTTTGTCCCCCTTTTTCAAAGGGGGAATCTTTTTCTGCTTGGAATTCTAACCCCTCTTTGAAAAAGAGGGGAAGGGGGAGATTTTCGGACGGAATGACGCGGCGAATTCTGCTGAGCCTGACGGAGCAGGCTCTCGAAGCACGATTCCGTTTTTTTGAGTAGCCCGCTGTCTCATAAGGAACTACATTGCAGGAAGAGGAAAAAGCAACCGATGGAAGACGCTGTTTCCCCCAGCGGAATGGCTACCCCAGTATCAGTTAAGTTGGCTGGGATCGGACATCGTGGCGGGGATTATCCTGGCGGCGTACGCCCTACCGGTTTCACTGGCCTATGCGAGCCTGGGCCGGATTGCCGCCGCAGGTGGAAATCTACGGCTATTTGCTCGGTGGGCTCGGTTACGCGCTGTTCGGCTCGTCCCGTCAACTCGCCGTGGGAGCCACCTCGCCATTTCGGACTGGAGGATGTTGACCTTGGCTTTTTTTCCGAGATTCCGACCGCTTCTCAGTCGACGCGCAACGTGCGCGTGCGCGGCGGATCGCAAACCAGGACGGCGGGACTACAATCACGCGTGGTCCCGCAGCTCGCTGCGGAACTTGACCCCGCGTGAATTCGCGCAGCAACCGGGAATAGGGAGCATGAATCAGCAGCCGACAGACGCAAAGGCAAGCCAGCCCGGCACCAGCGCGCTGCGCTTCGACGTGATCGCCGGTCTGACGGCCGCGGCGGTTGTTCTTCCGAAGGCCATGGCTTACGCGACGGTTGCCGGTTTGCCCGTCGCGGTCGGCCTGTATACCGCGTTCATCCCGATGGTGATCTACGCGCTGCTTGGCTCGTCGCGGGTGCTGAGCGTCAGCTCGACCACCACGCTGGCGATCCTGGCCGGCACGCAGCTCGGTCTGGCCGTGCCGGACGGCGACCCGGCGAAACTGGTCACGGCGACGGCCACCTTGGCCGCGCTGGTCGGCGCGATGCTGCTCCTGGCGCGGCTGATGCGTCTGGGGTTTGTCGCCAACTTCATTTCCGCACCCGTGCTGACGGGCTTTAAAGCGGGGATCGGCCTTGTGATCGTGCTCGACCAGGTGCCGAAGCTCCTGGGAATCCACATCGCCAAGCAAGGCTTCTTCCGCGACCTCCTAAGCGTCGCGCATCAAATCCCCGAGCTCTCGCTATTGACGCTTGCGGTCGCCACCGCGACGCTGCTCGTGCTGATCGGCATGGAGCGACTCTGGCCGCATTCTCCGGCGCCGCTGGTCGCTGTCGGCGGCGGCATTGCCGCGGCGTGGCTCTTCGGGCTGCAGGCACTGGGGATTTCGACGGTCGGCCTGATCCCGCAGGGATTGCCGTCACTCACGATGCCGGACCTCGCGCTGATCGAACAGTTGCTGCCGGGCGCGCTCGGGATCGCGCTGATGAGCTTCACCGAATCGATCGCGGCGGGTCGCGCCTTTGCCCGCCCTGGCGATCCGTCCATCGATGCGAATCGCGAGCTGATCGCCACCGGGGCGGCTAATCTCGGCGGCGCGGTGCTCGGTGCCATGCCGGCCGGTGGCGGCACCTCGCAGACCGCGGTCGTGCGCGCTGCGGGAGGTCGGTCGCAGAAGGCATCGCTGGTCACGGCGGGTACCGCGGCCGCGACCATGCTGCTGCTTGCGCCGTTATTGGGCTTGCTGCCGAACGCCACACTGGCGGCGGTCGTGATCGTGTATTCGGTCGGACTGATCCAACCGGTGGAGTTCTTCGCGATTCGCAAAGTGCGCACGATGGAGTTTCACTGGGCGATCATCGCCGCGCTGGGCGTGGTGCTGTTCGGCACGCTCAAGGGCATCGTGGTGGCGATCATCATGTCGCTGATCAGCCTGTCCAGCCAGGCCGCCTACCCGCGCGTCTCCATCATCGGCCGCAAGCGCGGCGCCGACGTGTTGCGGCCGCTGTCGCCCGAGTACCCGGACGACGAGACCTTCGAGGGCTTGCTGATCGTGCGGCCGGAGGGACGGCTCTTCTTCGTCAACGCGCAATATGTGGCGGATCAAATCGGCGCGCTCGTCGCGCAGCACAAGCCGCGCGTGCTGGCGGTGGACATGAGCCGGGTACCCGATATCGAATACTCGGCACTGCAAATGTTGATCGAGAGCGATAAGCGAGCGACCGAACGCGGCGCCGTTGTATGGTTGGTGGGGCTGAATCCCGGCGCGCTGGAGGTCGTAAGAAAAGCCGGGCTGGACGAGCGACTCGGCCGCGAGCGCATGCTGTTCAACGCCCGCGCCGCGATCGAACGCTACCAGGCGCT
>Ga0209874_1000646_pt1 | contig 10402 bp, 8 predicted proteins | sample GWRWN1_20_30_FD_187216 | JGI IMG/M metagenome (GOLD analysis project Ga0209874, IMG submission 187216) | Riverbed sediment microbial communities from areas with no vegetation in Columbia River, Washington, USA - GW-RW N1_20_30 (SPAdes)... | ecosystem: Environmental > Aquatic > Freshwater > River... | reverse complement strand
CACTCGCTGATGGTGTCGCAGACGGATCCCAAGAGCGTTCTCCTGGGTACTCACTACGGCCTGTTTCGCTCGACCGACGGCGGGAGGACGTGGGCATCGGACGCCCTCGGTGGGCAAGATGCGATGAACCTCGTCAGACCGGGCGGGCAAACGCTTTGGGTGGCAGGACACATGGTTCTCGCCAAGAGTGTCGATGCCGGGAAAACCTGGAGCGATGTTCGTCCGAGTGGACTCCCTGGGCTCGATGTTCACGGCTTCGCGGCTGATCCGCAAAACCCACGAACGCTGTACGCGGCGATCGCGGGGACGGGCCTGTACCGCTCGACCGACGGCGGCAATTCGTTCAGCGTCATTTCCACAGATGTCGGCCCGGGCGTCATGGCTCTCGCCGTCATGCCCGACGGTCGCATCCTCGCCGGAGACATGCAGAAGGGTTTGATGGTCAGTCGTGACGGCGGAAAGACCTGGAGGCTGAATCTTCGTGCTGGGCTGATGGGGCTTGCGCTCAATCCCGCGGACCCGAAACGAGTTCTCGCCGCTGGGCCGGGCGTTCTCCTCTCGACAAACGGAGGAAAGAGGTGGGCGAGAGTGCTCGACATTCCTGACGGCGGCGGACCGGTGGCGTGGTCCAACAGCAACCCGAAGATCGCTTACGTGGTCGGCTTTGACCGAACGCTCTATCGGAGTGGTGACAGCGGGCAGACGTGGAGCGCAGTCGGATGAGCGCGACCGCCCTAATCCTCCTTCTCTGCGCGCTCGCGTGTCCCGTCGGCATGGGCTTGATGATGTTCTTCATGCGGAAGGGTCACGGCCATTCCGCTCACGGAGAGCCGCGTCGAACGGACGAAGATCGAGATGAGCGAGCCATCTGATCCGCAACGCCAGTCACATGAGCGATCGCCCCTTAGCTGGGCGCTAATGACCGGCTCGCTCGCGCTCGTCTTCGGGCTTTTGGGCCTGCTCGTCTACCGAGTCGCTCAGGGCAATCCGGGAAAGGGCCTCGTCGCATCGATTCGCGACGAGAAGAAGCCGATGGCACCGGACTTCCGCTTGAAGGTTCTCTGGTCGCGTGACGAAACCTGGCCGGCGTCGGCGCGAGCGTCTCTTGCCGACGGGCGTGTCTCCCTGTTGGAGCTGCGCGGCTGGCCTGTCGTCCTCAACTTCTGGGCCTCTTGGTGCATCCCATGCGGGCGCGAGGCGCCCAGGCTCAACGCTTCCGCAAAGGCCCATCAAGGCGAAGTCGTTTTCCTGGGCCTTGATGTCAAGGACTTCAGCGGCGATGCACGCAAGTTCCTCCGCAAGCACAAGGTCAACTACGTCTCTGTCCGAGACGGCGGGAGCCGTTCGTACAACGAGTATGGCTTGACAGGGCTACCCGAAACGTACTTTCTCGATCGACGCGGACGGATAGTCGCTCACAAGATCGGCGAGATTTCCCGCGCGCAACTTGAGTCTGGGATCAATCAAACATTGGAGTCGCAGAGATGAAACGTCGTGTACCCATTGGCCTGTGGGCAGCGGCAGTCCTGTTGCCCGTTCTCGTCGGTCTGATCGTGTATTCGCTCCTGCCCGCCGGGGGGCAATCCAGTCTGTCGAGCGCCACCGGCCCGCCCCCAGGGCCTTACCGGGGAAGTGAACCGCCCAAAGGGATCATGGCGCCGGACTTCGCCTTGAAGAGTTATCGAAGAAGGCTCGTTCGCATGAGTGCTTTGCGAGGGAAGGTCGTACTCGTCACGTTCCTTGACACCGACTGCAAGACGAAGTGCCCTCTCATCGCGAGCGCAATTGGGGATGCGCTGCGGTTGCTCTCGCCGTCGGAGCGCCGCCAGGTCGCCGCACTCGCGCTGACTGTGAATCCGCCAAGCGACACGCCAGCAACCGCACGCGCCTTCCTCCACCAGCGGCAGGCGCTTGGGCTGGACTTCCTGCTCGGCACGATGAAACAGATGCGTCCTATCTGGCGCGCGTTCCACATCGTCGCAGCGGCAGAAACCGGCAACGCCAACAGACATTCAGCAGATGCCCGTGTCTACGACCGCGACGGCGAGTGGGTCTCGACACAGCACCTTCCACCAGACCTGACGCCGAAGAACCTCGCTCATGATCTTCGCAGGGCGCTTCGCGACGATGACCGGTCTTGAGGGTTGCGAGGCAATTGACCGCGACCGGTTCCGGTCGTGCAGGCGGGGATCTTCTGCCAGTCTTCTGCCACACGGGCGGTAGCGAATCGGAGCGAAGGGGATCGAACCGGGCTCAACTGAGCCGATCCGTCCTGGGACGGGCGAGATTCGCCAGACTCAAAATCCAGTGGGCTTCACGGCCCCGTGTGGGTTCGACCCCCACCTTCGGCATCGCTCCCGGCCGGTGTTTCCGCGATTCCTGGTTGAATGGCCGCCCAGATGGTCGATACTGCCCTTCTCGAGGGGATCACATGATCGGGCGACGGAGGTGTCCATTTTGAGGAGATACGCACTTTTGGGGCTGCTCGCTGGCGTGGTCGGCGCGCTGGCCCTGGTGGCAGCAGGTTGTGGCGGAAGTGATGGCGGCGGTGGCGGTGGCGGTAACGTCACGGCGTTGCCGGCGTCGTCCTGCGCGCCACTCGAGTACGAGGGAGAAGGCGATCCCGACGTGCTCATCGCAACGGACTTTCCGATGCAGGGCGGGTCGCGCACCCAGACCTTGCAGATCGTTGCGGCAACTCGCTTCCTGCTCGAACAGCAGGAATGGAAGGCCGGCGACCACAAGGTCGCACTCCAGGTCTGTGACGACGCGACTGCACAGGCGGCCAAGTGGGATCCGGACAAATGCAGCCGGAACGCTCACGCTTATGCGCAGAACGAGAGCGTCGTCGCGGTGCACGGCACGTTCAACTCCGGTTGTGCAGCCATCGAGATCCCGGTCCTGAACCAGGCTCCGGGCGGCGGTCTGCTTCTCTTTTCACCGGCCAACACCTACGGCTGCCTGACCGAGCCGTGTGCCGGGAACGAGCCGGAGAAGTACTACCCGAGCGGCAAGCGGAACTACGCCCGCGTCGCGCCCAGCGATCCGAACCAGGGCGCGGTGATGGCGGAGTTCGCCAAGTCGCAGGGCGTCAACAGCGTCTACATCCTGAACGACAAGGAGGCCTACGGCCTGGGCGTCGCCAAGAACTTCCAGGGCGCAGCCGAGGCGGCGGGAATGACCGTCACTGGCTTCTCGGCCTACGATCCGAAGCAGCCGAACTTCCGGGCCATCTTCACGCGGATCAAGGCAACGAACCCGGACGGCATCTTCATCGGCGGTCTCGTGGACGAGAACTCGGGACAGCTGATCAACGACAAGGTGGCCGTCCTCGGACCGAACGACGGCGACGTGAAGCTGTTCCTCCCAGACGGCTTCACGACCGACGCGGTCTTCCAGCGCAGCGAAGGCGGCACGCCGAACGCCAAGGGTGCCTTCTTCAGCGTCGCGGGCGTCGGAATCGACAAGTACACCGGCGAGGCGAAGACGTTCATCGACGACTTCAAGCCGACCCTTGGGGGAGCGTCGGTCGACCCGTACGCGATCCTCGGAGCTCAGGCGTCGCGGATCTTGCTCGATGCGATCGAGAGGTCCGATGGGACACGCGCAAGCGTGATCGAGGAGATCTTCAAGACGAAGGTCGACAACGGCTTGATCGGCACCTTCGAGATCAACGAGAACGGCGACATCACCGGTGCGAAGGGTGCTGCGCTGCTCTTCACGATCTACAAGGGCACGACCAAGCTGGAGACTCTCCTGACGGCGGCCCCCAAGGCGAACCTCGTCGAGGCGGCCCGCCAGGCGGCAGCGGGCTAGCCGCTCAGGTCGAACCGGACCGGGGGAAGGCTTCCGTCTTCCCCCGGAACGGTCATAGAATCCCGCAAATCGCAGCCCGAACCGAGAAACAGTCGTGGCTCGCGGCGTTTGCGGCGCGGCGGCCAAGCGCGACGTCGATGGTCGGCATCGTCTTCGTGCTGCTGCTCGTGGTGTGGCTCGTCGTCAACCTGGTCAAGACGCCGAGCGACTTCTTCACCGTTCTCCTGATCGGCATCACGACCGGATCGGTCTATGCGCTGATCGCGCTCGGCTACACGCTCGTGTACGGGATCTTGCAGCTGATCAACTTTGCTCACGGTGACGTATTCGCGCTGTCCGGGCTCGTCGCCAGCACCTTCGTCGTCTCCGTCTTCGGGCTCGACGAAACCACCGCCACGCTCGGAATTATCGTCGGCCTGCTCGCCATACTCGTGTTCGTGGTGGCCTTCGGCGCAATCGTGAACGCGAGCATCGAGTTCGTCGCGTACCGCCGGCTACGTCAGGCGCCGCGTCTTGCCGTGCTGATCACGGCCGTCGGCATGTCGTTCATCGTCCAGAACGTCTCGCTGGCAGTCTTCGGCGTGAACTTCCGGAGTGTCCCGCCGCTGATCTCCGAAGAGCACGTCTTCGAGATCGGGGACGTCTCCTACCAGTGGAACCAGCTCTTCGCCGTGCTGGCGACGATCCCGGTCTTGATCATGCTGAGCTGGGTCGTCAGCGCGACGCGACACGGAAAGGCCATGCGGGCTACCTCCCAGGACCCGGATGCGGCTGCGATTATGGGCGTGAACGTCAATCGAACGATCTCGTTCACTTTTCTCCTGGCCGGGGCGCTCGCAGGGGTAGGCGGTTTGTTGTATCTCCTCGAGTTCAACATCCGCTACGACACCGGCTTCGAGCTCGGCCTCATCGCTTTCACGGCAGCGGTGCTCGGGGGCATCGGCAACCTCTCGGGCGCAGTTCTTGGTGCGCTCCTGATCGGGCTCATCCAGGCGTTCAACGAAGGTCTCTCGTGGTACGCGCCGGGCAGCGACTGGACCCGGTCGATCGTCTTCGGGATCCTGATCGCGATTCTCGTCTTCCGACCCGAGGGTTTGCTCGGAGAGCGAACCCCGGAGGGTGCGTAGGGGCACTGATGCGCGAACGCCTGCGTCGGTTCGGTCGGCTCGAACCCCTCGATCCACTCTTCTCGGGGTGGCGTCGTCTTCCGCACAACGTTCGTGGAGGGCTCCCCCTGCTCGCGCTGGTCGCGCTGGCGGCGACCTACCCCTACTACGTGTCGAGCCTGCCGACGGACGTCCCTCTGATCCTCGCGTTCCCCGATGTCGGCTCGGCTGTGACGATCCTCGTCTTCGTGGTCATGGCCGTCGGACTGAACGTCGTCGTCGGATACGCTGGCCTACTCGACCTCGGCTACGTGGCCTTCTACGCGATCGGTGCGTATACGGCTGGATGGTTCGCGTCGGGCCACTTCGAGCAGGTGAGGTTCCACCTCGGGTCGGTTGGGATCTCGAGGGAAGCACAGGGCATCCACATCTCCGTCTGGCTCGTGCTGCTCATCGCCGGCATCATCACCGCGATCGGCGGCATTCTGATCGGACTGCCGACACTGCGCCTGCGGGGTGACTACCTCGCCATCGTGACGCTGGGCTTCGGCGAGATCATCCCTCAGTTCGTCCGCAACGCCGACAGCTTGAAGGGCTTCGATCTCACCCATGGTACGTTCGGGATCAGCCCGATCGACTCGCCGGGGTTCGGCGAAGGCCTGAACGAGTCGGTCGGCTTACCTGCGTCGTTTGCGCAGTCGTTCGAGCGCGAGCGGCTTTTTTTCTGGGCCGCGCTCGTGGTCCTGCTCATCACGGTGTTCTGCTGCTACCGCCTGCGCGACTCGCGCCTGGGTCGGGCCTGGATCGCCATCCGCGAGGACGAAACAGCCGCAGGCGCGATGGGAATTCCGCTCATGCGCACGAAGACCTGGGCCTATGCGATCGGCGCCTTCTTCGGCGGCGTGGCCGGGGCCTACGTCGCGAGCTTCAACTCGGGTGCCTTCCCCAGCCAGTTCCACTTCAACATCTCGATCTTCCTCCTCTGCATGGTCATCCTCGGGGGCATGGGCAGCCTGTGGGGCGTGGTCATCGGCGGGGCGATCCTCTCCTGGTTGAACGTCGAGGGGCTCGCGAACATCGGCGCCTGGGTGAACGCCCACACGCCGCTCGACGTCGAGGTGGCGAAGTACCAGTTCGGGATCTACGGCACGATCATCGTGCTGATGATGCTGTTCCGCCCCGTCGGGCTCATTCCGGAGCGGCGGCACAAGCGCGAGCTCGAGGAAGGGACGCGCGAGCCGATCGACGAACCGCTCTACGACGCGCGTGAACAGGAAGGTCCCGAGGAGGCCAAAGCCTAATGCCCGATTCAGTCGACAATCTCCTCGTCGCCGGAAACATTCGCAAGGAGTTCGGCGGGCTCGTTGCGGTCTCCGACCTTGATTTCACCATCCCCGACCGGTCGATCGTCAGCCTGATCGGCCCGAACGGCGCGGGGAAGACGACGTTCTTCAACATGCTCACCGGCGTGTACAAGCCGACTACCGGCCAGATGGTCTTCGACGGCACCGACGTCACGGGCAAGCCGCCGCATGCGATCACGAAGCTCGGCATCGGCCGGACGTTCCAGCAGATCCGCCTGTTTCCGCAGATGACCGCGCTCGAGAACGTCCTCGTCGGCATGCACTCCAGGCTCAGGGGCGGGATTCTCGGCTCCATCTTCGGGACGCCTCGCGTCCGGCGCGAAGAACGTGAGGCGCACGAGCAGGGACGCGGCCTGCTGAGTTACGCGGGACTCGGACCGGTGGACGACGAGCTCGCGCAGAACCTCTCCTACGGCGACCAACGCCGGCTCGAGCTTGCACGGGCTCTCGCGACCGAGCCGAAGCTGCTCCTCCTCGACGAGCCGACGGCGGGCATGAATCCTCAGGAAACGGTCGCCTTCACCGACTTCCTTTCGAAGCTCCGTGCAGAACGGCCGATCACGATCCTGCTGATCGAGCACGACATGAAGGTCGTGATGGGCATCTCGGAGCGGGTTACCGTGCTCGACTACGGGGAGAAGATCGCCGAAGGCACGCCGGGTGAGATCCAGCGCAACGAGCGGGTGATCGAGGCTTATCTCGGCAAGGCGGCGATCGCGTGAGCGCGACTGCGGCCGCGAAGAGCGACGGAGCTCTACTCACCGTCGAGAACATCCACACGTACTACGGCTCGATCGAGGCGCTGAAAGGTGTGACGGTCGAGGTGCACGAGGGCGAGATCGTGACGCTGATCGGAGCGAACGGCGCCGGCAAGTCGACGACGCTGCGGTCGATCAACGGGCTCAACCATCCGCGGCAGGGCTCGATCCACTTCCAGGGCAGGAACATCACACGTGCGGCCCCACACGACATCGTGCGGCTGGGCATTTCACAATCGCCCGAGGGCCGGAAGCTCTTTCCGCGCATGTCTGTGCTCGAGAACCTCGAAATGGGGGCATTCCAACGAAAGGATCGCTCAGGGCTTCGCGGCGATCTAGAACGCGTCTACTCGCTCTTTCCGCGGCTCGCAGAACGGAAGCAGCAGCGGGCGGGAACGCTGTCCGGGGGCGAGCAGCAGATGGTGGCGATCGGCCGCGCCCTGATGGCGCATCCGAAGCTCCTGCTCCTGGACGAGCCCTCAATGGGCCTGGCACCGATCTTCGTGGAGCGTGTCTTCGAGACGATCGTGGAGATCAACCAGCAGGGGACGACGATCCTGCTCGTCGAGCAGAACGCGATGATGGCCCTCGACGTGGCAAATCGCGGCTACGTGCTCGAGACCGGAGCGGTCGCGATCGCCGACGACGCCAAGGCGTTGCGGGAGAACGAAGAGGTCCGCAAGGCCTATCTCGGCATCACGGGCTAACGCGCAATGGGAAGTAGGGGGGAGACAGCAGGAAACCGATGCGGGGCGGGCGGTCGGCCCAGCCCTGCACCATCGTGAGCGCGGCGCCGATGCCGTGCGTCGGCACGAAGCCCAGTTGTCGCGCAGCGGCATGGTCGCGGCAGCCGGCGACGAGGACGTGGCCGAGGTGGCCCAGGGCTGGACGACATGCGTCCCAGTCGACGAAGGGCAGCAGCGGGTGGCATGAGCGCCCGGCCCGGTACGCCTCGAGGGCACGCGCGTCGGCCGCCGCGGCCTGCTCGGCTTGCGCGAGCGCCGACGCCTCTGGACCGGAACGGGTCGCAGCGAAGAATGCGCGATACGGCTGTTGCGTCGGGTGGCTGAAGTGCCGGTGGAAGCGGTGCATGAGGATCGCCGTGCCGTCTTCCGCCACCGGAAACGAGTCGCGCCACAACCGCAGGGCGAGCCCGAGCCCGAGATAGGCGCCGAGCAGCGGATTCGGACGTTCCCGGGGAAGATAGGGCGTCGTGCGCGGGATGGCGATGCACACGGCGTCGAGCCTTCGGTCGAGCGTGATCCCGCGGAGCTCGACTCCGCGCAGGAGCGCCTCGGTGTGCGCGACCGACGGCGGCCCGGCAAATGCCGCGGCGGCCGACCGTTCCAACGGGAGCGACCGCAGCACGTACGCGCGCATCGCGCCCGGAAGCAGCCGGAAGATCTGCCGGAACGGGGAGCGCACGACACGCTCGAGGGCTTCGCGTTCGTAGGGATACCCGCCGAGCGTGCCGCCGAGCCGTGGATGGTTGAGGACGAGCGACGCGCCGATGACGGGAACGCGGCGAGCCAGCGCACGCTCGAGCTCGAGGCCCAGGCGCCAGCCCTGCGAGCCCGAGGTCTCCAGCAGGGAATACGCCCCGGCGGCCCGCAACACCTCCGGCCCAGCGCAGCCGACCAGCGCCGCCGGCCCGCCGTGCAGCACGGTCTCCGCGGCCGTCACGACGACCACGACGTCGGTCCGCACGAGCGCGGGATGGACCCGCAGCGACATGGAGCCCGAGGTGCCGACCTCGACGAGATCCTCCCGCTCCACGTCGTGCACCTCGACGTGCCCGTGGAAGCGGCGGGCGAACTCGGGCGAGACAAGCGTCTCCAGCTGCTCGTGGCCTGCGCGCCGCGCCAGTCCGCCCGCCACGAGCAGCGTCTGGTAGCCGGTCGGGATCCCCAACCGCTCGAGCTCGGCCACTGTGGCGGCGATCGCGGCCTGGCGCGGATCCCGTTCGGTGCCCGGGAGCGGAAGATGCGACGGCTCGACGACGATCGTCGCGCGCGCCCCCCGCGTCACGAGCGCCTCGAGCGGCTCGCCCGCGAGCGGAAAGCGAAGCCCGTCCCGCACCGCGGCGCCGACGTCCTCGACGCCCTGCGCCGGAGGGGGCGGCTGGAGGACGAGCGCGTCGTCCTCCGCCGTGACGACCACGACTCGGGAGCCGGCAAGCATGGGGACGCGCATCACGGGAGGGGCAAAGAGGGATCGGAAAGTGGGCGAATCCGCAGGTCCTGCATCGGCGCCGGACGATAGCGTTGAGGTGAATGCCGAAGACCCTCACCGGTGCCGAGCTCCAGCTCGACGACGGGCCGGCGCGCGACGCCGAGCTCTTCCTCGTCGACGGTAACAACCTGGCCTACAGGGCCTTCTTTGCGCTGCCCGAGGAGCTCGCCACGACCGAGGGCTTCCCAACGAACGCGCTGCTCGGCTTCACGAACATGCTCTTCAAGCTGCTCTCGGACTACAGGCCGAAGGGCGTTGCCGTCGCCTGGGACACCCGGCCGGTCGAGCGCCTCGAGGTCGCGGAGACCTACAAGGCGGACCGGCGGCCCACGCCCGATCTCCTTGGCGAGCAGTTTCCGTACTTCCGGCCGATCGTGGAGGCGTTCGGGTACCGCAACCTCGAGTTCGAGGGGTGGGAGGCGGACGACGTGATCGCGACGCTGGCCACCCAGGCCGACGAGGCCGGCATCAGGACCTGCATCGTCTCGACCGATCGTGACGCCTTCCAGCTCGTTTCCGGCAACGTCACCTTGATGATGACGCCGCGCGGCGTCTCGGACGTGCAGGTGTACACGCCCGAACGCGTCGAGGCGCGCTACGGCATCCGCCCCGAGCAGATTCCCGACTTCATCGGTCTCAAGGGCGACACGTCGGACAACATTCCGGGCGTCCCCGGGATCGGCGACAAGACGGCAGGTCAGCTGATCGCGCAGTACGGCTCCCTGGAGGAGGTGATCGAGCACGTCGACGAGCTTTCCCCGGCGCGGCGGAAGAACATCACGGAGCACGCCGAGCAGGCGCGTCAGTCGAAGCAGCTGGCGACGATGCGGCGCGACCTCGATCTCAATTGCGATCCCGCCGAGCTCGTGCTGCTCCCGCCGGACCGCTCGGAGCTGCGGGAGATGTTCCGGCGCTTCGAGTTCCGCAACCTGCTCGGACGTGTCGACATCCTCGACGACGCGGTCCCGGCCCAGCCGATGCGGGTCCAGGGGACGGAGGTGGCGTGGCGCGAAGGCGAGTTTCCGGAGGTGCGCGGTCGCGCGGCACTGGCGATCCGCGACGGGCGCTTTGCGCTCGCCGAGGAGGACGGCGGCGTCCTCGTCGGCGAGTGGGAACATGCGCTCGA
>Ga0209874_1000645_pt1 | contig 10402 bp, 8 predicted proteins | sample GWRWN1_20_30_FD_187216 | JGI IMG/M metagenome (GOLD analysis project Ga0209874, IMG submission 187216) | Riverbed sediment microbial communities from areas with no vegetation in Columbia River, Washington, USA - GW-RW N1_20_30 (SPAdes)... | ecosystem: Environmental > Aquatic > Freshwater > River... | reverse complement strand
GTGTTTTCAATATCCCGGTTCATATCCTCACCGCGGGTCAAGCCGACCTCCAGTCCGATTTTTTCGGCTTCCTGCAAAAATTGTGCGTCTTTGGTCATTGCGGCGAAGGCATCGCGGAGAATCTTCACACGGTCCGGTGGCACCCCCGGAGGCAGCACAACAGACCTGCCGATATTCTCGGCGGCGTATAACGCGCTCAGCAAATTTTTTTTCCCGGGAGGGGCCAGCTCTTCGATGGTCGGTACCTCGGGTAGGCGCGGGTCGCGTTTGTTCTTCGACGTAACGAGAAGTCGGATAAATCGCTTCTCGATCCACTCCCTTCGGGTGCCCAACAGCGAGCCCGTTCCCTGCGAGCGGCCATCGAGGGCGCCGCGCTCGATATCGAGCAAGATTTGGGGCGTGCCCGGATAACCGGGGATTACCTGAAAATCTAAACCCAGAACCTGTTCCACGATCTTCACCACAACATTACTGGTGTGGTCGAGGGCTTGTGCTCCCATCTTCGGTTGCTTGCCCTCTTTGTTGGCCTTTCTAATGGCCTCGAAGCTCGTGTAGGGCGTTGCTGACTTTACATAGACTGTCTGAGCTTCATCGAGCGCTTGACCCACCCAGATAAATTTTTGCAGCTCAAACTTGAGGGCGTCGTTGCCGGTGGCAAGGCCAAAAAGAGCTCCCGTGTTCATGGTGCTCATGGTCAGTCCATCGGGCTTCTTTACATTATAGAGCTCATTCACGGCGATCATTCCGCCGGCGCCCGGCTTATTGACCACGAGCACTGCCGGCTTCCCCGGAATGTATCTTTCCATATGCTTGGCGATGAGCCGAGCGGTCAGATCCGTCCCGCCTCCCGCCGATGAACCGGCAAAGAACGTAATCGTCTTACCTTCGTAAAAATTCCCGGGTGACTGAGAATGGGCGGAAGCAACCCACAGCAAAAGGACGCTTAGAATAACACTGATGGAGTTCGAAAGTTTTTCGGTTTTTGTCATGAGTCTCCCTTTTCCGTCATTCCCGCGCAAGCGGAAATCGAGTCTGTACTTTTTAGATTCGCCCAACCCAAGCCTGGATGCCCGCCCTTCGACTCCGCTCAGGACATGCTTTCGCGGGCATGACGATATAATGTTCTCGGGATTTAGCGTCCACATGAGAGGTCAGTATCCCCACCGCTCCGCTACCGCGCTCACCCGCTGATATTCCGATTGCAGTTCTTTTCGCTGGATCAATTCCTGGTGCGCCTCCGTGACCAGATCTTGCGCGCACACATCTTTGATTGCGGGGACTTCGTAGTTAAGCTCTCCGAGCTTTTCTTCTTCTTTGAGCATGTCTTCAAACCCTGTCGCCAGCCCGTCGATGGGAAACGGCATCGCCTCTAAGTCGCGCGCCGTTCGCGACGGATGATTCTTGACCACGCGCTCTTCAGGATCAGGACTCAGGAATCGAAGTCTCTTTTCCAGGTTGGTGATGTATTCGTAATTCTTAGGCATGTCGCGCACAAACCAATAGGAACGAATCAATGCCCTGAGAAAGCTTTTGACTAATTCGGGCTTTTCCTCAAGTATTCGTCCGGTAGCGGCAATGATTCTTTCCGGCCGTCCGTCAGGATACTGATCGGCCGGACTGACAAGTACGTTGCACCCCTCCTTCTTAAGATCCTCCGCGTCCCAGGTTGGCACCGGCCCGCACTCGACTCTGCCACTCCTGATTGCCTGTTTGTGGAGGTGTGAGGCGACTCCGATCCTGACCCATTCCACATCGCGCTCCAAGTCGAGACCCGCTTTTTTCAACTGAATCTGGATCGCCCAATGGCGAATGCTGTTGAAGTCGCTGATTCCGACGCGTTTGCCCTTTAAGTCCGCCAGGGATTTAATATTCGGCGGCGCGACCCAGACATTCGTGTGCTGATTTCTCCAACCGGCGATGATGTAAAGGTCCGCGCCCCGAGCGCGCTGAAAAAAAACCGTCCGCGACTGAACATCCAGCGCGATATCCACCGATTTCTCTTTCATGGCCTGAGAGATCCCCAGTTTCTCCAAGCCAAAGGGAACCATGGAATCATGCAAGATCGTATAGGCCGGCGACCCATCGGCAGCTTTAAGACCCTCATCGTAAAGAAAGTTCATCTCGTGGGCCGTCATCACCGGCACTTGATGAAGGACGTGATAACAGGTGGGAGCGATTCGAAGTTTACCGTCTAGCATAAATAAGCCTCACTTTCTGAAATAGTTGCTAAATCCTCAAGATATTTCTTGTAGTAGCAATACTTCCGGCCAAGCCCGAGGCTTGATTTGTGAACCCTCAAGGCGATGTGCCCGGCTTGCGCCAGTACGTACCTGCCCATAGCGCATGAAAACGGAGATTTGCTCGCGACAAGACGCCAAGAACGCCAAGTTCGGAGTCATTTTTTTCTTTGCGGCCTTTGCGTCTTTGCGCGATATATTCCGACCTTTGGTTGCGGCGCAGCATTCATCAAACGTTTCATCTGCGCCAATCCTCCGGTCGTTGTTGCGTTTTTGTTCGGCATAGATGCCCGTACCACTTCCAACGAATAGGAGTCAAGCCAGAATAGATTTCCGAGCGTCTTGACAGGATTCCCCAATCCGAAGTAACTGTACTGTGAAATCGACAATGAACTTTCCAATAGGAAGGCATCGTGACAGAAGCTAATGAGTTACCCCCGCTGACCGGATATCGGGTCCTGGATCTCGCTGGCCCTTTGGGTTTTCATTGCACCAAGCTCCTTGCCGATATGGGCGCAGACGTAATCAAAGTCGAGCCGCCCGGGGGTGACGAAGCGCGGCGAGTGCCGCCATTCAAAGACGATTCGCCGCATCCGGAGAAGAGCCTCTATTTTCTCCACTTCAATACCAACAAACGGAGCATTACCCTCGATGTCGAAAAGCCCGATGGTCGAGCTATCTTGCTGGAACTCGCCCACAAAGCCGACGTCGTAATCGAAACCTACCGTCCAGCGCGAAGAGAAGAACTGGGTCTTGGTTATCAGCAGCTAAGCGCCGGCAATCCCGGACTCGTTCACGCGTCCATCACTCCTTTCGGTGAGACCGGCCCCTGGCGGGATTACAAAGCCAATGACATGGCGGGGATCGCCCTCGGGAATCTTCTCTATCTCGCCGGCGAACCTGGAGAACCGCCGCTGCAACCTCCCGGCGAGATTGCCTATGGCATGGCATCGACATACGGCGCCTTCGGAATCGCGGTGGCGCTTTACCATCGTCTGGAAAGCGGCAGAGGCCAGCACATCGTTGTCTCTATGCACGAATGTGCCGGGCATATCGCCGGTTATTTTATTCCCAACTATGGCTACAGCGGCGCTAAACCGGCGCGCGCTTCGCGCAAAGGCGAAGAGACCGATCTCTATGACCCGTACCCGACAAAGAATGGTTACGCCCGCATCTTTATCATCCCGGTTGAGCAATGGCGCCGGTTAGTGGATTGGATGGGTCGGCCGCCATCGATTTCCGGGCCTGAGTTCGAGAAGATGGCGTACCGGCGCAAACATCCGGACATCGTGGTCGGGGCGATCTCAGAATTCTGCAGCCGTCACACGAAAGAAGAGCTCTACGAGGAAGGCCAGAAGCGGCGCATCGCCGTTACCCCCATCAACACCGTGGGTGAGTTCATGAATAGCGCGCAGGTAAAAGCCCGCGAGACTTTCATCGACATGGAACATCCCGTGATCGGCAAATACTTGCATTTCGGTCCGGTGCCGAGACTCAGCGAATCGCCGGGGCGGATCACGCGCACGGCGCCATTGATCGGCGAGCACAACCAGGAAATCTATTGCGGCGATCTGGGTATGAGCAACGACGATCTCGTGGCGCTGCGCGTTTCAGGAGTGATCTGAAGACAAAATCCGAGAGCTGCACCACGAAGGGCGCGAAGAGCACGAAGGAAATAAGAGTAGAAATTGAAGTTCGATGAATTATCGAACAAGGTTCTTGGCTGCGCAATTGAAGTACACCGTGAACTTGGGCCTGGATTGCTCGAATCGACGTACGAGCAGTGCTTGGCCTACGAACTTAACCGGTCGAAGATTCCGTTTCTGCTTCAAGTCGTATTACCGGTTGAGTACAAACAGACCCGACTCGATTGCGGATACCGAATCGATCTGTTGGTTGATGGTCGACTGATTGTAGAGGTAAAAAGCGTAGAGCAGTTGCTGAAAATTCACGAAGCTCAAATTCTTACGTATATGAGACTCTCGAAGGTGAAGGTTGGACTATTGATCAATTTCAACGTTCCGGTCTTGAAGAAGGGCATCAAACGATTTCTTTGGTAGATTTTACTTCGTGTCCTTCGTGCCCTTCGTGGTGAATGGTATCGTGTGAATTAAGTAAGGAAAGAACGATGTCGAAACTACCACTCGAAGGAATACGCGTCGTGGAATTGACCACCGGCGCCGCCGGTCCCACGGTGGCCCGGGTGCTTTGCGAGTTCGGCGCCGAAGTGATTCGCTGTGAAACGCGCTTGCGTGGCGACGGCCACCGCGGCGAAGATCCCGCCAAGTGGAATAAGAATCCTGACTTTATGAAGCTCCAGCGCGGGAAAAAATCCTTCACCGTGAACATGCAGACCGACAAGGGTCGGCGTCTCGTCAGAGAGTTAATCAAAATTTCCGATGTGCTCGTGGAAAATTATGGTTTAGGGATTCTGGAAAAATGGGGACTCGACTATCCTCAACTGAAAGAGATCAATCCTGCGTGTATTCTGATCCGTGTGAAAGGCATGGGCTGCAGCGGACCCCACGCCCCCGATCTAACCTACGGTCCGAACGTGGGCAATACGATGGCAACGACTTACCTGTGGAACTATCCCGGTGCCACCACAGCGACGGCCGAGCCGCGTACCCAGCATCCGGATTTTATGGGCGGCGTAACCGGCGCCTTCGGCGTAGTGCTGGCGTTGATCCAACGCAAGAAAACCGGCCGTGGCCAATGGATCGACAGCGCGCAAGTCGAGATCGGCGCATCGCTGCTCGGCCCGAAATATCTGGAATACTCGGTCAATAAACGAGAGCCCAAACCCGAGGGTAATCGTAGCCTGGTAGCAGCGCCGTACGGTCCTTACCGGTGTAAGGGCAATGACCGCTGGTGCGTCATCGCCGTTTATACTCAAGACGAATGGGAGCGCTTCTCGACCTTATTGCAAAAATCGGGGCTGAAACCAGATGAAAAATTTGCCACTCATCTCGGCCGAGTCCGGCACCAGGAAGAATTGGACAAGTGGATCACGAGTTGGACCCTGCAACACGATCCCTACGACGTGATGAATCTGGTGCAAGGAGCGGGTGTCTGTGCGGCTGTGGTGCAAGACGTCGAAGACCAATTCAAACGCGACGTGCAATACGCGGCCACCGGGTTTTTAGTCAATATGACCGAGCCGGAAGCCGGCGACGTGGTGACCGAAAACGTTCCGATTCGTTTTTCTGAGACGCCGGGCAAAGTGCGCGGGCTGGCCCCGATGATGGGCGAGCACACGCACGAAATCGCCCGCGAGCTTCTTGGTCTCAGCGACAAGGAAATTGCAGCGCTCGAAGATGAGAAAGTATTGTACTAGAAAAACAGGTGGCAGGAAGCTGTAAGCAGCATCAGTAAAAAACTGCTTACTGCTAACTGCTTACTGCTAACTGAATTAAGGAGGAACTATGCCGGAACCAGAACCCCTATGTGTTTACGAAAAGCGCGATCCGAACATCGCGATTATCCGTTTGAATCGTCCGGAGAAAAAGAACGCCATCAGCCGCGATCTTTACTGGGCGCTCGATGAAGCGTGGCAGAAAGCTAAGTCGGATGACGACGTGTGGTCGATTATCCTCACCGGCAGTGGGGACGCCTTTTGCGCCGGCGGCGACCTGAAAGAGAACCTCGCTTTCGCTAAAGGCGAAATGAAAGGACCGCGTTCAGGTCCACGACCGTACTCGAACACGCGCGCTTTGCAAATGCACAAACCGATCATTGCCGCGATCAACGGCTACGCCGTGGGCGGCGGTTTCAGTTTAGCGCTGTCCTGTCACATCCGTTACTGCGTCCCGGCGTCGAAGTTCGGCTGCTCCGAGGTACGCTGGTCGCACATGGCGGCTTGGCCATCCTACGTTTGCCAATTGCCCACCGGTTGGGCCTACTGGTTCGCGCTCTCCGGCCAGATGATCGACGCGGATACTGCCTTTAGGCTGGGCCTCGTGCAAAAGATCTGCGAGCCCGACAAGCTCATCGACGATTGCGTTCAGCTATGCACAACGATCAATCGCAACGGACGGCTCATTGCGGCGCATACCATGGAGTATATTGAAGACAAACTTCTGTACGAGATTCAGGGCTGGGAAAAAGCCTTCGAAGTGCACCGCGAGTTCTACGCCCACTTGCGCCAGAGCAAAGATTACGACGAAGGCTCGGCCGCGTTTTCACAGAGACGCAAACCAGAGTTCACGCAAGAATACTATGACGGCAAAACCAAGCCGCCTGGGGTACCGTAAACCGCTAAAACGTTCGCTTCATCTCTCACCCGTGAAACGTGCTTGAACGATTTGGGCGGTTCAAAAGATTCAAATCGTTCAAGCCGTTCCATCCGTCACTCGCTCCAGTTTTGACCCTGGTTCAAATCTCCGCCCTTCAGCGTTGTACGATTTTAGTTCATTTGCGGCACAGAATGTCGCTCTGTATCGGATCCCGATTAGCCCCATCTAAGCAAAATCAATAGTTACTTATTGGCACTTGCCTTGCTGTAACTAGCTCGCTCCACGGGGGTTGGCTATGCTATTGAAAAGACTTTCCCAATCAGTGAGCTGCGCACGCGCCGCTCTTTATGCCGCGTTTGGTTCACCCGGCTTTGGAATTACCTGGTCAGTTGTGACTTTCCTAAGTGGCATGCTTTATCTGATCTACGACGAGCACAAGCGGCGCAACGTTGAAGCGGGGCAGAAAGAGGATGGCGCTGAAATTGAAAGTAGCTGTGAAGCGGCGACGCACGGTAACACACCTAATTTAACCATTTAGTCCTCGCGTACCATCCGCCGACGTCTTTATCGCGCGTTAGTTCGTGACCCTCAAGGGCTGCTAGTCAAAGGATTACTTCTGTGTCATACTGCGCCGCTCCAATGTCAACCTACGACATTGAAAGGGAACGGGTTGTCGAAGGAGTTCTCAAGTTTCCGTAGGGATCTATGGCAAACGAATTGCTCGAATCAAGGGCCTTAATGGCGCAAAAAATACTGTTGGTCGAGGACAACTCCGACTTATCCGAGTTTTTGTCTTTTTACTTGCATAGCCTGGGGTATGAAACATCATGGGCTGGAACTTCAGCGCAGGGAATAAGCAAGGCTTTAGCCGAGGTTCCGGATCTCATATTAACCGACTTAAACCTTCCCGATATGACCGGCGTGGACGCGGCGACGATACTCAAACAAGACCCCGCTACCTCCGCTATTCCGATTGTTGTCCTTACGGCCACGGCAGTTGGAGAATGGAAAAACAAAGCACTCAAGGCGGGCGTAACGGAGTATTTGATCAAGCCCATTTCACCCCTGGAATTAGCAAAGGTACTGCGTCGACTCACGCCACTAAATGAGCTCTAAGCGCATGCTCGATAATCTCCAGACGGTTCTTATCTCCCCTTCATCTCTGCGGGTTTGATTCCCCGCAGCTCGCTGCGAAAAAGCGGTTGTTAGCTCCGTCAGAGTCCGTCATTCCCGCATGTTTTTTCCGCCACAGGGCTTCGGACGGATCAGCCTCAGGCTGAAGCGGGAATCCAGGCGAACCTCGGACTCGACCCCCCGACCCATTCGGCCTGGCTCAGGGTCGTGGTGAGCATAGTCGAACCACGATTAAGACATTCGGGGGTGACGCATTCGGGTCATCTCATAGTGGTCTATCGATACCCCGCAGCTTGCTGCGGGTGGTTCATTGATTTGGTAGAAAAAAAATATCTTGCTCCCCAATGGGCGAGCCTTTCACCCCACCAAATGTCTGCTGAAAAATTCCGTCGCTTTCGGCCACGACAGGGCCGCTGCGTGGGGCCGGTAATTGCTTGAACCCGAATTCGCAAATGCGTGCGCCGCGCCGGCATAGGTGTGGAATTCGTGGACCTTCCCCCATTTCTTAAGCTCCGCGTCGAGCTTGCGCATGTCTTCTGGGGATGGGTTCTGATCGTCCGCGCCGAAGTGCCCCTGGATCGGACAACCGATCTCGCGTGTACGGTCAAACGGCGACGGTCCATCGCCAAACGGAACCATCGTGCCGCTGCCATAAAACATTACACCCGCTTTCAAATCTTTGTTCGCCGCCGACATTAGATAAACCAACCGCCCGCCCATGCAAAAGCCGACGATGCCTAACCGGCCACCATCGACCTGCCGGTGATTCTTAAGGAATCCGATGGCAGCATTGATGTCGTTGATGATCGTTGTGTCGCGCAAGCGCGCCTTCCGCGCCGGATTGTCGTCTTTACACTCCGGACCATCGCGATGATACAGATTCGGCGCAACCGCCGCGTATCCCTGTAGCGCCAGCATGTGGGTGGTGTCTTTGATAAAATTTTCCAAGCCCGACTGGCCGTGAACTACGACGACACCCGGCACCGGCCCGCCACTCGCCGGCACGCTCAGATAAAGCGGCATATCACTCCCATCGACCTTTACACTTTCCCAAGCGCCAGCCATCTTTTACCTCCGTTATGAACAGCCGTTATCATTGAGAGCCTCAACTAACCACAGCCCCTCCTAGCTGGTCAAGCATCATAAAATATTCCGAACTCTGCGAACTCCGTACTACTATTATAGCCCGGAATTTGCGAGACTGGCGCAAATTTTCAGGGGTCGAAAATTCTCGGATTTGGAAATTCCTCCCGCCAAGGCGCAAAGGCGCCAAGTTCGGAGGGGAAAGATAAATATTCTTACGAATTCTTTTCGCCATTTTTTCCGACCTTAGCGGCCTGGCGTCTTTGCGGGAGATACTCCGAGTTTCGGTTGCGCTCTGCCGCGCTGTGCCTCTGCGGTGAATTCTCTTTTTTGCGTCCTTTGCGTATGCGTGAACAACTGCACTCGCGTCTTGACTAACGCATGGCGCGGCGGGTTGGGTCTGCGCGCTTCACTCATTCAATCCCGAGGGACTTCATCAAATTCAACAAATGTGTCTTGTGCAGGCCGAGGATCCTCGCAGCGGCGGCTCGATTGCCCCGGGTGGTCGCCAAAGTTCGCCTGATGACATCCGCTCGGGCAGCGTCTACGGCTGCGCGATAGGACAAACCCTCAGAGGTTCTCTCCGCTTCTGAATAAACAATGCGTGGCGGCAGATCGTCGACGCTGACCTCGGGGCCTTGCCCTAGGACGACGGCGCGCTCGATTACGTTCGCTAGCTCACGAACATTGCCAGGCCATTCATGAGCTACAAGTTTTGCTTCCGCATCAGCTTCAATCCCGGTAAAGTTCTTCTTCGTCTCCGCGGCAGACCGCCGCAAAAAATATTTAGCGAGAACGGGTATATCTTCTCTGCGGTCTCTCAAAGGCGGCAGCGAGATGGGAATGACGTTAAGACGATAGTAGAGATCTTCACGGAATCGTCCTTCTTTGATGGCGCTGGATAGGTCACGGTTGGTAGCTGCGATCACCCGGACATCGACGTGAATCGGCTGAGTGCCGCCGACGCGCTCAAACTCCCGCTCTTGAAGAAATCTTAGGAGCTTGGTTTGCAGCTCCGCCGAAATGTCCCCGACCTCGTCGAGAAAAACTGTTCCTCCATGGGCTAGTTCCATCTTGCCCTTCTTAAGCTGATGCGCTCCCGTGAACGCGCCTTTTTCATGGCCAAACAGCTCGCTTTCGAGGAGTTCCTTGGAGAGTCCTACGCAGTTGATGGCGATGAAGGGTTCTGTACTTCTGTCGCTCCAGTTGTGGATGGCCCGCGCAAAAACTTCTTTGCCCGTACCGCTTTCGCCCAGGAGCAAAACCGTCGATCTGCTAACTGCGGCCTTCTTCGCCGTCTCGATCGCTTGTCGCATCTTTGGGCTCTCACCACCAATTAAACGGTAGCGCTGGCTCTCCTCTTCGGTAAAGCGTTCAAAACCTCTCTTAAGCCGCTCGCGCTCCAGCCCCTTTTCCACGACCATAGCAATGTGGTCAAGGTCAAAAGGCTTGGTGATGAAATCAAACGCTCCCTCTTTCATCGCTTGAACGGCCCGCTCGATCGTGCCGTAAGCCGTGATCATGATGACGGTTGTTTCGTTCCTTCGTTTGCGCAACTCTTTGAGGACATCGAGACCATTTTTGATGGGCATCTCGATATCGAGGAGCACCAGCTCTGGGCTCTCCTTATTGACTCTATCCAAACCCTCCTGTCCATTGGATGCCGTAATCACCGTGGCACCGAGGCTCTCCAGTGTGTCTCTCAGGATGTCA
>Ga0209874_1000644_pt1 | contig 10406 bp, 6 predicted proteins | sample GWRWN1_20_30_FD_187216 | JGI IMG/M metagenome (GOLD analysis project Ga0209874, IMG submission 187216) | Riverbed sediment microbial communities from areas with no vegetation in Columbia River, Washington, USA - GW-RW N1_20_30 (SPAdes)... | ecosystem: Environmental > Aquatic > Freshwater > River... | reverse complement strand
GCGGCCGGCCTGGTAGTCCTCGAACGCCTGGATCAGCTCCGCCCTGGTGTTCATCACGAACGGCCCGTAGGCGGCGACCGGCTCGCGGATCGGCAGGCCACCCAGCATCAGCACGTCCAGCTCTGGACTGCGGCTCTCCTGGCGGAGGTTCGCGGCTACGGTCACCACCTCACCGGGCCCGTACACGGCGAGCTGGCCCAGGCTCACCGGTCGCTGCTGCGTCCCGACCGATCCGGAGCCGGCGAGCACATACACCAGTGCGTTGAAGTCCGGCCGCCACGGCAGCCGGAGCTGCGCTCCCGGGGCGAGGGTGGCGTGCAGCAGCGTGATCGGCGTGTAGGTGACGCCAGGACCCTTGTGGCCGGCCACCTCGCCCGCGATTACCCGCAGCAGCGCGCCACCATCGGGCGAGCTGAGCAGCGAGACCGCACGCCCGCGGATGTCCTGGTAGCGCGGCGGACTCCACTTCAGCCGGGCGGGCAGGTTGACCCACAGCTGGAACCCATGGAAGAGACCACCGCGGACCACCACTTCCTCTGGCGGCGCCTCAATGTGAATCAGACCTTGACCTGCTGTCATCCACTGCGTATCGCCGTCGGTGATGAGCCCACCACCGCCGTTGGAGTCCTGATGCCGGAGAATCCCGTCGATCATGTAGGTCACGGTCTCGAACCCGCGGTGGGGGTGCCATGGGGTCCCCTTCGGCTCGCCCGGGGCGTACTCGACCTCACCCATCTGATCCATGTGCACGAACGGGTCCAGGGCGGCCAAGTCGACGCCGGCGAAGGCGCGGCGGACCGGGAAGCCTTCACCCTCTAGGCCGGACGGTGCCGTGGTGACCGACACCACGGGGCGATCGACCGCCGCCGGGTCGGGGTCTGGAACCCGTGGCAGCACCACGGTGTCGGCGCTGATGGCTGGCATGACCGCTCCTTGTCGTGGATCGAGGCACATCCTTTCCCCCGGTCCAAGGATACTTGCATACGCAACATTCCCGATGAGCGGCTTCCCAGTTGCCATCTGGGGGCAACGACCCGCTCGGTCCGCAACTGCTGGCGGTGCTGGGCTTCGCCACCCGGCCCGGTGTTACGTGAGCCGTGGGGGCTGAAAGGGCCATTTACCTGGGAGAACGCTCTCAGAAGGTCACAGCGGACTGGATAGCGTGACCCACCCCGTGCGGCGCCTGGGCTGTTGATGGATCGAGTAGCGGATGACGTTGCCATTCGATCCGCTCGATGCAGCCGAGCAGTGGGGGAATGTAGTCCCCGAGGTGTGTGCCTGTGACCAGCGAGTGAGCGCGAGTCGGACCCTGGTCCCCGGTATCCTCAGGTGCGCCGCAGCGGGCGCAGTACAGAACCGTCGATGCTGAGGGATGCTTGTGACCGCACCATCGCAGCTCGGTCGTGCCATCCGCTTTGCTCTGAGCAATCTGAGCAGCCAAAACGCTCACCATGAGTTCGAGCATCTGTGCCGCCACATCGCCAAGCGGCGGATCGCCAGCAATGTGATTCCCGCGACCGGACCGGTCGCCGCTGGTGGGGATCAGGGCCGCGACTTCGAGACATTCCACACCTACCTACGCGAGCAGCTACCCTTCGCGATCGGCTTCCTTGCGCTTGTGGCCGAGGACGTCGTCGTGTTCGCCTGCACCCTTCAGGAAGACGACGTCCCCTCCAAGATCCGCGCCGATATCCAGGCGATCTGCTCCCAGGGCAGCCCGGTTGACCGGATCGTAGTATTCACCACCCAGAACGTCCCAGTCGCCAGGCGGCACGGGCTGCAGGCCGAAGCCCGTGACAACCACGATGTCGACCTGGAGATCCATGACGGCGAGGCGATCTCCGAGCTGCTGGCTGACCCTGAGCTGTACTGGATCGCCGAGGAATACCTGCATCTACCAGCGGAGCTGCAACCTCCTGCCCCGGTCGACGACCCGGCGCTGCCGGACTGGTACATCGCTCTGCGGGAGGACTGGCAGGTGTGCGAAGTAGCCCCGGTCAACCTCGGCGACCTCCTCGCATTGGCGCGTGGGCTGCGCCATGCGACGTTCCACCAGGAGGCGCGGGGTGACCTGGCAGGCTGGCTTGGGCTGGTGGAACGCGTTGTTCGAGACACCCCTGACCGGGAGGCCCGCCAACGCGCCCGCTACGAACTCGCGTTGGCGACCCTGCGCGGCACCGGCACCCTCAGACCTGCCGAGCAGCATGTCCGGGACTTCTTCGCCGAGCTCGCCTCGATCGACAGCCCGGCTTTGCTGTACGACGCGAGCATCCTGGCGCAGACCTGCGAAGCAGCCTGCGGGTACGGCGCGACCGACCTGACGCTCCAGGAGGCAGCCGGTTGGATCGCTGCCACCCGCCAACGCGTTGAGGCCCTCCTGGCGGAGCAGCCGCCGCCCAACGCCCGTGCGATGCTGCTTCAGGCCGTTGCCCACCTGGCGCTGCACTTCGACTACACCGACATCGAGGCACCAGACCCACGCGCTGTTCCCCGCCTCGAGGCGCTCGAGGCGATCACACGAGTGGTCCGAGCCGTTGTCGAGAACGATGAACTGCCCACCGTGCCCAGCAGCGCGCAGTTCATCGACGTGGACGCCGGCCTGGCGTACCTGTCCGAACTGGTCGAGCTGCTGCCGCAGACGCCGATGTTCCCTGTCGATACCCTCGCGGCTCTGTTCGACGTGCTCTCACCCGCCCTTGTTGACCATGCCCTGTACCCGGCCATCCGTGATGGCCTTGACGCGGCCACGGCCCGCCAGGCAGGCGACGACGCCGTCGCCGACCGCTGCCGGCAGCGCGCGATGGCCCTGTGTCACGCGGGCCGTCTCCTCGACGCGCTCCGCGAGTTCCATGACGCCAAGGTCAACTGGTGGCACGGCGACACCCTGCGAAACTCTCTCCTGGTCATGATCCTGATCGCAGAGATCTATGGGCGGCTTCGGATGCCCCTGGCGGCCAAGAAGTACGCCTTGGCGGTTGCGATGGGGGCGCTGCGGGCACCGGATACCAGCCTGACCGAGCTTGTCCCACGGGCCCTGTTCCTTGCAGCAGGCTATGACCACCAGGCCGGCGCCTGGATCACCTCGGCGGAGACGACCGCCGTCGCCGCGCTCGCGCAGATCAACTTCGCCACCGACCCGTGGGACAGCGAACGGTACCCCTACCTCCAGACCGCCGTGGCATACCAGGGATTCGCCATGCTGGCCGCCCAGCAGCACCGGCCAGCCCTCACACAATCCCTGCGCGAGATCATGGACACGGCCGGGTTCGGCCGGTTCATTGATTTCGCGATGACGCATCTCTCCGAGGTACCCGTCTGGTCGGAGGCGGAGTGGATCGCCCGCAGCCCGGACATGACCGCGGCGCCGTTCTCGGACGCCGGTCAGCAGCGCGTGGTCCGGTTCACAGCGCTCGGGCTGCGGTGGACCGTCCGCTGCCGCAACGAACGGCGCATCGTGCTTGCCGCTGAAGCCTTCGCCGCGGCGCTGCAGGTGCTCCTGGTGGACTTCGCCGTGCAGGACCCGCTGTTCCTGCCCGGCGAGATCGACGTCGAGGTGTGCGTACCCGAGCCTGGCCACCCCCAGGCGCCGGTTCCCCAGCCGGGACCTGACGGCTCACGCAGCAGCCACTGGCTGGTGTACGCGCCGGCCACCGCCGGTGACGACATCGAACAGGAGCAGAGTCGGCTGCTGTCGACGCTCGTGGAGATCCTTATCACCCATACGCTGCTCCCAGCGGAGAAGTTCCTGGTCCTGCTGGAGGAGGCGTTCAAGGCTGGTCTAACCCACAAACTTGAGGTCGGCCGCCCCTACCATGAGCTCGCAGACCTCCGCGGCGCTGCCTATCGCAGCCCAGCACACGGCATCAGCGCCGATCCGCTCGGCCACGACGACGACCCGTTTCCAGACCGAAGTGCGCCAGAACTACATCCCCCAACCCATCCAGGCCCCGGCTACACGCGCGAGCTTGCCTTAGAAGCGGTACGAACCCGGTACGAACGACTGCCGCTGCCGCTCCGCCACACCCTGCCACGCCTGCTGGCAGACGACCTCACTTGTGCCCTCTTCGCCGAACTCCGCGCCGAGGGGTGGAAGGACTGGCATCTGCTCAACGCCCTGGCAAACCTCGTCATCAATGCGCGAGTGGCCGCCAACCACGGGACGCCGACATGGGGAACCGCAGCGTCCTTCAAGGAGCACTTCCTGGCCGAGGTCAACCGGCCGGAAGAGCCCGGTGACCCATCAGTGGCCGTCGACGCGGTGACCCGCAGCGCTCTCGACGAAATCTCAAGATGTCGGCGATCTCTACCGTGCGAACCTGGGGCTTGGAGATCCATCAGCCCACGGTGGACCCGGACGCCGTCCTCAAGGTTCTGGGCGACCGGTACGGGTACTGGAGCGACGATGTCCACCACGGGGACTTCTTTCGCTGCGGATAGCACCGTGGGCACGAAGTCGCGACGCGCCCAGCAGCAGGGCCCTGGATGGGCACTGGTAGCTTGGGTGCAGGGACTCACCCATCCCGCTGTGGGCGTACCGTCCCCGATGAGCAGATTCCCTTCCCTGCGAGCGTCACGAGGACCGGCGTTCCCCTCGGCTGGCGTTGCGTGACCCGTCCCGACCGCGCGGTGACAAGACAAGCAATCGGGTGGCGTGACCTGGCGGGTGGTGGCAGGATGCCGCGATGCTCATCCGCCCCCTGCCCGGCACGAACCGGAAAAACCTCCGCGACACCCTGCGTGACCTACGCTACAAGGTGTCCAACCTCCGCGGCGGACGCGCCGGCCGTCCGACCATGGATGTGCTCTCGGCGTACCTGCAGTGGGTGAACGAGACCGCCAGGATGCTGCATAACCAGGTCAGCGCCAGCGACATTGATCGTCTGGTGCTGACCAAGAGGTACGAGTTGCTCCTCGCAGCGACCGGCCGGTTGGAGCCGGGCCGCGCCGATGCTGCCATCAACGCCTTGCTGTCGACCGAACTCGATGAGCGAACCGCCGCCTTCGAGGAGGCGTGCGAGGCGCTCGAACGGCAGACCGAGCGCTGGTCAGGGCCCGAGGTGTTCGTGGTCCTGGACACCAGCGTCTTCCTCGAGTACCCGGAGAAACTCGAAGAGCTTGACCTTGCCCCGATCGTCGGGGTTCGCGGGGAACCCATCCGTCTGCTCGTGCCAATCGTGGTGATCGACGAGCTCGACGGGCTGAAGCAGCATCGGGACAACAAGGTACGCTGGCGTGCCGGCTACACCCTGGCTGTGCTGGACCGCGTGCTGCCGCGCCCGACCGCGGTGGCTCGGCTCCGCGAGGCGGACTTCTCGGCGCTGAGTTCCGGCGGTATACCCCGCGGGGAGATCTCGGTTGAGGTGCTCTTCGACCCGCCGGGGCATGTTCGGTTGCCGATCAACGACGACGAGATCATCGACCGGGCGTTGGCCGTTGTGCCCGCTGGCGGCTCGGGGCGTCACCCTCGTGACCTACGACACCGGTCAGTGCATGCGGGCGCGCGCCGCAGGGCTGCACGCGAAGAAGCTGAGCAAACAGCTCGCGGAGGAGCCGGCATAGGCGGCGGACTCCAGCCTGCTGGGAGGAGGCGTCTGGCCGCACACTCAGTCAGGTGGGAGGGGTCCAACGGGCGGCGTTGATGTGGCGATCGAAGAACGCCAGATCAGAGCAGGATGCGGCTCACCGGGTCTATTCACAAGGCATATGGTGGCCATCTGTGCAGGTCAGCGGCTATCAAATTGAAATTCTGCTCCCGCCGTCATCCACTGCGTGTCGCCGCCGGTGATCAGCCCGCCGCCGTTAGAGTCCTGGTGCCGGAGCACACCGTCGAGCATGTAGGTGACCGTCTCGAAGCCGCGGTGGGGATGCTAGGGGGTGCCCTTGGCCTCGCCGGGGGCGTACTCGACCTCACCCATCTGATCCATATGCACGAACGGGTCAAGGGTTCGCAGGTCCACACCAGCGAATGCCCGCCATACCGGGAACCCTTCGCCCTCCAGGCCGGACGGGGCCGTTGTGATCGAGACCAGGGGGCGGTCGGAGGCGGTCGGGTCGAGGTCCGGAACCCTGGGCAGGGCGACGGTGTCGGCACCGATGGCTGGCATACCCGCTCCTTGTGGACCGTGGGCGACTGGACGTCGCCCGATTCAAGGATACTTGCGCGCGCACAACATTCCGGTCGGTCTCGGCGCAGCCCGGATTACGGCGTATGCGGGATGTCGGCCGGTGGGCAGCCGGAAAGAATCCCACGATCCGCGCGACCGTGCTGAGGATTCGCGAAGGACTGAGGGGGCCTCCGGTTTCCGTCTCCGGGGAACACCATCTGCTGATCTGTGCCCGCCGGCCAGCCGAGGGGGAGGTCGGGGAGCCGTCGTGGCCCGGGGTCACCGAGGAGCTGGCGCTCCGGCTCGAGCCGGGGGAGGTGGTCCGCTGGCGCGGGCAGGTCGACGTGCTCGGGGAGGCGCGGGCGCTGGCCGATGGAGGGAGCGATGACGTCAGGGTGTGGTCCCTGCAGGACGTCTCCGACTTCGTGGTCACCGATCGCCGCCTGCTCTACGCCGGCCAGGGCCTGACCGTCAACCGGACCGGACGCGGCCGCCGGCTGACGGCCGGGGTCCGGAAGGCCTATGGCTCGCTCCCCGAGGGGGGCAGGATCCTGGCCGGCCAGGTCCGCTTCGAGTGGCCGGCCGACATCTTCGCGCAGGCGGCCAGCGTTCCCTGGCCGGGCGCCGTCATCGTCCTCACCTGTATGGACGGCGATGTGCCGGTGCGGTTGCTGGTCGGTTGGCTGCGGGGGATCGGCGGGCCGTCGGCCGAGCAGCGCGCCGCCAGCTTCGCCCGCGCCCTCGCCGGTGACATCGCCCGCTTCCGCCTCCTCGGAGCTCCCTCGCGCCTGGGCCCGGCGGAGACCCGGCGGCTGCGGGCGCTGTGCGACCAGCCGGGTCCCGAGGGCGCCCAGCCGGGGCTCCACCTCGAGCTCCCCGGCGGCGTCCCCGTCGGGTCGGTCGACCCGGAGCGCCGGGTCGCGGAGCCGGCCACGCCCCCGCCCCGGGCCGCGGCCGAGTCCCGGACGCCGGCCCCGTCCACCGACCCGGGGCGGGAGCCCCGGCCCCGGATCGGGTTGCTGGAGCGGGTCGGGGTGGTGGCGCTCTGTGGCGTCCTGCTGCTGGGCATCTGGACGGTCGGTGGGCTGCGGTCGACGTCGGCGGCGGCCGGCGAGCTGGAGCGCGCCCGCCAGGCGTTCCGGCGGGGTGACGCGCGCGGGGTGGTCCGCGCCGGCGACAGCGTTCTCAGGACCGCGCCGCGCTCGCTGCCGGCGCTGGTGCTGAACAGCTGCGCGACCTGGGACATCCGCTACACCGACGAGGCGGTGCTCTACTACCAGCGGGCGCTCATGGCCGGCCTGCCCTGGGACCGGCTGGTGGTGCGGCGGCCCTGTTTCCTGAACGCCCCCACCTTCCACGGGCTGCGCATGGCCAGGATCGCCAGCATGCCGATGCTGTATGCCGCGCCCCGGGGACGGACCGCATCCGGCGCGGCGCTCGAGGTCATGGCCACCGGCGACGCCCGGACCACGCCGGGCGAGTCTCTGCTGGCCGCGGCCTGCCTCAACGACCGATCCGACCTGCGCCTGCTGGCCGCCGCCCAGCTGACGATGGCCCTCAACGGGCCCGCCCTCCCGCAGGCAACGGGGGCGCTGCGCGGCTGCCTGCAGAGCCTCCGCGGCCGCTATGTGTTCGAGACCAGGGACCGGCAGGAGATCTTCTGGCCCAAGGACCTGGGCGACCGGCGGTTCCTGCCGGACTCCTCGCCGATCCCGGGGCGACGGCCCCGGCGGCTGCCGTGACTGGGCGGCCCGCCGGCGTCCGTGACGACGCGGAGGTCACGGCCGTCCTCGGCGCCGCCCGCCGGGCCGCGGCCGGCCGCGGGGTCGAGGTCGTGGCCGACACCGACGCGCTGGCCGCGCTGATGGTCGAGAGCGCCCAGGCGCGGCGGCTCCTGGCCATGGCCGGGGCGGACATCCGGCTCCTGCAGGCGAGACTCGCCGCCCGCGATGACGGCCCGGCGGCCGAGCCGAGCCCCTCCGGGGCGCCTCCTCCGCCGCTCGGCAACAGCCTCGACGCCGCGCTGCAGGCCGCCCGCCGGGCGGCCGAGCGACAGGGGAGCAGCGAGGCCACGGCCGCTGATCTCCTGGAAGGGCTGCTGTCGGTGCGGACCTCGGCCGCCGGCAGGGCGCTGACCGAGGCCGGGGTCGACCAGCGGGCCCTGGCCGACGCCCGCGCCCGCACCGGCCAGCGGTCGCCGGCGACCCCCCGCTCGAGGGGCCCGGGCGCCGCCTGGACGGCCTGGATCGTCATCCGGACGCTCGTCATCGGCCTGTTTGGCCTCGTCAGTGGCCTGCTGGGGTTCTTCGGCACGCGACTGGCCACGGTCGTGTTCCTGCCGGGCGTACTCACGTTGATCGGGCTGCGGGCCACGATCGGGCGGCTGTGTGGGCTGCCGGTCCGCCACGGCGGCCTCATGACCACCCTCGGCGGCGAGGTCGAGATCGGCGGCGACCGTCGCCGTCACGGCGGCCGGGCGTCTGTCCGGCTGCTGCCGCACCTACTGCTGGTGGCCATCGGCGCGGTCATGCTCACCACCTACCTGCTCCAGCTGGCCACCCTCGGGGTGTCGCCGCTCCCGCTGGCCAGCGCCTCACCACAGGTCCTGCTCGGCGAGGACGTCGGCGAGCCGGTGATCCTCAGCGCCGTCACCACCTATGGGCCCGTCGACCTGCTCCGGCTCTGGACCGGCGTCGCCTGCTGGTTCTGCGCGGGCCCTGCCTACGCCAACGTCCATGCCGGCCGCCGGGAACTCGCCCAGGTGGTGGCCAAGGGTCGGGCCGGCCGGGGTGCCGCCCGGCTCCTGCGCTGGGCCACGGCGCCGCTGGAGTGGGTATCCAGGGTGCTGGCGGTCTTCGACGAGGCGGTCTCGTGGGTCGGGGGCAATGTCCTGCTGGCGTCCGGCGGTGTCACCCTGCTGACGCTCTTCGTCGTCGAGCGGCGTCTCATCGAGCTGTTGTTCGGCTGATCGGGTCCCAACGCCGCTCGTCGGGCAGGTCGGTGGCGATGCAGACCAGTCCCGCCCACTCACGGACCAGCGCCGTCCCGGCGCGCTTGTCGACCACGGCCAGCTGGCTGCGACGGAGGGCCGAGGCGGGGTGGTCGCCGGCGGCCACCGCCGCCGCGACCTCGGTGAGAATCCGGGCGGTGGTCTCGTCTTCGACCTCGATCACGCCGCCGATCACCGCCCGGCTGCCACCGATCATGCAGGCGATGGCGAGGCCCAGCGGCTCGCTGCCGGAGCGCTGGCGGACCCCGCCGGCGAAGCAGGACGCGAAGAACGTCCACGGCGGCCAGCGGTGCTGTAGGGCGGTCGCGGCCGACAGCCGGCTGCCGTCGCCGAACCGCACGTTCTGGTCCAGCCCGAAGTCCTCCCCGTGGGCGGCGAGGTAGGCCCCGGCGAAGCCGCCGCCGTCCAACAGCCGCCGGAACTCGTCGCTGGTGGCCGCGAAGGCGACCGGGAACGTCTGGTCGAGCCAGGCGCGCTCCAGCCTGGCGACCTCGCCGAACCCGTGGTCGACGTGGGCCACCACCCGGCCACGGGCGCGGGAGGCCGGGCCCGTCTCTAGCAGGCTCAGCGACGGGATGAGTTGCAGCACCGCCGCCTCGGCGAGCAGGGTGCCGCGCTCCTCGTCGAGCAGCAGCGCACCCCAGGGGAGCAGGGCCAGCTGCCGGCTCGGCACCACCAGGAGCGGGACCGGGGCGTCCCGGTCCCGCAGCAGGAGCTCGGCCCGCAGGCCCGGGGGGAGCAGCGCGGTCGCCAGCGACCTCCAGGTCTCGGGCTCCTCGTCCAGTAGCGGGGCTGCGGCCGCGGCGTCCTGGCCCTGCCGGTCGTCGAGGCCGCCGAGCGCGCCGAGGGCCTCCAGCGCGACCCGATCGGCGATGCGGACCCGGCCGACCTGCGCGGTCCCGCCCGGTGGGACCCAGACGCAGTAGCCGTCCCACTGCTCCTGGTAGGCGGTCAGGAACTCGTACAGGAGCAGGTGGGCGGTGCGGTGGCGCGGGAGCAGCCGCTCCATGTCGACCACCTCGGGCAGGTAGGCGGCGGCGAACGCGGCCGTGACCTCCTGCTCCAGGCGCCGGCGCAGCTCGGCCGCGTCGCCGGCCCCATCGCCCGGCCCGGTATCGGGGCGGTTCTCCTGCTCGGCGATGCGCGCCTGCAGCGCGACCGCCTCCTCCGACAGCTGGAGCCGCCGCTCGCGCAGCGTGGTCGCCAGGGCCGTGCGCCGCAGCGACTCGACCAGCTCGGCGGCGGCCAGGCCGGCGTCGGGCTGGCCGCCCGCGGAGGCGGCCGCGAGCGCG
>Ga0209874_1000643_pt1 | contig 10414 bp, 8 predicted proteins | sample GWRWN1_20_30_FD_187216 | JGI IMG/M metagenome (GOLD analysis project Ga0209874, IMG submission 187216) | Riverbed sediment microbial communities from areas with no vegetation in Columbia River, Washington, USA - GW-RW N1_20_30 (SPAdes)... | ecosystem: Environmental > Aquatic > Freshwater > River... | reverse complement strand
CGGGCCTCCTGGATGGACCGGACCTCCGCGTCGGAGATCCCGTGCACGTCCTTCAGCGCCAGCCGGATCCCGTAGCCCGCGACGACGCGCTCGGCCACGTAGTCGGGTTCGCTCACGTTCACGTCGAGCGGGAGGATCTCGATGCCGTGCTCCCTGGCGTCTTCCAGGATCAGCCGCCGAGGGTACATGCCGGGATCGTGGGTCAGCACACCGGCCAGGAAGTGCGCGGGGAAGTGGGCCTTCAGGTACGCCGATTGGTAGGTGGGAACGGCGAACGCCGCGGCGTGGGCCTTGCAGAACCCGAACGAGGCGAACTGCGCGACGTCGTCCCACGTCGTCTCGGCCACGTCGTCGGGGACACCCCGTTCTCGTGCACGGTTCAGGAAGTCCTCACGGAGCGACGGGAGCTCCGCGTCGTCGTCCAGGTGCCGGCGGATGCGGTCGGCCGTCGTGAGGTCGTAGCCGGCGAGGGCGGCCAGGGTCCGCATGACCTGCTCGTGGTAGACGATCACGCCGAAGGTCTCGCGGAGCGCCGGCCGGAGCGCCGGGTGCGCGTAGACCGGCCGATCCATCCCGTGCCGACGGTTCAGGTATGGACGGATCATGTCCGACTTCACCGGACCCGGGCGGAACAGCGAGATGTCGACGATCAGGTCCTCCCACCGGGTCGGCTGGAGCTTCTGGAGTAGCTCCCGCTGGCCGGGCGACTCGATCTGGAAGCAGCCGAGGGTGTCGGAGGCCCGGATCAGCTCGAACGTGGGCCCGTCATCGAGCGGGATCTGGTCGAGATCCACCTTCAGGGCCTCGGTCCGGGCGATCTCGTCCAGGGCATGGCGCATCGACGAGAGCATCCGGACCCCGAGGACGTCGAGCTTCAGGTACCCGAGGACCTCGACGTCGTCCTTGTCGGCCTGGATCATCCGGTAGCCCTGGAACGACCGCTCGAGCGGCACCCGGTTCACCAGGTCGTCGTCCGACAGGACGATGCCGGAGGGGTGGAGCGCGATGTGCCGGGGGAAGCCCTCCAGCCGCTCGGCCACCCGGAACAGGAGCTCGAGCTGTCCGGCGGCCAGGTTCGAGCCGGCGAGTTCGGGGAGGATCTCGATGGCCTTGCGGATGTCCTGGGCCCCGATGTGGGGGAAGGCCTTGGCCACCGTGTCGATCTCGACCTCCGGGTACCCGAGAGCCTTGCCCACCTCGCGGATGGACGAGCGGGCCCGATACGTGTCGACCATGGTCACGCAGGCGCACCGGTCCTGGCCGTATCGCGACAGGATCATGTCGTAGACGTCCTCCCGGCGAGCCGACTCGACGTCGACATCGATGTCGGGGAGCTCGTCGCGGAGCGGGTTCAGGAACCGCTCGAACACGAGATCGTGGCGGACGGCGTCGACGTCGGAGATGCCGGTGAGGTAGCAGACGAGTGACCCGGCCGCCGAGCCCCGGCAGGCGCAGCGGATCCCCATGGCCTTGATGTCCGCGACGATGTCGGCGACCGTCAGGAAATAGGCCGCGTACCCCATCCGCTGGATCAGCGCGAGCTCGAGGTCCAGTCGGTCCCTGACGTCGGGCGTCGCCTCCATCCCCCGTCCATCGATCCCTCGCCAGCACCGCTCGGCCAGGACCGAGGCCGCCGAACGCCCCCTCGGCGTGGGGAAATCCGGGAAGTGGACCGTCCCAAGCCCGATGTCGAAGGTGCACGACTCGGCGATCTCGATGGTTCGGTCGCACAGGTCGGGGCGTTCGGCGAACAGCGCGCGCATCTCGCCGGCCGGTTTCAGAAAGCCCTCGGCGTTCACCCTCGAAACGTGATGGGACGCGACCGGCACGATCTCGCGCATGCACTCCAGGGCGTCGGCCAGGAACGCGTCCCCCGGGACCAGGTAACGCACCGGGTTGGTGGCCACGGCCTTCGCGCCGATCCACTCGGCCAGCCGGAGCAGCAGGCGGACCTCGGCGGCGGAGTTCGGCTCAAGGCGGTGCTGGACCGCGACGAACAGCCGCTCGCCGAACGCCTCCCTGAACGGGCCGATGGCGTTCCGTGCCGCTTCGAACCGCCCATCGACCGCCAGCGACCCAGGAAGCGAGGTGGGGCCGAGCAGGCACAGGAGGCCGTGGGCGTGGGCGCAGATCTGCTCGGACGCGAGCCAGGGATCACCTCGTTCCCCGGTCATTTGGGCATCCGTGATGAGCCGGCACAGGTTGGCGTATCCCCGGTCTTCGTGCGCCAACAGGATCACATTGGTGGCGGTGGAGCCCGCCGACCATGGATCGCCCCGGCCCACCGCGGCATCTCTCACCGTCAGGGTGGCGCCGAGGATGGGCTTCACCCCGGCCTTTCGGCACGCGTCGACGAAACGGGCGGTCCCGTACAGCCCGTCTCGGTCGGTGAGGGACACCGCCGGCATGCCGAGCCCGGCCGCACGGCGCGCCAGGTCCTCGGGGGAGAACGCCCCGTCCTTCAGGGAGAAGAAGGACCGGACGTCGAGGTGCACGAATCCGGAGGAGGTTCCCAATCGCTTCGTCGAAGATCAGTCCCAGAGGCGCTCCACGTGCCACCGGTCGGCGGCACGGTCGTGGTACAGGTCCCAAACCGCCCCGCCCCTGGCCTCCACTCGCCAGTACTCGCGGTCCCGGCCGTCGGCCCACCACCGGCCCTCGACCCGCCACCGGCCGATCACGTCGGCCACCTCGTAGCGCCGGTCGCGCCACACGAAGGCGGCGGGCATCCCGGCGTCCCGCTCGACCCGCACCTCATCGTCGTACCGCTTGGCCACGGCCGGTCCGCCTCGATCCTCCGCCCTGCCCAGTTCGAACGTATGTTCGAGAGGAAGGCGACTCTACTCCCGGGCCCGGACAACGGTCAAGCCGAGGTGTTTCCGGAGGAGCGCATGGGCGTTCGTGCCGGCGGGCGCCGGTCGGTATCGTTCCGCGCGAGGAGGATTGATGGCCGAAGCTGAACCGGATGAGCCGCTCGTGGCGGTCGTCCCAAACTTCAGCGAGGGCCGCCGACGGGACGTCATCGACGCCGTCTGCGCCGCCCTGGAGGTCCCCGGCGCCCACCTGGTCTACCGGCAGGCCGATCCGGACCACAACCGGCTGGATGCGACGGTGCTCGGCACCCCGGATGCCGTGCGCCGAAGCGCCCTTGCCGGCGCCGCGAAGGCCATCGAGCTGATCGACATGGAGCGGCACAGGGGCAGTCATCCGAGGATGGGTGCCGCCGATGTGATCCCGTTCGTGCCGCTCCGAGGGATCACGATGGACGAGACCGTCGAGCTCGCGCGCGAGCTCGCGCGCGAGCTCGCCGACACCCTGCACCTCCCCGTCTACCTCTACGACCGGGCCGCGCTCGTCCCCGAGCGACACAGCTTGGCCGAGATCCGCAAGGGCGAGTACGAGGCGCTCAAGGAGGCCGTTGCCCGAGGGGAGCGGCTCCCCGACTTCGGACCGCACGCGATCGGTCGAGCGGGCGCCACCGCGGTTGGCGCGCGGAAGCCCCTGATCGCGTTCAACGTCTATCTCTCCGGCACCGACGAGGCGGGGGCCAAGGAGATCGCCCGCGCGGTCCGCGAGTCCTCGGGTGGCCTGCCGGCGCTCCGGGCCATCGGCTTCCTGGTCCCCGAACGGGGCAGTGTGACCGTCTCGATGAACCTCGTGGACTACGAGGTGACCGGGTTGCGCTCGGCCTTCGAGGCGGTGAGGGTTGAGGCCGATAAGCGGGGCATGGCGACGCTGTCGAGCGAGATCGTCGGCCTGGTCCCCCAGGCCTCGATCACCGATCAGGACGTGATCGATCTTCGACTGGAGGGGTTCGATGGGGACCACCAGATCCTGGAGCGGCTGGTGAACCGGGCGAGGCGGGGCGGGCGATCATGATCGGCGAGCAGAGCATCGACCGGTTCCTTGCCACGCTCGCCTCCGACTCCCCTACCCCGGGGGGCGGCGCCGTTGCCGCCCTTGCCGGGGCGGCCGGCGCAGCCCTCATCGAGATGGTGTGCAACCTCACGATCGACAAGAAGAACTACGAGGACGCGTGGGACCGGGTGCGCGAGCTCCGCGGCCAGGCCGAACGAGCCCGAAGCGAGCTCGTGGCTTTGGCAGACCGGGATGCAACCGCGTTCGACGGAGTGATGGAGGCCTTCAAGATGCCGAAGGACACCGAGGAGCAGCGGGCCGTACGGGCCGCTGCCATCCAGCGCGGCTATCTCGCGGCGGCCCAGGTCCCGTTGGAGATCGCCAGGGCCTCGGCGTCCCTGATGCCGCTCGCTCTGGAGACCGTGGAGCGAGGGAACGTGAACGCGGCCTCCGACGGGGTGTCGGCCGCCCAGATGCTGTTCGCCGGGACCGAGTGCGCGATCTACAACGTCCAGATCAACGCGGCCGCGCTCAAGGACGAGGCTGCGGCCGCGGCGCTCCGGGACGACGTCGCAGCATTGGAGGGCAGGGCCGAAGAGCTGCTCGCCGCGGCGAACGCCGCCTTCGCAGCGCGCCTCGCGTCGTAGGCCGCGCGTGCGCCGCTTTCGGACCGGCGAGCCCATCGTCCTCCGGGAGATGTGGCGGGGCCGGATCTGGTCGGCACGACCGATGATCGTGATCCAGGACGAGGAGGACCAGCGGATCCTCTACACCCCGAACGGTATCCGGCTGGTCGTTGCGGGCACTGACGGGACGAAGCTCCGGCTCCCCGATGCCGAGTGGGACCTCATCGAGCGGACATGGATCAAGGGACCGATCCTGTCCTTCTCCTGGCCCTCCACGGGCCACGCCATCCTCCTGTTCTTCCATCGCGACTGGACCCCCTGGGTCTGGTACGTGAACGTCGAGGCGCCGCTTCGTCCCACCGAGCTCGGCTTCGACACCGAGGAACGCATCCTCGACGTGTTGGTGGCCCCGGATGGGTCGGGCTGGGAGTGGAAGGACCAGGACGAGCTGGAGCAGGCCGTCCGGCGGGGCCTGTTCACGCCGACCCAGGCGGAGGAGTTCCGAGTCGAGGCCGAGCGCGGGCTCCACCGGATCCTCGACCGGGAGCCCCCGTTCGACCGGGACTGGACGACCTGGCGGCCCGATCCCGATTGGCCGGTCCCCGACCTCCCGACCGGGTGGGACGCCGTCTAGGGTATGCGGCGATGGCCAATCTCGATCCCTCGGCCCTCCGGGCAGGGTTCCCCGCGCTTGCTCGAACGCTGGACGGGCGCCCTTGCGTCTTCGCCGACGCGCCCGGTGGGACCCAGGTCCCAGAGGCGGTCATCGAGGCAATGGGCGCCTACCTGCGCACGAGCAACGCGAACGTGCACGGTGCCTTCGTCACCAGCGCGGAGACGGACCACCTGATCGAGGAGGCGCATCTAGCCGGCGCCGATCTCCTCGGCTGCGGCTCCGATGAGGTCGTGTTCGGGCCGAACGCCACCACATTGCTGTTCGCTCTTTCCCGCTCCATCGCACGGACCCTCGGACCGGGCGACGAGATCATCGTCACCCGGCTCGACCACGACGCCAACATCCGGCCGTGGCTCATGGTCGCCGAGGACACGGGCACCACGGTTCGATGGGTCGACGTCCGCGACGACGACGTGACCATCGACTTCGACTCGTTCGAGAAGGCCCTGACCGACCGGACGAAGGTCGTGGCCTTCACGCTGGCGTCGAACGCGGTGGGCACGGTGACGCCCGCGACGGACATGGCACGGGTGGCGCACGATTCCGGTGCATTCGTGGTGTGCGACGGCGTCCACCTGGCACAGCATCGGCTCATCGACGTGCAGGCCATCGGGGCCGACGTGGTGGTCTGCTCGCCATACAAGATCTTCGGTCCTCATCTCGGCATGCTGTTCGGCCGCCGGGAGCTGCTGGAAGCGTGGAGCCCGTACAAGGTCCGGCCGGCGAGCGAGGACCTGCCGTACCGATGGGAGACCGGGACCCAGAACCACGAGGGCCTGGCGGGGTTCGTGGCCGCCGTGGACTACCTGGCCGATGTGGGGCGAACCCACGGGTGGCCGGCGGGCCGGAGGCGACGCGACGCGATCGCCGCCGCGTTCGATGCCATCGGAGCCTACGAGGCGAACCTGTCACGTAGGTTCCTCGACGGGATCGGTGGCGTCGAGGAGCTCCGCGTGTACGGCATCGCGGACGTCGACCGGGTGGCGGAGCGCACGCCGACGTTCGCGGTCCGGCTGGGCGCCCAGCACCCGGTCGAGACGGCCAAGCTCCTCGGAGAGCGCGGCATCTTCGTGTGGGACGGTCACTACTACGCCCTCGAGCTCATGGAGCGGCTTGGCCTCCAGGACACCGGCGGGGCGGTCCGGATTGGGTTTTGTCACTACAACACGGAGCAGGAAGTGGACCGAATCCTCGCGGAGCTGGCGTCGCTGACGTGAGCCGCCGGAGCCGCTCCGACGGATTTCCGCAGGTCGGAGCCCGGGTAGAATTGGCCGGGTTTCCGCACCGAACCTGAGAGGAACGCGATGCGCATCCTGATCCTGGGCGGCGACGGCTACCTCGGGTGGCCGACGTCCATGCACTTCTCCCGGCGCGGCCACGAGGTGCACGCGCTCGACGACTACCTGCGACGCCGGGCCCACACCGAGGCCGGCACGGACTCGCTCACCCCGATCCTTGCGTCCCTCCCAGCCCGGGCGAAGGCCTGGCGCGACGTCACCGGCCTGGAGATCGGGGTGACCGAGGGCGACCTGTTGGACTGGGAGGTCGTGGAACGGGTCTTCCGGGAGTTCCAGCCGGAGGCCATCGTCCACTACGGCGAGATGCCCTCGGCGCCCTACTCGATGATCGATCGCGAGCACGCCGCGTTCACTCAGACGAACAACGTGATCGGCACACTGAACGTCCTGTTCGCCATGACCGAGCTCGCCCCTCACGCCCATCTGGTCAAGCTGGGCACGATGGGCGAGTACGGCACGCCGAACATCGACATCGAGGAGGGGTTCATCACCATCCAGCACAAGGGCCGAAGCGACACCCTGCCGTTTCCCAAGATGCCCGGGAGCCTCTACCACCTGAGCAAGGTGCACGACTCGCACAACATCCAATTCGCCTGCCGCATCTGGGGACTGCGGTCCACGGACCTCAACCAGGGCGTCGTGTACGGCATCGAGACCGACGAGACGACGCTCGACCCCGGCCTGGCCACACGGTTCGACTACGACGAGGTCTTCGGCACCGCGCTGAACCGGTTCTGCCTCCAGGCCGTCATCGGCCATCCGCTCACGGTGTACGGCAAGGGCGGCCAGACCCGAGGCTACCTGAACATCGTCGACACGCTGCGGTGCGTCGAGCTCGCCGTCCAGAATCCACCCGAGCCCGGGGAATATCGGGTGTTCAACCAGTTCACCGAACAGTTCTCCATCCTGGACCTTGCCCGGCAGGTACACGAGGCGGGCGCGGCGTACGGGTTGCCCGTCGAGGTGCGTCACCTGGACAATCCGCGGGTGGAGTCAGAGGAGCATTACTACAACCCCGCGCACACGAAGCTCCTCGACCTCGGGCTGGAGCCCCACCTGCTGTCGGACACGCTGATCGAGTCGATGTTCTCGGCGATCGAACGACACAAGGACCGCGTCATCCTGGATCACATCATGCCGAGCACCAGGTGGCGTCCCCCGGCTCGCGAACGCACACCGCGCTGAGGGACGAGGCATGATCGCCCTGCGGATCCTCGGAGGGCTGGCGGCGGTCGCGTTCCTCGCCATCGCCATCGTCCGTCACCAACGACGCCAGATCAGCCGGCTGTCGCTCATCATCTCGTCGGTCCTCACCATCGGGGTCCTGCTCCTGGCCATCGTGCCCGACCTGTTCAATCCCATCTTCGATCTCCTGCACTTCAGGCCGGGAAGCGGGCGGCGGCTCACGGCACTGCTGCTCGTCGCGGTGGCCGTCCTGTTCGCCCTGGTGATCCGGTTGCAGTCCCACGTGGACGTGAACGAGCGGAACCTCCGGCTACTGGTCGAGGCCTTCGGCAGGGAACGGTTCGATTGGGACGCGGCCAGGCCCCTGCCGTCGGGGAAGGCAATCGTGGTCATCTCCCCCGCCCACAACGAGGAGGGGAACATCGGGGCGGTGATCCACGCGATGCCCGAGGAGATCGACGGGTACGACGTCGTCCCCATCGTCATCGACGACGGCTCCGTGGACGGCACGGCCGACGCGGCGCGACGGGCTGGCGCGCTCGTGGCCAGCCTCCCGATCCGCCGGGGCGGAGGGCTGGCGCTCCGGGTGGGTTATGAGATCGCGCTGAAGCTGGGGGCGGACATCGTGGTGACGATCGATGCCGACGGCCAGCACTTGCCCGAGGAGATGCCCATCCTGGTCAAGCCGATCTTCGAGGGCCAGGCCGACCACGTGAACGGCTCGCGGATGCTCGGCGAGTTCGAGCGAGGACCCCTGATCCGTCACGCCGGCGTCCACTTCTTCTCGTGGCTGGTGACCATCCTGGCCGGCCAACGGATCACGGACGCGTCCAGCGGGTACCGGGCCACGCGGGCGGACACGCTTCGCAAGCTGGTGCTGGAGCAGGACCAGTTCTGGAGCTCGGAGGTGCTGATCGAGTGCCTCCGACACCGAGCCCGGATCGTAGAGGTGCCGGTCACGTTCCTCACCCGGCGCGGCGGGGAGTCGAAGAAGCCGAAGTCGCTTCGCTACGCCTGGCACTTCTCCAAGGCCATCGCTAAGACCTGGCTGCGCTAGCGAGCGCCGAGGCCACCTCCGCGGCCAGACCCGCGTTGCACTCCAGAAGTGCAAGGTTCGCCCGGAGGCTCTGGCCGCCGGTCCTCTCGGCAAGGCAGGACAGCAGGAACGGGGTCACCTCCTTGCCCCGGACCCCTCGGCGCACCGCGGCCTCCTCACAAGCTCGAACGGCGTCGGCCACCACATCGCGGTCCAGCGCGACGCCGGCGGGAACGGGGTTGCACAGGACGACGGACGAGCCGATGCCGAGCCTCCGCAGGGCCAGGACCACGGCGGCCGCCGCTCCTGGAGTGTCGATGTGGTGCTCCAGCGGAACGTCAGCGTGTCCGGCCACGAAGAACGGCAGCCGATCGGATCGGTAGCCGAGCACGGATACGCCCAGCTCCTCGAGGCGTTCCATGGTGGCCTCGGGGTCCACGACCGACTTGGGACCGGAGCACACCACCAGGACGGGCGTCGCGGCGAGCTCGAGCAGGTCCGCCGAGACGTCGCCGGAGCCGCGATGCACCCCGCCGATCCCACCGGTCGCCAGGACGTCGATCCCGGCACGATGGGCGGCCCACGATGCCGCCGAGACCGTGGTCGCCCCGAGGCCACCCGAGGCCACGACCATCGGCAGGTCCCGCCGGGCGACCTTGACCGCCGTACCCGGCACCGTCAGGCGAGCCAGGTCCGCGTCCACGACTCCGATCCGAACCTCACCGCCGTCGACGGCGATCCAGGCGGGCACGGCGCCCGTGGCGCGGATGGCGCCGGCCATGGTGCGGGCGGCTTCGTCGTTCTGCGGAACCGGCAGGCCCTGCGCCAAGACGCTCGTCTCCAGGGCGACGACGGGCCGTCCGCCGGCGAGGGCCTCGGCCACCTCCTCCGAGAACCGGATCGGGCCGGTCATCCCGCGGTGGGCCACAGGTCGGGGCCTGCGGCCACCCGGGCGCCCGCGGCGCACGCCACGCGAAGCGCCTCCCCGGGTGAGGCCCCCGTCGCCAGGGCGGCGAGGAACACGCCGTCGAAGGCATCGCCGGCGCCGGTCGGATCGGCCTCCACGACGGGCTCGCCCTCGTAGCGGATGAGCAGCCCCTCCCACGACATCGCCGCGCCGCGCGGGCCGCGCTTCACGCACACGACCTGGTATCGCTGGGCCAGGGTCTCGGCGGCGTCCTCTCCCCGCCGGCCGCACAGCACCTCGGCCTCGAGCTCGTTCACCAGCAGGACCGAGGCCGACTCCGTCGCGGCGAAGAACCGGGTGGTGCCGAACTCCCGCAGGAGCGGCCAGGAGGCGGCGTCCACGGCCACGTATCGAGCCTTCGCCCGTTTCAGGGCGGCCATCGCGGCGGGAAGCGATCCCTCGTCGAGCAGGATGTAGCCGGAGACCAACACGGCAGTCGCCTCGATCTCGGCGGGGAGGTCAGCCGGGGACAGGCGAGCGTTCGCCCCCCGGTCGGCGACCATCGATCGCTCCCCCGCCGAGTGGACCACCAGCAGCGATCCGGTTCGCACCTGGGCGTCAACGGCGAGGACGGTCTCCACCCCGTGCTCGGCGATCGACTCCTGGAGCAGCCGACCGCTCAGGTCGTCGCCGACCCGCCCGTGGAGCCGGACCGAAGCCCGGGTCGCCGCCCCCCAGACGGCGGCGTTCGCCGCGCTGCCCCCCGGTCGAACCGACACCCGTCCGTGGACGTCGCCTCCCTCCGCCAGCGCCGTGGCCTCCACACTG
>Ga0209874_1000641_pt1 | contig 10421 bp, 10 predicted proteins | sample GWRWN1_20_30_FD_187216 | JGI IMG/M metagenome (GOLD analysis project Ga0209874, IMG submission 187216) | Riverbed sediment microbial communities from areas with no vegetation in Columbia River, Washington, USA - GW-RW N1_20_30 (SPAdes)... | ecosystem: Environmental > Aquatic > Freshwater > River... | reverse complement strand
CACCGCACACTGCCGTTCGACCAGATCCTCGGGCAGGTGCAGGCCGGTGGTGCGGACGCCGGCCTGCTGATCCACGAGGGCCAGCTGACCTACGCCGACGAAGGTCTGGTGAAGGTGCTCGATCTCGGCGAGTGGTGGCTCCTCGAAACCGGTCTTCCGCTTCCGCTGGGGGTCAACACCGTGCGGCGCGACGTGCCTCGACTGAACGAGTTGTCGGAGCTGCTGCGCGAGTCCATCGATGCAGGGCTGGCAAACCGTGACGAGGCGACGACGTACGCGCTGGGCTTCGCACGGGACCTCGATCCCGAGACCGCGGACAGGTTCATCGACATGTACGTCAACGAACTCACGTGCGATTACGGCGACGAAGGCCGGCAGGCGGTCCAGGAATTGCTTCGCCGCGCGCAGGCGGCCGGAGTCTACGAAGCCCCCGTCCGGGTCGAGTTCGTCTAGCGAAGTCAACCGGGGGCTACGCTGCCCTCATGGGCCAGGCGGTCATTCTCTCCGGTGTACGGACGCCGATCGGGCGGAGAGGCGGTGCATTGGCAGGCGTACGTCCCGATGATCTCGCCGCCATTGTCATCACAGAGGCAGTAAGGCGGGCCGGCGTGCCTCCTGACGAGATCGAGGACGTCTACTTCGGCGCCGCGAACCAGGCCGGCGAGGACAACCGCAACGTCGCGCGGATGGCGGGCCTGCTCGCCGGGCTGCCCGAGAGCGTTGCCGGTGTCACCGTGAACAGGCTCTGCGCATCCGGACTGTCGGCGGTCGTGTCGGCCTGCCACGCCGTCGCCGCGGGCGACGGCGACCTCTTCGTCGCAGGTGGGGTCGAGTCGATGACCCGTGCTCCGCTCGTGACGGCCAAGCCTGAGTACGGCGACGACACCGTGTACGACACGACCCTGGGCTGGCGGTTCCCGAACCCGCGGCTGGAAGCGATGTTCCCGCTCGAGTCGATGGGCGAGACCGGCGAGAACGTCGCAGAGAGCTGGGGCGTGTCGCGCGAGGAGCAAGATGCGTTCGCGCTGCGCTCGCACCGGCGCTGGGCGGCGGCGGAGGAGGCCGGCCGTTTCGACGACGAGCTCGTCGCGGTGAACGGCTTCGTGCGCGACGAGCATCCCCGCGCCGATACGAGCGCCGACAAGCTGGCAGCCCTCCAGCCGGCCTTCCGCCAGGACGGCGGAACGGTCACGGCCGGGAATTCGAGCGGCATCAACGACGGTGCAGCGGCCCTCGTGATCGCCAGCGAGGAAAAGGCGAAGGAGCTCGGGGTGGAGCCGCTGGGCCGGTTCCTCGGCAGCGCGGTTGCGGGCGTCGATCCGCGCGTGATGGGCATCGGGCCCATTCCGGCCGTGCGCAAGCTGCTCGCCCGCACGGGTGTGGCCGTCGCCGAGCTCGATCTCGTCGAGCTGAACGAGGCCTTCGCCTCGCAAAGCCTGGCAGTGATCCGCGAGCTCGGTCTCGACGAGGAAAAGGTGAACGTGAACGGCGGCGCGATCGCGCTCGGTCATCCACTCGGAATGAGCGGCGCGCGTCTCGTCGTCTCGCTGCTGCACGAGCTACGGCGACGGGATGGTCGCTACGGTCTGGCGACGCTCTGCGTGGGGGTCGGGCAGGGGCAAGCGGCGCTATTCCAACGAGGTGGTTGAACGGTCGTGCCGGCGAAGCCGGCACGACCTTCTAGGCGGCATCGCAAGCGATGCCTTGGCGTGGGGGTCGGAGGGGCAAGCGGCGCTCTTTCACCGCCCCTCCTAGCCTCACTCACTCGAACGAGTGATCTTCGGCGTGGTCACGCAAGTTTGCGGGGATACGCCGTTCTCCTCCGCTGATGCGACACAAAAGGTTCACCGCAGGTATTGCGCAACGCCCGGTGCGTGTGCTCGTCGTCGACGATCACGCACTGTTCGCGGAAGCGCTGATGCTGACGCTTGCGATCGACGACCGGATCGAAGTCGTCGGCAGCGCCTCGGGCGGACTGGAAGCGGTGTCGCTCGCCGAGGCACTCCAGCCCGACGTCGTCCTCATGGACGTCCACATGCCGACCATGGACGGCATCGAGGCCACGCGGCGCGTTCGCACTGTCTCCCCTGGGAGCTGGGTCGTGATGGTCACCTCGGCGCGCTCGGCCGAGGTCGCAGGAGCCGCGCTCGCCGCCGGCGCAACCCGCTACTTCACGAAGGACACCCCTGTGACGAAGCTGATCGATGCGATCCTCGACACCCAGAGGATCTCGAGCGTCATTCAGTTCCCGACGCGCGACCAGGCGGTCTCGGCGTGAGCGGCGTCGTCTCGACGAAGCCCGACTCAGGCCTCGAAGGCCTGGCCGAGCTCGCGCGGCTGTCGCCCGACAGCTCGAACGAAGCCGTAGAGCGGATCCTCTCGCTCGCACGCGCCGCCCTCGACATGGACGTCGCTCTCGTCGGCTCGTTCAACGGTGACTTCGTCGTCCAGGCCGTCGACGGTGAGAACGAGTGGTTCGACATCGAGGTCGGCCAGCGCATCCCGGCAAACCAGACCTACTGCCAGCGCATGGTTCAAGGCGAGCTCCCCCACCTCGTGCCCGACGCGCTCGAGGACGAACGCACCGCTGACCTGCCCGTGACGCGGGAGGCAGGCATCGGTGCATACGTGGGCGTCCCGATCCGCTTGTGGGACGGGACGCTCTACGGCACGCTGTGCTGCCTCAGCCGGGCGGCAGAGCCCTCCCTGAACGAGCGCGACGTTCGCTTCATGCGCGTACTGGCCGAGATCGTCGCCGATCAGCTCGACCGCGAGCAGCTCGAAGGCGAGATGCGCAGGCTGGAGTGGTCGCGCATCCGGTCCGTGCTCGATGACGATGGCGTCGACGTCGAGTTCCAGCCCGTCTTTGATCTGTCGGACTGCTCGATCGTCTCGCTCGAAGCGCTCGCGCGCTTCTCGGACGAGCCGACGCGTCCGCCGTCGGCGTGGTTCGCCGAGGCGACCGAGGTAGGCCTCGGCGTCGAACTCGAGCTCGCTGCGGTGAGGAGGGCACTGCGGGAGCTCGAGGACTTCCCGCCCGACGTCGCGCTTGCGCTCAACGTCTCACCCGTGACTGCGCTCGATCCTCGCTTCTGCGAGCTGCTGCTCGACGTCGCCGACCGGCTCGTGATCGAGATCACCGAGCACGCGCAGGTGCACGACTACGACGCTCTGCAACTCGCGCTCGCCCCGCTCCGACAGCGCGGCGCGGCACTCGCGATCGATGATGTGGGCGCCGGCTTCGCGAATCTCCGCCACATCCTCCGGCTCGCGCCCGACATCGTGAAGCTCGATCTCAGCTTGACGCAGGAGATCTCCAGCGATCCGGCCCGCAGGGCGCTCGCGACGTCGCTCGTCGACTTCGCGGACGGAGTCGGGGCCTCGATCGTCGCCGAGGGAATCTCGAGCGACGAGGATCTCGAGCTGCTGCGGGCGCTCGGCGTCGGGTACGGGCAAGGCTTCTACCTCGCCCGCCCTTCCGCTCTTCTCCACTGATCCTCCCCCCAGACGGGCGCCTCCTGCCGCAGGCGCCCGTCGCCCCCTGGTCCCTGGGCGACGCCTGCCGCGGAGCGTCGCGCCTGTGACCTCTTGCGCAGCTGGCAAGTGTCGACCACAGTGAGACGGCGTGAGCGCAGTCGCACCAGTTTCACTCGGGCACGCACCGCGGCCCGCCGACGCCACCGGGCTTCTCTATGAGCGGCACCATCGGCGCATCTTTGGTTTCTGCCTGAGCCAGCTCGGCTCGCGTGAGGACGCCGAGGACGCGGTTCAGACGACGTTCATCAACGCGCAGCGCGGTCTGCGCCGCGGCGTCGTCCCCCAGTTCGAGCTCGCGTGGCTCTTCACGATCGCGCGGAACGTCTGCCACAGCTCACGCGACTCGGCCTCCAGGCGCGGGCGCGTGGAGACGGTCCGCGATCTCGAGGAGATGCAGGACACGCTCGCGATGCCGGAGCGGGGCTCGGGCTCCGGTATCTCCGTAGGCGAACTGACGCGCGCGCTCGGAAAGATTCCGGACCGCCAGCGACGTGCACTGCTGCTGCGCGAGTTCCAGGGCCTGTCGTATGACGAGATCTCGAAGGAGCTCGGCGTGTCCATGTCCGCCGTTGAGACACTGATCTTCCGTGCACGCCGTTCGCTCGCCGAGCAGGTCGAGCGCACCGGGTCGACCTGGCGCGGAGCGGCCGCCTGGATGGTCACGGGCTTCCGCTGGCTCTTCGGAGGCGGCGCTGCGCCGCTCAAGGTGGCCGTGGTCACCGCGGCCGTCGCGACGACCGCGACGCTGGCTGTCGTCCCGGCCGTCCTCGTCCGGGATCACGGCCGGGCGCAGGCGCCCGCGCCGGCTCAGACCGGGACGCCGCGGCCCGAGGTCAGCACCCCCGACGCGGTGGGTCGAGCGGTGCCCGGCCCGGCGCCGGCAGCGAAGCCCCGGCCCGCCTACGGGGAGAAGGGCACGCCCGCGAGTGCCGACCAGGTGCACGTTGCGACTCCGCCCGTGCGAACCGAGGTCGCGCCGCAGCAGACGTCGTCCCCGCGCAGCGACCAGGTCACGAGCGTCACGCCGACGCTCAACGTCCCCGGCGTGACGGTCCCGCTGGTCTCGACGCCGGAGCTCAATCTGCCCGCGCCCGACGTCACGCTCCCGCAGGCGAACCTGCCGGCCGCGGAGCTACCGAAGGTGCAGCTGCCGCTCGATCCGCCGCAGCTGCCGGATCTGCCTGCGCTTCCCTAGTATCCTGCGCGGCCGTGGCGGTCGCAACCGAGCGCGAATACGGGCTCTTTATCAACGGCGAGCTGGTCGAACCGGCCTCGGGCGAGACTCGTGAGCTGACGGAGCCTGCGACCGGCGAGTTTCTTGCCAGGGTGGCGATGGCAGGCGAGGCCGACATCGACCGTGCGGTCGAGGCGGCACGCGCCGCGCTCGACGGTCCCTGGGGCAAGACACCGGCGAACGAACGCTCGCGCCTGCTGCACGCGCTCGCGGACGCGATCGTCGCGAACCGCAAGGAGCTTGCGGAGCTCGAGGTCCGCAACGTCGGCAAGGCGATCTCGTCGGTGAAGGCGGAGCTGCACCAAGCCGTCGAGAACTTCCGCTTCTACGGGTCCGCAATCGCGTCGATCGCGGGACGCGCCAACTCGATCGGCGGTTCGCTCCTCTTCTATTCGCTGAAGGAGCCCGTCGGTGTGGCCGGTCAGATCGTTCCGTGGAACTACCCGTTGATGATGACGACCTGGAAGCTCGCGCCCGCCCTGGCGGCCGGCTGCTCGGTCGTGCTCAAGCCTGACTCGGCCACGCCGCTGACTGCACTACGGCTCGGCGAGCTCGCGGCCGAGGTCGGTTTCCCGGCGGGCGCAGTGAACATCGTCCCCGGTCCCGGCAAGACGATCGGTGCGTATCTCGTTCGGCATCCGGGCGTCGACAAGGTTGCCTTCACGGGCTCGACCGAGACGGGCGGCGAGATCATGCGGCTAGCGTCCGGCCCGATCAAGCGGATCACGCTCGAGCTCGGCGGCAAGAGTCCCAATCTCGTCTTCGCGGATGCGAATCTGGGCGACGCGATTCCCAGCTCGGTGTGGTCGATCTATTACTCCGCGGGCCAGAGCTGCGAGGCGCGCTCTCGCGTGCTCGTCGAGCGTTCGATCTACGACGACTTCGTCTCGAAGTTCGCCGGCCTGGCGGAGCAGCTCAAGGTAGGCGATCCGCTCGACGCGGAGACGCAGGTCGGGTCACTGATCTCGCCTGAGCATCGCGACAAGGTGCACGGTTTCGTCGAACAGGGCCGAGTTGAGGGGGCGGAGGTCGTCAGCGGTGGCGAGATCGGTGGCGGGAAGGGCGCGTTCTATCCGCCGACCGTGCTCGCAGGCGTCGACAGCTCGATGGCAGTCGCGCAGGAGGAGATCTTCGGCCCGGTGGTGGCGGTGATCCCGTTCGAAGACGAGAAGGACGCCATCCGGATCGCGAACGACGTGAGGTACGGGCTGATGGCGACCGTCTGGACGGGCGACCCCGCGCGCGGGCATCGCGTCGCGAGCCGGATCAAGTCCGGCACGGTCGGAATCAACGTTCCGTATACGGCGTTCCCTGGCATTCCGTTCGGGGGCTACAAGCAGTCCGGTTTCGGCCGCGAGCTCGGGCTCGAGACCCTCGACCTGTACCTCGAGACGAAGAGCGTTCTCGTCTCGACGAGCCCGAAGCCCTTCAACCCGTTCGGCCTCTAGTCCGCGGCCTCACACCTCCGGCACGGTGTCCGACACCGGTCGGCTGCACAGGACTGGCTGCTCAGCGCGCAAGTTGTGGATAGAAAGTCACACTCCCGTCACCATGTCCGACACCGGGACGTTGGCGCGCCGGGTCATGTCCAAGATGGATGATCTCGGGGTGCGGGTGCTCGAGCGACTCGAGGAGCTGTATGCGATCGGCGGCGGTCCGGGGGCGAACCGCGTCGGCGGGAGCGAGGGCGAGCAGCGTGCGCACGATCTCGCCGCGGCGTGGATGCGCGAGGCCGGACTCGAGGTCGAGGTGGACGTCGGTGGGAACCTGATCGGGCGGAGCGGTCGCGCACGCGTGTGGACCGGGTCGCACCTCGACTCCGTCCCACGGGGCGGCAAGTTCGACGGTGCGCTCGGGGTCGTCGTCGGAATCGAGGCGGCCGAGCGCGCAGGAGCCGGTGCGGTCGTCGCCTTCCGCGACGAGGAGCGTGGCTGCGCCGGCAGCCAGGCGTTCGTCGAGCTCGGGGCACTGCCCGACTACTTCCTCGAGCTGCACGTGGAGCAAGGCCCGGTGCTCGAGCGCGAGGGAGCGCCGCTCGGAGTCGTCACTGCGATCGCCGCGATGGCGCGAGGAGAGCGCGTTTTCGAAGGTGAGGCAGGCCACGCGGGCACCACACCGATGGACGCGCGCAGGGATGCAATGTGCGCAGCAGCGGAGTACATCCTCCAGGTCCGCGACGCGGCCGCCGCGATCGACGGCGCCGTTGCCACCGTAGGCCGGGTCTCAGTCGAGCCGGACGCCGTCAACGTCATCCCGGGACGCGTCAGCGTCACGGTCGACGCCCGCGCCCCCGACCGCGCCCGACTCGACGCCCTCCTCAAGGCGCTCGGCCTCGACCGGCCGGCCACCCTGGAGCCTGCGCAAATGGCCGAAGAACCTCGCGCCGCACTCGCCGCCGAGGTCGAGCGGCTGGGCCTGCCGCTCGTCGAGCTGGCCTCCGGTGCGGGCCACGACGCGGGCGTTCTGGCTGCAGCAGGTGTCCGCTGCGGGATGCTCTTCGTGCGCAGCCTCAACGGCGGAATCAGCCATTCTCCGGACGAGCTCACGAGCCCTGAGGACATCCAGCTGGCCGTAAAGGCCCTGACAGGCGCCATCTCGCGACTCTCGCCGTCCGTGCGAGAAGAGCGCTAGCGCTCTTCGAACAGGATTGCCTGTGCGCCCTCCCAGAGGCACCTCGTGCCGAGCTCGCGCAGGCCCTCGCCGCCCTCGACGACCGTGGCGAAATGGTTCCCTGCGAGCGGCCCCGCCTTCGATCCGAAGGCGACGTGGCCGTACGGGAAGAGCAGCTCGGTCTCGCTGACGCCGCCCGGGTACAGCAGGAGCTCGCCCGGGTTCGGGAACCGCGTCGCGTTCTCGGGGCCGACGCCGACGTCGAGGTCGCCGAACGGGATCCACATCGACTCGCCGCTCCAGCGGACGTGGATCACCCGGCTGTCGAGGGGAAGCAGCCGCCGGAAGGCGGCCACGCTCCCCGGCGCATCCCCTTCCTCGAGCCGCGCGACGAAGCGGAAGTCACCTGCGGTGATCTCGAGCATCAGGGGAGTTTCGCTCCCTGGGCGATCCAGCGCCCGAGGAGGTCGCGCTCTGCCTGCGCCATGCCCGTCACGTTGCCGAGGGGCATGGCGTCCGTTCGCACCGCCTGCTGCTCGATCGCCTCTGCCTGCGCCTTGATCTCCTCGGGGGTGTCGAGCTTCACCCCCTGAGGCGCGCTGTCCACCATCGTCGGGTTGTCGGAATGGCAGGCGGCGCAGCGCTGCTCGATGATCTGCGCGACCCGGGCGAACGGCACGGCCGGGGTACCGGCCTCGGAGGAGTCGTCCCCTGGGCGAATGACGATCGCGAGCGCCGCGATCGCGATCGCCGCCGATACGGGAATGGCCCAGACCGTTCTCCCCGTATGCCGGAGGTTGAAGAAGTGGCGCACCCATGCGCCGATCACCAGCAGCACGACGAGGATCAGCCACGGGTAGCTGTGTCCGTAGGTGAACGGAACGTGGTTGGAGATCATCGTGAACACGACCGGCAACGTCAGGTAGTTGTTGTGCACCGAGCGCAGCTTGGCCCGCTCGTTCGCCGCCGGATCGGGCTCACGTCCCGCCTTCTTCGCGCGCACGAGCTCCCAGTGCGCGGGGATGATCGTGAAGAAGACGTTGCCGACCATCATCGTCCCGAGCATCGAGCCGACCTGGAGGTAGACCGCCCGTCCGCTGAAGAGATGACTGATCCCCCAGGCCGCGAGAGTCACGAGACCGAGGAGGAGCGCGGCGAGGATGAGCGGCCGTGAGGCGAGCAATCGGCAGAGTAGGTCGTAGACGATCCAGGCGGCGGCCAGGAGCGCAATGCTGATTGCGATCGCCGCGCCGGTGGACAGATCGGCGACGTCTTTGTCGATCAGGTACGTGTCCGCATTCAAGTAGTAGAGGACGACCATGAGCGCGAAGCCGCTCAGCCACGTGGTGTAGGCCTCCCACTTGAACCAGTGCAGCACGTCCGGGAGCTCGCGCGGCGCGACGCGATACTTCTGGATCAAGTAGAAACCGCCGCCGTGAATCTCCCACGCCTCGCCGCCGATGCCTCCGTCCGCGTCGCGCTGATCCTCCGGCGGCCGCAGGTGGTTGTCGAGTGCGATGAAGTAGAACGACGAGCCGATCCAGACGATCCCCGCGATCACGTGTAGCCAGCGCGTCAGCAGGTTGAGCCAGTCGGTGACGTACGGGTCGACCGCTAGGAGCGACGCCACCGGTCCTCCGCGATCGCCACGAGCTCTTCGACGGCGGTGTCCAACTCTTCCTCGCGTGAGCGCTCGAGCCGCTCCCGCAGAACGTCGAGGATCTCCGCCTTCGTGCGCCGGTTGACGAACACGACGAAGCGGAAGCCGAACTTCTCCTCGTAGACCTGGTTCTGGTACGCGAGCTCGGTCAGAACGGCGGGATCGCCGCCCGCACCCTGTTCGGCGGCGGAGCGTGGGGAGAGGCTGCCTGCGCCAATGGCCGGGTGCGCGTTCAGCGCTTCGAGCTTCTCCGCTTCGCTCAATCCGTCGATGACCTCCCGCGCCGAGCCGAGCGGATCCTCGCGTTCGGCCAGCTTGTCGACGAGCCGCGTGCGTCCCTCGAACAGCTCCGCGAGCTCCTCGGGAGTCAGCTTCCGCGGTAGGTCACGCACGAGTACGACGAGATGAGGAGCGGAAGATGGTAGTGGCCGTCATTGAGGTCGACCTCGATCCCGACACCCCGAAAGAACGGCGAAGTTGGACGGAAGAGGAGCCGATAGACCCCGGGATCGAGCCCTGAGGCAAGCTCCGCGATGCGGCCGTCCTCGTCCGTCTCAGCAGCGGTGACGAGATCATCCTGCCAGAGCTCGACCCGGACACCGCTCGCCGGCCGGCCGCGCTCGACATCGAGGACGTGCGTGGACAGGGAAATGCTCACGCTGCGAATCTTTGCGCCTGGCGGCGATGCTCGCGAGCGATCTCGTCCTCGTTGGCCTTGGCGAGCTCTCCGCCGCGCACGGCCTCCTCGCCGCCGACGAGGAGTCGATCGACGCGGTGAGGGCCGGAGAAGACGAGCCCGGCAACCGGGTCGTCGGCGCCGCCGAGCTCCAGGACGTCCGTGCGCCAGACCGCGAGGTCGGCCCGCTTGCCGGGCGAGAGCTCCCCGATGTCCTCGCGGCCGAGGACGGCCGCGCTGCCGCGCGTGCCGAGCCGGAGTGCCTCTCGGGCGGTCATCGCCTTTGGCCCACCGCGCGCCCGCGCCACGAGTAGCGCCTGCTTCACGTCGAGGAACAGGTCGCCTCGCTCGTTCGAGGCCGAGCCGTCGACGCCGAGCCCAACGCGAACGCCCGCATCGAGGAGGTCTCGCACTCGTGCGATACCTGCGCCGAGTCGCATGTTCGACGTGGGGCAGTGCGCGACGCCGACGTCGTGTGCACCGAACTTTGCGACGTCTGCGTCCGAGAGGTGGACGCAGTGCGCGCACCAGACGTCCTCCGCAAGCCAGCCGAGCTGCTCGAGGTACTCGACCGGCGTGCAGCCGTAGAGCTCGAGGCAGTACTCCTCCTCTTCGGCCGTCTCTGCGAGGTGCGTGTGCAGTCGCAGCCCGAGCCGTCGCGCCAGGTCCGCGGACTCGCTCATCAGTTCGCGGGTGACCGAGAA
>Ga0209874_1000640_pt1 | contig 10427 bp, 12 predicted proteins | sample GWRWN1_20_30_FD_187216 | JGI IMG/M metagenome (GOLD analysis project Ga0209874, IMG submission 187216) | Riverbed sediment microbial communities from areas with no vegetation in Columbia River, Washington, USA - GW-RW N1_20_30 (SPAdes)... | ecosystem: Environmental > Aquatic > Freshwater > River... | reverse complement strand
GGGATCGTCCGGGTCGTAAGCCCAGGTGTTGCAGATGTTCCCGGCGAAGAGCGCATCGCCCTCCGCGGCGGCCTCTTTGGCGAGCTGCAGCGCGTTTCGATTGAGCGGCTCCAGGTCGTCCTCCCGGCCGATCATTCGAAGCTTCTCCCGGTGGCCGTAGTAGGTGAAAGCGACCATGACCTCCGCGCCCGCGCGCAAGAACTCTCGGTGCAGCTCGCGGACCGCGTCGGGAAAGTCGAGGACGACTTCCGGCACGAACGGGCCGCTCTGGAGATAGCCGCGCCGCTCCAGCTCGAAGAGGTAGCCCTCGGCGCAGAGGACGACGTCGCGCTCGAGACGTTCGAGGAGGTTCACGGCAGGTACGGTAGCGCCCCCGCCGAAGGCGAGCCCTCCCCCAGGACCGATCCTGCTCGAGGTCCTGGGGGAGATTTCAACGCTCGCCTTTTACGCTAGCCCGTTTGCCTTCAGGAACTCGCCCGCGACATCAGCCTCGGCCTGCTTGTCGATGACCACGGCCTTGTTCATGGCGATGATCGCGTCGTTCGTCAGCAGTGCGTTCACCTGGTTGATGATGCCCATGAACTGATCGCCGCCCAGCGCGTCGAGCTTTTTTTGATCGATGGCGAGCGCAACGTGCTGATATCCGAAGATCCCCTTCGGATCTTCGAGGATGACGTACTTCCCGCTCGCGAGCTGCGCGTCGGTCGAGAAGACATTGATCGTGTCTACGTCATTGGAGTCGAGCGCCTGGTAGGTGATGCCTTGGGCGAGCTGGACGAATTTGGCGTTCGTCAGGCCGTACTCCTCCCGCATGCCCTTCAGGCCCTGGAAGCGGTCCTTGAACTCCGGCCGCGCGCCGACCGTGAAGCTCGGGAGCTTCTTGAGGTCAGCGACCGTCTTGAGCCCGTTCTCGTCGGCGAAAGCCTTGTTCGTCCCGATGGCGTCGACATCGAAGAACGGCGTCTGCTCGCTCAGTGTTTGGCCTCGACCCTCGTAAAAGTCCTTGGCCAGGGTGTAAGTCTCCTCGGCACTCTTGGCGACCACGTTCTTGCGTGCGACGACGGCCACCGTGACACCGAGGTACTCGGGATAGCCGTCGATCTCGCCGCTCGTGAGGGCCTTATCGATGATCTCGGTCGACCCGATGTTCTTCTTCAGGTTGACCGTGAAGCCCTGTGCCTCTAGGGCCTGCTTGTACAGCTCGCCAAGGATGAACTCTTCGGGGAAGTCCTTCGTCCCGAGCGTAACGGCCGGCTTCCCTTCACCGGGCAGGGCTCCTGTCGTTTCTCCGCCTCCTGTCGCGGTCGGCGTCGCGCTCTCCTCCCCGCCGCCACACCCGGCCGCGAAGAGCGCAAGAGCCGAGATTAGAAGCGCCAGCAACATCCACAGGGATGGCCTTCTCACAGTCGTCCTCTCCTTTCGTCGGCTTGCACCACTACACCCCCTCGATGGCGGGTCCGATCAGCCGCCCGGCCCGCTCCTCCCTCAGCCCCCGCGGGGTGACTGCGCGCTGGATGAGGGCGAAAACCGCTTCCGCCGCGAACGCCAGAACGGCAATGGCGATCGCGCCGCCGATCACCCCCGCGAAACCGTACGTGGGCTGGTTGAGAATGATGTCGCCGAGGCTCTTGCCGCCCGCGATCGATGCGAGGGCCGCCGTGGCGATCACGTACACCGTCGAGGTCCTGATTCCCGCGAAGAGTAGCGGCAGCGCGAGCGGCAGCTCCACACGGAGGAGTACTTGAAGCGGAGTCATCCCCATACCCCTCGCCGCCTCGACCGCATCCGGGTCGACTCCGTCGACCGCGACGTAGGCGTTCGTCAACATCGGCGGCACGGCCAGGATGACCATGGCCACCAGGACGTTCAGGAACCCGACCCCCAAGAGTCCGAGCCCGATGGAAATGACCGCGAGGCTTGGGAGCGCGCGGCCGATGTTCGCCGCGTTGATGGCGATGAAGGAACCCCTGTGAATGTGGCCCAGCCAGACGCCCAGCGGAATTGCGACCGCAAGGGCGACCGCCACCGCCGCGCCCGACAACGTCAGGTGATCGATGGTCTTCTCCCAGAACAGCCCCGGGTTGTCGGCGATGAACCTGAACGCGTCGATGAAGGTCTGCATGAGCTAGGCGGCCCTGCTGCGGCCGCGCGTCCAGGGGGTCAGCAAGCGCTGCAGGATCACGAGCAAGCCGTCTGCGACGAGCGCGAGCAGAACGGCGAGGACGCCCGACGCGACGAATTGCGTCTTGAAGCCTCCCTGGAGGGCGTTGAAGATCGGCTGGCCCAGCCCGCCGGCACCGATGAACGCCGCCACCGTCGTCAGGCTGATCGTCGTCACCGTGGCGATCCTGATCCCGGCCATGATCGCCGGCATGGCAAGCGGAAGCTCCACGCGCAAAAGCATCTGCCGCGCCGTCAGGCCCATCCCCCGTGCCGCCTCCTTCACGTCGCCGGGAACCTCGCGCAGGCCGGTCAGGATGTTGCGAAAGAGTATGAGGAGGGTGTACGACACGAGGGCGATCTCGGCGCTCGTCCAGCTAAGACCTGTGATAGGGACGAGAAGTTGGAAGAGCGCCAGGCTCGGGATCGTGTAGAGGAAGCCCGAGAAGATCGTGAACGGCGTGTCGAACCACCCGTAGCGATAGGCAAAGAGCGCGGCTGCGAAGGCGATAACGAGGCCCAGACCAACCGCGATGCCCGTCAGCTCCATGTGCTCAACGATCCGCGGGGCGAACACGGTGTCGAAGTTCGACTGGAACCAGCCCCAGCAGAACTGCCCGTTCTCGCGGATGCACTCGCTCCCTTCCTGGAACTTGGGGATGACAGGCCCTTGCGCGGAGAGCTCCGGGCCGCTCATGCCCGCACCTCCTCGAAGCCCCCGGCCAGGAGGCGGCTGACGACGTCGACTGTCAGCATCCCCACCGGCTCGCCCAGCTCGTCGTGAACGACGAGTGAGCTCGCACCGCTCGTGAGCATGAGAGACAGGGCGTCGCGCAGGGTCATATCGGCGTCGGCGGAAACACGGTCGCCGTCGCGGGCGTCGGCGGGCGCTTCGAGGAGCTCGATCTCCGAGAGACGCCTGAGAGCGAGCCGCTTGAGGCCGCGGTCGGCGCCGACGAAACGTGCCACGAAGTCGTCGGCCGGGTTAGCAAGGATAGCCTCGGGCGTGTCGTACTGAGCCAGGATGCCGCCCTGGCGCAGGATGGCAATCCGGTCGCCCATCTTGATCGCCTCGTCGATGTCGTGCGTGACGAAAATGACGGTCTTGCGGATCTCCTTGTGCAGGCGCAGGAAGTCGTCCTGGAGGCGCTCGCGCGTGATCGGATCGATCGCCCCGAACGGCTCGTCCATGAGCATCAGGCGCGGATCGGCGGCCATTGCACGGGCGAGGCCGACGCGCTGACGCTGGCCGCCGGAGAGCTCGGACGGAAAGCGCTTGCCGTCACCGTCGGGATCGAGGCCGACGAGGTCCAGCAGCTCGCGTACGCGGTCTCGGATCCGCTGCCTTGGCCAGCCGAGGAGGCGCGGCACCGTCCCGATGTTCCCTTCGACGCTCATGTGCGGGAAAAGACCAATCTGCTGGATGACGTAGCCGATGTTGCGCCGCAGCTCCGTCAGGTCGAACTTCTTCACGCTCTTGCCATCGATCGTTATGTCGCCCGCCGTGATCGAGATGAGTCGATTAACCATCTTCATAGCCGTCGTCTTGCCTCCGCCCGAGGGGCCGATGAGGACGCAGATCTCTCCGGCCGGGATGACGAGCGACAGGTCGTTCACCGCGGCTTGCTGGCGGCCGCGATAAAGCTTTGTGACGTGATCGAAGACGATCTCCGCGGCGTCGCCGCTGGTTTGATCGGCTTTCATCGGCCGAGTTTAGGACACTAGACGTAGTGCGGACAATCGACGTGCACCAGCATCTTTGGCCAGAACAGCTGGTGGCTGCGCTCTCCCGCCGCCGAAAGCATCCGCGACTCGTCGGCTCCCGGCTGGAGCTTCGAGAGGGCTCGTTCGAAACCGACCTCGGCGCACACGACCCGGACACGCGCCTGCGCCTGCTCGACCGCCATGAGATCGACGTGGCGATCGTGTCTTTCCCGCCCACGATCGGCTTCGAGCAGGCGCCCGAGCTGGCCGAGGCCTACGACGAGGGCATCCTCGAAGTGGCGGCCGCCTTGCAAGGGCGGATTCGCCCGCTCGCCTGCGGAGAGGAGCGCGACGGGTTCGTCGGCACTTGCGTCTCCGCGCAAAGCGTCGTCCGGGATCCCCTTGCGGTACAAGGCTCGCTCGTCTTCGTCCACCCGGGCTACTCGCCGCCTCCCCCCCACGGCAAGCCCGCCTGGTGGACGCCCGTCGTCGAGTACACGGCGCAGATGCAGGCCGCCTATGCAGCGTGGGTCGCGGGCGGGCGCTCGGACGTGCCGATCGTGTTCGCGATCATGGCCGGCGGGGCGCCCTTCCAGCTCGAGCGCCTGCGCTCCCGCGGCGACCGCGCCGAAGTCCCTCCCAACGTCTACTTCGACGCTGCTTCCTACGGGCGGCTCGCAATCGACCTCACGGTCGCAGCCTGCGACGTCGAGCGCGTGCTGTTCGGCAGCGACTCTCCCGTGATGGATCCTCGGACGACGATCGAGGCGCTGGGGAGCCTCTTCGACACGCTGGCGGGCGAGAATCCCGCGAGGCTCTTCGCATGACCCCGCTCGAGGAAGCCGAGTTGGGCGGCCGGCGAATCCTCCTCAAGCGGGAGGATCAGCACGAGCTGGGCGCGTTCAAGTGGCGCGGCGCGCTTCCCGTGCTCGAGGAGTGGAAGGCCGAGGGCGCCGAGACGGTGGTCACCGCCTCGACCGGAAACCACGGCGCGGCCACCGCGTGGGCGGCGGAGCGGCTCGGTCTGCGCGCTGTCGTCTACGTCCCGGAGCAGGCGACGCGGGCGAAGGTTGCGCTCGCCGAAGACCTCGGCGCGGAGGTCCGTTTCGCCGGGGCCGACTTCGACCAGACGAAGGCGGAGGCACGAGCGTATGCCGAGGCCCAAGGCCTTCCCATCTTCGAGGACGGGGCCGAGCAAGCGCAGTACGAGGGCTACGCGGGAATCGGCGACGAGATCCTCGACCAGGCGGAGGAGACGCCGGCAGCGGTCGTCGTCCCGGTCGGAAACGGCGCGCTTCTCGGTGGGATCGGCCTCGGGATCTGCCGGCGGGCGCCAGAGGTCGAGCGGGTCGGCGTCGTGGCGAAGGAGGCGCCTTGCATGGCTCTCTCGTGGGAGGCGGGCGAGCCCGTGGACTGCGACCGCAGCTCGACCTTCGCCGACGGCCTTGCCGTCCGCGTCGCGATACCGCTCGCCGTAGAGGCGCTCGGCGAGTTCGCCAGCCGCATGCTCGAGGTCTCAGAGCGGGAGATCGCCTACGCCGTGGGCGCGTACGCGGACGCGGGGATCCGTGCTGAAGGAGCCGCTGGGGCCGCCCTGGCCGCCCTTCCCCAGCTCGACGATCTCGACGATCCCCTCGTTCTGATCGTCACCGGCCGCAACATCGACGACGAGCTGTTCACGCGGGTGCGCGAACAGCCCGATTCGTTCCCCGCGTGAGCGCGCGGTAGACGCCTTCGGCGCCGGCGACGAGTCCGGCCAGCTCGAGCTCGACGAGGGCGGCGGCGACGTCGGACCCGCGCAGGTCCGCCAGCCGCCCGACCTCGTCCGCGTCCCGTGCCCCGTCCGCGAGCACCGCGAGCACCGTACCCGCAGCTCCCGAGACCGCCGGCAGCGCGCTCGCTTCCGGCTCCAGGCCGAGCGCGAAGAGGACGTCTCGCGCCGACAGAAGCGGTGCCGCTCCCTGACGCAGCAGGTCGTTTGTGCCCGCGGAGAGCGCCGACGTGATCTCACCCGGAACGGCGAACACGTCGCGGCCGAGCTCCAGCGCGAAGTCGGCCGTGATCAAGGCGCCCGAGCGCTCACGCGCCTCGACGACCACCGTCGCATCGCAGAGCCCGGCGATGATCCTGTTCCGCGCGGGGAAGCGCCACGGAGCCGGCTCGACTCCGGGCGGATATTCGGAGACGACGGCGCCATGCTCGCAGATCCGCCGCGCAAGGTCCGCGTGACTCCGGGGATAGTCGCGATCGATGCCGCAGCCGAGCACCGCGACCGTCCGTCCGCCGGCTGCAAGCGCGCCCCGGTGGGCCTCTCCGTCGATTCCCCGGGCCATCCCGCTCACCACCACCACCCCGGCGAGAGCGACCTCCCTGGCCGCTTCGCGGGCGATTTGCACACCGTAGGACGAGCAGCTCCGAGCGCCGACGATCGCGACTGCCCGCTCGGACAGGATCTCGACGGCTCCGCGCACGTGGAGGCAAGGCGGCGGGTCGTGGAGTTGGGCGAGCAGCGGCGGGTAAAGCCGATCCCGGCGCCGAATGGTCTTCACGTCCATGCGGCCAGCTCGCTCGGCGACCGATAGGAAAGGGCTTCCGCGACATGCTCCGGCATGACGGTTTCCTCGCCCGCGAGGGCAGCCACGGTTGCGGCCACCCGCGCCACCTTTGCCCGTCCCCGCGCCGAGAGCGGAAGGGAGTCGACGGCGCGATCCAGGAGCTGCACCGCACCTGGCGAAAGCGCCGGCCGTTCCCGCGCCGCCGCCGCCTCCACCCTCCCTCGGACCGCCGCCGACGGCTCCCCGGGGGCGCCGAGCTCCCGGGACCGCGCCCGCGGAACCACCACGACGAGGTCGAAGCGGTCGAGCAGCGCGCGCGAGAGCTTGTCGCGGTACGAAGCGAGCCGCTGGGGCGAGCACGAGCACTCAGCGACGGGGTCGCCCCTGGCGCCGCAAGGGCACAGATTCATGGTGCCGACAAGCCGGATGTGCGCCGGAAAGACGCATTGCCCTTGAACGCGGGAGATCGCTACGAACCCGTCTTCCAGGGGCTGGCGAAGCGCCTCGAGAGCAGGGCGGTGGAACTCGCCCAGCTCGTCCAGAAGGAGGACTCCCTGATGGGCGAGGCTCGCTTCGCCCGGCCGCGGCCCGGACCCGCCGCCCACGATCGCGGCCGTCGACGCCGTGTGGTGGGGAGCGCGAAACGGCGGCCGGTCGAGCAGCGGCTGTCCGAGAGGGAGGAGCCCGGCAACGGAGTGGATCCGCGTTACCTCCAGCGCTTGCTCCAGCGTGAGCTTCGGGAGAATCCCCGGGAGCCGTCGCGCGAGCATCGTCTTGCCCGTCCCAGGCGGACCGGCGAGCAGGAGGTTGTGGCGCCCCGCCGCGGCGAGCTCGAGCGCCCGGCGGGCGCGTTCCTGCCCACGCACTTCCGCGAGATCCGGGTGACGGCCGTTCGCGCTCCGGCGGATCGGTTCCACCGGCGGCGGCTCGAACGTCCCTCGGAGATACGCCCGCGCCTCGGCCAGATGGCGCACCGGTATCGGCTCGATTCCGGCGAGGGCAGCCTCAGGGGCGGACTCCGATGGACAGAGGAGGCGGCTGACGCCGGCGCGTCGAGCTGCTTCTGCCGCGACAAGGGCGCCGGGAACGGGCCTCACGCGCCCGTCGAGCGCCAGTTCGCCGAGGGCAGCGTGCTCGGCCAGGCGCTCGGGCGGTACCTGCCGCGAGGCCGCGAGCACGGCCAGCGCGATCGGCAGGTCGAAGCCGGACCCTTCCTTTCGCAGCCCAGCCGGAGCGAGGTTCACCGTGATGCGCCGAAGCGGCCACTCGAGCTCCGCGCTCGCGATCCCGCTCCGCACGCGCTCCTTCGCCTCCTGGCACGCCTTGTCCGGCAAGCCGACGATGGAGAATCCCGGGACGCCGCGCTGCAGGTGCGCTTCCACCTCCACGGGCCTGGCCTCGAGGCCGACGAGGGCATGGGTGAGGGCGCGCGCGAGCACGCACTCACGCTAGGACGTACGGGCGCGCATGGGACTGACGCTTCGTCAGAATAGACCCCGCCGATGGACACATTCCTCGCCATCGTGAGCAAGCGCGATCAGCGGGAGTACGCCGACCGCGAGATCCCCGAAGAGGTCGTGCGCCGCATCCTCGAGGCCGGCCGGATCGCGGGCAGCGCGAGCAACAAACAGCCGTGGCGTTTCCTCGCTCTCGAGGATTCAGAGCTGCGCAACCGCGTGACCGAGACTGTCTACGTGCCAGGAAACATCAGCGGATGCAAGCTAGCCGTGGCGATCGTCGTCCAGGGCAACCCGGGCTTCGACGCCGGGCGAGCGGCGCAGAACATGATGCTCGCCGCGTGGAACGACGGGGTCACGTCCTGCCCGAACGGCATGCCCGACGCGAGCAAGACGGGTGAGGTCCTGGGCCTCGGCGAGGACGAGCACGTGCTCAACGTGATCTCGTTCGGCTACCCGGCGAGGGAGCGAAACCCGGAGGAGCGTCCTGTCGAGGAGTGGCTCTCGCGGGCGAAGCGGAAGCCTTTCGACGAGCTCGTCGAGCGACGCTAGCTAGCGATTCTGGCGCTGGGCTCCCGCCCCAGACCCGCCAGCTCAGAGCGGGACGCGCTCGATCCGGCGCCCGCGGACCGCGGCGACCTCGAACGCGACGTCGAGCTCGGCGAGCGCACGGTTTCGGGCGAGGAAGACCTCGGCGGCCCGGCGCAGGCGGCGCTCCTTCTCGCGCCCGACCGCTTCCCAGGGGTCACCAAACATCGGCCCGCTCCTCATCTTCACTTCGCAGAAAACCAGTCTTCGACCGCGGCGAACGACCACGTCCAGCTCGTTCCCTCCGGCACGGACGTTCGCAGCGAGGACGCGGTAGCCGCGTAGGCGGTAGTGGAGCCGGACCCGCCGCTCGGCTCTAGCCCCCGAGACCTGCCGCGTGCTCGGCATACGAGCGGGCCTCGAAGGAAAGCCGGTGAATCTCGCTCGGACCGCGCTCGCGCACGACGGCGGAGTGCCGGGGCGTGATGTAGCCCACGTGGGAGGCGAAGCCGTAGTGCGGGTAGAGCGCATCCATCCTGCGCATGGTTCGGTCTCGGACGACCTTGGCGATCACGGATGCGGCCGCGATCGCGGCGCTCTTCTCGTCGCCGTCGACGACGGCCGTGTGCTCCGGGGCCAGCTTGCCCAGGCGAAAGCCGTCGACGAGGCAGGCCTCCGCCGGTGGACACAGGTCGGCGAGCGTCTCGCGAAGGCCGCGTAGATTCGACCGGTGCAGGCCGTCCCGGTCGATCACAGCCGGCGGGATGATGCGGACGGCGATCCGCTCGGCACAGCCGGAGACCGCACGGAAGAGGCGCTCGCGCTCGTCGCCGGTCAGCTGCTTGGAGTCGTTCAGGAGCGACAGCGGGCGCACGCGATGGTCGCGCAAGCAGTCGTAATCGAAGAGGACTGCCGCCGTGACGAGCGGTCCCGCCAGGCTGCCGCGGCCCGCCTCGTCCGCGCCGGCGACGAAGCGCACGCCCAGTTTCCGGTCGAAGTTGAGGAGCTTTCGGCCCGTGCGGCGCACGGGGCCGAGCATAGCGACTAGCTCCGCTGCTTCTCGCGGACGCGCGCCTTCTTCCCCACCTTCGAGCGAAGGTAGTAGAGCTTGGCTCGGTTCACGTCTCCGATCGCCTGCACCTCGATGCGCTCGATCTTCGGGGAATGCAGCGGGAAGGTTCGCTCGACGCCGACGCCGAAGGAGTTCTTGCGCACGGTGAAGGTCTCACGGGCCCCCGGTCCCTGGCGTTTGATGACGATCCCCTCGAAGACCTGCACCCGGCGACGCTGGCCCTCGATCACCTGGAAGTGCACGCGCACGGTGTCCCCTGCCTTGAAGTCGGGAATGTCGTCGCGCAGCTGCTTGCGCTCGAGGATGTCGATCGGAGTGCTCATCGAAAGGCGGCGGTGCTGAGCCGACCGACCATGCTAGCAGCGAAGCCCTGACGGTTCTGGGGCGGCGGGCTAGCGGAAGCCGATTCGTTGCGGAGGCCAATAGACGGCAAAAACGGGGCCGATGAGGTTCTCGCGGGGCACCGAGCCCCAGTCCCGGCTGTCGCAGGACGACGAGCGATTGTCGCCCATCATGAAGTACTGCCCCTGCGGAACCCGCCACTGCCCGCTCCGCTGATCCCGATCGGCGGGCTGGACGTAGGACTCATCGAGCGGCTTCCCGTTGACGAGGATCGTCCCGCGCCGCTCACGAATCGTCTCGCCCGGAAGCCCGATGATCCGCTTCACGAACGTCTCGCCGCCCGCGCCGTTCTCGCAGCGCTCGGCGGTGGGAGGCGTCGTGAAGACGACGATCTCCTGCCGGTGGGGCCTGCGGAAGTGGTAGATGAACCGGTTGGCGAGCACGCGGTCCGAGAACCTCGCCTGGCAGCCGACGCCCGGCGCGGCGCAGTGCAGCGTGGGCTCCATGGAAGACGAAGGGATCCGGTACGGATTCACGACCCACGCCTTGATGGCCAGGACGGCGCCCACGGCGACGACGATCGTGACTACCCAGTCGATGATGGTCGGC
>Ga0209874_1000638_pt1 | contig 10446 bp, 6 predicted proteins | sample GWRWN1_20_30_FD_187216 | JGI IMG/M metagenome (GOLD analysis project Ga0209874, IMG submission 187216) | Riverbed sediment microbial communities from areas with no vegetation in Columbia River, Washington, USA - GW-RW N1_20_30 (SPAdes)... | ecosystem: Environmental > Aquatic > Freshwater > River... | reverse complement strand
ATCTGGTCGAGGATCGCTGCGGTCGGGGAGCCGAAGATCCTGATCGCCGCGGTTGCGTAGTCGACGTACTCGTGGGCCGCGCGGACGTGGTCCTCGACCACGCTCATGTGGTAGCCGAAGTTCTCGGCGTCGGCGTGGACCTGGACGGTGGTGGCCTCGGAGCCGTCCTCGCTGGTGTGGAGCGCGAAGTACAGCATCTTGGGTTCCTTGGCCTCGACGAGGTCGGCGACTTTCTGGTGGGCTGTCTTGTACGCCTCCTCCTTCCCCGGCTTGATGGTGTAGGTGTTGATGAAGATGAACGGCTCGGCCATGATCGTGCTCCTTACGCTGGTCCTGGTCCGAACAGCCGTAGGATGCGCCGGCCTGGTAAGAGACGGGTAAGGGATCGGTCGATCGGTCAAGGCCACCACCGAGATCCGGTGCGACTCCTGGCAGCAACAGCGGGAGGACATCACGGAGTTCCGCATCCTGGGGAGGCTCGAGGTCGTGGAGGGCGACCGTCGTGTCGCCCTGCCGCGGGGACGCGCCCGCTCACTGCTGGGTGTGCTCGCACTCCGTGCCGGCGCGGTCGTCTCCTCCGATCGGCTGATCGACCAGTTGTGGGGCCAAGCGCCACCGCCCACCGCCACCAAGGCACTCCATGGGCTGGTGTCCACGCTGCGGAAGCGGCTCGGGCCACGGGATGACGGCAAGACCCTGCAGGTGTTGGAGACGCGCGCGCCCGGTTACCTGCTGGCCATCGACCGCGACCAGGTCGATGCCAACCGGTTCCGTCGTCTCGTGGCCGAGGCGACGCAGGCGCCGGTCGCCACCAAGGCCGCTCGGTTGCGGGACGCGTTGGGACTGTGGCGAGGTCCGGCGCTGGACGAGTTCGCCTACGAGCCGTTCGCGCAGGCCGCGATCGCGGAGCTGGAGGAGCTGCGGCTGGCTGCGCTGGAGGAGCGCGTCGAGGCAGACCTGGCACTCGGCCGGCATGCCGAGCTGGTGGCCGAGCTCGAGGGGCTGGTCGCCGAGCATCCCCTGCGGGAGCGGCTGCGTGCGCAGCTGATGCTGGCGCTGTACCGGTGCGGGCGCCAGGCCGACGCCCTGGAGCTGTACCAGGTGACGCGACAGCTGCTGGTCGACGAGCTCGGCATCGAACCGGGTCCGGCGCTGCAGCGGCTTGAGCAGGCGATCCTCGCGCAGGACCCCTCGCTGGAACGGCCGCAGCCCGACGACCGCACCCCGACGGCCGAGGACGTCGCGCAGCCCAGCGCCGACCGCTGGTTGGCGGCTGGTCGCAGGACCGTCACGGTCCTGTTCGCCGACCTGTCCGAGTCCACTGGCGCCCAGGCCACTGTCTTGGCGGATCCTGAGGCCGTGCGCCCTGTCGTCATGCAGGCCTACAAGGCCGCCGTCGAGGTGCTCGATCGCCACGGAGCCACCGTGGAGGGGTTCATCGGCGACGTCGTCGTCGCCGTGTTCGGCTTGCCGGTGGCGCACGAGGACGACGCCTTGCGGGCGGTGCGAGCCGGGCTCACGCTCCGCGAGCACCTTGCGGCAGTGAACGCTGAGGCGGAGCGCGCCCACGGCGTCCGGCTTGCTGCCCGGATCGGTATCAGCACGGGCGAGGTCGTGGTCGGCGATCCCAGCTCCGGGGCAACGTCGACCTCCGGTCCACCGGTGGCGCTGGCGGCCCGCCTCCAGCAGGCCGCTGGTGATGGCGAGGTCCTGTTGGGCGAGCCCACCCGGCGGTTGGTGGGCGACGCAGCCGTTCTCGAACCGGCGACCCGTGCGGTGGTGGACCGCCTGGGTGGACCCGGGATTGCTTGGCGGCTGGTGGATGTCCTCCAGATCGGTGCGAGTGTCGAGGCTGACACGCCCTATGTCGGGCGCCGGGACGAGCTGGAACGACTGCGTGGCGCCTTCGACCGGTCGGTCCAGGAGGGTCGCGCGACGCTGGTTACCGTCATCGGCGAGGCCGGCGTCGGCAAGTCGCGCTTGGCAAGAGAGTTCGCCACCAGCGTGGAGCCCGCAGCTCGGGTGGTCACCGGACACTGCCCCCCATACGGCGAGGGGATCACGTTCTGGCCGCTGCGCGAGATCCTCCGGGAGCTCACCAACGGCTCACGACTCGAGGGCCTGACGGAGCTGCTCACCGACGACCCCGACCCCTCCTCCACCGCCGCCGAGGTTGCCAGCGCGGTGGGCATGGTCGACCAGCCCGGAGATCCGAGCACGCTGTTCGGCGCGGTGCGGCGGCTGTTCGAGGCCGTTGCCCGGCGAAAGCCGCTGGTGATCATCGTCGAGGACCTCCACTGGGCGCAGCCCACCCTCCTCGACCTGCTCGAGAATCTCGCAGCCTCGACGCGCCAGCCGCTGGTGCTGCTGTGCCTGGCCCGACCCGAATTCCGCGAGCGGCGCACCAGCTGGGCACAGGAGCTCGACGCCGTCGTGACCGTGCCGCTGGCGCCACTGGACCCTGGCGACAGCGAGCGCCTGCTCACCAGCCGGCGCTTCGGCCGGGCGCTGCCGCCCGAGGCAGTGACGCGTGTGATCGAGACGGCCCAGGGCAACCCGCTGTTCCTCGAGCAGTTGCTCGCGGCACTCCGCGACGACCTCAAGCTCCGCATCCCGCCGACCGTGCGGGCGCTGCTGACCGCCCGCCTGGATCGGCTCGGACCCGCCGAACAGGACCTGCTGCGCTGCGCATCGGTCATCGGGCTCGACTTCTCGGCAGCGGCGGTGATGGCACTGGTCGCCCAGCAGGCCATCCCGTTCGTCGACCGGCACCTCCAGGCCCTGGAGGCCAAGGAGCTCGTCACGCCCGTCCGCGGCCCCACCCCGCCGTCAACGGCATTCCGCTTCCGCCACGTCCTCATCCAGCTGGTCGCGTACGGCAGCCTCACCCACCAGGACCGCTCCGAGCTCCACCAACGGTTCGCGGACTGGCTGGAACGCGAGGCAGCAGAGCGGGTCGCAGAGCTCGAGGAGCTCATCGGCCGGCACCTCGAGCAGGCCTACGTTCACCGGCGCGACCTCGGACTCGTGGATGCGACCGGCGAGGCTCTGGCCCTGCGCGCGGGGGAGAGACTGTCCAGCGCGGGGCTGCGCGCCTATGGCCGGTTCGACCTGCCGGCCGCGGAGAACCTGCTGTCACGCGCCAAGGCGCTGCTGCCCGCAGGCCACGACCAGCGGCCCATGGTGCTGCGCCGGCTCACCGAGGCATACCCGATCCTGGGGCGGCCCGAGGAGGCGGAGGCCGCCTTCGCGGAGCTGCTGGATGAGGTCGGTGGCGACGACCGCTTCACCCGCGGGGTCCGCCTGGAACAGACCCGGTTCCGCCTGATCACCGGCCCCGACCCGATCAGCCTGGAGGTGATCCGGCAGCAGACCCAGGCCGCCCTGGAAGCCTTCCGCGACGAGGGCGACGAGGTGAGGATGTCCCAAGCCCATTACATCCTGTCGTCGGTCCACCTGCGTGCCGGTCGCATCCGCGAGCTGGAGGAGACCGCACGCCGCGGCCTGGTTCACGCCCACCGGTCCGGCGACCTCCGCGAGCTGTTGGGCGCGCCGTGGGGGGTCGTCTTCGCTCTGCTGGCCGGCCCCACGCCGGTCCCGGCGTGCCTCCAGGCCTGCGAGGAGCTCGTCGACGCGGGGGGCATAGAGCACATCGGGGTGCTCGCCGCCATGGGTCACTTCAACGCCATGCTCGGCGACTTCCAGCGGGCACGCGAACTGGTCGCGCACGCCCAGCATGTGCTCCGGGAACGCCTCCGCATCCCCCGGCCACGCCTGTTCGTCGGGCTCCGCACGGCAGGGGTAGAGGTCCTGGCCGGCAACCCAGAGGCTGCCGAGCGTGCGCTCCGGCCGGCACTCGAGGTCGCCCTCATGGTCGCCGACCGCGACCAAGCCTCCCAGATCGCAGCGGAGCTGTCGCTCCTGCTCTCCAGGCGGGGAGCCTCCGACGAAGCCGCGAGGGCGGCGACGCTTGCGGCCGATCAGGCGCCTGCCGAGAGCGTGACGGCGCAGGCGCTGGCTGGTGCGGCCCGGGCCCGTGTCCTTCTGGGGAGCGGGGACCACCGGGAGGCCGAGCGGTTCGCCCGCGAGGCGATCAAGCCGGTCCCAGACGACATGCTCAACCTCCGGGCGAGCCTCCTCGCCGGGCTTGCGGAGATCCTGCGGGCGGCCGGTCGCCACGACGAGGCCCAACCGGTCAGCGCCGAGGCCGTGGAACTCTACGAGCAGAAGCGCAACCTGGTGGCCGCCCAGTCATGCGGAAGACAGACCTAGCCCCAATGCCAGGGATCTACGGCGGCCAGGCGAAGCGTTTTCCCTGCTCAGAGCCATTGTGAACAGCGCTAAGTCCCTGGCATTGGCGCTAGGCACCGGTCCCGCAGGCCTTGGACGATGTGCCGGTACAGAAACGACCATGTGGGGTTTCCGTGCAGCCCCCAGGAACACCGGGCCGACGCCCTCGTCGATGTAGTGCACCTGTGCCCCGTTCACGTCGAGGAAGCGACTCTCGAACGGGAACAGTTGATCGCTCACCCACGCTGGCCGGGGTCGCCATCACCAACTCCCTTCGACGCGTGTCACCACCGGGCTGGGAACCGGCTCCGAAGCCCCCTGATCTTGCACCACCTGTGGTGCTGGAGCTGGGTCGCGGCCGCGTCCCGGCTGGTAGTGTATGAACCGAGGCGCCGAGCCAGCCGTTCACGGTTTGGCGCTTCGGTACCCACCGCGGCGAACCTTGGCATGCCGCCAGGCTAGCTTCAGTACGGGACTCTCGACCAGGGGTTGAAGGTTCGTCTGCTGTCCGGCTGGGACCACTGTTTAGGCAGGTCAAAGGCCATTTCCGCCCGGACGCTGCGGCCCTTGTTACCGCCCTGCTACCCAACGCTCGCAGATTGCTTCGAGTTCGGCCTCGATCTCATCCTGGAAGGCGTCAAGAGGATTCGCGGGCCTCGTCGATCGGCTGGCGACCGCTCGGGCCCGTGAGCGACGGGGCGCCGGCGGCTCCGCCGATCCCGCTTGCCCGACGGTGGTCCATGGCCTGCTCGAGGTGGTAGCCGAGCACCTCGTGGAACTCCGGCGTCGAGTGAGGCGACGTGCGGCCGAGCCAGTCCGCGAACCGCTCGTGCAGCGCGGCCCGATCCTCGCGAGTGATGCTCTGATAGGCCGTCATCCGGATCAGGGCGTGACCGAACCGGAAGGCGTTGGGGCCTGTGCGCTGGATGAAGCGCCTCTGCTCCATTGACTCGAGATGGCGCTCTAGGAACGGACGGGCGTCTGGGGGAAGAAGCCCGGACACAGCATCCAAGTCGAACTCGAGCCCGACGACCGACGCGCACCGGAGCAGGTCGCGCTCGCCCGGTCCCAGGCGGTCGAGCCGCATCGTGAGGAGCCCGCTGAGCGAGGCGGGGACAGCCCCGACGGGCCCGTCGTCGAGCGCGACGAGCAACTGTTCGGCAAACAGCGGGTTCCCCTCCGACATCTCGACGATCCGGCGAACGACATCCGGCCCGATGGATCCGGCTCGGTCGACGACAAGGCTCTCGACGTCGGCGGTCGAGAGCGGCTCGAGCTCCACCACGTCGGTGGATTCCCACTCCGGCCGTTGCTCGAGGAGGTCGGGACGGGCCAGGCACAACAGGAGAATCCGCTGAGTCGCCTCCCGTACGAGGTAGTCCACGAGATCGAGGAAGGTTGGCTCGGCCCAATGAATGTCCTCGAGCAGCACGATAAGGGGACGACGGGACGCAAGGGCCTCGAAGAGACGACGGACCGCCGGGAACAGGACCGCGACGCTCTCCGGTTCGGCTCGCAGTCCGATCGCCGTAGCGATCTCGGGCGAGACGTGCTGTCGGTCGTGGTCGTCCACCAGCAACCGATGCAGCCCGCGCCATCCGAGGAAACCGGCCGCCTCGACCACCGCGTCTCGCACCGGGAGGAAGGCCACGCCCTCACCAGGTGCCGGACAACGTTGGGTGATGGCGTTGGCATCCGCGCCGATCGAGGACACGAACTCTCTCGCCAGACGCGACTTCCCGATTCCGGCCTCACCCAGCACTGTGAGTCGCCACACGGTACCGGAGCCGACCACGCGACGAAACCCGGAGCGCAATCGGGTCAGCTCGCCCTGACGGCCGAACATCGGTGCGTCAAGCGCGCGGGGGATGGCTGGCGCGTGGGCGACGATCTCCAGGACCTGCCAGCCCATGGTCTCTCCCGGAGCGCCATGGAGGGGTTGCATGATCACCGCCCCCCGGAGCAGCTGCTGCGCCGCCGGCCCGACCACAATCTGGTCGTCCGGCGCTGCCTGCTGCAACCGGGTCGCCGCCCTTACCACGGGCCCGGCAACACAATCGCGGAGCGCGGCCCCGGGCCCTGCGACCACGATGTCGCCCGCTTCGATGCCCGCCCGCGACCGGTACAGGACGCCCTGGATCCCCGACGGGCGGTTGTTCAGCGCCAGAACTGCAGCCTGTGCGTCGGCAACGGCCCGCACGGCCCTCAGCGCGTCGTCCTCCCTTGCCACCGGGAACCCGAAGAACGCAACCAGGGTGTCCCCGAGCTGGCGCTCGACGCGCCCGCCGTGCCGCTCGATCACCTCGGCCGCGACCCGCGCGCAGTCGGCGCCGAGGCGCCCGACGGCCTCAGCATCCGCGTTCGGGTTCGCGCTGGGGGCGACGTCGAGGGCCGCGACCGTCGCGGTGCGTCGCTCCCGGGGAAGCCAGGACCCCGGCGAGCCGAGGGGCCCTGTCCGGGCGCGGTCTGCAGACGGCAGCTCGAGTGAGGGGTCCTGCCTCAGGATCGCCGTCTCGAGCTCACGCAGGGTGGGGCCGGGTTCGAGGCCCAGCTCCTCGCCCAGCAGCGAGCGGGTGTCCCGGTACGCCCGGAGGGCGTCCGCCTGACGTCCCGAGCGGTAGAGCGCAAGCATCAGCAAGCCGTGCAGCCGCTCTCGGAACCGATGGGCCCGGATGAGCTGTTCCAGTTCGGGCACGAGATCTGCGGCACGACCCGCCTCGAGGTCCGCCTCGATCCGATCCTCGATCGCCTGGGTCCCAAGCTCCTCCAGTGCGGTGATGGCTCGCTGGGCGAATGGCTCGTAGGCGAAGTCGGCGAGGGCCGGCCCCCGCCAGAGGGCCAGAGCCGCCGACAGTTTCGCAGCCCGCACCTTCGCTGGGGCGTCGCGGGCCTCGTCGATCAGCCGCTTGAACCGGTGAGCGTCGACGGCGTCCGGCTCGATCGCGAGCCGGTAGCCGCTCCCGGACGTCTGGAGCAGGGCGCCGGGCCGGGCCTTGCCCCTGCCTGGCTCGAGCACAGCCCGCAACCGCGACACCAGGCCATGGACGACCGTCCGGGCCGTCGGCGGAGGACTCTCGCCCCACAGCTCGTCGATGAGCCGGTCGGCCGAGACCGGCTGGCCGGCATGAAGCACCAGCAGGGCGAGCAGGGCCCGTCCGCGCCCCCCGGGGAGCGGTACCCGCCGCCTCCCGTCCAGGACCTCCGTCGGTCCCAAGATTCGGAACTCCACCGATCCTCCCGGGCCAGACGGTAGCACCCCCTCGCAGGGGGCGAGGCGGCGCCCTTTAGCGGACCGTTAGGGCCGCGATGCATCCTGACACGGGATTCGAGCCGCCGGTCGGCTCGCGGGGAAGGGAGGACACTATGTCCGGACCGCTGATCAACGTGTTCACCTACACGATCAAGCCCGGTAAGCAGGAGGAAGCCCGCAAGCGCATTGCCGAGCTCGTGGACTTCGTGGAGACGAACGAACCGCGCATGATCGCCTTCCACGCGTACCTCGACCAGGACGGCAAGAGCCTCTCCATCGTCCAGGTCCACCCGGACTCCGCCTCGATGGAGTTCCATATGCAGGTGAACGCCAAGCACTTCGCCACCGCCTTCGACTGGCTCGACACGTCCATCGGCGGGCAGCTCTTCGGGCCGATCTCCGACGCGCTGGCCGCCGAGCTGGCGAAGTGGGATGAACCGTTCCCGCACGTGCCGTTCCACGAGGCCGGGTTCACCCGCACCACCGTCCGGTAACCGGTTCCGCCACACGATGAAAGCTTTAGCAAGAATGGCGAGATGCTCGAGCTCATCCGCCCGCGGTCGCCCGCCGACGTTGGTCCACCCGTTCAACTGGAAGCGGGCCTCGATGGCGGCCGCGGTCTGCTATGGCGTCCGAGGTGGCGGCGCCCAACTCGCCTTCCATCTCCAGCCCGGCAACTACGACACCGACAGCCTGATTCAGGCCCTGGGCGAGCTGCGCCGCTTCCTCGGCGGCGAGAAGGCCACGCTGTTGTGGGACGGGCTGCCTGCCCATCGCAGCCGCGCCATGCGTGCCTGGCTGGGGACCCAGCGGTCCTGGCTGGTGGTGGAGCGGCTGCCAGCCTATGCGCCCGAGCTCAACCCGGTGGAGGGTCTGTGGTCGTGGCTGAAGGGCACGCTGCTCGCCAACCTCGTCTGCCCGACCCTCCGAGAGGTGGCGGAGCAGGCCGAGCTGGGCATCGAACGCGCACGGCAGACACCGCACCTGGCCTACTCATTCCTGCGCCGGACTGGCCTGTCGGTCTCCTGACCCGCCTGGCGACACCCAGAATCGGTTCAGCTATGTGGAACGCACCACTGGACGTGGCCGCTCCACTGTGGGCCTGTGGGATGCGTCAGCGCTTGACCTTCGGACGCTCCAGCCGCGGCTCCTGGCGGACTGTCGCCGGCCAGCCCTGGATCAGGGAGAGCAGCTCATGGCGCATCTCGTCAGGTGTCACGGTGCGGTCGACGAGCGCGGAGAAGAAGGTGCGCCGGACACTGCGGCCGAGGCGGTGGATCTCTTCGGGGTGCACTCGGGAAGCGCATAGGCCAACGGTCTGGTGCATGACTCCAGGCCACCTTCGATACTGGCCTGGATGTGGTCCCAGGCAACCTCGGCGTCCAGTTCGAGCGCGGCCTGGAAGGCCGGGCGGATGAAGAAGCACTGGCGAGCCATGTAGTCGACGTCGGTCTGCACATAGCGGCGGGGGTCGGTGCGCTCCAAGCCCGCGTGCCGACCGTGGAAGTCCGCGCAGAGCCGGGCCACCGCCTCGGGCTTGAGCGCGTGCAGGACCAGGTCTCGCTTGGTCGGGAAGTAGTGGTACAGGCCGCCGAGGCTGAGGTGGGCGGCACGGGCGGCCTGGCGCAGGGTGAGTCGTCTGGCCCCGTAGCGCTCGATGAGCGGGGCGACCGCGAGGAAGATCTCGTGCTGGCGCTTGAGGCGATCCTCCGGCGGACGGCCGGGTTTTCCGGACATGGCGCCTGCTTTCTGCGAACAACTCCCGCAGCCGTTGCCCCAGATTCCTTGCTGACCTGAGCATAGCCAGCGAGGCAACCGGCCACCAGGGTCGGGAGCCTGCCATGACCGGAACGCTGCATCGGGCGGCAAACGAAGCAACGGAGGCGATCATGTTCCAGACGGCGAAGGCCTTCGGTAGTTTCGCCGTGGACGACCTTGCCGCGGCACAGAAGTTCTACGGCGAGACCCTCGGCCTGCAAGTGTCCGAGGAGGACGGCGCGCTCATGCTGCACCTCGTCGGCGACCACCGCATCCTGGTCTACGCCAAGCCCGACCACAGCCCGGCGACGTTCACGATCCTCAACTTCCCGGTGGACGACATCGACCAGGCGGTTGACGACCTGACCGCCCGGGGCGTGCCGATCCAGCACTACCAGGGCTTCGACACCGATGACAAGGGGATCTACCGGGGCGAGAGGCGTTCGATCGCGTGGTTCACCGACCCCGCCGGCAACGCCCTGTCCATGGTCCAGCAAGCGTGAGCAGGTATGGAGCGGTCGAGCAGTCCAGCTGAGCCATCCAGATCAGGAGTCCGCGATAGCGGTTGAGACGGCGGGCGATGTGAGCGGGCTCAACTGCTCCAGGAGATCCGTGCAGATCCCCACCGATGAGGCTCGACCCACCGACTCCGATCCGTCAGACCAACACCCAGGGCCCGTTATTGAGTTTCACGCATCGAAGTGACAGCGAAGCGGCAGCGGCCGAGTGCCGTGACCAGCGTCGACAGACGTACAGGGCCGTCACCCTGATACGAGAAACTCGATAAGGTTCGAATCGCCCCTGCGACACGAACCCTCCGAGGACCGCGGCGACAGCGTCCTGGTGTCTCGGATACCAGCGACCTCATGGGCAGCGTTCTGGGTCGGCCCATGGTCAACACGGTTGGCGCCTCCGATACCCTTCACGCCTGACCTTGGTATGCCGCCTGGCCAACCTCAGTCCAGGACCCTCGACCAGAGGTTGAAGGTTCGTATGCTGGCTGGTTGGGCCCACCCAGAACCCCAGGTCAACGCGCTGGAGTTCGATGTGCCCAGGGCCAGGCCACGTCGGGCTGCTCGGCTGCCGTGATGACGTCGTTGGCCGTGGTGCTTCACCGGGCAGGTTTCATGACCCTGCCGGTTCCGACC
>Ga0209874_1000637_pt1 | contig 10459 bp, 24 predicted proteins | sample GWRWN1_20_30_FD_187216 | JGI IMG/M metagenome (GOLD analysis project Ga0209874, IMG submission 187216) | Riverbed sediment microbial communities from areas with no vegetation in Columbia River, Washington, USA - GW-RW N1_20_30 (SPAdes)... | ecosystem: Environmental > Aquatic > Freshwater > River... | reverse complement strand
CAGACCGAAGACGAGGGTACGTTTCGCCGTTACGAGGATGGCGCTGTTGAGATCCTCGACAATGGTTGCGTGCTCGATGCTGAGACACGTGAGTGGCGCACTACCCGCGCGCCGACGATCAACGACACGACGGGACCAACGACGGCGCGGATCGAGTGCCCGCCCGACTACCAGGCCGAGGACTCCTGCCGGCTCAGTGCGGACTTCAACGTGCGCGATGGCCTCGCCCCTGGGTGGGACGTGGCAGCCGTGCCCGCGACACCGTAGCTCAACCCCACTGTTCACGCGAGACGATTGCACTCCCTACAGGGAGTGCTTTCGCGTCGAGTGAAAGGGGCAAGCAATGTCAGACACCTATGAAGCCACCTACGGATCGTTGCGACAAGACGAGACGTTTCTGATGGAAGTTGGCCACGCGGCCGAGATGGAATCGTGGGCGGAGTCCGCGCCCGTGAATACCGATAGCACACGTACCGTGGAGATCACGAGCCGCGCCAACCTTGCTATCCGCTTGGCCGGTATTCGCCTCGCATGATCCGCCCGCATTCCCCTAACCTCCACCCTAGGGTGGAGGTTTTGGTGTTCGGACGGCCTAGCAGCTCCCAGGAAGGAGCAACCATGCACAGTACAGACATCGTTGCCTACACCTACAACGCGGACATCTACTGCCCGGGATGCATCGCACAGATGTTCACTGAGCCGGACACTGGCGATGGCGTCAATGCCGTGCAAGCGCAATGGATGAGCACCGAGGACATTCTAGGGCGCGTTGCCGAGCAGCGCGGGATCGATTACTCGGACCCGCACAGCTACGATAGTGACGAGTTCCCTAAGCCACTATTCCTCAACAACGTGAATGATGCCGAGTTCGACCACTGCGGCAACATGAACGATACCAAGTTCAAGGAAGTGTGCGAGCAGCACATCGCGCACGACGAGTACGGATCGACCGGTTGCTACCGCTGGCGCAACATCGACGTGCGCGGGCCAGACTTCCAAGGTCACGATATCTACTGGTCTGACCTGGACGGCTACGGCTTTACGCTGGAAATGCATCAAATCTTTCGCTTTGACGAGTCCGAGGGCCGTACGCGCTACCCTGGCAGCTCAGATCGTATCCGCTGGCGCTACACGTTCCGTGATGACAAGTGGGTTAGCGCCGACCACTACCCGGACCCTGAGCCGCCAGTATTCGAGGGTGAGGATTTCGAGTCACACACTAGCGCGGATGAGCCGGCCGTTGTCGCTAGCCTGCTCGGATTCCTGAGCCTGCAAGATGGCGACACCGATAGCGACTACTTCGACACCTACACGCCTAGGCAGCTCGCTTGGCGCGACGAGCGCGCCGAGACATTGAGCCTAGTTCAGTACGACCAGTTCGAGGGTGAGTGACGCTATGTTGATCGACGCCAAGGACCTTAAGCCCGGAATGGTCATTGACCTAGAGGGCGACCCGTACGCGGACCCGTACGCGGACCCGTACGCGGACCCGAACGGCGAGGAGCTGCAATACGAAAGCGAGTATGCTGTTGTTGACGAGATCACCAGCGAAACGGACGATTGCATGCTCGTGACGCTCTCGGACGGCCAACAGATCGGATTCCCGCCCGAGCACTCTCTACTGTTCATAGCAAGCGAGTAAGGAGCAACCATGCGCATTTCCCTGAATCACGGCGACAGTCCGACCCTGCATTACGTCCAGGTTGGGCCGCTGGAATTCGCTTTCAGCTACTCGGCTATCGTTGCGTTCGATGCTGGCAGCGGGTGGATCAAATCCGAGAACGTCTGGAGCAGGACGACGGGCAAGCACCTTGCCGAGATCCGCGGCGCCATGCTCAAGCATGACGAGTTTGCGCAACGCCTAGACGCACTAGTCGAGTCCGTTACGTTAGTGCGCCGTGACAGTCCGCTAGCGCAACGCGCTGAAGCGTACTAGCCGTTCACTTCTCAACCCTGCTACCCGCGCGCTGGGCGCGGGTAGCTCGTTGTCGAGTGAAAGGACAACAGTATGACCACACTAGCGCGCGAGTACGCGCGCCTACGTAGGCAAGGATTCTCCGCACACATCGCGCTCGATTACGCGCGGACGGCCGAGGAGTGGGACGCGCTTGAGTATGGCGAAGTGCGCTTGCTAGCCGAGCCGGACGATAGCGCAGACTTTGCCGACCTGATCGGCGACGCTCCGGAGTCCGTGGTCAAGTCCGAGACTAAACGCGCCGACCGCGACGGCGTATGGGGAATCGTAGGCCAATACCTCGACCCTGCGACCGGTGAGTGGGTCACGGCCGATAGCGTGTGGGGATTCATTGGCGATGATTGGCAAGACAGCGGGTACGACTACAGTGTCAAGCGCGCAACGCTCGATGCTTGGGCGCGCGCATACAAGCCATTAGCCCGCGTGCTCGTGGCAGAAGGGGTAGGGCTATGAGCAAGCGTAAGCTACGCGCTATTGGCGTGAAGATCACGCGACGCAAGAGCAGAGTCCGCTGGGGCACGGGATGGAAGATCATTCCGATTACGCTAGTCGAGCCTATCTATAAGGAGCCGCAGCGATGACCGACGTTGTCAAGGTCGAACCGGCCGACTACCGCAGTTCACACAAGTTCGGGCACTCGCCACTTGCCGAAGCACTTTGGGTTGTAAGTCTGGACTCTGGTCAGGATGACGAGGCGGGCAACACTGACACAATCGGATGGTTTGCCCTGTTCCACTTCAACCAGGCCGAGACTATCGAGATTGGCCTAATCGTAAACGATTCCGTGACTGTGACGGTGCCGCGCGGTAGCTACATCCTCGGCACCGACGATCAGGGGTTTGTGTGGGCAACGCGCTATCTGTTCAAGAGTGAGGAAGTGCGCAACAGGTGGGCGGCAATCGAGCGCGACGCCGCGCCGACGCACCTACGCCTACCCCATGCCGACAAGACCGCATGCGGCGAGGACTCCGGCAAGCTGGATGCGGATATCGACTACGTCGACTGCGAGGACTGCATCCTAATACATGAGCAGTCGCGTTATGACGCCTATCGCTAGCGCGCACCATCGAGCACACAGACTCGTCTGTGTGCTCGCTTGATGTTCGCTCGCAACAGAAAGGAGCAACATGCATGAGATTCATTGGCATGAGCTACAGCCGTACCGTGGCGGCCATATGCGTAGGCGCCACCCGTGCTTTGTGTGCGCGGCAATGACACGTCGCACAGTGCCCGTTGACGGCGGCCGGCTAGTTCTGTGCTCGCGCTGCAAGTCACCAACGCCCGAGCAGCGCTTGCTCGCCGCTATCTTTGGCACCGAGACATTGCCCGCACTAGAGCGCCGCCTAGCGCGAGAGCGTAAGGATGGTGCCCGTGAGGATTGAGCAGCGCGACTTGGACAAGTATCCGCACCTACGCGCCAAGCTAGGGCTACCGGAACAGCCGACACACTCGGCCGACGACCAGATCATCCCGGCCGAGCTATGGCGCGAGCCGGACCCGTTGCCGCCTATCGTGATTGTGCATCATGGCTCAGACCATGCGACGGTGGCAATGCTCTTGCTCGTGATAGCGCTTGTGTTCGCACCGTTGGCGCTTGTGTTTGCGATACTGAGCATGCAAGCGCCAGCAATGCTCATTGGCGTAGGGATTGGCTTCGCGCTCTCAGGCGCGCTCGCACTACACAGAAAGGACCGTGCCCACCATGCCGACAAGCGTGCATGAGCTAATCGACTATGGCCCGCGTACGGCGCGGTACTATACAGGTCAGGATGCGCAAGGCAACTATACTTTTGTCGAGCGCTTGCTACCGCGTGCCTACAACACACTGAATCCGGCTACTGGCCTTGCCAAGTGCCGGAAGTGTGGCATGCAGGGTAACGACCTGTCATTCCTGCCAGAATGCACGACAGGCGCATTTGGAACAGGGGAGAAACTCTAATGCCAAGACTCACACTGAACGACGATGACCGTGCGCAATGGATCGACAACGACGAGTCACTATATGACTGGTGGCGCGCGTCACGTCAGACTAAGCGCGCATTCATTCGAGAGAATCGCGACGAGATCACGCGCTACATCCGATCCGTGCTCGACCAGGAGCCAGCATGCAAAGCATGGTACGACTACGTTAGCTAACAACATAAACGTTAATCGAGATCAGGAGCATGCACCATGCATCCCGAGTATGCAAAGGAGAATGAGCGCGAGGCGGTCCCCTACGGGGGACCGCCAGCGTGGACCGTCGCCCTGCCAGCCCAGCCCGTTTTGGCACATCTCGACAATAGGCTAGATCGGCCAAATAGGCTAGACGTGCGCAGCCTTCCGCTCGCGCGCGAACTCGCGAATAGGCTAGGCGGCCGAGTGGAGCCATACCGGCCGGGCCGTAGTGATACTGCCGAATAGGCAGGCCGTAGCCAAGCCCCACGAGAGTACCGTGCGACGAGAGCGCATCCTACTAGCGAATAGGCAGGTCATAATGAGTTATACACTACGCAAGTTCGAGGATGACCTACGCGAGCTACCGGCAATTGACGAAGAGCAGGATGTTTGAGTCTACACCGAAACCGAACGACTCCTCGTGGTGGGCCTACAAACTGACGTACGAGGTGCAGTCAACATCATCGCGCGCCGCGTTAGCGAATAGGCTAACCGGGCATCGCGAGAGCACCGTTGTGTGTGAGTGAGCCAGATCGTGCGAGAGAACCGTCTGACATGAGCGAGCCATTGACGCTAAGAGCACCGCCAACGCCGAGTGAGCCGCTGTGCTAGGAGAGTACCGGACAAAGAGAGCGACCAACCGAGTGGTATGAGCGCACCGAAATAGCGGAGTAGCAACCGACCAGTACAAGAGTACCATGTTGGCAGAGTGAACCATTCCAAGTGAGTGTACCGATCATGCAGAGTGAACCATGATGTCGCAGAGCACCTATGATGATAAGTGAACCGTTGTCTACAAGAGCACCGTCATGACGGAGTGAACCGCCGAGCCTAAGCGTACCGCGACGGTAGGAGTGAATTTCTATGGAGCTAGACCGTTCTCTGCCGATGCCGGACGACCTCGCCAATAGGCAGCGCTCACCTGTTATATCCGACGAGCTGGCCGAACTTCGTGATAGGTTAGCTGACGAGATTTATAATCTCATCAACTTTACCGATGACATCATCCTGCCAGTACAAAACGCGCTTGACACGCTATCGGGATTCGCTAAGGATGCCGCCAAGAACCGCGAGTTTTTAGAGGCACTTGAGAGAAGATTGGGTATCATCAATTGCGACCTCGAAGACCTCGCTGATAGGCAGGCGCGCAACGAATAGGCCGCGCCCATGCCGGCAAATCCCCACAGGGGGGCAATGATGGCAGCTAAGCTTTGGGCTGAGCTGGATGAGCACAGTAAGCGAGCAACTGCACTGAAGATCGCGCAGAACCTAGTCAAATTCGGATATACGAATGTCACCGCTGACTACGTGCTCGAAGAGATCGCATCCACAAACCGCACAGTCATTGGCATGTTCGCCGTTGACATGCTGATCGAGAACGGCTTTACCGACCTGGAAGGAGCATAATGGAGATCATTGAGACGCCGCACTACCGCTACAAGGACTGGCCCGGCAAGACGACTCTCTACACCGAGGGCGACAACGGGAGCGCCACGCTGGAGAACGCCCACGATGGCAGCATCCTGTTCTTCCGTAGCTCCGGCCTAGAGCACGAGCACAACGCCTGCTATACCTACGATGACGCGCTTGAACTCTACCGCGTGCTCGGCTTGAAGATTCAGGAGATGGCCGAACTCCGTAATAGGTATGGTGATATGGACGAGCTACAACCATCGGATGTCGGACTCCCCTACGCTCCTAAGCTGCGTGAGTAACCGGGTGAATTGAGAGCACCGCTACTAGCGAGTGAACCGCGAATGAACGAGAGTACCGTGGCATATAAGTGAATCGTAGGTGACTGGAGAGTACCGAACAACGTGAGTGATAACCACTCTAGGCAAGGGAACCGGAGAGAATGAGTGAACCACGGACTGCAAGTGTACGGGACTAATCCTAGAGGACGACTTATAACCGCGCGGCGCAAGAGTACCGCATGTGGAAAGTGAACCGTGTGAGAGAAGAGTACCGGATGATGAGAGTGAACCATGACCGGTAAGAGTGCCGAGCAAACGGAGTGAATTTCTGCCCCCTGTGGGAGAAAGGATCACGGGCCGAAACCGTTCGATGCCCGAGAGTACCGAGCAGGTAAAGTGAGCCGCTGACCGCAAGAGTACCATACCCAGCGAGTGAATCGTACATCCCGAGAGAACCGCCCCGCCCGAGTGAATCGCTATGGATAAGAGTGCCGGAGCACTGGAGTGAATCGTCCGTCGCAAGCGTACCGTTATCAAGGAGTGAGCCATGTCCATTATTGTTCCCGAGGACCAGCTTGACTTCGAGCTGGCCGCACTGAAGCTGCTCGACAGGGATACGAAGGCAGCCGCGAAGCAGCTCGATCGAGGCGGCGCACGCCACCTTGTTGATATCTACTACCGCACGCAGAAGATGCGTATTGTGCTGGGCAACCAGATCGCTGCGCTTGTGCGCAACAACAGCAATAGTACGGTCCTTCAGCATTTCTACAACCAGTATTTCGCGCAGGAGAAGCAGATGGTGCAGGTGCTTGGCTCTTGGGCGCGCGGCTCTGAGCAGTACCCGAATGTGCCTGGCGAGTGGCTGCTCGGCCAGAAAGGTATCGGCCCGATCCTCGCGGCCGGTATGCTTGCCTACATCGACATCACGAAGGCGCCCGTCGCCGGCCACATTTGGCGCTTCGCGGGCCTTGACCCGACTGCCATTTGGATTAGCAAGGTGGATCTGCGCAAGCGGCTCAAGGAGCTGGAGTTCAATTTCGAGCAGCCGGTCACGCTCGATACGATCCACTTCGTCGCTGATGCCGTGAACCGCAAGTGGTACAACCTCATGCGTTCGGCGATTCCGCGCGAGGTGCTTGCCGATAACCCCACCACTGAGCCCCGTGATCTCATCCATAGGATCACGATGGACTCGTTGCTCGGTGCCGCGAGCCTGCGCCCGCACAGCGCGGAGTTCAAGGTCATCATGTGGCGCGTTGGCGACTCGTTCGTCAAGACGAGTGGCACGAGTACAGACGGCAAGCGGCAGCCTGGCTATTACGGCATGATGTATCGCCAACGTAAGAACTGGGCTGTAAAGAAGAACGAGTCCGGTGGCTATGCCGAGCTGGCAGCTACCACGCTGCAAGAGCGCAACATCACCGACAAGAAGACCCGCGCCACGTATGAGAGCGGCAAGCTGCCTGACGGACGGATCGAGCTGATGTCGCGCCGATATGCAGAGAAGCTCTTGCTCTCGCATCTACACCACGTTATGTATAAGGATCACTACCACCGCGATCCGCCGATGCCGTATCCCATTGCTCATTTGGGGCATATTCATTATCTTGCGCCGCCTGAGCCCGAGATGTCCATCGCGTAATCGAGAAGGGTAGAGAGTACCGTTGCTTGCGAATGAACCGCACAGTCAGAGAGTATCGTCCGTGATGAGTGAACCGTGATGTCTGAGAGTTCCGATCTAATGGAGTGACCACGATGACAAGAGACGAACTAGGCGCACGGATGCGGCATAACCGTACCTGCAATATGCATTCGTGCCCGCTGAAGATGCACCCACGCATGATCTTGCGGATGCTGCCGCAGATCGTGTTCGCCGATGAGGAGGACTACCACGAGTTTGCGCATAAGTGGAATAGGCTGCTCTCGCTAGAGGCGAGAGTCTGAGCGGGAGGCCGCCGTTACAATGGGAACCCATGTCAAGGTGCGAACCTCCTCGGTTTATCCCCTGCGCGGCGGCCTCCTATAATCGCGCTCCGTAAGCGTACCGTTGAGCACGAGTGAACCTATAGTGGCAAGAGTACCGTCGAGCGAGAGTGAATCGCACCTCACGAGCGTACCGACCCGCCGAAATGAACCGGGATACCTAAGCGTACCGTTGGACTGGAGTGTATAATGGGAAATGATGAGGACAGACTGATTGGCATGACGGAGGCATCGCGGTATCTTGATGTCTCTGTGCTGACGCTGAAGCGTTACATCGATAATGGCGTGCTGCCAGCGCAGCGCACGCTTGGCGGCGGGAAGCGCCCAGGACACCGCCGCGTCCGTGAATCCGTACTGAAGCAGGCACGCGAGCTTATGCAGCAGGGCCACGATGCAGAGGCCGTCAAGGCGTGGTTTGCGCTTAACAGGGAGGCCGCCAATGGATGAGACTGCGAAGCTCGTGCCAACCGAACTCGGGCCATCACGAGATAACGTTACACTTGTGCCATACCGCGTTTGGTTTCCACCAGGTATGGCACCGAAAGAGCCGGGTACATACAGCATCTATGGCGAGTGGCAGTTCGATAGGAGTCGTGGCCCCGAGTTCTTGGTCGACCGAATCGAGGTTGTTTCTCCCGAAGGGAGTTCTCAATGAGGCAGATGGAGGTTCGGCTGTACCGTGAGGGCAAGGAAGTCGCGAAGGCAACAGCGCCGGAGGGCTCGCCGATGCGCGTGGCGGTCGGTGCCCCAATGGGTCTGCTCGTCACGGAGATCGAACTGTCGTTCGCCACAGTCGAAGACGAGCAGAAGCCGCTCGTGGACGAGGGCGCGTTGCGCCAGCAGATCGACGCTGACAACCGTGCGGGCCTCAACGAACTAGAGCAACGACGCGAGCTGGCACGTCAGGTCGAACCGCCGACAGCGATTGAGGCGACGGCCAACCAGGACCATGACACGAACAGCTACCCGACCGCCGAGCTGGCCCGCACTGTCCGCGTACGACGCCTTGGTGTGCCTAGCGAGGGACCATGAGGACGGCCGCGATCATCGTCGCCGTGCTCGTCGTCATCGCTTCGGTGGTCATCGTCACGTATGTTGAGTGGCGGGACAAAGATTTCTGATTTTGTACGCCGATATCGCTTGACAACACCATACCAATCCCTCATACTATGAGTGGCGGTCAGAAACCCACTACACAAGGAGGAACCGCCCATGCCTATCACCTTCGCCCCCGTCGAGCAGGACCGCGCCGAGCGGCTTCTGGAGACTGGTGGCGCCCGGGGCCTCGGCCTGCGCCTCATCCGCGATTTCCTCGCCTACCTGGACTCGCCCGAGGGCGACGGCCAGCTCTCCGTCGAGTTCGCCGCGTCCGCACTGGATGAGCGCGCCGACGTGAAGGACGAGAACGACAACGTGACCGGCCAGCGCGAGCTGCGTCCGTCCGAGGTCGCCCAGCGTGTCAAGAGCGCGGCCGAGTCGCACAACTACGGCGTCGTGGCCGTGCCGGACGCCGGCAAGATCGTCCTCATCCGCACCGCCGAGCTGCCCGACGCAGAGCGCGCCGAGGGCACCACCAAGGAGCGCGTGAGCGACAACGGCCAGCCGGTCAAGCGCGGTCGCAAGTCCAAGGCCGACAAGGAGAATGCCACCGCGTAACAGTCACCACCAGACAGCGCCACCCGCCCCCACGGGTGGCGCTGTCGCATTCCTAACCGGACAGAGCGAGAGTACCGTACGATTTGAGTGAACCGCTGATCTCAGTGAGCACCGTATATGGCAAGTGAGCCACGCAGGGATAAGAGTACCGTAGCTTGAGAGTGAACCACATCGAACGAGAGTACCGCTGTAAGAAAGTGAACCGACAAGGAGAGAACGATTGAGAAGCCACGCATCGAAGGTCTCACAGAGGATGAGGCTGCGCGACTAGCAAGAGAGTTTACCAACCTTCTACACACTGGCGAATGGAAGACATGGAGTGCTGAGGAACTTGCGTACGTCGCACTGCTCGCGTTCACACCACGTCTACTCGAACTCTTCGCGCTGCCCGAGTATGAGCGCGTACGCTTCTCATGCGATTGTGGCTCAACGCTTGACGTGACGCTCGGCTACCCGATCCCGAATCGCCCCGCGTTATTCACGTTTCTCGCCGACCATGGACATGCACCCAAGGCCCGAGGCATCGCACTACGAAAGGTGAACTGATATGGCGAAGATTATCAGCCAATCGATCCAGAAACCTGCGAAGGCACAGCGATATAAGTGCGAACGTTGCGGCATTGAAACCTCACTGGCATTCCCACGCGGCATCCGTATCCCTGAGACACTCGGCGCCCATAACTATACGGACAATAAGGAAGTTAAATGCGGCGGCAAGATTATGGCCGTGCCTGATGAGTCTGCACCAGTCCCAGCAAAGGTGAACTGACATGTGGATTAATGTGCCCGAAGGGCTCGCTACCGTAACTGAATCTATACGAGAGCACCCTGAGCAGGCCAGTGACGTATCAATCAAGAACGTGCTTGGCGAGTACATGTACCTAATCAATGACGCACGTAGGATCGAGGCCGAGCGTAAGGAGCGGGAGGACAAGTACAGCAAGCCGGTAGTGCCGATGGACGTGCCCGAGCCCGTGTGGGCAGCCGTCGCGAA
>Ga0209874_1000636_pt1 | contig 10475 bp, 9 predicted proteins | sample GWRWN1_20_30_FD_187216 | JGI IMG/M metagenome (GOLD analysis project Ga0209874, IMG submission 187216) | Riverbed sediment microbial communities from areas with no vegetation in Columbia River, Washington, USA - GW-RW N1_20_30 (SPAdes)... | ecosystem: Environmental > Aquatic > Freshwater > River... | reverse complement strand
GCTGCACGACGCGTCCCGTCGAGCAGCCCGCTCAGCCGCCCGTGGCGGCTTGCCCAACGCGCGATTCGTCGTGTCCTCGATCGAAGCGCTGCCGGTGGGGTTCGACGGATTCGCGGACCTGGTGACGGTCCACTTCCCGTGGGGCTCGCTCCGGGATACCGCCGCTGGTCGCGATCCGACCGCCACCGCTCGCGTCGCGAGGCTGGTCCGCCCAGGTGGCCAGCTGCGCCTATTGATGTCGTCCGCGGAACGAGATGGCGCCCCGGACGTCGACCCCGACGCCGTGGCGGCGGCCTACGTCCCGTTTGGCCTGCGGCTGGCCGAGTTCTGGCCGGCCACCATTGACGACGCGATCGCCGCCCACTCCTCGTGGGGCAAGCGACTGCTCCGCCGGCCAGCACCGGGGCGCGTGACCTGGTCCTTCAGGCTGGAACGGCCGCCTGCGCGTCCTTGCGGTCGGGCTAGAATCACTTCGTGACCATGGGCCAGCGCGTCGCCAACTGGCGGTACGCCCTTCGCTACGCCAACCCGCCCCCCGGCGTGGAGATGGACGGGCTGACCAAGTGGCTGGTCGTGACCCGGGCCGCGGTGTTCAGCATGACCGTGACCTCCGGCCTGATTGGCGGGCTCCTGGCGATCGGGACCGATCCCGCCGCGGTCCATTACGGATACCTGGCCCTGGCCATCGTGGGCCTGGTGGTCGCCCACGCGGCCAACAACATGATCAACGACTACTTCGACACCCAGGTCGGGATCGACACCGATGAGTACGTCCGGGCCCTGTACGCCCCACACCCGATCCTGTCGGGCTGGCTCACCAAGGCCCAGCTGCGAAACGCGATCCTCGTCGCCAACGCCATCGACCTCGCCATCCTCCTGATCCTGGTGTGGGCTCGCGGGCCGCTGGTGGCGGTCTTCGCCCTGAGCGGCCTGTTCATCAGCGTCTTCTACGTCGCCCCGCCCATCAGCCTGAAGAAGCGCGGCCTGGGCGAGCCGGGGGTGTTCCTGACCTGGGGCCCGCTCATGATCGGCGGGACGTACTTCGTGGCCACCGGCACGCTGCCCGGCTGGGTGTGGGTCGCGTCATTACCGTACGCGATCCTGGTCACCACGGTCCTGTTCGGGAAGCACATCGACAAGATCATTCCGGACGCGAAGCTGGGGATTCGGACGCTCCCGGTGATCCTGGGCGAGCGCAACGCGCGCCTTGTGGCATCGGCCCTCATGATCGCGTTCTACCCCATCGTCATCGGCTCCGCGCTGGTGGGCTGGATCGGTCCCTTTGTCTTGCTGGTCGTCCTTGCCATCCCTCGCCTGGCCCAGGTCCTGCGCCAGTACTCGGTGCCCCGACCCGAGACGCCACCCCACAGCTACGTCGGCTGGCCGCTGTGGTTCGTGGGCGGAGCCTTCGTCCACACCCGTCGCGCGGGTGCGACCCTGATCCTGGGGCTGCTCCTGAACGCCCTGCTACCCGCCGTCCGGCTGCCCTGGGCCTGACCTCGTTCGTCAGGCGACGGACCGATGTTTCCGATCGGCGACGAGAACGAGCCGGGCCACGGGCTGGCCTGGGTCACCCTCACCCTGATCGGGATCAACGTCGCGGTCTTCGTCCTCCTCCAGGGGCTGGGCGCGGAGAACGCGTTCACCACCGGCTTCAGCGCGGTCCCGCTCGAGATCACCACCGGCGCCGATCTGGTCGACCCGGTCCCCATAACCGTGGCCGGTCAGACGTACCAGATCCCCCAGGCGCCTGGGCCATTCCCGATTCAGCTCACGCTGCTGTCGAGCATGTTCATGCACGCCGGCTGGTTGCACTTGGCGGGCAACATGCTGTTTCTGTGGGTCTTCGGTGACAACGTCGAGCACCGCGCCGGCGCCATCCTGTTCCTCATCGTGTACCTGGGCACCGGCCTGGTCGGCAGCCTGGCCCAGATCTGGAGCGACCCCACCTCACCCATCCCCAGCTTGGGAGCTTCGGGTGCCATATCGGGGATCCTGGGTGCCTACCTCGTCCTGTTCCCGCGCAACCGCGTGACGGTTTTCGTCTTCCGCTTCGTGACCCAGGTGCCGGCCCTGGCCGCGATCGGGCTGTGGATCGTCTTCCAGCTGATCAGCGGCTTGGGCGCCGCGGTGATCAGCTCGGAAACGGTGGGGGGTGTGGCGTACCTGGCACACATCGGCGGCTTCGCCGCCGGCCTGATCGCCGGCTTTCTCCTCCGCGCGCTGCCGTCCGCGACGCCGCGCGCGTCCTGGTCCTGAGGCGGCCGCGATGACGGGGATGGATCCGGGCAAGGTCGAGGGTATCCATCTGCACGGGGAGCGCGGCGAGCCGATGCGGGTGGTCGAAACCGCCGAACTGGTGGCCGGTCACGGCCTGGTCGGGGACCGCATGGCGGGCCTCGGGATTCCCGGCAGCCACGTGACCCTGATCGCGGCCGAGGGCGTGGAGGCCATGGTCGGCGAGACCGGCATCCAGCTGGCGCCCCACCAGACCCGACGCAACATCCTGACCCGAGGCGTCGACGTGCCAGCCCTGGTGGGCCGGCGATTCCAGGTCGGGGACGCGGTGTGCTACGGCGTCAAGGAGTGCGCCCCCTGCAACCACCTCGAGTCGCTCACCTATCCCGGGGTCCGCGCCGGATTGTCAGGGCGCGGCGGCCTGCGGGCCGACGTGCTGTCCGGAGGTGTCATTCGTGTCGGCGACACGATCACCGTCCTCCCCGGCTGACCTGACCGGACCGATGGCGGAGGGCTCCGTTCAGCGCCCGTCGCCCGACGGGCTGTTCACGCGCGATTCGGTGTCGTGGCGGGTGGATCGCGAGGCTGTCGTCCTGGCCGGTGGCACCTGCGCGCTGCTCATGCAGATTGCTCATCCCGCGGTCGCCGCCGCGGTCGACGCCCACTCGGACTTCCGGACCGATCCATTCGCTCGTCTGCGCCGCACTCTGGGCGCGAGCTGGGCCATCGCCTTCGGCGACCTTCTCGCCGCGGAGCGCGCCATCGGACGCATCAGTGCCATCCATGCCGTGGTCCGGGGAGTGGTTCCAGAAACAGGGTCACCCTACCGAGCGCTGGACCCTGAGCTCCTGTTGTGGGTCCACGCCACCCTGGTCGACACCGCCCTCCAGATGCACGACCGGTTCGTGGCCCCGCTCAAGCCTGCCGAGCAGGACGCCTATCACCGTGAGGCCGCATCGGTCGCCATCCGGCTCGGCGTGCCCGAGGCGCTGATCCCGGCCACCGCGGCCGAGCTGCGGACGTGGATGGCGGGACGCATCGACTCCGGGGAGGTGCGCGTCAGCCCGACTGCCCGCGCTCTCCTGCCCTGGATCCTATACCCGACCCGCTTCCCGCCCCGCTGGATCTGGGACGTGGCGCACCTGGCGTCGGTTTCGGTCCTCCATCCTGCCGTTCGTCGGCAGTACGGTCTGCGCTGGAGCGCCCCTCGCGAGCGTGGCGTGGAGAGTCTGGCGGCCGCGAGCCGCTGGGTCGTGCCGCGCCTGCCGTCGGTGATCCGTCACGTACCTGCCGGCCGCTGAGCGACCACGGGGCCGCGACTATCATGGCCCCGGCCCGGCGCCTGCCCTGACCGAACGCCGGACGGAGTGAGATTTGTCTCGATTCACCACCCTCGCTGCGCTGGCCGTGGCGGTGACCTACCTGCTGGTCGTGGTGGGAGCCATCGTGCGCGCCACCGGTTCCGGGCTGGGATGCCCGGAGTGGCCGACCTGCCACGGGTCGTGGATCCCGCCCCTGGATGATCCGCACGCCATCATCGAGTGGAGCCATCGAACGGTGGCCGCCCTCACCGGAGCGGTGGTTGCCGGGGTGGCTCTGGTCGCCGTCCTGCGCCACCGAGACCGGCCCGCGGTGGTGGTGGCCAGCGTCGCGGCCGCTGGCCTGGTGGTGTTCCAGGCCTGGCTCGGCAAAGTTGCGGTCGAGACGGACCTGTCGGGCGACATCGTGACCGCGCACCTGGCCACCGCCATGGGCCTGTTCGCCCTGCTGCTGTTCGTCTGGATGCGAAGCCGATACCCGCGTCACGTCCCTGCCCCGGGGGGCTGGAGCGGCTTCGCCATCCTGGCCGGCCTGACCGCCCTGGCGACCTATGGACTCTTGCTCCTTGGAGCGCACGTGACCGCCACCGGCAGCGCCCTGGCGTTCGACGACTGGCCGCTCATGAACGGCGTCCTGTTCCCGCCCCTGGATGCTGCCGTGCTCCCGCATGTGTGGCACCGATGGGCGACCCTGACGGTCGGACTCCTGGTGGCCGGGACGGTGGTCGCGGCCCGGCGCGGGCGCGAGCCAGCCCCGCTACCCGTGCTGGCCACCGCGACCGGAGGGTTGTACCTGGCCCAGGTCGTGGTTGGCGGCGCCCAGGTCCTGACCGATCTGGCGCCCTGGACCCAGGTCGTCCACGTCGCGCTAGGTGCCGCTGTGTTCGGCGCGCTCGTGACCCTGACCATGGCCGCGCACTACGTGGGTCGGATGGCATCCGTGGCGACGCCAGACGCTGAGCGCGCGGTCGCGTCCCGGGGCGACACCCTGCGCGCCTACGTGGCGCTCACCAAGCCCCGCATCATCGAGCTGCTGCTGGTCACCACCGTCCCGACCATGGTCCTGGCCGAGGGAGGCATACCCCCGCTCGCGCTCATCGGCTCGGTGCTGGTGGGCGGCACCCTCGCCGCCGGCGGCGCCAACGCCATCAACCAGTACCTCGACCGCGACATCGACGACCTCATGCGCCGGACCCGGAACCGGCCCCTGCCCCGGCGCGCGGTGACGCCCCACGCGGCCCTGGCCTTCGGGCTCGTCTTGAGCGTGGTCTCGTTCGCCTGGCTGACCCTGACCGTCAACCTGTTGAGCGCGGTCCTGGCGGCCAGCGCGATCGTGTTCTACGCCGTCGTCTACACCCTTTGGCTGAAGCGGGCCACCCCTCAGAACATCGTCATCGGCGGCGCCGCCGGCTGCGTCCCGGTGCTGGTGGCCTGGGCCGCGGTGACGGGGACGGTGGGACTCCCGGCCCTGGTCCTGTTCGCCATCATCTTCGCCTGGACCCCGCCGCACTTCTGGGCCCTGGCGCTTCGCTATCGCGGCGATTACGAAGCCGCCGGCGTGCCCATGCTGCCGGTGGTGAGCGGAGAGGTGGAGACCGCGCGCCAGATCCTGCTGTATTCCCTGGTGCTGGTCGCGATCAGCCTCCTCCTCCTGCCGGCGGCCGGGATGGGGCTGGTCTACCTGGTCGCGGCCGCCGGCCTGGGCATCGGCTTCATCGCGTGGGCCATGCGCGTGCGGCGGTCACCCGAGGCCGGTGCTACGGCGATCGGCCTGTTCCGGTACTCCACCGTCTACCTGACCCTGCTGTTCGCGGCGGTCGCGGCCGACGCATTGGTGCGCGCAGCCATCGGCTAGGGCCGCGCTTCCGCATCCAGCCGTGCCTCCTCGCGGGCGTTGTGCCGTTCTTCCTGACGGACCCAGGCCGCGATCACCGCCAGCATGGCCAACAGGAAGACCAGGTCTCCCCATACCCACATCAAGGTCCCCGCGGCCTGCTGGTCAATCAGCGGCGAGGGTCCCCAGGTGCGGAGAGTTGTCGCGTAGTGAGGGTAGAGGACACCGGCCGCGTTCAAGATCGCAACCCCGAGGAACGAGTTCTGGGGCATGGCCAGGAACAGGTAGAACAGGCGCATCGGGTAGGGGAGCCGCCACGGGCCGGGGTCGACGCCGATTACCGGGAACCAGAACAGGAGCGCCGCCCCGAACAGGGTGAGGTGCTGGAGGTAATGGACCCACTCCACTTCCAGCGCAACGTCGTACAGGTCCGACAGGTGCCAGCCCCAGTTGACGGCCGCGAACACGAACCAGGCCAGCAGCGGGAAGGTGAGCACCCGCACCAGCCGGCTGTGGAGTACGGCGAGCAGCCCCCGGCGCGTCGTCGGGCCCACCGCCCGCAGGAGGACGGTCATCGGCGCGGCCAGCAGCAGCAGTGGAGCCGCCACGAACTGGAGCAGCAGGTGCTGAACCATGTGGACCGTGAGAAGGGCGCCGGAATAGGTCTCGATGGGGGACAGCAGAGACGCGACGACCGCCGCCAGCCCGCCCATCCAGGCCCAGTGCCGCATCCGGGGCACCGGATTGCGAGGATGCCGCCGCTCGACGCGGCGAACCAACCACCAGTAGCCGAGCGCGGCTGCGGATACGGCCAGCAATGGCAGGGCGTCGATCGTCCAGGCCAGCAGGGTGCCGGGCCACGCGGGCGCCGGTGGAACCGCGCCGTGGGCGAGCGCTGGACTCGGGCCGACGAACCACCCCACGGCCGCGATGACCGTCAGACCCGCCAGGCTCCGAAGCCGCCGTCCGCGCACGGGACCATTCTGGCCTCATCTCATGGGAACCACATCCGCTCGACCAGCGTCTGGCGGTCATGACACGACCTCGCCACGCCCTGCTCGCCGCACTCCCTCTGGCCGTCCTCATCGCCAGCTGCAACCTGGTCAGCCCGCCCGCTTATGCCAGCGTCCCGCATCCAGCCGGATCCGAAGTGGTCGTCCGCATTGCCTGGACCGGCGGCTTCGTCCCGTACGAATACCTCTTCACGTCGCTGCCGCGCTTCACCCTGCTGGGGGACGGACGGGTACTGATCGAGGGCCCTCAGATCGAGATCTACCCCGGGCCTGCGCTCCCCAACATCCAGGTCCGACGGCTGACCGAGGAGGGCATCCAGTCGATCCTGTTCCGCATCGCCGAGACCGGTCTGTTCGACGAGAGTCATTCATGGACCGCGGCCACCCAGTTCATCGCCGACGCCAACTCGACCGTCTTCGCCGTGCGCGCCGACAACCGCGAGGTCGTGGTCGACGTCTACGCCCTCGGCCTGCTCGCCGAACCGAACGTGGCCCCGCCGCCCGGCATTCCCGCCGAGGAGCTCGAGGCCCATGATCGGCTCATGGCCCTCGAAACAGCCCTGCTGGACCTCGATGCCTGGATCCCGGCCGACGACTGGACCGATGCAACCTGGCAGTCGTATGAGCCCGATGCGCTCCGTCTGCTGGTCGCCAACATCGATGCCCAGCCGCCCAACCCCGAGGGCCTGGACTCGGAGCCGATCCCGTGGCCCGGGACGACCGCTCCCGACCAGTTCGGGACGCCGAGCACGATCCAGGACTTCCGGTGCGGCGTCGTCAGCGGCGAGGAAGGCGCGGCCTGGTACGCAGCCCTGTCACAGGCCAACCAGCTGACTCGCTGGTCCGACGGCGGCCACCTGTATTCGGTGACCCCCAGGCCGCTGCTCCCCGACGAGCCGCTCGACTGCGGCCAGACCGAGGGCTGACGCTTCCGGTCTGACTCGACGGGTACAATGCCGGCCGTGCCGCGGTCGAGCACCATCGACCCGGTTGGCCTGATCGGGGCGCGTAAGGCGTCGGTCGCCTCCCACACAGGAGCTCACTCGTCGGACTGATGCGAGCACCGACCCCACACCGCTGGCGGCGGGTGATGACCCGCCTGGCTGCCGTCTGCCTGCCGGCCTTCCTGCTGACCGGCTGTCTCTTCCCCCCCGAGCCGATGACGACCCAGGCCGAGGAGGTCCGGACCCTGTTCCTGATCATCTTCGGGCTGGGCGCCCTGGTTTTCGTCGGGGTCGAGGGCTTCCTGATCTACGCCGTCTTTCGCTATCGGCGGCGGGACGACCGGCTGCCGGAGCAGCACCACGGCAACCGAAAGGTCGAGATCGTGTGGACCGTGATCCCGACCGTGATCGTCCTGATCCTGTTCGTGACCAGCATGTTCACGCTGGGCGACATCAGCGCCCGCAGTGACAACCCGATCCGGATCGAGGTCGAGGGCCAGCAGTTCTCGTGGACCTTCCGGTATGCCAACGGCTACACCGTGAGCGGCAATCCGCTGGCGCCGCCCGTGCTGGTGGTCCCAGTCGGCGAGCCGGTGCGCCTGTCCCTGGTCAGCGGCGACGTGATCCATTCCTTCTTCGTCCCCGCCTTCCTGGTCAAAAAGGACGTCGTTCCGTTCGGCCAGGGCCAGACACCCAACGAGCTGGAGTTCACGGTCACCGCGCCGGGGACCTACCGCGGCCAATGTGCCGAGCTGTGCGGGACGCTGCATGCGGACATGACGTTCGCGGTGCAGGCCATGGATCCCACGGATTTCGAAGCCTGGCTCGCCACGGCGGCCAGTGCGACTCCCACCCCGGTGGCGTCGATTCCGCCTGACGTGCCCGTCGTGGAGCTGACAGCGGACAACATCGAGTTCAGCGTTGACGAGCTGGAAGTCCCCGCCGGCAAGCCGTTCGTCATCCGCTTCACGAACGCCGAGGGCGTCGACCACAACGTCTCGATCTACGACGGCGACACGAACTTGTTCACGGGCAGCAAGGTGACCGGCCCTGACGTGACGGTCGACTATCTCGTCGAGGCCCTGGATCCAGGCGAATACACGTTCATCTGCGACTTCCACCCCATCCCGGCCATGACCGGTACCCTGAACGTGCACTGAGGAGCGGCAGAGCACGATGGCGACTACCACCCTGACCCCCGGCGCCAAGGCCTACGAGCGGTCGTGGGTGCTCGATTGGCTGACCACCGTCGACCACAAGAAGATCGGGGTCTTGTACATCGCCAACGCCTTCGCCTTCTTCTTCTTCGCAGGCCTCCTGGCGCTCGTCATCCGCACCGAGCTGGCCGTCCCAGGCCTCCAGTTCGTCGACGAGAGCACTTTCAACCAAGCGTTCACGATGCACGGCACGTTGATGATCTTCCTGTTCATCGTGCCCGTCTTCTCGGGCTTCGCCAATTACGTGGTCCCGCTCATGCTCGGCGCGCCGGACATGGCGTTCCCGCGGATCAACGCCCTGTCGTTCTGGATGCTGCCGCTGGGAGGACTGCTCATCGTCTCGGGCTACCTGGTCGGCGGGGCGGCGGCGAGCGGCTGGACCGGGTACAACCCACTCACCCAGGAGCAGTTCTCCCCGGGCGACGGCACCGACCTGTGGCTCATGGGCCTGGCCGTGGTCGGCACCGCATCGATCTTGGGATCGGTCAACTTCCTGACCACCATCTTCAAGATGCGCGCCCCGGGTATGACCCTGTTCCGGATGCCGATCTTCGTGTGGACCGTGCTCGTGACCCAGGCCCTCATCCTGCTCGCGACCCCGGTCCTCACTGCCGGGCTGATCGCGCTCTTCATCGACCGCAATTACGGCGGATCGTTCTTCAATCCCTCGGTCGGCGGCGATCCGATCCTGTGGCAGCACCTGTTCTGGTTCTTCGGGCACCCGGAGGTCTATATCGTCGTCTTGCCGGCTCTCGGCGTGGTGAGCGAGATCCTGCCCGTCTTCAGCCGCAAGCCCCTGTTCGGGTACGCAGCCTTCGTGTGGGCCACCATCGCCATCGGTCTGCTCTCGTTCAGCGTATGGGCCCACCACATGTTCACCACGGGTGTCGTGTTCCTGCCGTTCTTCACCTTCATGACCGCCCTGATCGCGATCCCCACCGGGGTCAAGATGTTCAACTGGCTGGCCACCCTGTGGCGCGGCTCCCTGGTGTTCACGACGGCCATGCTGTTCGCCCTTGGCCTCATCAGCATGTTCCTGATCGGGGGCATCAGCGGCGTCATGCTGGCCGCGGCGCCGGTCGACTTCCACCTCCAGGACACGTACTTCGTGGTCGCCCATCTCCACTACGTGTTCTTCGGCGGGGCGGCGATGGGGGTCTTTGCCTCCGCCTACTACTGGTTCCCCAAGATGACCGGCCGCCGGCTCAACGAAACCCTGGGCAAGATTCACTTCGGGATGCTGTTCGTGGGCTTCAACGCCGCGTTCTTCGTGCAGCACTCGCTCGGCATCCAGGGCATGCCGCGCCGCATCGCTGACTACGCGGCCGACGCGGGCTGGACCGAAATGAACCTGATCTCGACAGCCGGCGCGTTCCTGATCGCCGCGTCCATGGTCCCGTTCGTGGTGAACGTCGTCACGACCCTGCTGAACGGCGAGAAGGTTGGCGACGATCCATGGGAGGGCAACACCCTCGAATGGGCCACCACCTCCCCGCCACCGACGTACAACTTTGACCGGCTCCCGCCCATCCGCAGCGAGCGGCCCGTGTTCGACCTGCGCCACAAGGACGACGCGGACCTCCATCCGGAGGGTTATCCATGAGCGCCCAGGCGCCGACCCGCCGCCAGGGTGGCTTCCCCATCCCGCTGGTCGGGATGCTGCTGTTCATCTCGTCGGAGGTCATGTTCTTCGGCGGCCTGTTCGCCACCTACTTCTCGGCCCGAGCCTCGTTCGCCGGTGCGTGGGGCCCGCCTCCGGGTGCCCCGGAGCTGGAGATCCTGCCCGTTCCTTTGCCCATCACCCTCATCCTGCTCACCTCCAGCCTGACCATGCACTGGGCCGTGCGGGCCATCGCCCGGGGCGACTCGGGCCGGTTGCGGTTGTGGCTGGTCGTCACGCTGGGCCTCGG
>Ga0209874_1000632_pt1 | contig 10502 bp, 10 predicted proteins | sample GWRWN1_20_30_FD_187216 | JGI IMG/M metagenome (GOLD analysis project Ga0209874, IMG submission 187216) | Riverbed sediment microbial communities from areas with no vegetation in Columbia River, Washington, USA - GW-RW N1_20_30 (SPAdes)... | ecosystem: Environmental > Aquatic > Freshwater > River... | reverse complement strand
CGGGTCCGCGCGCCTTAAGGTCAGGCGTGCTCTCCCAGACTGCTCGGATGCTTTCTATATCAGGAGTCGGCTCTGAGCGAATAAACCTTCGACTCTCCGCAAGGAGGCTTTCAATATCAGCATCCAGCAACTTGTACTGTTTTCTCAGATAGGCCTTCGTCGCTTCGGAGCCAGCTCTCCAAGCCCTGATCGCGTCTAACAAGCCGCGGACAAGCGCCTGAGCCGCCGCCCGCCTTTCCTTGATGAGGTTATCGTTCAAGATAACAATCTGGTTCGCGAATGTCGCGTTAATTGTTGACAGATCGAAGATCACGACAAGCCCTGCTTTTTTGGCCGACGGCACGAAAAATGGCGTTACGATGGCTCCGTCTACCCCGCCGCTAATTAGGGCGGCGGCTCGCGCTGAAGAATTGCCAATCTGCAGGATTTGGACGTCTTTGTCCGGGTCCAGTCCCCATTGGCGGACGAGGAAACGCGTCTGGATATCCGAGAAGGATCCATAACGGCTGACAGCGATCCTTTTGCCCTTCATCTCAGCAGGGCTCTTGATACCGGGCCGGGCTACAAAAAGATGCTGGAACTGGTCGATATTAACCATAATGATCTTCATGGAGACGCCTGCGGCCATGACTCTTAGCGCGTCGGTCGCGGTGATGGCCGCCGCCTGGGCTGTTCCCGATGCCACAACTTGGGACGCGAGGACTCCACTATTGACATAAATTAAAGTCACTTCCAGGCGCTGCTTTTTAAAAAATCCATCTTCGTGAGCGAACTTAATCACGTCGCTCAGGCCTCCCGTGCCCGAGTAGACTAAGTTTAGCGAAGCGAGTTGGGCGAAGCAGACCGAATAATTGATAACAAAGAATATGATAAACAAAGGTAAAGTTCTTCTAGCGTCTATCATCGACGTTCTCTCCAACCTTTCCGATACGCTCGCCCATAAATATCCTCGTCTGGAGCTCCTCTTATTTCGATCAATTCCAAACTTGTGCTGCCGTTTCCATCATGAGGTCGATCTTTCGCCACTGCTCGTCTTCGCTCATAACTCTGTAACCAGCACCGCCCGAGAACCCACATTGAGGACTGAGCGCCAATTGGTCGAGTTGGAGAAAGCGGCTGGCCTCCTCGATTCGGCGCTTTAGGTCGTCGACGCTCTCCGGTCGGCCTATCTTTGTAGTGATGAGTCCCAAGACCGCCACTTTTTCTTTAGGGATAAAACGAAGTGGCTCAAAGCCTCCTGAACGCGCACTATCGTATTCCAGAAGAATACGATCATGGTTGAGACCAGTGAACAAGCGCTCGGCTATGGCATCGTATGTCCCTTGCCGACGCTCCCCGCCGGGGCGGTTGCCGCGGCAAATGTGTATGCCGAATGTAATCTTCGGAAAACCTGCGATGACAGCATTTTCCGCTTTTACCGAGCGCGCCAAATTGGCCATTGGATCTTCACCACGATTCCTCATCTCTTCCAGTAATGTAGGGTCCACATAAGCGGTATAACTGGGTGCATCGATCTGGATATAGCTGCACCCAGCTTCGACCAATTCGCTTATCATGCGCCGCTGGAGAGCGACGACGTCAGCCAAGAACTCATCCATGCCGGAATACACTGAATACGAATTCTCATAGTTAAAGCGTTGGCAAATGCGATCAAGACTCAACAGAGTCACTTTGACGGGCTTGTTAGCAACGCTTTTAGCGAAGAGATACTCTTCCAACGGTTGGTTCCGGACGAGTGAGAGCCGATCGGACACAGGCTTTCGCCCCGCGAGAGCTGGGGTTTCTTCGGAGTCGAGCTCCGAACGTCGCTGTTGCAACAGGACAGTGTTTTTCGGTGCTCTAAAACCGCTGACCGAGCTGCCAAAACTGTCCTGAAAACTTACGCGGCGAAATTCCCCGTCATTCACGACGGGAAGATTATGGGCTTCTTGATCGGCAATGACCTCTCGGATCGCCTCGTCCTGGGACTGTCTTAGCTCATTCTCGCTGGCTTCACCCGCCGCATGCCGATTGAAAACCTCCACCAATCGCGCGGGGCGTATCAGGCTCCCTACATGATCCACCCGCATCAGACTAAGGTAGTCTTTTGATTCCGTAACCATAGATCCCTCTTCTCGGTCGCTGCATCCATTAGTCAGTTCATCATTTCCGATGACTACGATAAAATGTTTAGTCAGAATTGTCAGGTGAGTATTTTAGAGGAATCCGCCTCTATCCGCCCGCCCGTGCGCGCGTTGCGGCGAGGGATTCGGCTGCCTCACGAACGACCTGCGGGACGTCGATTGCCGTCATATGGCCTCCCCGTTTAAGAATGCGCCCGTCGACCACCACCGTATCGACATTGTGAGGTTGCGCAGACCGCACGATCGCCTGCACCGGATCTCCCAGCGGCGCCATGTTCAGGTCGGTCGTGCGCACCAGAATCAGATCCGCCCGCTTGCCGGGCGTCAGCGAGCCCACGCGGTCGGCGATTCCCAAATCCCGCGCACCGTTGATCGTCGCCAGCTCCAGAACTTGCCGCGGCGAAAGACTCAACGGGTCCTTATAGATTGCGAATTGAGTGTCGATGACGGCGTGCATATGCGCGAACATGTCGTTGTTACCGGAAATTGCAGCGGTGTCGATGGACATGCTGACCAGGATACCGTGCTTGAGCAGATCAACGAGCCGGGAGGAAACAAACGACGAACGCAGCTCGGCAAACGGGCTGAAGCATACGTGGGCTCCTGATCGAACGATACGTGCGAAGTCGGCCTCATCGTAACCGGTAGGATTAATAAGTTGGACGTCGGGCCCAAGCATACCTTCGCTCTCCAACAAGGCGACGCGGCCTTTTCCACCGGTATGAATCGTAATCGGCAGCCCGAGCTTGCGCGCGCCGTCCCAATCGCGGTGTAGCGTAGGGATCGATACCGCCCCCCGCGGCGAATCACTGAGACTGCGCGCAGCCATGCCTAAGGTAAGGAGACCGTCGCTCGGACCCGTAAACCACTCCCGCTGCACGCGCGCCAAGTCAGTGAGGTCCATTGTCTGATCGCGGGAAAGCCCGCCTTGCGGAGTGCCATAAGAGAATCGAGCGCGTATGCCAGTGTCACGTAAAGCACGCAGATCGGCGTCAGCGTAGGCGGGACCGCGAATATTGTGGGACCAGTCGTGCACAGTGGTGATCCCGGAATAAAGCATCTCGGCCACTCCCAGGCGCACACCGCGGTACACATCCTCCGGCGTGTACTGTTCGCCAAGTCCGAGAGTCAGCGCGAAGTAGCCCATTTTCGGCCCCTCACCGACCAGGTTGCGAAGCGGACTGTTCCACAGGTGAGAATGGGTATCGACCATGCCCGGCAGAACAATCATTTGCCGTCCGTCGATAATTTCGCCGCCCGATATTCGAAGGTCTTTCCCCACAGCGACAATTTCGCCAGCACGCACGTGGAGGTCGCCGCCCGCTAGATCTCCCAGCGCCGGGTCCATTGTCAGGATTTGGGCGCCTCTCACGACGAACTCACCGCGCTCGGGAAGCCCTCCAGCAGAACGGTCCGCGGCTGGACTTGACGGATTCCCCGCTCGGGTAGCGCAGCCTGTCAGCCCCATCGTCCCGAGCGCTGCTACTGCGCCCAAAAACCCGCGCCTGCTCATTTCGATGCCGTTATTCATAAGAAACTCCCATACTTCGGTCTCGCGCTCCTGCTCGTGCTGTAGCCAAGTGCGGTTACTACCACAAGCCGACAAATGATAAAACTTTGTTGAAGAACATTAAACAATGGTGGGTCCATAAATCGCTTCAACGATGGATAGTTTTGTCGGAGTGACTACCGCGGGCAGTTTTTCGGCCGCGGCGAAGCAGCTTCGGCATATCCCGTGACGGCGCCGACAAATTTGATATCGGTGAAAATCAGCGGCGTGTTTTCGTCGAATAGCGCGCTCGTGTTGCGCAAGGCCGCCCTCGCGGGCCTCGGCATCGGTTATATTCCGCTTTACCGTATCGAGCATGACGGTCCTACCACCGCCCGGAAAAACTTGCCGTCGCGGTCAGCCCGACATTTATTTCGTTAGCCCCAGCTCTTTGCGAGCCCTATCGACAAAACTGAAATCCACGAGTTCGTCGACCTTCACGGGGCGGGAGACCTTGGCACTTTCCCGCGCCAAGTCGATGAGGAGCTGGATGGATGCCGGCGTGACGACGGCATCCTTCGCCAACACACGGCACACGTCTTGAAAAATCGCTTCAGCCATTTTTCGGTCACTGAGTTTCCAGCGCTTCATGAAAAGATCCACGATCTCGCCTTCACGGCTTTTGTCCATTAGAAACATGAGGCTGCGCAGTTGCGCGCGCACGATTCTGTAGACCTCGTCGGGATTGTCCTTGATTCTCTTTTCGGTCGTCCCCAACCCAGACTAGGCAAACTCCACAACGTCTCCTAAAAAAAGCAGCTCGTTGTAGCCCTTCTCGCGCGCCATCACGTTTTCCGGCACAGAAAGCAAAGAAGCATCCACCGCTCCCGATTCGAGCACGGCCAACGACCGGCCGCCGTGCCGCCCATCGGAAGTATCGAGACATCTCGTCCGGGCTCGAGTCCCACGTGTCTGAGCGCCTGAACGGCGAGGAGAGTCGTCTCAGATCGCCATCAGTCTGCCTCCTTGCCGGGTAACTACTTTGCGAGCTTATGCTCCCCTCCACCAAATTGCTAGCCGGGATTATTCATGCCCCGAGGAAAAACCACGACACTGTGTCAATCAAGGGGTGAGCTTGGAGGAGCGAAGGCGAAAAGGAGGTTCAAGGTTCCAGGTTCAACGTTCAACTCGTTTCGGACCTTGAGCATTGAACTTTGAACATTGAACGCCATACCCTACGGTCGATCCGGAGGGCTCGCCCCTTGATCGTCGCTTCCAGTGAATAATCCCGGCTTAGCCGGCCGCCTCCGAATTTAGTTTCAGGCAAATAGAATCGCCATGGTTTGACCGAACGGGGTGAAAGGATTATAAGGACTCGTGGTCCGGACGCGTCCTACCTATATTTATCGCAAGCCCATGGTCTCATTGTCTCTCATCATAGCGCTGCTAGGGCTTCTGCCAGGCTGTTCTACTCAGCCTCAAACTCATCCGCTCGACACTCGACCGATCCCTCGCGATGCGCAATTTTTAACGGAATGCTCGATCAAAGGAGTCATGGCCTGTAGGGTCATGTCGGCGCTGTCCGGTGATTACGGCGCCGAGCGGCGCTCAGACTGTATCGCTTTTCGGGATAGTAACTTTAAACTAGTTGAGCAGTGCGGTTCTTTACCTGCTACGCAGCCTTAAATTTCTTCGCGTCTTTTTTGCTCGCTCTCGTGCCGTTTAACCGGCTGTAGAAAGCTGCGCTCAATACGCATCGGGTCGACTGCATTTACCTGTTTGCAGCCAGTTCCTTGATGGCCTGGCGCACCGGGGAAAAATCTCTCACTTCGTCTAAGGGTCTCCTCTTCTCGCCCAACCTTTCAATCAGGCTCTCCATCTCGGCGTCGGTCATTTGTCCATTCGGGGTGATGCCTTTGAGCTCGAGATCGTAGGATCGAGCGGCGACATCCGCTGTTTGCGGCAACCACTTTAACATCACGGCGATCGTCTCCTGGCGATTGTCGGCGATGAACCGGTTGGCCTTGATCAACGCGCGCAAGGTCCGTTTCACCATTTGAGGATTTTCCTTCAGCAAACGATCCGAGGTGAACAAACCCGAAGCGGGCATGCCTACCTCCGGCGGTCCAGCCAATACTTTGTAACCCATCTGCTGCAGCATAAGGTCGTAGGGCGGCGATATCGACACGGCTTGAACCGCTCCGGATGCGAGCGCTTGTGCCCTTAACGGCGTTTCTCCGATAACGAGTTGTTGCACAAGGGCCGGATTGAATCCTTTGGAGCGAAGCAGCTCCTCAGCGACCAGTTGGTCCGTTCCTCGCACCGTCGCCACGCCGAGTTTCTTGCCTTTCAGATCCTGGATGTCTTTGATTTCCGGACGCACAACCAAGAAATACATTCCCTTTTTGAGAGCAATCAAAATCACTTTCAAGGGAAGTCCCTGCAGAATGCCGCGAAAGGTGCTGACAAAGGAGGTCGTAAAAGAGACATCTCCATTCATGACCGCCAACGCCCCAAGCCGCGGACTGACCTGAATGAGCTCTACTTCCAAGCCTTCTTCGCGAAAGAAACCTTTGTCTGCGGCAATGTAGAGCGGCGTAATCGTGTTGCTGCGGCTCGAATAAGCGATCCTGATTTTTTCTGTTTGAGCATCGAGCGCTCGAGGAAAAAGAGCAGCGCTCAGGAAAGCTGCGAACATTAGCCGTGAAAGAATTTGGGTTTGAGCTGTGCGCATCGTATCTTCTTTTTGCTGCTAAGACTCAAGTCATCGAAACTCCGAAGTGCCCTCGAAGGCTCTTCAGATATTACCGGCACAAGAATCTGGCAGCTTTCGAATAACGTGTTTTACGAATTTGAAAATAGGTCAGGTTGATGAAGCCGTCAAGTAGAGCAAAACCCGTACAGAAAAAAATCATTCTTTTCGCCAACCCAGATGCTTTTTCAATTAGACGAGTAAAGGAACTTACTGTCGGGGAATATCTCTCCTCCTGCTTGCTCCTTTGGAGGCATTTTCATACATCGCTCTCTGCAAAATCACCAGAATCACACGCTGGCATACCCCTTGCGAATTTACAGTAACGTAAAGGGAGGTGTCGGGGAATATTTAGAAATCAGAAAACAGAAGGGAGGCAATAGTTCATGAAAAGAAAAAAACAAATTCTAACAGCGGTTATCTTGTCCGGCAGCGTCGGCTTAGGAGCGCAATCCATCTTGGCTCAAGGTGCTCCAGGTGAGCGACCCGGACCAAGTACTCCGCGACAAACGCAACCAACGATCCCGGGGCAAACGGCACCAGGTGTTCCTGGGCAAACGGATCCAATGCCGGGACAACCGGGCACCGTCCCTGAAAGGGTACAGCGTCCAGACGCCGGCGACCAGGGAATGGCTGGCGTTACTGCTGACGACATCAAAAAAGCAAAAGAAGCCCTGAAGGCGAAGGGACTAAACCCCGGTCCAATAGACGGCGTATTGGACGGTAAGACGCAGCAAGCGCTACGTGATTTTCAAAAAGCCAATAAACTACCGGTCACGGGAATTTTGGACTCCCAGACCGCGGATAAACTCGGTGTGAGCCTGGAAAAAGGTTCTACTCCGCAGCGCGCACCAGGCAGCTCTATACCGAAAGATAGTCCTATGCCCAAAAGGTAAGGAGGCGTGGAGTAAAACGAACGAAATAGAATTCCGCGCTGTTGGGCATTAACGGAGGTACGGGAAGGTAATCAATAGATTTACTTCCCGTACCTCACGGAGGTTGTACTAATTTTGCTCGGTTGCACGAGTGACGTGTAGGTTTGCCTACGCGTCGCCAAGCGATTTTGCATTTGTTTGCGGTAAAGGGTAAGTTACCTGCAAGCAACAGTGCAGGTACTTACTTTATTCGTGCTCCTTTGGCTTTCCTTCCCTTCCTCCGCCTTAGGTAACTATCTCGCCAAAGCTGAACAGCTATCGGCTGAGGGGGTCAAGTTTACCTGGGCCGAGGTAAAATCGAAAAGCTTGCAAATCATCCTGGAATATCAAGATGGCGAAGGGAATTGGAAACAGGCCAACTTGGGCTCCGGATTTCTGATCTCTCCCGACGGCCTCTTCGTTACCGCCTACCATGTGATGAAGTACTGCCTGCTTCGTCAAAGGGAAGTGAATCGCTTCTCCGAGACCGTCGATTGCTCCACTGCGCAACCCCGACTGCGTTACAAAGCCTTAAATAGTGATCGGGAATTTGAAATACAGATTATCTCTCATCTGAGGGAAACGGACTCAACTAACGGCAAAAGCTTTCACACCCCTGATGAAATCATCAAGCAAAGAGACTTCGTCATCGGCAAGCTGAAGGCACAGCCCGGGATACGCTTCTCTTATTGGCAACTGGCGGATTTCAAACAAGGCGCCATCAGTCTCAGCAACCCTCGAGCAGACTTTGAATTGAGGCCTTTGTTGCCCCCCAAAAGAGTCTTCATTGCCGGTTATCCGCGAGATCGAGATTTAGAGATCGCCTATGGGTTCTTGAATTTGGAAGACGAGAATAATCGCGGATACTTTGCTGCGGATTATCCGCTCTATGCGCCGGCATACTTGGAGAAAGAGGGCATTTCACCCGATACGCAATGGGGAATGCGCGTCGAAAACCACATGAGCGGCGGCGCCGTTGTCGACGCGACCGGGTTGCTGGTGGGCGTCGTCGTGAACGGAAACAAGAACACAGCAGGAATTCTTTCCATCGAAAATGTAATGGAAACTTTCTTTTCTAGGGTCGGTCAATCGGGCGCTTCGCCGGCCATATTTTTGACTCCCACCGCGACGCCGCTTTATCTCAGAGAGAATCCTCCCGAGTAGCGTACGCTAGAGTTGTGTATAGGATGGCTGCTTTCCCCCTTGCCAAGGATCATGAATTTGCTTAACTCTTTGACTGACCTTGCCCGTCTGGCTTCGCCAGCGTTTCGAGCGCACACGTAACCAAGTGTCAGACGCCTAATCGAAATGACAAAATCGGCTCCGTCACAGCCGCAGCCCATTTCACGCCGCGAGCTGCTGCGCCTGGCGCTGGGCGCCGGCGCGCTCGCGTTCACGGGAGGTAATGCGATGGCAGCTTCAATAATACAGCGGCCGATTCCGCGCACCGGAGAGTCGTTGCCCGTCATCGGTCTCGGCACCTGGCAAACCTTCGACGTTGGCAAGGGGCAGTCTGCGCGAGAGCCGCTCAAAGCAGTGTTGCGTGAATTCGTGCGCCTCCAGGGCAAGGTCATCGATTCCTCGCCGATGTACGGCAACTCGGAAAGCGTCGTCGGCGATCTGGCCGCGGAACTCGGCGTACAGAAGCAGTTGTTTCTGGCGACCAAGGTGTGGACCAGCGGTCGTGATGCCGGTATCCGGCAAATGGAAGAATCATTTCGGCGCTTGCGCACCCAGGTCATGGATCTGATGCAGGTGCATAATCTAGTGGATTGGCGCACGCACCTTGACACCCTCAGGCGCTGGAAGGAACAAGGCAAGGTTCGCACCATTGGCGTGACACACTACACGGCGAGCGCTTACGATCAGCTCGCCGGCGTGTTGAAAACCGAAGATCTCGATTTCGTACAGCTCAATTACTCCATTGTCGAGCGGGATGCCGAACGCCGGCTCTTGCCGCTCGCCGCCGATAAACGCATCGCTGTCCTAGTGAACCGCCCGTTTGCCGCGGGAGGACTGTTCAGCAAATTACGCGGCAAACCCCTCCCGCCATGGGCCCACGACATCGGCTGCACTAGCTGGGCGCAGTTCTTGTTAAAATTTGTGATCTCACATCCAGGCGTCACCTGTGCCATCCCGGCGACGAGCAAGGTGCAGCATTTGATGGACAACATGCAGGCAGGCGTGGGCGCCCTTCCCGATGCGGGCATGCGCGAACGCATGGCGCGCTATGTCGCGGAGCCGTGACGCGCTTGCAGGCTGCTGAAAAAGCCTCATAGGCCGATTGCCCTGAGCATCGTCGAAGGGTGCGCTCAAGCGCCTCGCTACAACGTGAAAGACTGGAATATTGGAGGGGGCATTTCTTACACGCAGCTGCCAATTCTTCACGGCCCCATGGTAACTACCCCTCTTTGAAAAAGAGGGGCCAGGGGAGATTTGCGTGGGTCGAAGGGCGCCAGATCACTGTGGTTGAGCAGCATCAAGCGCCGCCCCGTCGGTCCGTTGTTTACTTCAGCGCTTTCTTCAAGACGCGGATAGCGGTGTCTGCATCCGCAGCGCTGTCGAAAGCAATATACGTCACGGCCCGCCGTCCCAGCGCAGCGGCCGAGATACCGCGAAGATTGATGCCGGCATCGGCAAGCGCGCGGCTCATTTTCGTGCCCAGTCCCGCCCGGTCGGGACCTTCCACGCGCACGGAATGCAGGCTATCGGTTGTCGTGAGACCACCCGCCTGGGCAGCGCCCTTCTGCTTCGCTCCCTTAATGGGCGCGAGAAAGACAACTCCTGTGCCGGGTTTGTCGGGAGCGCGGCGCGAAATGAGAAACTCGAAATTTGCCCCAGCATCGCTCAAGGCGCTCAATTTGTCGGCCAGTCCGCCCGGGCGATCGGCGATTTCTCCGGCCCACACGTCTACTTTTTTAATCGTATACGGCATGCTCGTACCTCCTTGTAGATTGTCCTTTTGTTAACCCTCCGATGGCCTACATAAACAAAAAGCCGTTCACTCCAACGGCCAGACTTTGCCAAAGTGATCGGCTCCCTTTTCCTTCCTCCTTCTAGCGTCTTCTTTTCATCCCACCACGCCTCACATCACTGTGATGTTCGCCAAAGATGAGGGAGGCTGCTACGTAATCTGAGCGGCTCATATCACTATGCCAAAGAGACTGTCAAGTAAGGAGTGATGACAGCTCAGACCTCCAGCCTTCCTTCCCCGGATGCAACGT
>Ga0209874_1000631_pt1 | contig 10504 bp, 10 predicted proteins | sample GWRWN1_20_30_FD_187216 | JGI IMG/M metagenome (GOLD analysis project Ga0209874, IMG submission 187216) | Riverbed sediment microbial communities from areas with no vegetation in Columbia River, Washington, USA - GW-RW N1_20_30 (SPAdes)... | ecosystem: Environmental > Aquatic > Freshwater > River... | reverse complement strand
ACGGCGGTGTGAAGCATCCCGGGTAGCTGGAGATCGGCGGTGTACAGCGCCTGGCCGCGGGCGCGCTGCGCGCCGTCCTGCCGCGGTACCCGCTGTCCCACCGTCTCGAGCGGCCCTGCCGGCCACTGGTCGAGCGCGTCCTCGTCGACCACGACCCACTGCTCGGTGTACTGGCCTTCGACTTCCTTCTCGGTGCGGATCAGTCTTGCCAAGTGCTGATTGCCTCCTCGATCTTGGGATAGGTGCCGCAGCGGCAGAGGTTTCCGGACATCGCGTGGTGAATCTCGTCCTTCGACGGGCTCGGGTTCGCAGTCACCAGCGCGGCGGCCGACACGATTTGTCCCGGCGTGCAGAAGCCGCACTGCACGGCGTCCGTGCGCACGAACGCGCCGACGAGCGGGTGGTCGCGCAGGCCTTCGATCGTCGTGATGTCGCGGCCGTCGACCGTGTGCACGAGCGTGATGCACGACAGCGTCGGCACACCGTCCAGCATCACCGTGCAGGCGCCGCAGTGGCCTTCCCCGCACGCGACCTTCGTCCCGGTGAGGCCGAGATCCTCGCGCAGCACCTGGGCGAGCGAGCGGCCGACGGGCGCAGCGATCGAGTAGTCGTCGCCGTTGATGCGAAGGTCAGGCAGGCGTCGTCACCGCCACGATGTCGGCGAGGTGGATCAGCCGGAACGTTGCGCGCGTGTGCGCCATCCGATCCCTCTCGTCCCCGCCTTCGGGCAGCGTCAACCACATCTGCTGTGCGGTCGTCAGCAACTCGCGGATCTGCTCGAGCTCCTCACGGTGGCCGTTGGAGCGGTCGTCGCAGGCGTTGAGCGCAAGCCCGAGCACGCCGATTCGGTCCTGCTGGCGCGTCCAGAGGAGCGGGGTCGCCATCGAGAGGTACTGGTGGATGCGCGCGAACGTCATCGGCTGCTGGAACGTGTCGATGCCCTTGGGTGCTGTCGGCTCGAGCGGCGGCTTGCCCGCGGCGATACGGTTGGCATTGCCGGCGAGGACACCTCGCACCTCGTCGTCGTCGAGCTGTGCCAGCCGTGCGGTGCGCAGCGCGATCAGGAGCGACGCGGGCTGCTGGCCGTACGGATAGTCGGAGGCATAGACGACCTGTTCCGGCCCGACGAGCCGGTAGAGGCCGAGCAGGTCGAGCGGGCTCCAGACGGAGGTGTCGAAGAAGACGCCCGCCTTGCCGCCGAGCGTGTCCGCGAGCGCCGCGAGATCGGCGATGCCTGCGTGCGCGACGATCAGCTGCGCGTCGGGATAGCGGTCGACGACGCGACCGAGGTCGTCGGCGATCGGCGGCAGCCCGCGCCCGCCGTGGATCAGGATCGGCACCGTCCGCTCCGCTGCAAGCTCGAAGATCGGCGACAGACGCTCGTCGTTCAGCAGGAACTTCTGGGCCCGAGGATGGAGCTTGATCCCACGCGCGCCCGCGTCGAGGGCACGCTTCGCCTCGCCGATCGGATCTTCGGAGAGGTCAAGCCGGACGAACGGGATCAGTCTCCCGTTGGCGCGCTCGGCGAACTCGAGCGTCCGGTCGTTGCCCGCCTGGAAGCCCGGATGGCGGTCCGGCTCATCGAGGCAGAACACAAAGGCACGCGAGATCCCGTACTTGTCCATCCCTCGCTCGAGGTCCTCGTAGATCCCGACCATGCCGTCGATGTCCGTGCCGAGATGGGTGTGAGCGTCGAAGATCTCAGCCCCGTCGGGCAGCTCTTTGCGCAGCTCCTCGTCCCACTGCGCCATCAGCCTCTGAGCATGCTGCAGCGCGTCGTCCACCACTCGGAGTCTATGCAGCGACCCTCGGGCTCGGCGCGCACTCCGAGGGATCGGTACCCACGAGCAAGCTAGGATCCGCGCCGTGCCCGACGTCTTGATCTACGGCGACAGCGTTCGCTCGCCCGAGCTCCGGCACGAGGTGCCGGTCGCGATTCCGGACCCGTTCCTCTACGCCGAGACCGGCGACCGCCGCGTGGCCATCCTGCACTCGCTCGAGATCCCGCGCGTCCGTGAGGAGGCGCCCGAACTCGAGATCATCCCGCTCGAGCAGCTCGGCTCCGACGAGCTGTTCTCCCAGGGCCTGCAGGGCTGGGAGATCCAGCTCGAGCTTGCGCTGCGCGCCTGCCGTGAGCTCGGCATCGAGCGCGCGACCGTCCCCGAGACCTTTCCCGTTGGGCACGCCGACCATCTGCGTGCGAACGGGTTCGAGCTCACAGTCGACCGCGACCTCTTCAACGACCGCCGGCGCTCCAAGAACGAGACCGAGCTGCAGGGGATCCGGAAGGCGCAGCGCGCCTGCGAGGCCGCGCTCGACGCGTCACGGGAGTTGCTACGCCGCGCCGAGGCGAACGGCGAAGGGCTCGAGGTCGACGGCGAGCCGCTGACCTGCGAGCGCATCAAGCGCGTGATCGAAGACGTGTTCGCCGATCACGAAGTCGAGGGCGGCGAGATGATCGTCGCGCACGGACCGCAGACCGCGGTAGGCCACAACATGGGCTCCGGCCAGATCGCGCCGAACGAGCCGATCGTCTTCGACCTCTACCCGAAGGACAAAGCGACCGGCTGCTACGCCGACATGACGCGCACGTACGTCGTCGGCGAGCCTTCCGACGAGTTGAAGGAGTGGTACCGGCTCGTGAAGGAGGCGCTCGACACGTCCACGGCGGAGGTAAAGCCCGGCGTCAACGGGCGCAAGCTCTACGAGCAAGTCTGTGACATCTTCCACGGTGCGGGCTACAAGACGCAGCTCAACAAGGAACCGGGCGAAGTGCTGGAGGACGGGTTCTTCCACGGGCTTGGCCACGGCGTCGGGCTCGAGGTGCACGAGCTCCCAACCATGGGCCGCACCGGCCAGGACCTCGTCCCTGGCGACGTGATCACGATCGAGCCCGGGCTCTACCGCTCCGGCTATGGCGGCCTGCGGCTCGAGGACCTCGTCCGCGTCACGGAGGACGGGTACGAGGTGATCACGGACTACCCATACGACCTGAAGCCGTGACCAACACGATCGACACGATGCTGCTCGAGGAGCGGCGCTACGCGCCCGACCCGGAGTTCGCGCGCCAGGCGAACGCGCAGCCCGAAATCTACGAGCGCGACTGGGAGGAGTTCTGGGAGACGGAGGGACGCAATCGCGTCACGTGGTTCGAGCCGTTCAGCAAGCTGTACGAATGGGAACCGCCGTACGCGAAGTGGTACCTCGGCGGCAAGCTCAACGTCTGCTTCAACTGCGTCGACCGTCACGTCGAGGCCGGCAAGGGCGACAGGGTCGCCTACTACTGGGAGGGCGAGCCGGAGGACGAGCGGCGGACGATCACGTTCGCCGACCTCCAGCGCGACGTCGTGCGCCTCGCGAATGGGCTGAAGGAGCTCGGCGTCCAGAAAGGGACAGCGGTCGGGATCTACATGGGCATGGTCCCGGAGCTGCCGGTCGCGATGCTTGCGTGCGCACGGCTCGGCGCGCCGCACACGGTCGTCTTCGGCGGCTTCTCGGCCGAGTCGCTCTCCGATCGCCTCAACGACATGGAGTGCGAAGTCCTGATCACGCAGGACGAGGGCTGGCGCGCGGGCAAGAAGGTGCCGCTGAAGCGGAACGCGGACGAGGCGGTAGCGCAGTCTCCATCCGTCGGGAAGGTCGTCGTCCATCGCCGCACGGGCGACGAGGTCGCCTTCGACGACTCACGCGACCTTTGGTGGGACGAGCTCACCGACGAGAAGGACGACGATCCGGCGTCCTGCCCGCCCGAGCCCGTGGACGCCGAGGATCTGCTCTACCTCCTGTACACCTCGGGAACGACCGCGAAGCCAAAGGGGATCGTGCACACCACCGCCGGCTACCTGGTCGGCGTCGCGACGACGCACCACTACATCTTCGACGTCAAGCCCGACTCCGTTTATTGGTGCGCGGCTGACGTCGGCTGGGTGACGGGACACAGCTACATCGTCTACGGGCCGCTGACGAACGCGACGACAGGCGTCATCTACGAGGGCGTCCCGAACTACCCGAACCCCGAGCGATGGTGGCGGATCATCGAGCGCTACAAGGTGGACATCCTCTACACGGCGCCGACGGCCATTCGCTCGCACATGAAGTGGGGCCACGAGCACGCGGCGAAGCACGACCTCTCGTCCCTGCGGCTGCTCGGTACGGTCGGAGAGCCGATCAACCCGGAGGCGTGGATCTGGTACCGCGAGCACGTCGGCGGCGATCGCACGCCGATCGTGGACACCTGGTGGCAGACCGAGACGGGGATGATTCTGATTACGCCGCTGCCGGGCGTCACGACGACGAAGCCGGGCTCCGCCACGAAGCCGTTCCCCGGCGTCGAGCCCGCCGTCTTCAGCGAGAGCGGCGAGGAGGTCGGCCCGGGCGGCGGGGGCTACCTCGTGCTCAAGCGACCGTGGCCGGCGATGCTGCGCGGGATCCACAAGGACGACGAGCGCTACCGCGAGACGTACTGGTCGAAGTACGGAGACATCTACTTCGCGGGCGACGGCGCGCGCATCGACGAGGACGCGGACTTCTGGTTGCTCGGCCGCGTCGACGACGTCATGAACATTTCCGGGCACCGCATCTCGACGATCGAGGTCGAGAGTGCGCTCGTCGATCACAAGAAGGTCGCCGAGGCTGCAGTGTGCGGCCGCGCGGACGAGCGCACCGGCCAGGCCATCGTCGCCTACGTGACGCTCAAGGGTGGCGAGGAAGGCTCGATCGAGATGCTCGAGGAGCTGCGCAACCATGTCGGGAAGAAGATCGGCCCGATCGCCAAGCCGGCGAACATCGTCTTCACACCGGAGCTGCCGAAGACGCGCAGCGGCAAGATCATGCGGCGCTTGCTGCGCGACGTCGCCGAGAAGCGCGCGCTCGGCGACACGACGACGCTCGCCGATCCGACGGTCGTCGAGGAGATCAAGGAGCGTGCGACGACCGATAGCCGCGAGGATTGATTCCGGCGTCAGCCTGGGCTTGTCGTGTGGTCGTTCCTAGAGCCGGGGCAAGACGGCCGCACGAGCAAGGCTCCTGCGGCCTCTAAACGGCGCCGCCGAGTCGGCGCCTTCGGCCTCTTCCTCGCTCTCGTCGCCCTCACCGCCGTGCCGGCGGCGACGGGCGCCGATCCGCTCCCGGCGGCCCGAGCGACGGTCGCGCTGCCCCGGACCGCCGAAGGCATGCAAGCGCGATACGACGCCGGGCGCGCGCTCGAGATCTCCGAGTACGGCCGCCGGGCTGGCTGTCCATACCGCCTCCAGTTCGCGCACGGGCTCGTGCGCTGGGCCGAAGGCTACGACCGGTCGGAGCGCGCGGTGGAACTCGCGGGCCGCCGGCAGGCGCTTGCGCTCGTGGACCGGTTGACGACACAGTGCCCGCGCGAGCGGCTTGTGCCGTCGCGGCCGCGGCTGCCGAACGTGCCGCCGCTCGTACGAGCCGCACCGCCGATGAGGACGGATGGATCGTTCGACCAGCGGCTGGAGGCACTCGGCGCTTCGTTCCACGGGTACGCGGCGATCTGGGTGCACGATCTCGTCCGCGGAACGAGCGCGGGGTGGAACACGGATGCGCGCTTCCCCGCAGCGTCGACCGTGAAGCTCGGCGTGCTGCTGGCGGCGCTCCAGCGGCTGCGGCATCCGGAGCGGTCGCCGCTGGACTACGAGCTGCGCGCCATGACCGGATGGTCGTCGAACCTCGCGACGAATCTGCTCGTCGAGCGGTTCGGGGCGAGCGCCGCGCAGGCTGCGCTCCGTCGCGCGGGCGCGCACCGCAGCACGTTCCCGCAGGGCTACCGCGTGGGCACCGCGCGCGCGGACGTGCAGGAGCAACCGCCGTACGTCTCCGGCCGCGTCACCACGGCGCGTGACCTCGGCCGGATCCTCTACGTCCTGCACGGCTGTGCGCTCGGGAACGTGCCGGCGTTGCGCGCGAGCGGCCTCGACCGCACCCGCTGCGGCTATGCGCTCCGTCTCCTGCTCAGCTCAGAGCTGCGCGGCAACAACGTCGGGCTAGTTCGACCCTTCGTCTCTCCGGGGACGCCGGTCGCGCAGAAGAACGGCTGGTTGCACGACGCCCGTCACACTGCTGCCGTCGTCTACGCCGGTGGCCGTCCGAAGATCGTCGTCGTGCTGACCTATGCCCGCGACCTCAGGCTCTCAACGGCGAGAGCGCTGAGTCGCCAGGTGCTCGCCGCCTTGCGGTAAAGCCTAAGGCGCCGGCTCGCGGCGCCGCATAGAGGCCGCGCGGGCTTTGCCCGGGCGGCCGTCCCACCCCGACCTCTCGGTTTCAGGAACGTCTCGAAGTGCCCCAGTCGCTACAACTTGTCCTTGCAGTCCACCGCAGCCTGCGCGATGACACGCTTGATCCGAGGCGGGAGCTTTCCGCCGGAGAGCCCGATCGAGGCGAAGTCGCGAACGGAGACGTTGTTCGACAGCTTGTCGAGCGTGCACGCGCAGTACGGCTGACGATTCTGCATGCCGTTCGTGCAGCTCTGCATGAAGTTGTTGACGACGACCGGCGGGTACTTGTAGCGGCCGTGCGTCGTCACCGAGGCAGTGCCGGTCGGGTTGGTCGTGCTCTCGATGGTCGTTACCGTCGTCGTCCCGGCCGACTTGTCACCGTCACCGCCGCAGCCCGCAACAGCGAAGGCGAGCCCAGCGCTGATGAGAAGGACGGTATATCTCACGGCACTAGACGAGCAGCTTCTCGAATCGTGCCGGATCGTCGAACGGCCCGATCACTGCGAGGTTCAATCCCCTCCGCTCGATCAGATCACCGGCGACGCGTCCGACGTCTTCCGCCGTCACCTTGTCGAGTTCGGCGAGGATCTCCTCGGGGTTAGGCGTCCTGCCTTCGAGCACCTCGCGGCGCAGGCCGAACATGATCAGCCCTTGCGACGTCTCGAGCTGGAGGACAAAACGGCCCTTCGAGAAGCTCTTTGCCTTGTCGAGCTCGTCCTGCGGCACGTCCTCCTCTGCGATCTTGCGCAGCTCGCCGGCGATGGTCGAGACCGCGTCGTCGATGCGGTTGATGTCGACTCCGGCCTGTGCGTAGAGCGAGCCGGCATCCGTGTAGCTGTGGTTCAGCCCGTAGACGTAATACGCGAGGCCCCGCCGCTCGCGCACCTCGGTGAAGAGCCGCGACGACATTCCACCGCCGAGGATCGTCGAGAGAACCTGCAGCACGTAGCGGTCCGGATGTGTCAGTGGATAGCTGTGCACGCCCATGCAGATGTGTGCCTGGTCGGAAGCCTTCGTGTGCACCTTGACCCGAACGCCGCCGTTCTCTTCGACGCGCACCGGGTCGGGCTCGCCTGTCTCGGCGGACGGCATGTCGCCGAGCAGCTCCTGGATCCGTTCGTGCAGGCCGTCGCCGATCTTGCCTCCGACGCCCACGACCATGCGTTTCGGCTTGTACCAGTGGTCGACGTAGCCCGTGAAGGTGTCGCGCGTGGCGCCGCGGACGGTCTCCTTGCGGCCGATGATGTCCCAGCCCAGTGGCTGGTCGTCGTACAGGAGCTCCTCGTACACGCCCCCGATGAAATCGCGCGGCGTGTCGTAGTACATGTTCATCTCCTCGATGATCACGCCCTTCTCCCGCTCGATCTCCTCGGGCTCGAACTTGGAGTGGCGCAGCATGTCGACGAGCACATCGAGCGCCACGTCACGCGACTCGGCCGCACACTTGACGTAGTAGCCCGTGTACTCCTTGCCCGTGAACGCATTGAACTCGCCGCCGATGGCGTCGATCTCCATCGAGATGTCGCGGGCTGTCGGTCGCCGCTCCGTCCCTTTGAAGAACATGTGCTCGGAGAAGTGAGCGATGCCGTTCGTATCCGGCGTCTCGTAGCGCGAGCCGGCGGCGAGCATGATCGCGCACGTCACCGACTGAGCCGAGTCCATCGGCGCGGTCAGGATGCGGAGGCCGTTGTCGAGGCGGTCGAGGCTGTAAGTGCTCACCGGGGCGATGCTACCGAGGCCGATCCTCTACGCGATAGACGAACCGGACCGCCTGCCAGTCCGCGTCGATCGCCGCGCTCTTGTTGTCCACCAGACCTCCGTCGAGGCCGATCTCCTGCACGGTCGGGAAGTCGAGGTCCGTCTCGATTCCCGATGCCTTCTTCGGCCACGCGATCCAGAGGCCGTCGGCGGGTGCAAGGGTCTTCATCAACGCCGCGAAGCGACGCTTCAGCTCGGCACGGCTCGTGGTAAAGAAGACGAGCAGTTCGACGCCAGGCTTGGCGCCTAGTTTTCTCGAGAGCGGCGTGGCCGAGTAGTCCTTACCGCCCATTAGAAACGCTGGAGCACCCGGCAAACAGCTTCGGTGCCAAACGCGAGCGCGGCGACCGGGATTCGTTCGTCGGCGGCATGGACGAGCCTCAGCACCGGGAAGTCGTCGGCGAGCCGCATCGGCATGAAGCCGTAAGTCTGGATACCGAGTTGCGAAAAGAAGCGGGCGTCGGTGACACCTCCCTGGAGAAGGGGCATCGGAATGCCCTCAGGGTCGAGCTCTCGCAGCACGTCGCCGAGCATGTCGAAGTGCGTGTAGTCCGGGTCGGAAGGGCCGGAGTCGTGGCGCACGAGCTCGAACTCGATGTAGTCGCCGATGAGCTCACGCACCTCCGCGATGAGATCATCCGGAGTAAAGCCTGGGAGCAGTCTGCCGTCGAGCTCCAGGTCGATCCGCGACGGCACGACGTTCACTAGGAACTTCGCGCCGAAGTCGCCGCCGTTCTCCTCATCCGCCAGCACGACGAGGATGAGGTCGCCCGGAGGCTCGAGCTCACCGCGGGCCGCGCGCACGAAGGCGCTGATGTACATCGCCATCGGCCCCTTCATGTCGATGGCGCCGCGGCCCCAGACCTCGCCGTCGACGAGGTCGCCGCCGAAGGGCGGCCGCTGCCAGTCCTGGCCGCTCGTCGTGACCACGTCCACATGGCCCTGGATCAGCAGCGGCGGGCTCTTGCCCTTGCCGGGCACGCGAGCCACGAGGTTCGGTCGCGCAGGATCCTTGGCGTAGAGCTCGGGCTCGCAGCCGGCGTCCTCGAGCACGCCGCGGACGAACGCGATGCACTCCTCCTCGTTCCCCGGCGGGTTCGTGGTGTCGAACCGGATCAGACGCTGAAGGAGCTCGGCGGGAGTCAATGACGTTAAGCGGCGGTAAAGATTCGGAGGCCAAGGCTTGTGACAGGCCGAAGCCTGTCGATACCTTGAATGCGGCAAAGGTTGTAACAGATGCTCAACGCGCTCACCATCATCCTCCTCTTCGCGGCTGCCTGGGCAGTCTCGCGCCTGGCTGCGCTCGTCGCGCGGTGGGTCCTCGCCTGGCACGACCGGCGCCACCACGCGCCCTCGGGCGACCTCCGGGCCAAGATCATCGAGCTGAAGCGGCGCGAGACGACGGTGGCGGTGATCCGGACAGGGATCGCCTACATCGCGTTCGCAGCCGCTGTTGTGCTCGCTGCGGCGCAGGTGACGGGCGGCTTCGACCGCCTGACGGCCGCGCTAGGGGCCTCGTTCGTCCTGATCCTCGTCGGCTTTTCCGCCCAGCGCGTCCTCGTGGACATCCTGGCCGGCTTCAGCATGTTCGTCGAGAAGTGGTACTCCGTCGGCGACACGATCGCGATCCCGACGATGGAGCTCCAGGGCATCGTCGAGGACGTGTCGCTGCGCCGGACGAAGCTCCGTTCGCTCGACGGCGAGGTGATCAACATCCACAACTCGCAGATTCCGGCCGTCCGTGTGCTGCCGGGCGGCGTGAAGGAGTTCGACGTCGAGCTCGTCGCCAGCGATCGGCACGCCGCAGAGCTGCTCCTCGACGGCGTGACCGCCGTCCTGCCCGAGGGGCCGACGACGTTCGTGCAGCGCCCGCAGGTTCACCAGATCGACGAGCTCGCGCCGGGGCTGGTGCGGCTCCGGATGCGCGCCGCCGTCGCGCCGGGCCGCGAGTGGCTCGTGAACGGCTTCTATACCGACCTGCTCAAGGAGCGGGCCGACAAGCATCTGATCGTCCACGGCCCGGTCGTGCTGACGGTGGACGAGGGCGCGACGCGCAGCTTCGCGCGGGCCAGCGCCGCGACGCGCTGGGCCGGGGTCCCCTAGAGGGCCGCGACCGCGGCTAGGAGGCCGTCGACCTCGTCGGCGGTGTTGTAGTGGACGATGCCGGCACGGACGGCGCCGCTCTCCAGGCCGAGCCGCTTCATCACCTCGAGCGCGTAGTAGTTGCCCTCCCAGACCGCGTAGCCCGCGTCCCCAAGGAGTGCCGCCGCCTCCCCGGTCGGGACGCCGTTCACATTGAACGCGAACGTTGCGACGCGTCCGTCCATCGTCGGCAGTCCGTAGAGGATGGTGTTCTCCGGCAGACCGGCGAGGAAGCGCTCGCCGAGCGTCCGCTCGTGCGCCTGGATCGCGTCCCAGCCGATCGACTCGATGTACTCGACCGCGGCGACAAAGCCGGCGAGCAGCTCGTGCGGGAGCGTGCCAGTCTCGAAGCGCTGGCCGGACGGCTGGTTCGG